>OJAR01000006.1_pt1 | contig 87834 bp, 80 predicted proteins | sample 1589431 | NCBI WGS metagenome assembly OJAR01 (sample SAMN03283242) | human gut metagenome | biome: human-associated habitat; material: feces | host: Homo sapiens | place: Peru | collected 2012 | reverse complement strand
GATTGCCAAAACGCCTATGAAGATTGCCGAGCCGATCAGTGTAGGAATTGCCCAGTCGCTGTGGTCGGTAAAGTGCTTTGCAATGCCCTCATCGTTTATTGCAAGCGCAAGCACGGCAAGACTGCAAATTGATGCTATAATAACATTTAGAGCTGATGCAAAATCCACTGTTGTAAACGCCTTGAACGCCATTACTATAAGCACAAAGCTTATGAGATAGCTGAAACGGTACGGAATCATATTTGTAAAATGGAAGCCGTGCCAGATGTAGTCGAGCTGTCTTATTATGCAGCTCAGCATCATAAAGAGCAAAAGCGAGCAGGAAACTATTTTTTCCCTTAGCTTTATCTTCTTTGAGGTCAGATACAAAAATCCGAAGAATATGCAGACCGCTCCGCAGGAAATGTTGGGGATTGCGTCAACAGCTTTGGTTGCGGCGCAGGTGAAATTCATAAGGTTTGCAAAAATACTTTTAAATGACTTTAATACGCCCAGCAGGTCGTTTGAACCTCCGATGTTTATTGCAAACGTCGTTGGGAACGTACTGCCCGAAGCGTGGGTGTTTTGCAGTCCGAAGAACGCAGGCAACAGGAAAAACGCCGTCATTCCGATTCCCAGCAATGAAAAAACAGCCGTTTTTCCAAGGTCAAAGGCAAAGGTCTTGAGATTTTTCCAATGAACGATGTTGTATGCGATAAACAGCAGCAGAACAAATATGCAGGTAAACAAACCTATATAATAGTTTGTCAAAAGCGAAAGAGCAAGGGTTACTGTATAAAGCCTGAAGTTGTTTTCGGTAAACAGCTTTACCGCACCCAACACCACAAGCGGCGTTATGCACACCGTGTCAAGCCATATGGTGTTCCAATAGTAGCCCATAAAGAAAGCGCAGAACGAGAAGCAGCAGCCGAACAGCATAATTGAAATGTCGTTCTTTTTATAAACACTGCGTAAAAATATTGAGGTAAACATACCGCCCAAAGCAATTTTGATTGACACCGAGAACATAAGAAATTCTCTGAGCCAGTCACTCGGAATAAATACCGTCAAAAAGTTAAGCGGACTTGCAAGGTAGTATGACATAAGCGCAAAGTAATTTACGCCGCCGCCCACAGACCATGTCCAAAACAGCGATTCACCGTTTTGTAGCTTGTGTTGGAAATCCGCAAGAAACGGAAAATACTGATGCCACAGGTCGGTAACAAGTATCTGCTTGTCCGCACTGCCGAACGGCGACACGTTCATCAGTCCGAACGCCGTTACCATTATTACAAACGGAACAAAAAATGCGAGTATTACATAGATGTGCTTTGATACAAAGCCCTTGAAACCCTTTGGATATTGCTTTGTAAGCGGAGAATTTATTTCTGCGTCGATCTGCTTTGGGTGCGCAGATTCCGGATTTTCAACCGCCTTGGATTTTGCAAAAGTCCTTTTCTTGACTTTTGCGGCTTTGGCAGAAGATTTTTTATTTGCCATAGTATTTTTACCTCCGATTTTTATGTTATCAGTGTAGCAGCGTATAATATTTTGACAAACGTTATGCTCAGCATATTTGTAATGCATTTCGGGAAAACGATGTTTTCCCCTAAATTTAAACGGATATGTTTCATTTATACTTGTAGGGGCGTTTTCTGCGAAAACGGCAAACCCTTTGTCGGCAAGCCGACATTTCCCTTATCAAGGAAATAACATTGTTCGCCCACGGACAGCCGCAAGGGCTGTCCCTACAGTTCAATGCGGAAATGTTTAATCGGTAAACAGTCTTGATTGTTCCGCCTGTTTAAGCGCAGTTATGTTGACGTAGGAACGGTCAAGACCGTTTTCTACAGCGGTGCATAGCATATCCATTTTATTTTAACACGTTTTTTGCTTGGCGTAAACAAAAAAACACAAGAAAAATTCAAAAAAATTGGACTTTTTCAAATTACTTTAGTATAATTAAATTCAGAGGTGATTTTATATGAAAACCATTGATTTGGTTGTACCCTGCTATAACGAGGAAGAGGGGCTTGAACATTTTGTTCTTGAAACCAACAAGGTCATTGAAACTCTCCCCGCTTACAGCTTTAGATATATCCTTGTAAACGACGGAAGCCGTGACAAAACCTATCTTGTTATGAAACAGCTTGCAAGGCGGTTTTCAAACGTTAAATACATATCTTTTTCACGCAATTTCGGAAAAGAAGCCGCAATGTACGCAGGACTTCAGCACGCAACCGCCGATTATGTCGTAGTTATGGACGCCGATTTACAGCACCCGCCGAAGATGTTTCCGCAGATGATTGACGCTCTTGAAAACGAGGGCTACGACTGTTGCGCCACAAAGCGTGATTCCCGTGAGGGCGAGAGCTTTTTCAGAGGATTTTTCTCCAAGCTGTTCTTTAAGCTTTCAAACAAGCTGACCGATGTTAAAAATCCCTACGGTGCAATGGATTACAGAATGATGACTCAACAGGTGGTTCGCTCTATCGTGGAGCTCGGCGAGGTTCAGAGATTTTCCAAAGGTATTTTTTCGTGGGTAGGCTTTAATACAAAATGGATTTCGTTTAAGACGGTTGACCGTGAGCTTGGAACTTCAACCTGGAAATTCTCAAGCCTTTTCAAATACGCAATAGACGGCATCACCTGCTTTTCGGTCGCTCCGCTCAGGTTTACGGCGGTTATGGGTGCAGTAATATTTTTGATCTCTCTTGTCTATATTATTATCACACTGATACAAACCCTGTTTTTCGGCATCACAACGCCGGGCTATGTAACTACCCTGTGCGCCGTGCTGTTTTTGGGCGGTATCACCGAAATGTCAATCGGAATTTTGGGCGAATACATCGGCAGGATATATATGGAAACCAAAGACAGACCTATTTATATCACTAAATTCTCTAATTTTGAGGACGAACACAACGAAGAAAACGACATTAATGAGGACATAGAATGAAAGATTTTATCAAACAGTTTTTCGATATAAAGTTCTGGAAGTTTATTCTTGTCGGCATAATAAACACTATAGTCGGAATGGGATTGCAGTTTTTGTTTTTCAACCTGTTTGGCTGGAACGAATGGGTGTCATCAATTCTCGGCTACATTCTCGGCAGTGTCCTCAGCTATTTTCTCAACAAATATTTTACCTTCAAAAACAAGGAAAAGGGCTTTAAGCCCATACTGAAATTTGCACTGAATATCGCCGTTTGCTACGGTCTTGCCTACGGTCTTGCAATTCCGCTCATCAAGTGGATATGCGTTGCAAACAGCCTGACAATGTTCGGCTGGACGGTCGATAAATTTTCGGGCAACTTTTCTATGATTGTCGGCGCTTGCCTGTTTGTTGCGTTTAACTATATCGGACAGAGATTTTTTGCGTTTCGTGAAAAGAAGGGCGGCGCACAAGACGAAAGCAAGGGTAAATAATATTTCCGAGGTCATATATTTTTACATTAGAATCAGTTGTTTCTTTTTTGAATAAAGCATATGAACTTTATCCGGAAATTTTACAATCAAAACAAAATTAACTATTGCTAACCCGATATATATTTGTTATAATAAAAGGTAATAATTTTAGAAAACTAAAGGATGGAGGAAAAATATGCTGAATACTGATTACAACGAAAAATTTGGCAAAGAGGGGCTCACGTTTGACGACGTTCTCCTTGTTCCCGGAGAATCGGATGTTGAACCGATGAACGTTGATGTTTCAACACATCTGACAAAGACGATTAAGCTTAACACACCGCTGATGACAGCCGCAATGGACACCGTTACCGAAACCGCAATGGCTATAGCTATTGCAAGAGAGGGCGGCGTGGGAATTATCCACAAAAATATGTCTATTGAAAAGCAGGCCGATCAGGTTGACAGAGTAAAGCGCAGTGAAAACGGCGTTATTGTAAATCCGTTTTTCCTGTCGCCCGAAAACACCGTCAGAGATGCAGACGAGCTTATGGGCAAATACAAAATTTCAGGCGTTCCGATATGCCGCGACGGCAAGCTTGTGGGCATCATAACCAACCGTGATATGCGCTTTATGACCGCAAAGGATTTTGCTCAGCCTATCTCGGCTGTTATGACAAAAGAGAATTTGGTTACGGCGCCCGTCGGCACAACGCTTGAACAGGCTCAGCATATTCTCCGTCAGCACAAGATTGAAAAGCTTCCTATCGTAGATGCCAAAGGCAATCTCAAGGGACTTATCACTATCAAGGATATTGAAAAAAGCGTTCAGTATCCGAACTCTGCCCGTGACGACAAGGGCAGACTGATTTGCGGCGCAGCTATCGGCGCAACCAAGGACGTACTCGACAGAGTTGCGGCTCTTGTTGAAGCTCAGGTTGACGTTGTTGTGCTTGACTCGGCACACGGTCACAATTCCAACGTTGTAAACTCGGTTGCAAAGGTTAAAAAAGCATATCCTAATCTCCAGCTTATTGCAGGAAACGTTGCTACGGCGGAGGCCGCAAAGGCTCTTATCGACGCAGGCGCAGATGCCGTTAAGGTCGGCATAGGCCCAGGTTCTATCTGCACAACAAGAATCGTTGCGGGTATCGGCGTTCCTCAGATTACGGCAATTTATGACGCCGCTTGCGAGGCTTCAAAGTACGGTATTCCGATAATTGCCGACGGCGGCATAAAATACAGCGGCGACATCGTAAAGGCTCTTGCCGCAGGCGGCAGTGTAGTTATGGTAGGTTCGCTTGTTGCAGGCTGTGAGGAAAGCCCCGGAGATAACGAGATATATCAGGGCAGACAGTTCAAGGTTTACCGCGGAATGGGCAGTCTCGGCGCAATGGGCAAAGGCAGTGCCGACAGATACTTCCAGGCAAGCAACAACAAATTTGTTCCCGAAGGCGTTGAGGGCAGAGTGCCTTACAAGGGACTTCTTTCCGACACGGTTTATCAGATGATGGGCGGTCTTAGGTCAGGTATGGGCTATACAGGCTGTGCAAATATAACCGAGCTTCATCAAAAGGCAAAATTTGTCCGTATTTCGGGCGCAGGACTTCGTGAGAGCCATCCGCACGATATTCAGATTACAAAGGAAGCTCCGAACTACTCATATAACTTCAGCTAAAAGGATTGATAATTTATGTACAGACTCGGCATAGATCTCGGCGGAACAAACATTGTAGCAGGTGTTGTTGACGACGTAAAGCACAAAATTATTGCAAAGGCGTCGTGCAAAACCGCCGTTCCCCGCCCCGAAAGCGAAATTTGCGACAGTATGACAGAGGTTGCTCTCAAGGCGGTTGACAAAGCAAAGCTTACTATCGACGATATTAAATCGGTCGGAATCGGCGTTCCCGGTGCAGTTAATCCAAAAACGGGAATTATTGAATATTCGGCAAACCTTTTCTTCCACAACTGGGAAGTTGTTAAGATGATGGAGGAAAGGCTCAACAAAAGAGTGTTTATTGAAAACGACGCAAATGCCGCAGCGCTCGGCGAATATCTTGCGGGAAGCGCAAAAGGCTCTAAAAACGCAGTTGCGATAACCCTCGGAACAGGCGTTGGCGGCGGTATCATCATCAACGGCAAAATTTACAGCGGCTCAAACTTTGCAGGAGCAGAGCTTGGACATATGGTAATTGTAAAGGACGGCAAAAAATGTGCCTGCGGCAGACGGGGCTGTTGGGAAGCCTATGCCTCGGCAACGGGACTTATCAGCCTGACAAAGGAAAAGATACTTTCCGAAAAGTTAGAGTACAGCTATATGCTCAAAATGTGCGACGGCGACATCAACAAGGTTGACGGCAGAACGGCATTTGACGCAATGCGTGACGGCGACCCGACCGCAAAGGCAGTTGTTGAGGAGTATATCAGCTATCTTGCCTGCGGACTTGTTAATATTATCAATATTTTCCAGCCGGACGTACTCTGCGTAGGCGGCGGAATTTCAAACGAGGGCGAAAACCTCCTTGCTCCGCTCCGTTCGATTATTGAAAAAGAACGCTATACAAAGCACAACGACAAGCAGACTGTTATTTGTAAATGCACGCTCGGCAACGACGCAGGCATTATCGGTGCGGCTAACTGCTACGAATGAATAAGATAAAAGCAAAGTCCCCCACTTTTCAAACAGTGGGGGACTTTAATTTTGCTTCTTATGAGCAAATCAAAGCTTACTTAATGTGCATCCGGTCCGCAAACATTAAAATAGCGAGTGTTAGAATACATTGCATTGAATGATTCCGTGCCATCAAAGCCGGGAGTAAAAAACTCCAAATCGGGATAAAAGACCATATAATAGTCCGCTAAATCTTTTATGTTTCCTTTAACATAATCGTAGATGTATGAACACGTAGAGCTTTTGTTTATATGCTTTTGAAACTCTGTTATTTGGGTTATGCTGTTGTGAAGAGGATCAAATCCGCTTGCAAAACGCTGAGCCGAAGTAAGTGTTGCAGAGCCTGCCAAGTATTTTTGCATTATGGTAATATCACGGATTGACAATTTTCCGTCGTTGTTTACATCGCCTACTACCTTAACAGCCAAACAAAGCTTGTTCAATTCATCTCTCATTTTTAAATATGAAATATGAATATCCTTTTCAACATTACTTTCATATGCAGCTTTGGCAGCTTCATAGACCGACTTGATCTCTGCGGAAGTCTCAGCATCGTAATATGAAGTGTCGTTGTAGTCAGCCTCCATTAAATCAAGCATAAACTTAAGCTCTTTTGCTTGAACATACATTTGAGCTTTGCAGGAGTCTAACAGAGCGGTTGCGTCGTTTATCTGCTCCTCAGTTGTATATGAATCAATTTCGGAGCGAATTTTTTTGATTGCATCTTCCATTCTCTTGGATGATTCGGCTGAATACTGGGGCAAACACGGCGGAGTTAACATAAAATAGTCAATGTAAGTTAATTCCATTTCATTTGTATAAGAGGTAAGCTGTTCCTTTAAATCCGCAATGTTATCTGTTGATGCGTAAGCTGTTATGCTGAATACACTAAACAACATAATTACGGTTAATAGGAGTGAAGTTAGTTTTTTCATAAATATTATCCTTTCTAATATAAAAATATATTAATATAACCACGCAAAATAACGCAACAATAATTAAGGCAATTTTTATAGTGCAATATCTAAGTTGTTATATTTAAACCGAAATATACATAAGGAGTATTACGCTTATATTATATCACAATTATATCAAATTATCTATTGCGTTTTTTGTAGAATATCATAACAAACGTTTGTTGGATTCGCACAATGTGTTCACTATGATGCGAACAGTATTTTGTAAACATTGTAGAAAACAGGTTATGAATTTTATCTGTTTTTAGCAAAAAGTCCCCCGCCTAATTAAAAGGCGGGGGACTTTTTGCACATAGGTTAAATTTTATTAATCCGTATCGAGTTTAAGGACAGCCATAAACGCCTCCTGCGGTACTTCTACCGTACCGAGCTGGCGCATACGTTTTTTGCCCTCCTTTTGCTTTTCGAGAAGCTTTTTCTTTCGGCTGATATCGCCGCCGTAGCACTTGGCAAGAACGTCTTTTCTCATTGCCTTTACGGTTTCTCTTGCTATTATCTTTCCGCCGATGCACGCCTGTATCGGTACTTCAAAAAGCTGGCGGGGTATCTTTTCCTTTAACTTTTCCGCCATTTTTCTTGCTCTGCCGTATGCCTTGTCCTTGTGAATAATAAACGAAAGCGCATCAACAACTTCGCCGTTGAGCATAATATCAAGCTTAACAAGCTGGCTCGGAACATATTCCTTCATTTCGTAGTCAAACGAAGCGTAGCCCCTTGTGCGTGACTTTAGCGTGTCGAAAAAGTCATATATTATTTCGGCAAGCGGCAGAACATAGTGCAGATCCACCCTGTCCGAGTCAATATACTGCATATCCACAAATGTTCCGCGTCTGTCCTGACAAAGCTCCATTATGTTTCCGACATATTCCTTTGGCGTATAGATGTGTGCGTCGGTAACAGGTTCTTCCGCCATTTGGATAACCGACGGATCGGGATAGTTTGTGGGGTTGTCTATCATTTCTACCGTACCGTCTGTGCGTGTAATGCGATATATAACGCTCGGTGCTGTGGTTATCAGGTCAAGCTGATATTCACGCTCAAGCCTTTCCTGGATTATCTCCATATGCAAAAGCCCCAAAAATCCGCATCTGAAACCGAATCCCAATGCAACCGAGGTTTCAGGTTCAAACGAAAGAGCGGCGTCGTTAAGGCGGAGCTTTTCAAGTGCGTCCTTTAGATCACCGTACTTTGCGCCGTCAAGCGGATATATACCGCAGAATACCATAGGATTTGCTTCTCTGTAGCCGGGCAGAGGCTCGGCGGCAGGGTTTGACGTAAGCGTTACGGTATCGCCGACCTTTGCGTCGGCAAGCGTTTTTATCGACGCCGAGATATATCCTACTTCGCCTGCATAAAGTCCGTCTGTGCTTTCCATTGTAGTTGCGTGCATAAGACCGCATTCAACTACATTAAAGGTGCTTCCCGTAGCCATAAGTTTAAATTCATCGCCGGGGTGTATTTGACCTTCTTTTAGCCTTACATATATGATAACGCCTTTGTAGCTGTCATAATAGCTGTCAAATATCAGCGCACGCAAAGGTGCGTTTTTGTCGCCGTTTGGCGCAGGAATATCGGTTACAATCTTTTCCATAACTGCGTGAATGTTGATTCCTGCCTTTGCCGAGATTTTCGGTGCGTCCTGAGCAGGTATGCCGATAACGTCCTCAATCTCGTTTATAACTCTGTCGGGGTCTGCGCTTGGCAGGTCGATTTTGTTGACAACGGGGACAATTTCAAGTCCGCTGTCAACGGCAAGATAAGTATTTGCAAGCGTTTGAGCTTCGATTCCCTGAGAAGCGTCAACCACAAGAATTGCGCCCTCACACGCCGCAAGCGAACGTGAAACCTCGTAGTTAAAGTCAACGTGCCCCGGTGTGTCTATCAGGTTAAAAAGATATTTTTCGCCGTCGTCTGCTGTGTATACTACGCTTACCGCACGGGCTTTTATCGTAATGCCGCGCTCGCGTTCAAGCTCCATATCGTCAAGGAGCTGAGCTTCCATATCACGTTCGGAAACCGAGTGAGTTTGTTCGAGTATTCTGTCGGCAAGCGTGCTTTTGCCGTGGTCTATGTGGGCAATAATACTGAAATTTCTTATTTTATCCTGTGGGAAAGACATAACGTCACCTGCTCTTAACATAAATAATCGGAATTATTATAGCACAAAAGTGTGATTTTCACAAGTAAAATCATTTAACCATGATTTTTGACAATAAAAAGTCGGCAGACTCAGCGCCTGCCGATATCAAACAATTTATAGATTTTCAGCAGTCGGTTTTCGGCATCGACTATGCCAAGCCCGATGAAACCGCCGTTGTTATCGCTTACTCTGAAAATCGTTTTGTCCCGCACATTTTGATTTTTCAGCGCCGTGCGGTTAAGGTCGAGCGCACCGCCGTTTGAAAACCGCTTTGACTGCGCCTGAGAAATTTTAATCATATTGTATGTATCAAACAGACTTTCAACAGAATGAAGCGCACTTTCAAGTCTGCCTGTTTCGGCAAGCTGTTTTGCCTCGTCAAGGCTGATACATTCGTCAACGGAAAAGCCGCAGGCCTGCGTCCGTCTAAGGTCGGTCATAACTGCGCCTGTTTTGAGCAGTCTGCCCATATCGTCAATCACTGTGCGAACATAGGTACCCTTTGAACAGGAAATCTCAAGGCTTCCGCTTTGGGTGCTTTCATCAAAATCCAAAAGTGTTATACCGTAAACCGTGACCTTGCGGCTTTCACGTTCAACCTCAATGCCTTGGCGTGCAAGGTCATAAAGCCGTTTGCCGTCCTTTTGAATTGCCGAAAACATCGGCGGTATCTGCTCTATTTCACCCTCAAAGTGCAACAGGGCTTTTTTTACGCTTTCAAGGTCGGCTTTTGTGTCAAAATCAGCTGTGACATTTCCCCAGATGTCAAGGGTGTCGGTCGTTATGCCGAGTTTAAAGTCGGCAACATAGGTTTTGTCGTGATTTACGATAAGATCCTGAGCCTTTGTTGCAGAGCCGAGTAATATCGGCAATACACCGGTTGCGTTCGGGTCGAGCGTGCCTGTATGTCCCGCTTTTTTTTGACCCGACAGCTTTCGCATTACCGCTACAACGTCAAATGAGGTGAAGTCCTTTGGTTTGTCTATAAGGATAAGTCCGTTCATAGTATCGCTTCCGCCGCCGCAACAAGCATTGTGCGTACCTCGTCAAGACTGCCCTCTATCGAACAGCCTGCCGCCGCCGAGTGACCGCCGCCGCCAAAGTTTGAACAAAAGTCGGCGGCATTGACGTTTCCGTTTGTGCGTACAGAGATTTTGAACACTCCGCCTTCTTTTTCACGCATTGTAATGCCGATGAGAACTCCCTCAATTTGGCGTGGAATAGAGGCAAGCCCCTCAAGCTCGGAATCACCGATGTTAAGTCCCTTTTGCATATCAAGCGTTGTGTAAATTATTGCACACTTGCCGCCCGCACAATAGAGCATTGTGTCATAGACCGCACGTTCAAGGCGTATTTTTGCCTTTGTTTTGGTTTCAAACATCACCTTGTTTATATAGGCGGTGTCACACCCGATGTCCATAAGGTCGGCGGCCGTTCTCAGAGTGTTTGAGGTTGTGTTGGTGTATCTGAAACAGCCCGTGTCGGTTGAAATGCCCGTATAAAGGCAGTTTGCAATTTGTTTTGTGATTTTAACTTCCATTGCAAGCAAAAGCCTGTAGATTATTTCGCTGTTTGCCGCTGCGGTTTCATCAACAAACTTAAGGTCGGTTTCGACCTTGTTGGTGATATGGTGGTCGATGCAAAGGTCGATTTTCCCCGAGTATTTTTCCTTGTTTGAGCCGAGCAGCTTTTCGTCCGCAACATCGGTGCTGACGATAGTTTCGGCATCAAAGGTCTGCTCTTTTATGCCGTCTGTCAAAAACTCAAAATTATGCGGAAGATTTGTTGTTATCACCCTTGCGTTTTTGCCGAGCTGTTGGAGCGCAAGACAAAGCGCGTAGCCGCTTCCGAGCGTGTCGCCGTCGGGATAGGCGTGGGTAAGAATCTCAAAATTGTTGTGCGAGATCAAAAAATCCGCAATCTCAGTTATCGTCATCTTCTTTGCCCTCTTCGGTTACAATATCAAGGTCGTGTAAAATGCGGTTGATGTGAGCACTGTATTCAATGCTGTCGGTAGCCTTGAATATGAGCTCGGGAACGTGGCGCAGTCTGAGCCTGTGACCAAGCTCACGGCGGATAAATCCCGATGCGGATTCAAGCCCCTTTACAGCCTGCTTTGCCCGATCAAGCCCCTCAATGGCGCTGACCGACACCGTGCAGTAGGAAAGGTCGTTTGTGACCTCAACACGCACTATCGACAGGAACGCTCCGCTCACACGGGGATCTTTTAGTTCTCTGAAAATTGCCGTAAGTTCACGTTTTATATCTTCGGTTGTTCTTTCAATTCTGTGTCCTGACATTATTTTATCCTCTTGTATTTTTCGTCACGTTCTCTACGACTGAAATTTGCGCATTGCATTGAAAACGGCACAACGGTCAAGACCGTTCCCTACAATACCGATTAAACATTTCCACATTGAACTGTAAGGACAGTCCTTGCGGCTGTCCGAGAGCGAACACTGTTCGCCCCTACAAGTATGATTACACCGTTTCTTTCCCTCAAGGAGAAAGCTTTTATTTTATGCGTCTTTGAAGCGGTTGGGAGAAAAATCAGTCGCGATATTCTTCGATTGTATAAACCTCAAACATATCGCCTTCTTTGAGGTCGTTGAACTTTTCAAGACCGATACCACATTCGTAGCCCTCGTTTACCTCCTTGACTGCGTCCTTAAAGCGCTGGAGGGAGGCAATGGTATCTTCAGCGATTACTATGCCGTCACGGATAACTCTTACTCCGCCGCCGCGCTGAATCTTGCCGCTCTTAACATACGATCCTGCGATAGTGCCGACAGATTTAATCTTGATAACGTTACGACATTCTGCCATACCGAGAACAACTTCACGCTGTTTCGGCGCAAGCATACCCTTCATTGCGGCTTCGATTTCGTTTATGCAGTCGTAAATTACGCTGTAAAGACGCATATCCACGCCTGAACGCTCTGCGTTTTCTGCCGCAACTGCGTCGGGACGTACGTTAAAGCCTACGATAATTGCAGATGAAGCTTCTGCAAGCATTACGTCGGATTCGTTGATAGCGCCTACTGCGCCGTGAATAACATTCACTCTTACTTCGTCGTTGGAGAGCTTTACGAGTGACTGCGTTACAGCCTCTACCGAACCCTGAACGTCGGCTTTAACGATTATTTGAAGCTCTTTGATTTCGCCTAACTTCATCTGGTCAAACAGATTGTCAAGAGTTACCTTTGTCTGAGCGTTAAATACTTCTTCTTTCTTTGCGGCTTTTCTTTGGTCGGCAAGCGTGCGTGCAAGACGTTCATCGCTTACTGCGTCAAATACATCTCCGCCTGTAGGCACTTCGTCAAGTCCTGTTATCTCAACCGGCACGGACGGTCCTGCTTCCTTAACTCTTTCGCCCTTGTCGTTTGTCATAACTCTTACTCTGCCGACGCTTGTGCCTGCAATGATAGTGTCGCCCTTGTGGAGAGTACCGTTCTGAACAAGCACTGTTGCAACAGGACCTCTGCCTTTGTCAAGTCTTGCTTCAATTACAGTACCCTTTGCGGCTCTGTCGGGATTTGCTTTCAGCTCTTTCATCTCGGCAACAAGAGTTACCATTTCAAGCAAATCGTCAAGTCCCTGCTTTGTCTTTGCAGAAACGGGAATACACGGAGTATCACCGCCCCATTCTTCGGGGATAAGCTCGTGTTCGGTGAGCTGTTGTTTTACCTGTTCCGGGTTTGCGCCGTCTTTATCCATTTTGTTGATAGCGACGATAACCGAAACGCCTGCCGCTTTTGCGTGGTGGATAGCCTCGACTGTCTGCGGCATAATACCGTCGTCTGCAGCTACTACAAGGATAGCAATATCAGTTACCTGAGCGCCTCTTGCACGCATTGTTGTAAATGCTTCGTGTCCCGGTGTGTCAAGGAACGTGATAGGCTTGCCGTTTATCATTACTCTGTACGCACCGATATGCTGGGTAATACCGCCTGCTTCGCCTGCGGTAACGTTTGCGTGGCGGATAGCGTCAAGAATAGATGTTTTACCGTGGTCAACGTGTCCCATAACTACTACTACGGGCGCTCTGCCTACGAGGTTTGTTTCATCGTCCTCGCTGTCGTCGATAATCTGTTCTTCTATTGTAACTACAACTTCCTTTTCAACCTTTGCGTGAAATTCCATTGCAATAAGCGAAGCGGTGTCAAAGTCTATTGTATCAGTTGCGGTTACCATTGTACCCATAAGGAATGCCTTTTTAACAACCTCTGCTACGGTAGCCTTGAGTCTGAGCGCAAGCTCGGAAACGAGAATTTCGTCGGGAATCTGTACTGTGATAGGCTTTTGCTTGCGTTCAAGCGCAATACGCTTCAGACGTTCTGCTTCGGTTTCTCTTCTGCCCTGACGTCTGCCTTTTTGACGCTGTGAACGGTTTGCGAATTTCTGCTTCTTTACGGTATTGTCCGTGTTTCGCATTTTTGAGCTGTCGCTCGCCATATCGTCGTACTTTGAATTGTATTTGTCAACATTGATGTTGCTTGTGCGTGTGTCGATAACTCTGCGCTTTCTTTGAACAGGCTCCTCCTGCTTTACCTCAGCCGCAGGCTTTTCGGAGGTCTTTGTCTGTTCCTGCTTTTTGGTCTGCTGAGACTTTATGGCTTCTGCTTTATCCTTTGCATTTTTTTCAGCCTTTTTGCTTTCGGCAGGTTTTTCTTCCTCGGCGGGCTTGGGCGGCTCGTTTTCGATTTTTTCGTTGCGCGACGCAAAATAGCTGTCAAGGCTTTCAACCTTGTTTTCCTGAGTGATAACGTCAAAGATAACGTCAAGCTCGCTTTCTTCAAGCGAAGTCATAGTCTTTTTGCTCACACCGCAATATTTTTCAAGAATTTCTATGATTTTTTTGTTTGTCACGCCCAAATCGGCGGCTGCGTCCTTAACCTTGTATTTTATCATGTAATTCTCCTCCCTGTTCATCATTTATAAGTCCGACAAGCTTGTCGGCAAAGCCTTTGTCCTCAACCGAAACCACACCGCACATTTTGCCGAGTGCAAGGCTGAGTTCGTTTTTGCTTCTGTTTATTATTAATGCCTTTACATTGTTTTTGTGTGCCGCTTCCCAAACAGGCTTTACGCTGTTGTGTGAAAAATCGTTTGCATACAATACCAAGCTTGACTTGTGCTTGATTACAGACTCCGTTGCAGGGTCTGCACCTATGGTCAGCTTGCCTGCACGCCTGCAAAGTCCGAGCAGCGACAATATTTTGTCTGTCATTTATGCCTCTTTCCGTATCAATCGGCGTTTGTATCCGCAAGCTGAGATTTGAGCTGTTCATACACCTCTTGGGGAATTTTGCATGAAAGCGAACGCTCAAATCTGTGAGCCTTAAAAGCCTTTTCAAGGCACTCGGCGTTTTTGCAGACATATGCGCCCCGTCCCGATTTTTTGCCGGTGAGGTCAAGCGTGATTTCTCCGCTTTTGACAACCTCGCCGCTTTCGTTTTTTACGTCGGGAGCTTTTACAACTCTTATCAGTTCAAATTTGGGCTTCATTTCCATACAGCCCGTACATTTTCGCATTGGTACTTTTTTCATTTCATCACCTTTTGCATAAAGGGTTTTGCCGATGGCTTAGATTATCACCCGGGTTATTCTTCGGCGTCGGGGGTTTCTTCGGGTTGGCTGTCCTCTTCATCCTCACCGTAAAATCCGCTTTCGGGACGGATGTCGATTCTCCAGCCCGTAAGCCTTGCGGCAAGGCGTGCGTTTTGTCCCTTGTTGCCGATTGCAAGCGAAAGCTGTCCGTCGGGAACGGTTGCCTTGCAGCTCTTTTTCTCCTCGTCAACTATCTCAACCTTGCATACAGTTGCGGGTGAAAGTGCGGCGGAGATGTACTTTTCTGGATCTTCGCTGTATTCGATTATGTCAATTTTTTCGCCGCCGAGCTCCTCTACAATGGTGTTTACACGAGCGCCCTTAGGGCCTATGCAGGCGCCGATAGCGTCAATGTCCGGGTTGTTGCTCTTAACGGCCATTTTTGTTCTTGAACCTGCCTCACGGGATACGGACTTGATTTCAACGATTCCGTCAAAGATTTCGGGAACCTCCTGTTCAAACATACGTCTTACAAATCCCGGATGTGTTCTTGAAATGATAGCGTGAGGACCTCTTTCGTTGTCCTTTACGTCGGCGATATACACCTTGATGTAGTCACCCTCACAAAGGTTGTCATAGCCGAGCTGTTCGCTCTTGGGCAGCATAGCTTCGCTTTTGCCGATTCTGATAGTTGCCGCACCGCTTTTGGGGTCGATTCTTTCAACGGTTGCGGTTACAATCTCGCCGAGCTTGCTTTGGAACTCAAGAAGCGACTGACCTTTTTCACCTGCGCGGATTCCCTGGCGGATAACGTTGCGTGCCGAAGCAACGGCGATTCTGCCGAGGTGCTTTGTGTCGAGCGGAATTTCTATCTCATCGCCGACAGCATATTTTTTGCGCTTGTTAATCGACTGAGCTTCATCAACAGTTACCTCAAAGTTGGGGTTTTCAACCTCTTCAACGACGGTTTTGACAAGCTTTGCGTCAAACAGATTCTTTTCGGGGTCGATTTTAAACACAACGTTTTCATTGCCGCCGTAGTTGTTTTTGCAGGCAATTTCGATAGCCTTTTTGATTTGCTGAAGCATATATTCCATAGGGATATTCTTTTCAGTTTCAAACATTTTTAATGCTTCAAATAGGTCCTTGTTTGTCATTTTCCAAATCATCCTTTACTAAATTAATCAAAATCATCAAGTTTTATCCAAGCAGCGTCTTTTTTGCCGATTGTTACTTCGTTTTCGTCCGAGTGGTCACGGATTGTGACATTGCCGTTGTCATAGGATTTCAGCACACCCTTGAATTCTTTGCCGATACCCTCAACGGGGCGGCGCATTTTTACCATTATATCAGCGCCGATAAACTGCATAAAATGTTCGTCACGCACAAGCTCACGTTCGATTCCGGGTGAGCAGACCTCAAGACAATAGGCGTTTTCGATAGGGTCAAGCTGATCGAGAGGTTCATTGATTGCTCTTGAAACAGCCTCGCAGTCGTTGATGTCAACGCCGCCTTCCTTATCAATATATACCCGCAGAAACCAATTTGCGCCCTCCTTGACGTAGCGCACGTCCCAAAGCGAAAGCCCAAGATTATTAACGATTGGTTCGCAAAGCTCCCAAACCTTTGAAACGGTAACTCCGCCCTTGCTTTTAGACATATGATACCTCCCAAAGCAATAAATACAAAGGAGCGGGTTTGCTGCCCACTCCTTAGTTTAAAATATTCAACATTAGAATTATATCACTGTTTTGTGATATTATCAAGAGTTTTTTCGGATTTTTTTGTAAATTCCGAAAATATTTAAAAAATTTAAAAAAACATTTGAAATTATGATATATATATGGTATTATATTTGACGGACGATTTTTTCGGCAATGAAAGCCGAGGTAAAAGTAAATAATGCTGATATAGCTCAGGAGGTAGAGTGCGTCCTTGGTAAGGACGAGGTCACGGGTTCAAATCCCGTTATCAGCTCCAAAACAAGACCACCCAAAGGGTGGTTTTGTTTTTGGTAAAGCTGAGAGGAATTTGAAAGGGCGTAAAGAAAATGCTCCGGTGGAGCATTTTTAGCCCGTCGCGCCGAAGAAGCGTTAAGCTATGCACACACCGCAACAGACGATATGGATATTTCTCCTTAACCGACGCAGTTATCAGCTCCAAAACAAGGCCACCCAAAGGGTGGTTTTGTTTTTGGTAAAGCTGAGAGGGATTTGAAAGGGCGTAAAGAAAATGCTCCGGTGGAGCATTTTTAGCCCGTCGCGCCGAAGAAGCGTTAAGCTATGCACACACCGCAACAGACGATATGGATATTTCTCCTTAACCGACGCAGTTATCAGCTCCAAAACAAGGCCACCCAAAGGGTGGTTTTGTTTTTGGTAAAGCTGAGAGGGATTTGAAAGGGCGTAAAGAAAATGCTCCGGTGGAGCATTTTTAGCCCGTCGCGCCGAAGAAGCGTTAAGCTATGCACACACCGCAACAGACGATATGGATATTTCTCCTTAATTTCGTCTATAATGACAACGGCGGTAGGGAGATTAAAAATCTCTCTGCTGCCGCTTTTTAATCATCATCTTCATCGTTAGACCAACCGGATATAATATGTAGTTCACCTGAATCCATATCCATTGCCATATTATCGCTCATTCTCATCAATAAATCTCCGTCAGAATCTATTGCCATATTGTCAGAGATCGAATGAGCAAAACCACTGTCCTCGAAATCAAAAAAAAGCTTACCCATATAGCACCTCACTTGAAAAATCAATAATCATATTTGTTTATTTCTAAAACTCTGAAGGTTGCATTTTTGAATTGGTCAATTTTATCTTGTTCCACATATTCAAAAGCTGTCAAATATATTTCCTGCCCAGCACCTAATCTATCAGCGTAAATCATATCTGTTTCAATTCTTGCACCGTTTGCATCTACTGCTTCAATCGTTATGTAATAAGTGTATTGTTTTTTGGCTTTGTTTTTTACTGTGATATCAAGGGATGTTTCGGGAAAGTATCCGTTATTAGTTACTTTGAATTCCCCAAAAGAAACATCAACATATTTTTCTAAAATTTCGTCTATTGTTTCTTCTTCAAAAATTTTATCTATTGAAGATATGTTTGTTTCAGAACTTATATCATTTTCTACATAATCAAATATGTTCTCAAATAGAGAAACCGAAAAAATAACGTACAAAACCACAAGGATAATTGATAAAACAATTTTCGTTATAAATCCAATTAAAGCACCTTTTCCTGCTGACTTGGCTCGTTTAGGCTTCTTTCCCTCGTATATAAGAAAGAGGATTAAACCAACAATCGGAATAAAAAATCCCAAAATAGCAAACCAAAAACTTGAACTATCTTCAGAAACATTTGCATTGAACTTATTATCAAGCCGTGCCCCGCAGTTATTACAATATGATGAAGTATCACCTACAATTCTACCACAATTTTTACAATACATAAAAACTTATCCTCCGCTTTTGCTATCGATAATACCCATTTTGCTGACAGACTTGATGAATTGTTTCAGCAAAAATTGATCTAGATTTTTTATTTTTGTCGGTATTACAATTTTTCTTTTCAATATCGGCGCCGAAATCAAAACCGATGATGTTGCCAACGTGTATGCAACGCTCAAGGGCTCCGATCCGTCGCTTCCGGCTATTGTAATGGCTTCTCACTGCGACTCGGTAAAAAACGGAGGAAACTATGACGGTATTCTCGGCGTTATGAGCACTATGGAAGTGCTTGAAACGGTTGCAAACGAAAACATTCCGCACAAGCACAATTTGGTTGCGATGATTTGGACAAACGAAGAAGGTTCGTTGTATCCGCCTGCTATGATGTGTTCGGGTATCGTTTGTTACGATTATCTTCCGGCAGACATAGCAAAAAACTTTAAAAAGGAAAATATGTTTGCCTCAAAGTCCGTTCTTGACCCCTCAAAAACCTTTGAAATATACGATGTTCTGTAATTACGGCAAAGCGTAACAGTCATAGCGAAAAGAGCTTATAAAAGTAGAACGACACCCGCCTTTTAGGCGGGTGTCGTTTGCATTTAAAATATTATTTAAGCAAAATTCTGTATTGTACGGGTGTTATTAAGGAAAAATATGTTTCAGTATTTTTGTGTTTATTTAACCTTTTGTCCGACAACTCCCGTATTTGAATAGGTGCCTGCGATATACTTTTGAATAAGTGTTACGTCGGAAATAGACACTCTTCCGTCGCCTGTTACGTCGGCGCACTTGATTTGGTCGTCGTTCAGATCAACCAATCCGATGCTTGCTTTCTGAACAATTGTAGCGTCGGTTATTGTTACCGAGCCGTCGCCGTCAACATCACCGTAGATGAGGTTTGATGAAGGGGTGAAGCTTAACAAGCCCGAAAGCCATGCTGTGTCGCTGTTGTTAAGCTCCGCACGATTTTCCTCGCTCAGGGCGATTTCGTTTCCGTTTATCTTGAGAACTGCGTCATCGGCAAAGACATAATCTTCACTTGCTTTTATATACAGACCGTAATAATACTCGGTATCGGCTTTGAATTCGGTAAGCGGCATACCCCAGCTTCCCTCAAAATCTCCGTAACGCTGATTCCAAAAATCAGATGAAGTCCAGCCCTCGTCTGCGCTGTTCCAGCGTTCGCAGTCGATATAATACGGTGCTCCGTCGGGCACGCTGCCTGTAAACACCGGTGCGTCGCCTGCGTCAAAGCTGAGAGTCGCTCCGTTTATCTCAACAGTGTGGATACGGTTGATAAAGTGCATTGTGGCTTTTTCGAGAATATAGTTGTCTTCTCCAACCTTGACCTGACTATCCCATACCTCTTTGCTGTCGGGGAAGTAAATGTCCGTTACATTATAGATACCGCCAAGCCCCTCAGAAGATATATAACGCAATCCGGCAGGCAACGTCAGAGATTTGAGGTCTTGCGCCGAGCAGTCTAAAAATGCCAGAGAAGCTATACCCTTAACATCATCATCAATTTTGTAAGAGCTGCCTGAAATATCACCTACTTCCAGCAGCCAGCCGTTGTTTTTAAGCACGTTATTTTCCCAGTTGCTTTCATCGTTGTAATAAGCCGTGTCTTTAAATGCCCAAGAATCAATGTCAGTCAATGTATCGGGCAAAGAAAATGAAGAAAGCGCTGTGCAGTCCATGAAAGCCGAAAAGTTTATGGTTTCAAGTCCCTCGGAAAAGTTGACGGAGGTTAGCTTAACGTTGGTAGAAAAGGCTCTGTTTTTAATATTTCTCAGGCTTTGCGGCAGAGTAACGCTTTCAAGTGCAAAAACGTTACTGATTGCCTTTGCCTCAATGCTTTGCACGCCGTCGGGAACGGAGAAAGCGGTTTCGGTTCTGCCCTCGCCGTATTTTACCAGAGAGGTTTTGTCTTTATTATAAAGAATACCGTCCAAAGAGGAATATGCAGTATTTTGGTCGTCAACATTAATTGAAGCTAACGCAGGTGTATTATCAAAGGCGTCTTGATTGATATAAATCACGCTTTTAGGTATGTTCACCGTTGTTAAAGTTGTGTGGTCTGCAAGTCCTCCATCGGCAATTCCTTTTGCTCCGTCATATACTTCCGCTTCGGTAATTTCTGTCTTTGACCAAACAAGCCAGCCGTCCAGATATTTAATACCGTTAATTGCCATTGTATTGCTCAAAACGGCGGAATTGTAAAATGCTTTCTCTCCGACATTTGTAACAGAACTCGGAATATGTACTTTTGACAAAATAGTGCAGTTTTGGAATACTCTTTCATCAATAGTTTTTAGCCCTTCGGGCAGCTCAATCTGTTGTAACGATTTGCAGCTGTCAAACGCATACATACCTATTGATTCGAGCTTGCTGCCGTCGGCAATGGCTACCGTTTGAAGATCATAGCAGTCTTCAAATGCAAAGCTTCCGATTCTTGTTACAGACGCAGGAATATTAACACTGACAATTTTGCTGTTTTGGAATGCAGAGTAAGGAACCTCTTCAAGTCCCTCGTTTAATGTTACTTCCTTTAGATTTTTTGAATAAGCAAAGGAATTCGACATTATTTTTGTAAGAGTAGAGGGCGTTGTAAAAGAATCTCTCTCATTTCCGATCGGATATGAAACCAAAATCGTTTTATCCTTGTTATACAGCACGCCGTCAACCGTAGTGTAGTTTTCATTGCTTTCGTCAATCGTGATTTTTGTCAGTGCCGAACAGTTGCTGAAAGCATCATGTTCAATTTCTTGCAAGCCGGCAGGAAGAGTAATCTCGGTAAGGCTGCTGCATTTTGCAAAAACGCTGTAACCGATTTTTGTAATCTGATCGGGAATTGCGGTAATACTGTTAAGATTTATACAATTCCAGAACAAATCCACGTTCAGTTCCGTGATGCCCGCCGGTATGTTGGCGGAAACAAGATTGTAGCAGTTAAAAAAAACACTGCCGCCCAAATCCGTTACACTGTCGGGGATTACAATACTTTCAAGAGCAGAGCATAAACTAAATGCGTCATCATCAATGGTTTCAAGCCCGTCGGGCAAGTTTATATTTTTGAGCTTTCCGCAGCTTTCAAAAGCGGCGAAACCGATTTTTTTAAGTCCTGCGGGCAACGAAACCTCTGTAACCTCGTCGCAATTATAAAATGCATTTCTGCCTATAGATGTGATTCCGTCACCTACGACAATTTTTTTAATGTCATTTTCCATTTCAAATTCGCGCCAGGGCGAAACATATTCGCCGAAATAATCGCTGTATGCGTAATCGCGCATGGCTCCGCTTCCCGTGAGCGTCAGGGTGCCGGATTCGTCAAGCTCCCATGAAATGTTGTCTCCGTTGTCGCCGCAGGTGCCGCTGCCTGTTGAGGCAAACGCTGTTATCGGCGCAATCGTCAGCAGCATACATATCGCAAGGACAGCCGACAGCAAACGTAATTTTTTTGTGTGCATTGTCTGTATAAACATAAAATGCTCCTTTCTTTATTTATATGTTTTTAGAAAAATCTTTCAGCCGCATATTTTGTAATTTTTCAACAAAAAAGATTGGCTGAAATTTTGTTTCATATCAATTATAACATACGCTAAAATTATAAAACAGAAAATTCCCGAAAAGTCAAATGCCAAAACGGAAATTTTTTCCGAATATTATATCTTTTCTTTTTCATGATAATGTTGTATAATCTAAGTGCAAATTTTTCCCACAACTTTGGTTTGCGGACATTTTTAAATGTATTTAAACTTACATAACGAGGATGTTTATATGAAATTCAATGAAAAGTTTAATGAATATATTCGTCAGCTTGACTGCACGGCAAGTGAAATTGCAGCAGCCGCAAATATTTCAGCCTCAACCGTCAGCCGATACCGTTCCGGAGAGCGTGTGCCGGAAATGGGTAGTGAGGCGTTTGAAGGGCTGTGCTTTGCAATCGCAAAAATTGCAGCCGACAGGGGTAAAAGCGGTCTTGATAAAAAGACCGTTTGTGAGAGCTTTATTTTGTGTGACGATTTCATCTCAACGAACAGGGAACAGTTTCGACAGAATTTTAACGCTCTGATTTCCGTGCTGAACATAAATCTTAACAAGCTGTGCCGCTGTACAAACTATGATATTTCAACTGTTTTTCGTTTTAGGAACGGTACAAGACAGCCTGCGGACCCGAATCAGTTTGCCTCAGACGTGGCGTCTTACTTAGTCGAAAAAACCGAGGAGATCTCAAAACGGACGGTTTTGGCTGAGCTTATCGGCTGTACGGCGGAGGATATTGCAGACGGTTTCGTGCGGTTGAAAAAAATAAAAAGCTGGCTGCTTGAGGGAGAGTCAAAAACAGACGAAGAAAATGGCAGTGTTTCAAGCTTTCTCGATAAGCTGGACGGTTTTGATTTGAATAAATTTATCAAGGACATACATTTTGACGAAATGAAAGTGCCGACTGTCCCGTTTCAGCTTCCTACCTCAAAAATGTACTACGGACTGGAAGAAATGATGCAGAGCGAGCTGGATTTTATAAAGGCTACCGTGCTCTCAAAATCTCAAAAGCCCGTCACGCTTTACAGCGATATGCCTATGACTGAAATGGCAAAAGACCAAAAGTTTCCCAAGAAGTGGATGTACGGTATGGCTTTGCTTTTGAAAAAAGGACTTCATCTTAATAATATACACAATATTGACCGTCCGTTTGACGAGATGATGCTGGGGCTTGAGAGCTGGATACCTATGTATATGACAGGGCAAATATCGCCTTATTACCTGAAGAATCCGCAAGGCGGAGTGTTCAATCATTTTATTCGTGTTTCGGGTGCTGCCGCATTGTCGGGCGAGGCGGTCGTCGGACATCAAAAGGACGGCAGATACTATCTTTCAAAAACAAAGGAAGATATTTCTTACTATCAAAAAAGGGCAGACAGTTTGCTTGAAAACGCCTTTCCGCTTATGGATATTTATCGTGCCGACGGAGAAAGCCGCCTGAATGCTTTTATACTTTCCGCCGCACAAACGCCGGGAAAACGGAGAAGTATTCTTTCGGTGCCGCCGCTCTGTACAATGGACGTTTATTACCTTGAACGGCTGTTGGAAGGACACGGAATTTCCGATGAGGATAAAAAAAGAATTCTGAAATATGCCGCGGCTCAGCGGAAAGTTGCAGAACAGATTTTGCAAAACGGCACTACAGAGGACGGAATACTGCGAATTTCAAAAGCAGAATTTGAGGAAAATCCGCTTACCCTGCCGCTTTCGGGAATGTTCTATGAAAAGGACATACATTATACATATGAGGAATACTGCGAGCATATAAACCAAACTGAAAAATATGCACGGGAACACGCAAATTATTCCGTGAATTTTTCTGTTGCAAATCCGTTTAGAAATTTGCAGATAATAATGCACGAGGATAGGTGGGTGTTAATTTCAAAGGGCAATGCCCCGGCTATCCACTTTGTAATTCATCATCCAAAGCTTAGAAGTGCTATTGAAAACTTTGTACCGCCTGTGTTAGAGGAGTGATAACAAGGTCGCCGTTACATTGTTCTTCCGAGATACTGTGTTGCTGTGACGAACATAATGTTTAAACGAAAATCAAGCTTTGCTGAACCGTAAATGTAGGGACAGCCATTGCGGCTGTCCGCTGGCGACGTGTTCTCCGCTACGCCTAAAAATTTGTTGTTTCATAATAAACGCACCTCGCTAAAAACAGTCCGCAGGACTGTTTTTTTAACGCTCGGCTTCGAGTCCCTGTTGGATTATAACGCAAAAAAGCAGATACCGAAAGGTATCTGCTTTTGGTGCGCCAACAGTGTGTTGATTTACAAAAAATTTTAATCTCGTCTGTTGCGGTGTGTGCAGGCGGAGGGAATAGGATAAACGCACCTCGCTAAAAACAGTCCGCAGGACTGTTTTTTTAACGCTCGGCTTCGAGTCCCTGTTGGATTATAACGCAAAAAAGCAGATACCGAAAGGTATCTGCTTTTGGTGCGCCAACAGTGTGTTGATTTACAAAAAATTTTAATCTCGTCTGTTGCGGTGTGTGCAGGCGGAGGGAATAGGATAAACGCACCTCGCTAAAAACAGTCCGCAGGACTGTTTTTTTAACGCTCGGCTTCGAGTCCCTGTTGGATTATAACGCAAAAAAGCAGATACCGAAAGGTATCTGCTTTTGGTGCGCCAACAGGGACTCGAACCCCGGACCGACCGGTTATGAGCCGGTAGCTCTAACCAACTGAGCTATTGGCGCAAATTTAATTGCAAATGTTATTATAGCAGATGTTTTTGAGTATGTCAATATTTTTATTGTACAGTCAATTAATTTATGTTACAATAACTTTTAAGGGATTTCATAATACTATGATTGTGAGGGGATTAATTTGGCAACTGTAAAACCATTTAGGGGAATGAAGTACAACACCGAAAAAGCAGGTGAAATTTCAACCTTGTGCTGTCCGCCGTATGATATTATCAGCGAAAAACACCGCAAAGACTTTATTGCTAAAAACAAATACAACGTCATTCGGCTTGAATTGCCCAAGGAGGGCGGCGACGTCTATCAAACTGCCGCTCAAACGCTTGATATGTGGCGTAGAAACGGCGTGCTCATTTATGAGGACAAACCTGCAATATATATTTATGAAGAGGAATTTTCTGCACATAATAAACGCAGAAGCATAAAGGGAATTATTGCCCGTGTAAGACTTGAGGAGTTTTCCAAGGGTATCATTCTTCCTCACGAATTTACTCTTTCAAAGGCAAAGGAAGACAGATTTAACCTTATGAAAGCGACAAACTGCAATTTCAGCCAGATATATGCCCTGTATATGGACGAAAAGCACAAGACGCTCAGCACAGTTGAGCGCCTTTCGGCAGACAAGCCCGAATTTGAATTTTCCGACTCCGACGGTGTTACTCACCGCCTTTGGGTGATAACCGACGAGGCGGAGATCAACGGTCTTGTTACGGACTTTAAGGACAAAAGGCTGTATATCGCCGACGGACATCACCGCTATGAAACTGCGCTTAATTACCGTGATTATTGCCGCCAAAACGGCATTTCAAACAAGGATGACGGTCACGATTATCAGATGATGTATCTTATGGATATGGAACACCCCGGACTTGTAGTATTTCCGACTCACAGAATGGTGCGTAATTTACCCGATTTTGACAAAACCCGTGTTCTTGACGGATGTAAGGACCTTTTTGAAATAACAAAATTCAGCTCGTCGGAAAACATTGAGCAGGAGCTTGAAAAGCAGTACAAAGAGCGCAAAAAGGCGTTTGGCTATTATTGCGGACAGGGCGAATGGTATTTGCTTGTCTTAAAGAATCTTGATGTTATGGACGAAATGCTTCCCGACGTCAGCACTGCGTCCAGAGGCTTGGACGTGAGCGTTTTGCATACGCTTGTTCTTGAAAAAATACTCGGAATCGACAAAACGAATATGGCAAATCAGGTTAACCTAACCTACACAAAAACTGTTGACGAAGCAGTAAGGGAAGTTGACAGCGGAGAATATCAATGTTCGTTTATTCTTAATCCGACCCGTGTCACAGAAATTCGGGATGTTGCCGCTGCGGGCGAAAAAATGCCGCAAAAGTCAACATATTTTTACCCAAAGATGATAACAGGACTTGTAATGAACGACTTGGAGAAATAATATGAACGACCACAAGATGAGGCGAAGCGCTTTGCAAGCCGACGAACAGACAGCTAAAAAGATACTCAGCGACGGTTGCTTCGGTGTTTTGTCAACTGTAGGCGAGGACGGATTTCCATACGGCGTGCCGATAAACTACGCCTATGACGGCGACAAAATTTATTTTCATTGCGCCAAAAATTCGGGACACAAGCAGGAAAACCTGAACTTTTGCAACAAGGTGTGCCTTACAGTTGTGACCGAAAGCGTTATCCTGCCCGAAAAATTCGACACAAAGTACAAAAGCGTCGTTGTGTTCGGCACTGCGGAAAAGACCGAGGAGCGAAAGGAATACGCACTCAGGCTTATCTCTGAAAAATATGCGCCCGAATTTGCCCATAAATATGAAAACGAGGCAAAAACAGCGTGCAAGGATGCCGATATTTATGAAATAACACCGCTTAAAATCAGCGGAAAATTAAAACACCAATAACAACGAAAAGGACAGTATAAATGAAAATTCTCGCAGTCTTTACAGGCGGAACAATCGGAAGCGTCAGAAGCGGCGGCAACATCTTACCAAATGAACAAAGTTCGGCTGATTTGCTTGATATGTATCAAAAAAGCGGCGGCAGGGCTGAGTTTGTGACAACCCGACCGTATAACATACTAAGCGAAAACCTGAGCGGCAAAAATCTTGCGGCTCTTTACGGCTGTATCAAATCATATGATTTATCGCAATTTGACGGAGTTATCGTTACCTGCGGAACAGACACACTGCAATACACCTGCGCCTATCTTTCATATGCTTTTGGGCTTTGCAGTACGCCGATAGCGGTGGTTTCGGCAAATTATCCGCTCAGCGACAAGCGTTCAAACGGCTTGCAGAATTTCAGTGCGGCGGTTACACTTATCGCTTCGGGACAGGCTGAGGGTGTGTTTGCCGCATATCAAAACAGCGGAGAAACAGCAAAGCTCCACCGTGCGTCACGACTTTTGCCTCACTTGCCGTACAGTGACAATGTGGCAAGCGTATTTGACAGCGTTTACGGCGGGATAATAAACGGATGCTTGGTGCTTGACCCCGAATTTTCGGAACAGGACGACGGCAAAGACTTTTGTGTTGATCCCATACCGGGCGAAAGCTCCGAAATATTATATGTAACGCCGTATGTCGGTATGGATTATCCTAAGCTTTGCAAAGACACAAAAGCAGTTTTGCTCTCAACATATCATTCGGGAACGCTGAATACCGACGACGGAAAGCTCAAGACCTTTTGCAAGACGGCCGACAGCCTTGAAATCCCCGTATTCCTTACGGGTGAAACAAGCGGCTTTGAATACGCAAGCAAATCTGTCTTTGACGAGCTTAACATTCATATTTTGCCGTCGGCTTCGCCTGTTGCAATGTATGTAAAGCTGTGGTTGCTCAGGGACGGGAATTTAAAAGACGTTTATAAGCCGTTCGGCGGTGATTTTGCCTGAAATACGGCTGTGCGCTTTGCCTTGACACATAAAATATATTGTGCTAAGATAAAATCAAATATATTATCAGATCTGCGGTTCGGGGCGGATACGTTCGCCTCGGTAAAGGGAATGTCGGTGAGAATCCGAAGCAACAGCCATTACTGTATTTGACTGAGGTCATAAGTCAGGTTACTCCCGCAGTTCTGCGGATAATGCTTTCTTGGGCAAAAGAAGAAATGCACCGATTTTTGTACTGCCGACGCAGTACAGCTTTGTTGTGCTTTCCTTTTGGAGGGCTTTTTTTATGCCTTCATATATCAACCGAGCAATTACAAATTTAAAAGCTCGGCATCAACGGAGGATTTACTATGAAAAAAATCAAAAAATTACTGGCGGTAATTCTTGCAGTAACCGTTATTACTTCGGTTTCCGCAACAAGTCTTGGCGCATATGCCGCCGAAAACAACAGTTCTGCGGTTTTAGCAGATACCGAGCAGGACGCAACCTTGCAGGCGGTATCGGACAAGCTTGCTTCAACTTCCGACTATCTTCTTAAGCTTCCTGCACCGTCGGTAGGCTCGTTTGGCGGAGAATGGCTTGTTATCGGGCTTGCACGCAATAACACGATTTCCGAAAGCTTTGTAAGCGGCTATCGTACCAACATTGAAAGTTTTGTTGAAGAGGTTGGTTCTTCAAAGCTCAGCTCAACAAAATCGACCGATAATTCAAGGGTGATACTTGCACTTTCGTCACTCGGCATTGATGCAAGAAATATTGCAGGCTATGACCTTACAGAGCCATATGCCGACCTTGAATATATTGAGGGACAGGGACTGAACGGCCCTGTGTTTACGCTTATCGCACTTGACACCTTTAACTATGAGATACCTGTTGACAGCACGGTATCAGAGCAGACAACAAGGGAAAAGCTGATTGATTATATCCTTGAAAACGCTGTTGAAAACGGCGGCTGGACGTTCTGGGGAACAACGGCAGACCCCGATATGACGGGTATGGCAATTCAGGCTCTTGCACCGTACTATAATAAGAATGAAAAGGTTAAAGCCGCAGTTGACAAGGCGCTTGACGTGCTGTCCGATATGCAGGACGAAAACGGCGGATACGCATCGTGGGGAACGGTAAATTCCGAGAGCTGTGCTCAGGTCATTACCGCACTTGCAAGTCTTGGCATTGACCCTTCAAAGGACAGCAGATTTATAAAGAACAACAAAAGCGTTGTTGACGCATTGCTTTCTTTCGGCTGTGAAAACGGTTTTATGCATACTGCCGACAGCGGATATAATCAGATGGCAACCGAGCAGGCATTTTATGCTCTTGTTTCATACAAGCGTGTTGCAAGCGCAAACACCTCGCTTTACAATATGTCCGACGTTGAACCCAAGAGCGTGAAATACGATATAAACGGCGACGGAAAAATCGACGTAAACGACGCTACCCTGATTCAGAAGTTTGTTTCAAAATTTGCGGAACCCACGCTCTCTCAGTCTGTAAGAGCAGACCTTGACGACAACGGAAGCATCACGGTAAGGGACGCAACGATTATTCAAAAATACATTTCGGCTGCATAAGTGATATATTATGAAGGAAACGATTCTTAAAATATTCAATTTTATAAAACTTCATAAAATTTCATTTATTGCGGGCTTTGCCGCAGTTATTGTACTGTCGCTGGCGTTTGTTTTCGGCGGAGATCTTTCAAGTCCCAAAACCGAGGCGCCTCAAAGCACTGCAAGCGCAGGCTATGCGACCTCGGACGAAGCCGCAGATACTACGGCTTCTGTTTTGTCAACGGCGAAAGCCGATGAGACAGAATCCGAGGATAATGACCTTGAAGAGTCAAAGGACGATAAAAAATCGGAGTCGCAAGCCGCACAAGACAGCGGCTCGGACGAAGATAATGCTTCCGAGGAAAACATAAACGCCGACAGTGGTGCACAAGAAAGCAATTCGGATAACTCGGCTTCTTCCGAAAACGGGAAAAAAGACAAATACCTTACCGACCCTATTCCATCGGGCAAGCCTAAGCCTGTTGAACCTCAGGAGCAGGAGATTGAGGACAACACGCTGTACTGTACACTCTCAATCTCTTGTGCAACAATACTTGACAATATGCAAAACTTAAAAAAGCAAAAAGTTGAGCTTGTTCCTGCCGACGGCTGGATATTAAAGCCGCAGAAGGTAGAATTCAAAGAGGGCGAATCTGTTTTTGACGTGCTTCAGCGTACCTGCCGTGAAAACAATATACATATGGAATCAATATGGACGCCTATGTATAATTCGGCGTATGTTGAAGGAATAGGCAACCTGTACGAATTCGACTGCGGAAATATGTCGGGTTGGATGTACAAGGTAAACGACTGGTTCCCAAATTACGGCTGTTCACGCTATGAGCTGAAAAACGGCGACACCGTGGAATGGCAATACACCTGCTACGGCTACGGAGCGGATTTGGGTGCGTCTATGCCTATGAGCTGACAACAAAACTAAGGTTAAAACATTCCAATTACAGTAAAGACAGATATATATGAAAGACAGTTTTTCACGGCTAAATCCGTTTGTGAATTTAATATTCTTTGTATTTGCCGTGGTACTGACTATGTTTACGCTCAATCCCGTATGCATCGGAATTTCACTTTTTTGCGCTATGCTCAATGCGCTGTATCTTAACGGAAAAAGAGCGGTAAGACTTTCGCTGTTGTACCTTTTGCCTATGCTGATTCTTATTGCGGTGATAAATCCGCTGTTCAGTCATCAGGGCGTAACGATTCTTACATATTTTCCGTGGGGCAATCCGCTCACACTTGAATCAATTATTTACTCAATCGCAACCGCAGTGCTGTTAAGTGCAACAGCACTGTGGTTTTCGTGTTTTAATACGGTTATGACAAGCGACAAGTTTGTATATATGTTCGGAAAAATCGCCCCTGCTCTGAGCCTTGTGCTGTCTATGACGCTTAGGTTTGTGCCGAAATTTTCGGCTCATCTCAAAAGGGTAAGACAGGCGCAAAGGTGCATCGGCAGAGATGCTTCAAGCGGCGGAATAATAAGCAGGATAAAGAACGGAATTAAGATAATTTCAATTATGATAACCTGGTCGCTTGAAAATGCGATTGAAACCGCCGATTCTATGAAAAGCCGTGGTCACGGGCTAAAGGGCAGAACGGCGTATTCGATATACAGATTTACAAAACGTGACATTGCCGTGCTTTTATTTGAGCTTGCGCTCGGAGCGACAGCTTCAATACTGCTTTTCGGCGGCGTTTCGGAGTTTTGGTACTATCCGTCAATAGGCGGAAATGCCTTTGACACCGTTTCGGCAGTCGATTACTTTATTTATGCGTCGCTTATGCTTATGCCGTTTATTATCAATGTATGGGAGGGAGCAAGATGGAAACGTTTGCGGTCAAAAATCTGACATTTCGATACCCCGAAACGGGTGTTGACGTTCTTAAAAACATAAGCTTTTTTGTTGACAAGGGCGAGTTTGTAACTCTTTGCGGCCCGTCGGGCTGCGGAAAAAGCACGCTTTTGAGAAACCTTAAGCCGTTGCTTGCTCCGACGGGAATAAAATCTGGCGAAATACTTTTTGACGGCAGAGAGGTTTCAGGTCTTTCTCAGCGTGAACAAAGCGAAAAAATCGGCTATGTTATGCAGTCGCCCGATAATCAGCTTGTTACCGACAAGGTTTGGCATGAGCTTGCGTTCGGGCTTGAAAGCCTTGGACTTGACAACAAAACAATACGCAGGCGTGTTGCCGAAGCCGCAAGCTTTTTCGGTATTCAAAACCTGTTTGACAGAAGTGTTGACGAGCTTTCGGGCGGTCAAAAACAGCTTTTGAATCTTGCTTCGGTTATGGCAATGCAGCCTGAGGTGCTGATACTTGACGAGCCGACAAGTCAGCTTGACCCGATTGCGGCGTCCGATTTCCTTGCAGTTATCTCGAAAATCAACCGTGAGCTGGGGACAACCGTCATTATCACGGAACACAGGCTTGATGAAATTTTGCCTGTCAGCGACCGTGTGCTTGTTATGGAAAACGGAGCGATAATTTCTGACGATACGCCCCAAAACACGGGTATAAATCTTAAAAATCAAAACAGCAAAACCTTTTTGTCACTGCCCTCGCCGATGCGGATATGGGACGGCTGTGACGGCAAGGGCTCTTGCCCGGTTACGGTAACTCAGGGGCGGAATTGGCTCGAAAATTTTGCAAAAACTCATACGCTTCGGGATTTGCCTGAAGAAAATGTCCCCAAAAACAGCGGTAAGACAAGCGTTGAATTAAAGGAAGTTTGGTTCAGATACGAAAAAAACGCCCCCGATGTTCTCAGAGGCTTGTCGATGAAGGTATGCGGCGGTGAATTTGTTGCCGTGCTGGGCGGAAACGGTGCCGGAAAATCGACTCTGCTTTCAATACTGAGCGGAATAAACACGCCCTACAGCGGAAGCGTGAAGGTTGCGGAAAACGGCTCAGACACAGATATAATCGCAGGCTGTCTGCCGCAGGACCCTCAAACCTTGTTCGTTAAAAAAACCGTGGCAGAAGATTTGCTCGAAGTGTTTGACGGGAAGAGGCTTGACAAAAAACTAAAGGAAAAACGCCTTGCAAAGGTAATTGAGCTTTGCAGGCTCAAGGAGCTTTTAAACCGTCACCCGTATGATTTGTCGGGCGGTGAACAGCAGCGGGCCGCACTTGCAAAGCTGTTGCTTTTAAGACCTAAAATTTTGCTTCTTGACGAGCCGACAAAGGGACTTGACGCAGAATTCAAGGCGGTTTTTGCCGAAATCGTTTCCACACTCTGCAAATCGGGCGTAACGGTTATTATGGTCAGCCACGACGTTGAATTTTGTGCAAGGTACGCTCATAGGTGTATGCTTATGTTCGGCGGAGAGATAGTTTCGGACGGAACGCCGAGGGAGTTTTTTTCATCAAACAGCTTTTATGTTACCTCAGCCAACCGAATGTCAAGGGGAATCATAAACAACGCCGTCACGGCGGAGGACGTGATTTTTTGCTGTACGGGCAAGAGCGGCGATGACAAAGCGGATATTGATTTTGACCTGTACGACAGCTCCTACACGGTGGAAATTAATCGCAGCAAGCCGCAAAAGCTCGATAAACTGCCGCTTTGGAAAAAGATACTCGGAATTTTTTCGGCGGCGGCATTTGTGTTTGGACTTGTGATAAATCTTGATTATATCAACATTATAAACTCAAAAACGCTTCCCGTATGGGCAGATTTTTTGGTGATTGCAATACCTGTTGCACTGCTTATGATTTCGTTTGGCACAAGATCAAAGCGCCCAATCGACCAAAAGCCGAAAAAGACCAAAGTGCCGAAGCGCACTGTTGCTGCGGCGGCGATGATACTGCTTGCTGTGCCTTTGACGATATTTGTGGGCGTTGTTTATCTGAGCGACCAAAAGTATATGTTTATATCACTGCTTGTTATGTTTGAATGTATGCTGCCGTTTTTCCTTGTGTTTGAGGGGCGAAAGCCGCAGGCAAGAGAGCTTGTGATAATCGCCGTATTGTGTGCGGTTGCGATAATCGGCAGAATGGCGTTTTCGATGCTTCCGCAGTTCAAGCCTGTTTTGGCGCTCGTGATAATTTCGGGCGTTGCCTTTGGCGGTGAGTCGGGATTTTTGGTGGGCGCAATTACGATGTTTGTGACAAGCTTCTTTTTTCAGTTCGGACCTTGGACTCCCTGGCAGATGTTTTGTGCGGGAATAATAGGCTTTTTGGCAGGTGTGCTGTTCCGAAAGGGACTTTTAGGTCGCAGCAGGGGCGCTTTGTGTGTGTTTGGATTTATTTCTGCAATAGTTATCTACGGCGGAATAATCAACTTCGGATCTGCGGTTATGGCACACGCCGAAATGAATCTTGAAACCATATTTTCTTTTTATGTAACGGGCTTTCCGTTTGATATAATTCACGGGCTTTCAACCGTTGTGTTTTTGTATTTTTGTGCCGAGCCTATGCTTGAAAAGCTCGACAGGATAAAGGTCAAATACGGACTTATTTCATAGACTCAGCCCTTGCGGCTGTTGAACAACGAAGAAAACTAAAAAATTTCGGGGTGCATACGGCTGTAGTGGAATATGTATTGCTGGGCAATGCCGGCATACTCCCCAAAATCCGCCCCCGTCATATCGGGAAACAGCTTTTCCATTGCGCGCTTCATCCAAACGTCAATCGGAAACGCTTCAATTCTGTGCATACCGAACAGCAACGTGCAGTCGGCTACCTTTGTTCCTACGCCCGTGATCTTCATAAGCTCACGGCGTGCAGAGTCGTAGTCGGCTTTTTTGCACATTTCAAGATCCACTTCTCCCGAAGCCACCTTTTGTGCGGCGTCAACAAGGTATCTGTTCCTGAAGCCTGCCCTTAAAACACCCAAATCATCGCAAACAAGCCTTGACATCGTTTCTGCTGTGGGAAATGAAAATTCTCCGTCTCCGATTGGCTCGCCGAAGTTCTCGCAAAGCCGAGCAACAATACCTTTTATGCGTTTTATGTTGTTGTTTTGGGAGATGATAAACGTGCATAGCGTTTCATAAGGCTCCTGTCTTAAAATCCTTATTCCCGGGGCATACTGCGCCGCTTCTTTCAGGACAGGGTGTATTTTTGCTATCTCGGAGCGTATTTTCCCGTAATCAAGCGACAGGTCAAAATAGTTGTACCAGATGTTTTCAAAATTCTCTTTGCTTGCGTTTTCAATATATAAGTCCGTGCCGTCAAGGCTTACGGTCACACATTTTCCGTATGCAACGCCCTTAAACGAGCCGTCGCTCTGCTTTTTCCAGCGGAAGCTTTGACCGCAGTCAAGGGTTTGTTCAAGGTCAAGATCTTTTACTTCGGTTATTTTGATTTTTCCGTTTTGTTCAATGCAATCCAAGAGTCACAATTCCTTTCCGAAGCTGCACCCGCCGTCTAAGCGGCGGGAATATCTGCACTTAATTTACATCATAAAGTTATTGTACCATAAATGCGGATTTTATGATACAATAAAATTACGGAGCGTGAAAATTATGAAAGAAACGATATGTACAATACCGATAAACGATATATTTATGCCGAAAGACGGCTGTCCGATTTGCCGAATGGAAAAAATGCTTGAAGAACAGTACGTCAGGTTTATTACAGGCGACGCAATGATGGAGCCGAGCATACGAATAGAAACCAACAAAAAAGGCTTTTGCCGACATCATTTTGAACAAATGCAAACTGTCGGACAAAAGCTGCCGAATGCTCTTATTCTTGAAAGCCATTTGCAGGAGATCATTGATCTGCATATGCCCAAAAAGCTAAAGGGCAAACCCGATAAAAAACAGCTTGAAAGCATAAAAAAAGAGCTTTCCTCCTGTTATGTATGCGATAGGATAGAAAGTGATATGCACCACTTTATGGCAACAATATTTGTTGAGTGGGCAAAGGGCGAAGAATTCAGAAAGCTGTACAACGAACAGCCGTTTATTTGCCTTAAACACTATCATTTTATAATGGACGCCGCAATGCAAAAGGGCGGAATACCGTCAAAATATCTTTCGGATTTTTATGCCGAAACCGCAGCTCTGACAAAAAACTATCTTTTGTCGCTTAAAGAGGACATTTCGTATTTTTGCTCAATGTTTGATTATCGGAACAAAGGAAAAGAGTGGGGAACTTCCATTGACGCAATCGAGCGCAGCACCGATTTTTTGACGGGCAAATGACGGTTGATTAAAAATTTTTCTTAAAATTTTCTAATAATTGCATAAAACTATGCAATTATCTCCGTTTATTCTCTGTAAGCGGAGGTGAAAAAATGATTATTTACAACAGAACTAAGCCTGTTGACTGTACGAACGGCGATTGCGTAGGCACTATCGGTGATAATCTTGCCTATACTCAGGAGTTTTATATCAAAGGTATCAGCGACGAAACAATTTCATATACACTGCACATCAGATTTTGCGACGGCAGTGTAAATTCCGTAACGCCGTCGACTGTCTACACCGACGGCAAGGGAACTTTAATACGTTGGGTAATTACCAAAAACGATATTTTTGTTCACGGAAGCTTTGAATTGCAGATTGAGGGCAGAAACAGCCTTGGACTTGTATATCAGACCGAGATCGTCAGACTTTATGCAAACGAAAGTCTGCCTGTTGAGGACAAGGAATATGAAAATCCAAATTCCGAAACCTTAAAGCTCAGGCAGGAGGCGTATGAAGCTCTCGGCAAATTGCAGGCTCAGCAAACAAAGCTTGACGAAAATATTGCAAAAATCAACGCTGCTTCGCTTGACGCAAAAGCAGATAAAGCGACGACCTACACCAAAACCGAGGTTGACGCAAAATTTGATATTAAAGCCGACAAAAGCAGCGTCTACACAAAATCGGAAAGCGACACAATGCTTGCCCAAAAGGAAAGCCTGTCGAATAAAATCACAGAGATGACCGACAGTGACGGCGACGGGGACTACCCGACGAGCAAGGCGGTAAAGAATTATCTTGAGGGCAACTACTACGATGCCGACGATTCCGAAAATATGTTTCAGGCGAAGCTATATGCAGGCGAGAACATTACAATCGGCTCTGTTCAGGGCAAGGCTGTTATATCCGCCGACCTGAGCGGAAAAGCGGACAAAGATGAGGTTTATAAAAAAACCGATATTGATACAAAGCTCAATGAAAAAGCCGACAAGTCAACGACCTACACCAAAACAGAGGCAGACGCAAAGCTTGACGACAAGGAGAACATCTCAAACAAAACTGCCTCAATCAACAAAAGCTGTACTGACGAGCAATATCCGACAGCAAAAGCAGTGTATCAAAAGCTTAGCAAAGTGTACACTAAAGCCGAGGTCAACGGGCTTTACGGTCTGGAATTAGCCGTAGGATATAATTCAAATGATGTACCGGTCAAAATTGCCGGTAACAGTACAATATCTGCCGGAAAATTTGCCAGCGATGAAATTGTGAAAATTTATGTAGGATTTACACAAGGCATAATACAGAATGGGGCTTTCGTCGCTTGCCCGAATCTTACGGATATATATTTTTACAATGTCGAAACCGCTTATTCAATCGCAAACAACGCTGTTCCCGATGGAGTAACCGTTCATTTTGCCGAGACGTTTAACAACATTGAATGTATTACAAAAACGGTTTGTAATTTCAAGACTGCCAAATACGACTCGTCAAATGTTGAGGTCGGCAAAGGGGAGCTTACTCCTGCACAGGCTATTTATGACGGCTGCGAGGGCAGTTTTAACTATTCAAAAATCGGCAAAACCGTGACGGTAGCACTAAACATCACAACCCTTGTTGCAGGCAAAAACTATGTACAGTTCGCAGGACTGCCATTCAATGCTATAACTGCAAGCAGACTGTCAAGCATTGCGGTGTATACAACTGCCAACAAGCTTGTTAATATTCGCCTTCACGGCTCATGGCTGTACATAAGCAGTCCCGATACGACATTTGCAGAAGGCGAAAAAATCAACTCAATCATCACATATATTATAAATTAAGGAGGCAAAAATTATGGAATTAAAAGAAAAAATCACACTTGATATGCTCACGCCCGACAGCGTAAGTGTATTAAAACAGCAATTTTTAAACTTAGGCGGTGTTAAAATGCAGGTCGGCGGCAATGTCAGAAACGCATATATGAACAGCGCAAGCGGCAGAGCGGCTGTACAGAGTATCTTATCGGAGGAATACCAAAACGCAGTTTTCGCTGTGTGGGGAAGCTCTCCGACGGTTGAAGAAACAGCCGCATAGAATACGGGCTGTCGCATTTAGCGCAGAGCAAAACCAAAAATAAAAGGCTATAATTCACAATCAGCAATCCCAACGGGTATGATGTGAATTATAGCCTTTACTTTTTATCGGGTAAAAATTCTGCTTTTCGCTAAATGCGACAGCCCCGGTTTAATACTGATCTCCTGTATCATAGGGGTTTGTTTCGTAGGGGTAAATATCCTCGTAGGCGTCCTGTTCAAAGTCATCAATGATTGCAGACGGAACCATTCCCGTGCAGTCGTTTGACATTACGGTGCAAAGCTCAATATCAGGCTCGACAATGCTGTTTTTTGATACACGTCTGTAGGTCTTTTTCTTTTTCATAAAATGTCACCTCTGTACTTATTATGTACAGCAAAAGGGTGACTATACTATTTTATGATAAGGTTTTTGATTTTATAAACGTCGCCGTCCATTACCTTGTATGTACTGCGTATTTCTTCGCCGTTTAGGTCGGGCGATATGCTCTGGTTGATATAAAGACTGTCTATTCCGAAATCGGCGGCTCCGCCTATATCGGCGATATGGTCGTTGCCGATCATTATCGACTCTTCCTTTTTTAAGCCGTAGCGGTCAAAAAGAATTTGAAAATAATGTACGTCGGGTTTCAGACACTCCTCATCCGAGCTGAGACAAATTCCGTCAAAATATTTTGTAAGACCGAACATATTAAGCTCGTTTTCGGTAAATACACGCTGGGCGTTTGACAACAGATAAATCTTTTTGCCCTTTGCTTTTAGTGTGTCGAGCAGGTCGATGATTCCGTCGTACAGCTTGATATATTTTGTGGAAAAGCAGCGGAACATTTCGGCAACGAACAATATCTGAGCTTTTGTTGCCATTACACCCTTTTGCTTAAAAAGCTGTCTGAATACCTTTTCAAGCTGAATGTCAACGCCGACATATTCTTTGTGCCTTTTGTGAGAAAGATTAAGCTCTTTTTCCACAAGACGCAGATATTCGCTGTGGATTTCCTTGTAGGTATAGTTTGCGCCCTTGTAGCCATAGTATATTGCCATTTTCTTCCAAAGGCTGTTGTCCCATTCGTCGGTATTGAGGTCGATTAGTGTCCCGTACAGGTCGAAAACGTAATTTTTATACATAAGAATCCCCTTTTGAATTTGTTGAGATTATTATAGCAAATTATGTTGTGGATTGCAATAGCAAAAAAATTATGATAAACTGAAAGCGGTGATAAAATTGACAAAAAAGCAGATAGCGCAAAACGCCGTCACGGCGCTCAAAAAAGAATATCCCGACGCAATATGCTCGCTTAGGTACAGCGATCCTCTTCAGCTCCTTATAGCGACAAGACTGTCGGCGCAATGCACCGATGCACGGGTGAATATGGTAACGCCTGAGCTTTTTAAGAGGTTTAAGACCGTTGACGATTTTGCGGAGTCAACGCCCGAAGAGGTTGCCGAATACATAAAAAGCTGTGGGCTTTACAAAACAAAATCAAAAGACATAGTTGCTCTTGCAAAAATGCTCCGAGATGATTTTTCGGGAGTTGTTCCCGATAATATAGACGACCTGACAAAACTGCCGGGTATCGGCAGAAAGACCGCAAATCTTGTGTGCGGTGATATTTTCGGCAAACCTGCCGTTGTGGTGGACACTCACTGCATACGGATAACACACAGGCTCGGTCTGCACGATTTAAAGGACCCAAAAAAGATTGAATTTGCGCTCCGGGCATTGTTGCCGCCGAATGAGAGCAATGATTTTTGCCACAGGCTGGTGCTTCACGGCAGGGCAGTCTGTACGGCACGCAGCCCGAAATGCGAGAAATGCTGTATGAACGGCTTTTGCAGAAAGCATATGTGATTATTAAAGAAAAAGGTCAGGAGCTTTGCTGCCCTGACCTTTGATTTTTGCATTGTTTTATTTATGGAACGCTTTAAAATCCGTGATTACCTGTTCACGGTGCTTGTAGTCATCGGAATTTTCATCAGGATTGTTTTTATCAATACTGCTGTCGGTATATATCATCATATATTTGCCGTTGTCCGACATATAGGCTGTAACGGGGTCAAGCTCCAAAATTGAAAACGTGCCGTCTTTTTTTATTGAATCAATAACGCCTTTTGCCGTGTCGTTAAGGTTATTCGGGTCATATGAATAAAGTTCAACAGTGACTTGTTTTCCGTTATAGGTTGCCTTAAACTTTTTGCCGTTTTCAGAACCGACAAGCGATGAGTCCATTGTAACTTCCTTTGAAGTGTCAATCTCGCCGTCCTTTGTATCAATATAGCCAAGCTCGGCAAAGTAATTGCAAAGTCCGTCAAAGCTGTCGTCATAATCCTTTTCATCGGCCTTTGGTACGGTGGTTTCCTGAACTTCGCTTTCGGAGGCTTGTGACGATTGCTGGTTATCAAGCGCATCTTTGTATCCGCAGCCTGCAAATGCTGTTACTATAAGTCCTGCACACAAAAGAGCGGCAAAAAATTTTTTCATATTCTTTAGTCCTTTCAAGGGCGGATTTTTAAACATCGCCGTGAATTAATTTATTGATTTTGAGGCGGTGTCCTGAATTCACAAACCATTATAACTCATATCAATCAATAAATCAATAGTTTAGGTCATTTTGCCGCCGGCTTTAAGTTTAAAGTTAATTACCAAAGTAAGTTCCACAGTGAAAGTTAAAGTGGAAGTTAATGTGGGAATTAACGTGTTTTTGCCTGCTTGATTTTTTGCAAATATATTGTATAATAATTATATGACCTAAGTTGAAGATGTCACCTGCCTTTCAGGCGGCGGGTGCTGCTACAGGATTTCAGTGGGAGTAATCCCCAACCGAATCCCTGAGGAGCTAATGCTATCGGTAATGCTTGCAATCTGTCGAAAGCTTTGCTCAGATTTAGAATATTGTTCAGGAGGAAAAAATGAAAGATTTGGTAAAACGATATTTACCCTATGCGCTTGTTATTTTTGGCGTGTTTTTAATTGTCCCGCTGTTTTTTGCTAACGAAGCACTCGAAAATTTCTTTGCAATAGCGCTTTATTTTATATTTTTGGTAACAACGGTCGTGTGCTCGGCGATATACTGCTCAAAGCACGGACTTGACTTTTTGTTTGCGCTGATATCCCCTATTGCGTTTTTGTTTACGATGATAATATACTGCGGCGGATTTACAAAGCTGACAAATATAATCCTGCTTGTTGTGTATCTTGTTGCCGGAATATTCGGATTGTTTTTGGGCGACCTCGCATTTGGAGATGAACGCCGCAAAAGGGAGCAAAAGGAAAAGCGAGAGGCAGAAAAATTAATGCTTCAGGCTAACCGCAGGGACGCAAGCGAAAGAGAAAGAATGCAGAGAGAGGTTAAAAAAACTCCTTCCGCACGCAAAAAGGCTCCTGCAAGAACCGCCTCTGCCGACAAAAACAATAAGAAAAGACCTTCGGCGGATGTTGATGACTTTGATTATGACAAGTACCTTGCCGATATAGACAAGAAAAGCTCCAACGATGATGAGGTCGATAAAATTCTTAACGATTGGCATTCATAAATAAAATTTAATACTATTGAAAGAGAAAAAGCTATAATTTACATCACGCCCATCGGGTTTCCGATTGTAAATTATAGCTTTTGATTTTTTGTTTGTTCTTTAATCAGTGGTTACTTAATCGTTTTTATTGCCTTTGCCCTTTTTGGCGAGACTGCATACGCTGTAATATACGGGAATCGTAAGAAAAAGAATCCACATCGGGTGCCAAAGGTTCCATAGAAAGCCCGTGATAAGATATGCGATAGCAACGAGTACCGGATAACAGAAGATTGACGGATTTTTCTTAATTATCGCTTCAACCAGCGTATAATAAAGCGGAATTGTCAGAAAGACTATCCAGCCGAAGGCATATCCGCCGCAAATGTCACATACGCCGAAAATAATGTATGCGATAACCGGAATAAAGGGGTACGGAAACTTCATAAAAAAGTTGCTTTTGTGCGCTTCTGATTTTTCCTTAGCTTCTTTGTCATAGAAGATATGACCGCTCTCATCGGTATATACTTTTGTTTTGCCGTTTTCCGATATATTTACACCGTTGCGGTTTACCGATACTTTTGAGCCGTCGTTATCAACCACATTAACGCCGTCCTTAAAGCTGATGTCAACCTTGTCGCCGTCCTTGGAATGAATATGTATTCCGTTTTTAAAGCTCACTTTGTCATATTTTTCATATTCAACGCCGTCTTCGGGAGCAAATCCCTCGGCGTTTTTGTTTTCAGGCTCTTGGCTTTCGGGAGCGGCCTCGTTATTATCATTTGCAGTGACGCTTTCGGGTTCTGCTTCTCCCTGCAAAAGCACGTCGAGCGTAACCCCGTACAGCTTGGCAAGCAATATAAGGTTATCGGTGTCCGGAGATGCCTCTGCACGCTCCCATTTTGATACAGCCTGACGGCTGACGCCTATCTTTGCGGCAAGCTCTTCCTGAGAAAGATTGTTGTTCTTTCTATACTGATAAAGTCTGTTAGCAATTTCAATATTCATAATTTCCCTCCGTAAATTTGATGGCTTAATTATACCGAATTGCCCTCGGTTGCACAATACATTTCGGTTTTCAATTCCGCAACTATTGGTTGCAACGCAGGTTTTATGCGGATATTTAGGCTTACAAATACAGTTGTCTTTTAAAATTGAGTCTTTGAGGAAAAGGAACTGAAAGATACAACATCAGTGCAAATTTCCCACTGCCTCTTAGGCAACAGAGTTTATTTGCACTGTTTAAGTCTGTCGCAGGCTCTGCTTCTTGCAGGCAAAGCAGAGCATTGCTCCGATTTAAAAGGCGGCCTTTACAGCCGCCCGAAATGTAATCCGTAAACCGTTATGAACCGAAAAACGGTTAGGTTTTTAAAAGATGAATAGCGGTTTCAGCTTTTTCAATAATACGCAGGTCGTTATCATAGGAACACATTTTGCGTGCCTGCTGAAGATCAACCCAGATATAGCTGTCGATCTCCTCCTCCTGGATTTTTACATTATCCGTAAATGCTCTTGCAAGGAAGAAAACTACCCTTTTTCGTATTTTGCCGAACGGACAATATTCGCTGACCTCTCTGAAACTGTCAAATATCGTGACATCAAGTCCCGTTTCTTCTTTTATTTCACGAATCGCAGTTTGCTGTTCGTTTTCTCCGTCCTCAATATGTCCTTTAGGAAAACTCCAATATCTGCCGTTATTATTTTTTACAAGAAGGATTTTTGTATCCTGTTTTGTCCTGTAAAAAATAACTGCGCCGCAAGATTTTTCATAAAGGCAGGAGATGTTTGTCAATTTTACATTCCTGAGCTTTAGAAGCAGATTGCGAATATCCGGCTCATAGAAAATTTCACCTGACGGAGCGATTATCGCACGTTCGCCGTCAAGACCGTCAAATTCGGCAACAGCGATCACAACTGCGTCAAAATTTTCCGAAAGCTCTTTTCTCGAAATTGCATAGGCTTTTTTGTTATTGATTTTAGGCGAATTTATAAACGCCGAATAAAGGCAGTCGCTGATTTTGCCAAATACGGTTGCTTTGACACGTTCTGCGATCATACTGCTACCCCCTTTCGTGCTGTTATAATCTAAGTGTAATTGTCCCTCGCTTCTTAGGCGGCGAGAACCGGTTCAGAAATTCAGTGTAATTTAAATTTTCCACTGAGTTTCTAAGGAGATAAAGTTCCTTTATACTGATTGCAATCTGTCGCAAGCTTTGCTCAGATTTAAATATCAGTTAAAAAGACTGTTCATACTGTCGAGCTGATTGGTTGTGCTCATAATGCTGTTAATGAACAGTACCTCGTCTATTGAATTCTGATTGCAATAGGATGCAAGGTCGGTTTGTACATTGCGGAATGTACGGAAGTCAATAACATGGACTTCTTCATAATTATCGGTAAGATAAGGTGCAAAAGGGTTGCCGTAGGTTTCTTTTACAACGGCAATTTTTTTGCCCTTTTGGGCTGAATCGGAACTCGATTTCAGCACCGTAAGCGGATTATAATCGCCCATAAGGAACAATCCGTAAGTCAGCGAGCCTGCCGTTGCACCGCTGTAATACGGTGAATCATAAGTAGTAACGGTGCCGCTGCCGTCGGTCACTTCCGCAGAAACAGAGTAGGGCAGTTCCCAATACTGAACCGTATCGGAATTGATGTTGCCTGAGCTTGACGAGTATGCCCCTGTAAAGCCGTCAACCTTATTTTCGGTACATTTATCAAGTGAAAGGGGCGTGAGCTTGTTTGTATCGGCAAAAGCCTTGTAGGCATAATATGCGCCAAGCCCCGTCCAATAGCTGTCGGAGTTAAAATAGATATAGTCTGTGTTGTGGTCGGCAAGATAATTGTATGCGTTTACGGGAGTAACCTTGTCGGAAAGCTTTGAATATATATCTTTTATATTATCAGCCTGCGAGCTTGAAGCAGCGGCGCCTTCTTTGAGCCGCTGAGGCAGACCGAATTCGGTGTGGTTTGGAATTACCATATCATAAACAGTAATACCGCTGAGCTTTTCGGCAAAGCTGTTTATTGCGTCGGCATAGGAACTTGCGTTTATCGTGCTGTTAAACAGTTCATAGCCTGCCTTGTTCCACACATAAATACTGTTTGAGAATTCTCCGTCTGTATTATCATCTTTAATTGACGGCGTTTTAAAATATGTCGGCGAAAGGTCGTCCTTCGGCGGTTCTGTCGTAGCTTGAGGCTCTGTGGCGACGGCGGACGCCTCTTGTTTTGTAATTGTATCGGTTGAAACGCTGCTCGGGTCGGGACTGCTTGATGTGCAGCCTTTGAACATAAACGTCAAAAGCATTATAAAGAGCACAACGACGGCGATTCCCGAAATTACGATTATAACACGGTTGCGAGTTCGGCGGCGGTTTTTTCTGCGCCTGTTTGCAGAGCGGCGGCGGTCGTATGAGGAGCGCCTGTTGTAGCTGCTCTGTCTGTGGTTTTGCTGACGGCGGCGGTGATCTCTGCCGTAGTAGCCGTCGTCAAAGTTGTCGGCGTCAAAATAATCATAGTCATTGCGATTGCCCATTGTAACGCTCCTTTCCCGCACAAATATATTGTATTGATTTTTAGTCAAGTTATACCATTCTTTATTATACTACATTTTACGACTAAAAACAATACAAATGTCTAAGATTTTTGTTTGTATAACCTTAGTGCAGATTACCGCCGCCTTTTAGGCGGCAGGTGTCGGTTCGGAGCTGCCGAGGGTAAAGAAAAAATCAGGGCAAGCCCGAAAGCTTGCCCTAAGCAGAATATCAGATTTTGGTTTTGCTGTTGTAGTCGGTCATACATTCAACAAGCACTGCCTTTTGTGCGTGAAGTCTGTTTTCCGCTTCTTCAAAGATTTCATTTGCGTGTGCTTCAAAAACATCTGCGGTTATTTCTTCGCCGCGATGAGCAGGCAGACAGTGAAGAACCATACATTCGCTGTTTGTAACGTCCATAAGCTCTTTGTTTACCTGATAGCCCTTAAACGCCGCCTCGCGAATTTTCTTTTCTTCCTCTTGTCCCATAGAAGCCCAAACGTCGGTATAAACAACGTCGGCGTTCTTTGCGGCAGCAATCGGATCTTCGACAATCTCGAATTTATCGCCGTATTTTTTGCCGAATTCAATTATGTTTTCGGGCGGCATATAGCCCTTCGGACACGCCGCAGAAAAGCTCATTCCCGTGCTGAGAGCACCTACGATAAGTGAATTCATCATATTGTTGCCGTCGCCGATAAAGCACATTTTAAGCCCCTCAAGCTTGCCCTTGAATTCACGGATAGTCATAAGGTCGGCAAGCACCTGACAGGGGTGGCAGTAGTCGGTAAGTCCGTTGATTATCGGAATAGAGCCGTACTCGGCAAGAGCCTCAACCTCTTTTTGCTCAAATGTTCTTATCATTATTGCGTCAAGAAAACGTGAAAGCACCCTTGCGGTATCCTCAACAGGTTCACCTCTGCCGATTTGCAGGTCGTTTGAAGAAAGGAACAGCGGATAGCCGCCGAGCTGAGTCATACCGACTTCAAACGAAACCCTTGTTCTTGTGCTGGATTTTTCAAATATCATACCGAGGGTTTTGCCCTTGAGTATTTTGTGTTCGATGCCGTGCTTTTGTTCGTATTTAAGCTGGTCGGCAAGATTCAGCGTGTCAATTATCAATTCTGTTGACCAATCCTCAAGTTTAAGTAGGTGTTTCATATCATTTGTACTCCTTTAACGTTTTTTCAAGTATATCTACAGCCTCGTCAAGCTCATCGACGGTGATGACAAGCGGAGGCAACATTCTAAGCAAATCCTTTGCGGTGATTATCAAAAGTCCGTTTTCTACGCATTTTGCGGCAATTTGGTGTGCGTCGGCGTTTTCAAGCTCAATGCCGACCATCAGTCCCATTCTGCGAACATTTTTAACTCCGTCAACGGCTCTTAACCTGCTCTCAAGGTGTTCGCCTTTTTTGTTGACGGCGCTCAAAAAATCTTTGTTTGCAACTGTATCAATCACATAGTTTGCACCTGCACATACAACGGGGTTTGCGCCGAAGGTTGTGCCGTGAGTTGACGGCGACATAACGTCTTTCAGTTTTTCGCCGCACATACAAACGCCGATCGGCAATCCGCCGCCGAGTCCCTTTGCCATAGTAACAAGATCGGGCTTTATATCGTAATTTTCATAGGCAAACAGCTTTCCTGTTCGTCCGATGCCCGTCTGTACCTCGTCAACTATAACAAGCACGTCTTTTTCGTTGCAGAACTTAACAAGCTGCCGAACATAGTCCTTGTCAAGAATATTCACTCCGCCCTCTCCCTGAATAACCTCAAGGAGCACGGCGCAGGTCTTGTCTGTTACCGAATTTTTCAGTTGTTCAAGGTCGTTTGCCTCAACATAATCAAAGCCCTGAGTAAACGGAAAGAAATAGTTGTGGAACACGTCCTGACCTGTTGCGGAGAGCGTTGTTACCGTTCTGCCGTGAAAGGAGTTGTTAAGAGTAACAATACGGTTGCGGTCGTTTCCGTACTTGTCAAAGCTGTACTTTCTTGCAATTTTAATTGCACATTCGTTTGCCTCTGCGCCGCTGTTTCCGAAGCAAACCTTAGACATATCCGTGAGGGTGCAGAGCTTTTCGGCAAGGTCGCTTGCCTGTTTGCAATAGAAGTAGTTTGACATATGCTGGAGCGTACCCGCCTGTTTTGACACTGCGTTTACCCAGCCGTCGTTGCAGTAGCCAAGGCTGTTTACGCCGATTCCCGAAGAAACGTCAATATATTTTTTACCGTCCTCGTCATAGGCAACTGCGCCTTTGCCGCTTTTGAGCGCAACATCATATCTGCCGTATGTGTGCATTATGTATTTTAAGTCTTTTTCTTTGGTGTTCAAAATCCATACCCCTTTTTGGCATTATCTGTTTTCAAAAGAATAAACGAACACGTCGTCACGTTTTTTGAAGCCGAAGTCCGACCAAAAGTCCTGACCGGTTTCATTGTTTTGGTAGCAAAAAATGTGTGTTTTGTCAATACCCTCAGCCGTAATTTTTTCTATAGCTTTGTTTGCAAGCGAATGTCCTATATGTTTGCGCCTGTACTGAGGCATAACCGCCATATGGTGAATAAATCCTCGTCTGCCGTCGTGACCTGCAAGCACCGTTCCCACGATTTTTCCGTCGATAACGGCAACCTGGCTCATACCCTTGTTGCGGTCAAGATACCGCTCAATCTGTTCTCGGCTGTCGGCGTTTGAAAGCGCCCGCTTTGAGGTGGTCTGCCACATTTCATACACTTCGTCGTAATCGTCTTTTGTCATTGGTCTTATTGTCATAAGCTGAGTTTCCTTAATAAAACATAGTTCCGATACCCTCGTCGCTGAACAGCTCCAGCAGTATCGAATGTTCAAGACGTCCGTCAATAATATGAGCGCGGTTTACTCCGTTTCTGACCGCTTCAACACAGCAGTCGATTTTCGGTATCATTCCGCCCTTGATTATGCCGTCACGTTTTAGCATAGGAACCTCGCTGACGTTTACTACGGAAATGAGCGAATTTTCATCGTTTATATCACGCAAAAGTCCTCTTATGTCGGTCATAAGAATAAGCTTTTTTGCGCCCAGCTTCGCGGCAATCTGAGCCGCCGCAAGGTCGGCGTTGATGTTGTACACACTGCCGTCATATCCGCCTGCAACTGTTGCAACGATAGGAATATAACCGTTGTTCATAACCATTTCAAGCGGTTTCGGATTAACCTCCTTAATTTCGCCCACAAAGCCCAGGTCTGCGCTTGTAATCAGCTTTTCTGCCATCAACATTCTGCCGTCAAGTCCGCAAAGACCGATTGCGTGACCTCCGTGGCTTTCAAGGAGCTGAACGAGGCTTTTGTTTACCTTACCTGCGAGCACCTGCTGTACAATGTCGATTGTTTCGGCGTCGGTAACACGCATACCGTTTTCAAACTTGCTTTCCTTGCCGACAGCCTTGAGCATAGAGCTGATTTCGGGACCGCCGCCGTGAACGAGCACAACATTAATTCCGACAAGCTGCATAAGCACAAGATCGCTCATTACGGCAGATTTTAAATCCTCGTTTATCATAGCGTTGCCGCCGTATTTTACAACAACGGTTTCGCCTGCGTATTTTTTGATGTAGGGCATTGCCTGCACAAGCACCTTGGCACGTTTTGAAGTATCCATTATATCATTCCTGTTTGATTTATATTTTAAATTGTTTTATGTTCTGTAGTCGCCGTTTATCCTGACGTAATCGTATGTAAGGTCACAGCCGTAGGCTTCTGCGCTTCCGTTTCCGTCACCGAGTGAAACGATGATTTCGATTTCGCTTTCAAGCAATATTTCTTTTGCTTTATCCTCGTCAAATTGAAGTCCGTTGCCGTTTTTGCACACAAGGATTTCGCCTTTTGACGATTTGTAGGAAACGTCAATCTTGTGTACGTCAACCTCTGCACCGCTGTAGCCTGTCGCACAGAGTATTCTGCCGCAGTTTGCATCTGCGCCGAACATTGCCGCCTTTACAAGGCTTGAACATATAATGCTCTTTGCAATCGTTTTTGCGGTCTGTTCGTCTTTTGCGCCGTTTACATCGCAAACAAGCAGCTTTGTCGCTCCCTCGCCGTCAGAGGCAAGCTTTTTTGCCACCCTTTTAAATGCGTCGGTAAGAAGCGCAACAAACGCCTTATAATCGTCGTTTTTTTCGGTTATCTCGGCATTCCCCGCATAACCCGACGCCATAATTGCAAGCGTATCGTTTGTTGAGGTGTCGCCGTCAACGCTCACCATATTGTAACTGACGTCTGCGGCCTCGATAAGTGCAGATTTCAGCATTTCGGCAGAAATTGCCGCGTCGGTAGTTACAAACGAAAGCGTCGTTCCCATATTAATGTGAATCATTCCGCTTCCCTTTGCAATTCCGCCTATTGTCACGTTTTTTCCGCCGATAACGGAGGATACCGCCCATTCCTTTTTGACGGTATCGGTGGTCATAATTGCCTCTGCCGCAGAGGTGCCGCCGTCCTTTGACAGCGTACCTTTGAGCTTCTCAATTCCTTTTTCAATAGGTTCAATGGGGAGGGGCTGACCGATAACGCCCGTTGAAGCGACGATAATGTCGTTTTCATCAATGCCGAGTGCGTCTGCGGCAAGTCGGCACATTTTTTGTGCCTTTTCTGTTCCGTCGGGATTGCAGGCGTTTGCATTGCCCGAATTTACGACAACAGCCTGAGCTTTGCCGTTTTCAAGATGATTCTTTGTTACATATATTGTATCTGATTTTACAAGGTTTTTTGTAAATATAGCCGCACTGTTGCATACTTTGTCACAGTAAATCAGCGCAAGGTCTTTTTTTGTTGTGTTTGAGGGCTTTATTCCGGCACAAATTCCGTTGGCGGTAAAGCCGATTGGAGATGTGACCGAGCCGCCCTCTATGTATTTGTAATTTTCCATATTATCACCGTTAAAATGCAGGCGGAACAATTTCAAGTCCCGTCTTTTCATCAAGCCCAAAGATTATGTTCATATTCTGAATGGCCTGACCTGCGGCTCCCTTTACCATATTGTCAATTGCGGCGCAGGCTACAAGCTTGTTTGCACGCTTATCATGGTGAAGAGAAATGTCGCAGAAGTTTGAATATTTTATATTGTGAATGTCGGCGTTCATACCGTTTGGCAGAAGTCTGACAAAATATTCGTCTTTGTAAAAATCCTCATATGCCTTTTGTATATCCTCAAAGCTTACGCCGTCCTTTATGTCGGCATATACCGTTGCAAGAATACCTCTGTTTACAGGCAAAAGATGCGGTACAAATGTAACGATAACCTTTTCGCCCGACAGCTTTGAAAGCGTCTGTTCGATTTCGGGCGTGTGGCGGTGAGAGGCAACCTTGTAGGCGTGAAAGCCTTCGTTGAGTTCGGGGTAGTGGTTTGACTGATTCGGCTTTCTGCCTGCGCCGGTTACGCCGCTTTTGCAGTCGCAGATTATGCCTGTGGTTTTAACAAGACCGTTTTTTACGGCAGGCGCAACGGCGAGCGGAGAACAGGTGGTGTAACAGCCGGGATTGGCAATAAGACTTTTGCCTTTGATGTTATCTCTGAAAAGTTCGGGCAAACCGTAAGCCGCCTGTTTGTGCAGGCTTTTGTCAAGAAACGTTCCGTCGTACCACTCGGTGTACTCGTCCTCGCTTTCAAGGCGAAAATCGGCTCCGAGGTCAATGAATTTTTTGCCTGCGCCAATGCACTTTTCGGCAAGCTCCTGAGAAAGTCCGTGAGGCAGAGCGGCAAAGATAACATCGCTTTTTTCAACAACTGCATCCTGATCCTCGCATATCATATCGTTCAAGAATCTATATGACGGGTAAACGTCGCTGAGCTTTTTGCCCTCAAAGGAAACCGAGCTTACCGCCGAGATTTCGGCGTTCGGGTGAGATGACAAAAGGCGTACAAGTTCTGCACCTGCGTAGCCTGTTGCTCCCACAATTCCTGCTTTTATTTTCATATATATCACCTGTATTTGATAGTGTTCTGACAGTCGGCGGCATACCGCCCGTGAATACGGTTTGTCCGTATAGAATATATTTTACAGCTTTTCCGCAATTTCGGCAACACGTTTTGCCTGAAATTTTACATTTGATGACGCAGGACCGCCGAAAACCTTTCTGTCATCGGTGCATTTTTCGAGTGAGATTGCCTCATACACACCGTCGTCAAAAACGTCGCAGACGGACTTGTATTCGTCAAGCGGAAGATTTTCAAGGTCGGTTCCAAGCTCAATGCACCTTGCAACAAGCTCACCCGTTGCCTTGTATGCGTCTCTGAACGGAACGCCCTTTTTTGTTAGATAATCGGCGCAGTCTGTGGCATTTATAAAGCCGCCTGCCGCCGCTTTTCGCATATTCTGAGGTATAACGCGCATTGTGTCAAGCATTGGCGTGAATGCGGTAAGGCACATTTTGACCGTATCAACAGAGTCAAAAATCGCCTCTTTGTCCTCCTGCATATCTTTGTTGTACGCAAGCGCAATACCTTTCATTATTGTGAGCAGAGTCATATTATCGCCGAACACCCTGCCGCTTTTACCTCTTACAAGTTCTGCAATGTCGGGGTTCTTTTTTTGCGGCATAATCGAAGAGCCTGTTGAAAATGCGTCATCAAGCTCAACAAATTTAAACTCCCAGCTGCACCACATAATTATTTCTTCGGAAAAACGTGAGAGGTGCACCATAATTATTGAAAGCACCGAAGCAAACTCAATACAGAAATCCCTGTCCGAAACTCCGTCAAGCGAATTGTTTGTAATGCGTTCAAAGCCGAGCAGATCGGCGGTTATTGTCCTGTCAATAGGGTATGTTGTTCCTGCAAGAGCGCAGGAGCCGAGCGGCATTTCGTCCATTCTTTTGAGGCAGTCCTCAAGCCGTGAAACGTCCCTCAAAAGCATTTCGCCGTATGCCAAGAGGTGATGACCGAAAGTTATCGGCTGGGCTCTCTGAAGATGAGTATATCCCGGCATAACTGTGTCGCTGTATTTTTCGGCTTTATCTGCAATTACCTTAATAAGGTCAACTACAAGCGATTTTACGTTTACAACCTCTTTTTTTAGATACAGTTTTATATCAAGCGCAACCTGGTCGTTACGGCTGCGTGAAGTGTGCAGTCGTTTGCCGTTGTCGCCTATGCGTTTTGTAAGCTCGCCCTCAATAAATGTATGTATATCTTCGGCTTCCATATCTATTTTGAGCGCACCGCTTTCAATATCCGAGAGAATACCGTTAAGTCCTTTGACAATATCCTCGGCTTCGTCAGGCTTTATTATGCCGCACCTGCCGAGCATTGTTGCGTGAGCAATACTTCCCTCGATGTCCTCTTTGTACATTCTGCTGTCGAATGAGATTGAGCTGTTAAAGTCGTTTGTTGTTTTGGAAAGCTCCTTTTTGAAGCGCCCTTTCCAAAGCTGCATATAATCACCTCATAAATATTGGTAGGAGTGGATTTTTGATTGCTGATTGTTGCCGTAAAAACACTTTATGGGGCAGAGAAATTCCCTGCCCCGAATACTGTCAAATAAGTTTAATTATTTGATAAGGCCTTTCTTTGCACGAACCTTTATCGGCAGTCCGAACAGGTTGATAAAGCCTGCGCTGTCGTTCTGGTTGTAAACTTCGTCCTCGTCAAAGGTTGCAATTTCTTCATCATACAGTGAATACGGGCTTGTTACGCCTGCGTCGATGATGTTGCCCTTGTAGAGCTTGAGTTTAACGTCGCCTGTTACATATTCCTGAGTGCTGTCAACGAACGCCGACATAGCCTCCCTGAGAGGTGTGTACCATTTGCCGTCATAAACAAGGTCTGCAAATGTGTTTGCAAGGTTTTTCTTGTAGTGCAGAGTGTCTTTATCAAGGCAGATTTCCTCCAGCTTGTCGTGTGCCGCATAGAGGATAGTGCCGCCCGGAGTTTCATAAACTCCCCTTGCTTTCATACCTACAAGACGGTTTTCAACTATATCCGTAATACCTACGCCGTTTCTTCCGCCGATCTCGTTAAGCTTTTCGATAAGCTCAACCGAGCCTACCTTTTCGCCGTTGAGCTTTACGGGAATCCCCTTTTCAAATGAAAGTGTGATATATTCGGGCTTGTCGGGAGCTTGCTCGGGCGATACGCCGAGTTCAAGGAAGCCCTCTTTGTTGTACATAGGCTCATTTGCGGGATCTTCAAGGTCAAGACCTTCGTGGCTGAGATGCCAGAGGTTTTTATCCTTTGAATAGTTTGTTTCACGGTTTATTTTAAGCGGAATATTGTTCTTTTCCGCATATTCGATTTCGTCCTCACGGCTCTTGAATTCCCATGTTCTCCAAGGAGCGATAATCTTCATATCGGGAGCGTATGCCTTTATGGCAAGCTCAAAACGCACCTGGTCGTTGCCCTTGCCCGTACAGCCGTGGCAAATTGCGTCTGCGCCCTCTTTTTTTGCTATTTCAACAAGTCTTTTTGCAATGATAGGACGTGCAAATGATGTTCCGAGGAGGTATTTGCCCTCGTAAACTGCGCCTGCCTTAACGGTCGGGAAGATATAATCTTCAACAAATTCCTTGTTGAGGTCTTCGATATAAAGCTTTGAAGCGCCTGTTTTGATAGCCTTTTCCTCAAGTCCGTCAAGCTCCGTTCCCTGACCTACGTTGCCCGAAACGGCAATAACCTCGCAGTTATCGTAGTTTTCTTTAAGCCAAGGGATTATGATAGAAGTGTCAAGTCCGCCCGAATAGGCAAGAACTACTTTTTTGATCTTGTTGTCAGCCATTGTGAATTCCTCCGTTGTTAAAATTTAGATTACTCTTACATTATACTATATGTTTTGAAAAAATCAAGTCTTTTTTGAATAAATATTCAAAAAATCTAAAAATTGTGATTTTTGACAGTTTTAGTGCGAAAACGCCGCAAAAACCCGATAAAATCAGACTGAACAACGCTGAATTAATGAGAATTTCTCTAAAATGCATATATTCGTTTTAAATGAATATTCATAATATTCATTAAATATACAGCAATTATGAATATTATTGCGGGTATATTGAATATTTTTCTTAATTCTGATATACTTGACATAGATTATTGCATAAAATATTTTGAAAGGATGATTTTTATGTCAGTATTCAAGGAGATATTGCCGGAACAGATAAAGGATAATCCGTTTAAACTGATTGGCAAAGACTGGGCGCTTGTAACAAGCGGAACAAAGGACAGCTTCAACACAATGACTGTAAGCTGGGGCGGCATAGGCGTAATGTGGGGCAAGCCCGTTACTTTTACGTTTATTCGTCCGCAAAGGCATACATTTGGATTTATTGAAAACAACAACTGCTTTACAATGTCGTTTTTTGATGATAACTACCGTGACGCACTGAATTTTTGCGGAACAAAAAGCGGCAGAGATTACAACAAGCCCAAGGAAACGGGACTTACTCCCGTGTTTACCGAGGACGGTGTGCCGTATTTTGAACAGGCAAGACTTGTGCTGGTGTGCAAAAAGCTGTATTCTCAGTTTTTGGACGAAGAAAACGTCATTGACGCCGAATCGGTGAAAAAGTGGTATAAAAATGACTATCACAAAATGTATGTCAGTGAAATAACAAAGGCTTTGATAAAGGAATAAAGCGACGCAGAATTTACCTCGGAGCTTTTAACGGGACTGATAATCTTATTTAAGGTGTCCCCGCCTCTTGGGCGGTAGGTACCGATTCAGGATTCAAATGTAAGGTATATTCTCCTACCGAAACTCTGAGGAGCTAACGCTCCTTTGCACTGCTTGTAATCTTTCGCAAGCTTTGCTTCGACTAAAAAACGGTCATTTAGGCGTGCCGAGCGGCACGCCTTTTTGCTTTTGCTGTTGACAAATTAGTTTGCACAGTATATAATACATACATAGATAATATAGGTATATAGCAAATCTATGTATGGGAGATGAGAAATTGAAAGATAAATATATAGCAGACGTTATCGCAACAATAGACAGCAAGTCCGCAAAAAGGCTGATAAAAGCCGAACTGGAGGACCATATTGACAGCAAGACCGAATACTATTGCGAACTGGGGTATTCTCCCGAAGAATCAGAAAGACGGGCAGTTGAGGAAATGGGAGATCCCGATTCCGCCGCCGTACCTCTTAAAGCTTTGCACAAAGGTAAGTGGTACAAGAAGCCCTTGACTGTTGTTGCAATTACAGCTTTGCTCCTTGTTACTGCTGTTCTGTTTTTGTTTCGGGACTGCCTTTACTATACTTCCGATTTTTGCGGTTGTATTCATACGGTTACTGCGGATATTTTATCACTTGGACTCTTTGCGGTTTATCTCGGCTTGATTATTTTTGCACGAAAAAGAAAGAACAAGCTCGTTGCCTTGCTTGTTGTGTCATTTCTTATTGCGGAGTTTTTGCTGTCGTTTATAAAAATTGAACAATCTTTATATCTGTTAAAGGCTCTTACTCAATTTCAGCCCATAGTGTATGTTGTTTTAATTATATTAACTCAGGGATTTTCAGGCTATGCCGACAGTGCTTTTTCATACGGTTTTGTTCCCTCGGAGTATAATTTAGCGTTGAGTATCGGTTCTGTGATATTGTATCTGATTTTGGTTATATATGCGACTTTGGTGTTCGTTGCAATATTAAGGCAAGAACGAATGAAGCCCTGTAGGACAGCGCTGAAAGGTACGGCGATTTTCGGCAAAATGCTTTCCGTGACGGTTGCGGTTTTGAGTGTTATCGTTATATGCTCAACCACGGCGGCGGTGGTTGGATTTGATGAAAAAGCGGATGAACTAAAAGCCGAACGCAACAACATTTTAAATTTTGTCATTAATGAAGATGTAGGGGGTTCCTACGAGGCTGTAACGCAGGATATGCAAACTGCGGGATTTGCACCAAACACGGACAGTGAAAGTAACAATTTAGGGATAACCGCAAAAAACCTTAATACAAAGAAGCTGTGTATATATTCAAACGAATCAAATAATTTGTTTGTTTATAAATCCGAGGGAAGCAATTATGTAACGTATTTCGATTCACGTTATGTTTACTACAATCCCGCAATGAATATCTATTATCACAAGCACAGTGTAAGCAGTGACGACCTGAGTAGGTTTAAATACAATTCGGATATAAGCAGTCTTATTTCTTCGGAAATTTTTGATTATGCGACATTTGTTGAAAAAGATTATAAAAACATTACTGTAAGGTTTATAGTCGATTTTAAGAGCGAGTCGCTTTGTTACAGAAACGGCAAATTGCAGAGCAATACGGTCTTGGATTTATCGGAATAAACTATTGAATGACAGAAAATACAGAAGGAGCAAAAAATCATGAAAATAAGCAAGGAACTCATCAAAGGAAGTACAACAACTCTTGTTTTAAGTGTATTGCAAAAGGACGATTTGTACGGCTACAAAATAATTAAGGAGATTGAACTGAGGAGCGACGGTGTGTTTGAGCTGAAAGAGGGAACGCTTTATCCGATATTGCACGCACTTGAACAGGAAAACTGCCTTGAAAGCTATTGGCAGGAGTTTGACGGCAGAAAACGCAAGTATTATCATCTTACCCGCAGAGGAAAAAAGCTCCTTGACGAAAAGCAAAATGAATGGAAAACTTTTTCACATTCCGTTGACAGGGTGCTTGGAATTGTAGGCTGATAAACGTGCGGCTATTTAACAGTAAGGCTGATAAGTCAAAAATGGATGAAAAATCAACAAACAAACAGATACGCCAAATCTCAAATTCAAACTCATTGTTGCTTTTGATTTTTACTGTTGCTACAACAGCGCTGGGAATATTATCAAAATATATATCCCAAATTTCAGGTTATGGTTCAATCTGGCAGAATCCAAAATTCATCCATATAATAAAATATGTTATTGTATATCTGATTCTTATTCCGTTGTTGTTAATAATTTTCTTAAAAACAACGTCAAAAAGAGAAAAACTGTCATACAAAAGCGTATTTAAAAAATCAGAAAAGCCGTTTGGCTGGTGCTTTAAATGGATAGTTATCGAAATAGGTGTGAGTCAGTTTTTTGGCATTATATCAAACTATATTATTAACTTGTTTTCAAATGTTTCTGCTGTAACAACCGATGAATTGATAACTTCAGAAAATGATATTTTCGGTATTGTGCTGTATTTTATACCTATGGTCGTTTTTGCGCCGTTTTTTGAGGAGTTGTTTTTCAGGGCATCGTTGTTAAGAAACAGTATGGCAATGGGGCAGTGGTTCGCCGCTGTAACCACGGGATTATCATTTGGATTATGGCACGTCAACAGTTCGCAATTTGTTATGGCAACATTCAGCGGACTGTTATTGAGCCTTATTTATATCAAAACAAAATCAATTTGGGTTTGTATTGTGGGACACTTCATAAATAATATGTTTGTATATTTACTAACGGTTTCGGAATTGTATATAGATGAGATTTTAAATAGCAGGGACATTGAGTTTGTCTTGCACGCAATGTACGTTAAAAATACCTTTGCTTCGATAATCTTTACAATTTCGGTGCTTGCTCTTATCTGCTCCTGTATATCGGGCATGGTGTTGCTGATAATTCAGTTTATCAAAAACCGAAAAAGGCTTGCACTTGACAAGGGAAGATTTCAAATAAACGCATTTAAAAAGACGGCAGTTTACTTTTGTGCGCCTGTAACTGCTATTGAGTTCATAATTATGATTTTGGAAACGCTTTCAATAAGAATTATATAGAAATACGCAAAACCGACGCAGGACAAAGCCACTGTGTCGGTTTTATACTTATTATATACACTTTTAAATCGGAGCAGGACTTGTTTTATACGTTGAACCTGAACAGCACAACATCGCCGTCTTTCATAACATAATCCTTGCCCTCACTGCGTACAAGTCCCTTTTCCTTTGCGGCGGTCATACTTCCGCACGCAATAAGGTCATCGTATGCAATAACCTCGGCTCTGATAAAGCCTCTTTCAAAGTCCGAATGAATTTTGCCTGCGGCCTGAGGAGCCTTCGTTCCGTTTTTGATAGTCCAGGCACGAACCTCCTGTTTGCCTGCCGTGAGATACGAAATAAGACCGAGCAGAGAGTAACATTCCTTGATAAGTCTGTCGAGTCCGCTTTCTTCAAGTCCCATATCGGCAAGGAACATTTCCTTTTCTTCCTTGTCCATATCAACTATCTCTTCTTCAATCTGAGCGCATATCGGTAATACGCCTGAGTTTTCGGCGGCGGCAATTTCCTTGACTTCACGGTAACCCTTGTTTGCTTCAAGACCGTTTGCAAAATCCTCGTCGCTCATATTTGCGGCATATATGACGGGCTTGTTGGTGAGCAGGGCAACCTCGGATAATATCGCCTTTTCATCATCGTCACACTCAACGCTTCGCGCGGGTTTTCCCGCCTCAAGAGCCTGCATAACACGTTCAAAAAGGTCGATGTCCTTTTGATATTTCTTGTCGCCCTTGAGCATTTTTTTGGTCTTGTCTATTCTGCGTTCAAGCATTTCCATATCCGACAAAACAAGCTCAAGATTTATTGTTTCAATGTCACGCTTCGGGTCAATGCTTCCCTCAACGTGGATAATGTCGTCGTTTTCAAAACAGCGCACAACGTGAACTATTGCGTCACATTCACGAATGTTTGACAAAAACTTGTTGCCCAAGCCCTCGCCCTTGGAAGCACCTTTTACAAGTCCGGCAATATCAACAAATTCTATTGAAGCAGGAGTGTACTTGTCGGGGTCGTACATCTCGGCAAGCTTGTCAAGACGCTTGTCCGGAACGGCAACCACGCCCACATTCGGCTCAATGGTGCAAAACGGGTAGTTTGCGCTTTGCGCTCCTGCGTTTGTTATTGCATTAAAAAGTGTGCTTTTGCCGACATTCGGTAAGCCTACTATACCTAATTTCATTCTTATATTGACCTCCTCGGAAATCCTGTTTTGACAACATAGCTCTCAATACACCTTATTGCGAATGTTTGTCTAAATGCGTGCATAAAATCTTTTGGCGTTAAGCTTCTTTCAAAAAGAAGCCCCAATACAGCACTATATATAATACCATAATGGGGCTTTAAATTCAATCAAAAAAATTGAATTATTACATTGTTTTTATTAAAGCAATTCAAAACTGAGCAAGCTTTGTTTTGCTATAAGGAAGCAGAGCTTGCGACACAAACGAACTTTAACTCCTCGGAGTTTCAGAGGAAGATTATAATTCATCGTCGTATTTTAATGTGAAAATCATAATGACATAAGCTATATCTAAAAACCATCCGATAACAAAAAAGTTAGTAACAATTAGAATTATTCGTAATATCCAGGGATTTATATTAAACTTTTCAGCAAGTCCCGCACAAATTCCTGCTATTATCTTATTTCTTTTTGTTTTATACCAACCGTTTTTGTTGTTTTTGGGAATAACAGTTTTTTCAGCATTTCCTTCATTTAATGGGTTTCCGCATTGCTTGCAAAATTTTAATCCTTCATTGTTTTCTGCTCCGCATTTTTTACAAATCATTTTTTACCTCCATGTTGTTTTAATAAATTTTATATCCGCAATTACCGCAAAAGACAGAACCGTTATCAATAGCGGAATTGCAATTTGGACAAATGTTAATACTTTTTTTGGGTACTCCGTTTTTGCATAATTCATCAAAATCTGAAGAGTTACACCAATCTGCAATCGAGCTTGCTCGATCGGTTAGAAATGGATGATTGGTTTCAAGTAATTGATAATACATAAGAAACTTGTTCCATCCTGATTCATTGTTAAATTCTTTAAACTCCTCTGCTTGTTTTAAAAACTCCTCTTCACTTAACTGATCACCATATTTTAATAAACCGGAACCCAACTCTGTCATAGTTGATACGACGCTGTCCGAACCGCCCATAATATAAGCAGAAACTCTATCGGCAGAGTACTCGGAACACCTATCCCAATATAATAGAGCATATTTCAGGGCAAATTGTAAAAAGGGAATCGGCAATATATCAGCACCTAAACCAAGAAAAAAAGAAGCCATACTTTTATATAAGGTGTGATGACAAGCAATATGTCCGCATTCGTGCGCAATTACAGCCGCTATGACGTCCTTAGAGCAATGATTAATTAAACCCGAGTGTAATGTTATAAACGGGGTCTTATCTCCGAAAGTGTAGGCGTTAATGGTCGGATTTTGCTCCAAATATAATTCAGGAAGAGGTATTTCCAATTTTTCGCATATCGGAGGCAAAATATTGTAAATTTCCGGTATTTGCTTTTCCGATAATCTGATTTTCTGAGACATATTCATTACCTTATATGATCTTTCAGCAAATATTTCATTGAATTTTCTTGTTAATAGAGGTAATGCCGGAATGTTTTCAAGAGCATTTAATGCTTGTGAATCTTTTGGATGTATGAAACAACTAAAATCTAACATAATTTCCTCCTTATAGACTGCGCTCGACAACATATACAATTAATTTTTATTACATTGTACAACACATATTGTGATTTGTCAACGCATTTTGTAAATTTGCTAAAAAATTTTACTCTTTCCTTTTATGATAATAGAGAGGTGATTTTATGAAATTCGGTGATAAACTTCGCACGTTGATAGAAGACAAGAATATTACTCAAAAGGAGTTAGCAACTAAGTTGAATATAGCGCCCTCAACCGTCAGCAGTTATGTTCAAAATACTCGTGAGCCTGACTTTGGAACCTTAAAGATAATAGCCGACTTTTTTCAAGTCACAACCGACTATCTTCTCGGATATAAACCAAGCAATACCAAAATAACATCACAGGAAGAGGATTTACTACGTGTGTTTCGTCAGTTGTCGCCGGAGCAAAAAGATATTTGTGTCGAGCAATGTAAAGCTTTTATCAAGGTGGGTCAAAGGAAAATCGCAAAATACCCATAAAATTTAAGAAAGAATAACAGTTGATTTGTATCTGCTGCCTGAAGATGCAGCTTATAAAATCTTAGCGGGTTCGCAGGTAAGCTGTGTTTCAAAATAAAATAACGGCTGTTCAGCCCGAACTCAATCAGGAAGCAACAGCCGTTAATCACTATATTTATGTTCGACTATGTCGGTAAATGGTAAATAGTCAATATGTTATGATACCTGATTTCATCTTATTTCTCCTAAAAATTTCTATTTCATTACTTGCCTAATTATTGATAATATTGTATTATTAATATCAAGTTCTAAACTTCGTCGTACCGCAAATTATTTACAGAAACAATAGAAAAGGTGATTATTATGGCAGAAAATACAATTTCAAAGACGATAAAGGTTGAGGAAGAAAACCTTGCCTGCGCTATGGGAAGCGGCAGTCTTATGGTACTTGCAACTCCTGCGGTTGTTGCGCTGATGGAAAACGCCGCCGCCGAGCTTGCTCAAAAGGTTCTTAACAACGATGAACTTACAACCGTAGGCACGATGATTTCTATTGAACACACAAGCCCTACTCCTATTGGTGCAGAGGTTACCGCAACCGCAGTTCTTACCGAAAACGACGGAAGGATTTTTAAATTTGAGGTTTTTGCAAACGATAAAAAAGGCGAGATCGCAAGGGGCACTCATACCCGCGTGAGCGTAAAGGCAGAAAAATTCCAGATGAAGGCGGACAGCAAGTTTGATGAATAAGTATAAATATGTTTTGTTCGATTTGGACGGAACTCTCAGCGAAAGTGCGGACGGTATCCGAAAATCGCTTGAATATGCGATAACTTCTCTCGGAAAACCGCTTCCCGATCTTGACGACTATACTTTATATATAGGTCCTCCTCTGCTTGATACGTTCAGAAATCTTTGTCGGTTTGATGAGGAGGACTGCCAAAAGGGACTTGTGCTGTACCGTGATTTTTACAACGCAGAGGGCAAATATCTTAACAAGCTGTATGACGGCGTAAAGGAAACTCTTGAAGCGCTGAAGCAAAGCGGCGCAAAGACTGCGGTGTGTACTTCAAAGTACGAAAAATTCGCAGAAGAAATTGTCGGGATACTCGGTATTACCGAATATTTCGACGCTGTGTGCGGTTCGACCTTTGACGGGTGCAGAAAAGACAAAAAGGATCTTATTCCGTATGCCGTATCGGCTCTCGGAGGAGATATTGAACGTGACCGCAGAAGCACGGTTATGCTCGGTGACACTTATTTTGACGCACGGGGCGCAAGGCTGAGCGGAGTTGATTTTATCGGTGTAAAATACGGCTACGGCTCGGTTGACGCTATGGAAAACGAAGGTGCGTCAAGCTTTGCCGACAGTCCGTCGGACATATCCGGGCTTTTATGATGACAAACAAACATTTTAGTAAATCCTTCGACATATACTATATTAATATGTATGCGGAGGTTTTGAAATGTTTGTTTACAATATGAGGATAAAACCCTCAAAAAAGCTGATATTGGTTTTTGCTGTTGCGTCGGCGGTAATTGCGGTGATTTGCATAGCCTGTATGGTGATATCCCAAAGCAAGATGCCCGAAACGGCAACCTGCGATGAGCTGGGAGAATATTCGCTTTGTGCCGAAACCGCCGAGGAGCAGTGTTCGTTTTTGGAGCAATTCGGTTTAAATCCGGATTTTGGCGGCAGACAGGCAACGGAGATCACGATACCTAATAATTTTAATACGGTCTATAACGAATACAACAGCCTGCAAAAAACCATTGGACTTGACCTTGGCAAATACAAGGGCAAAATTGTTGATATGGTGACGTATCCGCTCAAAAATTCCGATGAAAAAGCTGTTTTGCTCGTTTACAGAGGAACGGTTATCGGCGGACATATTACAAACGGAGAATACGGCGGAGAAAACAAGCCGTTGATTTAGTATGGAAAGACTTGACAAATTGCTTTCGCAGGGCGGATTCGGAAGCCGCAGGGACGTGCAAAAGCTGATAAGAAGCGGAAAAGTGAAAATTAACGGCGAGGTCTGTAAAGCCCCCGACAAAAAGGCGGACGCAGATCTTGATATGATCACCGTAAACGGACAAGCCGCAAGCTGTGAAAAATACGTTTATATTATGATGAACAAGCCTGCGGGGGTGGTGTCTGCCACCGAGGATAAAAACGACAGGACGGTAATTGACATTTTGCCTAAGGAAATGAGGCGCAGCGGACTTTTTCCGGCAGGACGTCTTGACAAGGATACCGAGGGACTGTTGATAATAACAAACGACGGCGATTTTGCCCACAAAATGCTGTCGCCGAAAAAGCACGTTGAAAAAACATATATTGCCGAGCTTGATAAAGAGATCGACGAACAAACGGTAAAGCGGTTTAAAGAGGGTATAATATTTGCAGACGGAACAAAATGTATGCCTGCAAAGCTTGAAATAAAGCCAAACAGCGGCAAAAAAACAGGAATTGTGACAATTTGCGAGGGCAAATTTCATCAAGTTAAAAAGATGTTTATATCTTGTGGAATAAAAGTTGTGCATCTTGAACGAATTTCAATTGGGAGATTATACCTTGACAGCAATTTGCCTATAGGAAGCTGCAAAATGATGACAAATTTAGATAAAGAGTTAGTTTTTATCGGCAATATACACTAAAAACAGACTTAGTTTTTTATTGGATGTTGAATTTTAATAAAATATCGGCATAATATTTAGTTAAAATCAGTATAGTAAAATTTTGTCCGAAGTGGTATATTATTAATAATATAAAGTATTGTTACTTTATTGGAAAACTGGAGGTATTTATAATGGCAGATGTATCATTGAAACACGTTTACAAAGTCTATGACGGCGGTGTAACGGCTGTAACAGATTTTAATCTTGAAATTGCAGACAAAGAGTTTATTATTCTCGTTGGTCCTTCGGGCTGCGGTAAATCAACTACATTAAGAATGATCGCAGGTCTTGAGGATATTTCAAAAGGCGAGCTGTATATCGGCGGAACCCTTTCAAACGACATTGCACCTAAGGACAGAGATATTGCAATGGTTTTCCAGAACTATGCTCTTTATCCTCATATGACCGTTTATGATAATATGGCGTTTGGTCTGAAGCTCAGAAAAACTCCAAAGGAGGAAATTAAGCGCAGAGTTGAAGAGGCTGCCCGTATTCTCGGAATCGAACAGTATCTTGACAGAAAGCCAAAGGCTCTTTCCGGCGGACAAAGACAGCGTGTTGCTCTTGGTCGTGCTATTGTACGAAATCCAAAGGTATTCCTTCTTGACGAACCGCTTTCAAACCTTGACGCAAAGCTTCGTGCTCAGATGCGTACGGAGATTTCAAAGATTTATCAGCGCCTCGGCACGACGTTTATCTATGTAACCCACGACCAGACGGAAGCTATGACAATGGGTACAAGAATTGTTGTAATGAAAGACGGCTTTATTCAGCAGGTTGACACACCTCAGCACCTTTATGATCTGCCCTGCAATATGTTCGTAGCAGGTTTTATCGGTTCACCTCAGATGAACTTTATCAACGCAACCGTTGAAAAGTCAGGTTCCGAATATACACTTAACTTTGATAAATACAAGATCCCCGTTCCGTCCGACAAGACTGCAAACGGTGTGCTGGATCCGTATGTAGGCAAAGAGGTAGTATTCGGTATTCGTCCGGAACACGTTCACGACGAACCCGAAGAGCTTGAAAAGGCAAAGATTAAGTTTGAAGCAAACGTAGACGTAACCGAGCTTATGGGTGCTGAAATCTATCTTTATGTAAATATAAGCGGTATTCCGATTACCGCTCGTGTTGAGCCTACATCAAAAGCTCAGCCCGGTGACAATATCCAGATTACATTCAGTACCGAAAAGATTCATATCTTTGACAAGGACACTGAACAGACAATCACAAACTGATAGCATAACAATTTTCAGGCTGCCGAAAGGCAGCCTGTTTTTTATGCAGTTTTATTGCAGTGCCGCTGACTAATCGGCGGGACTGATGCAGCAACAAAAAGGAATTTATACAACATTTTTCCGTTGAGCGGAAAAAAACGACCGTTGACCGAAATTTACTGAAATTTAAAATTCGGTATGCTATAATTATGATGCTGAGGTGAGGGAATGATTTTTAAACTTATTATTGATACCGATGTCGATGAAAACGTTACTGCGACCGTGCACGGCAGAACAAAGCTTGTTGACGATATTGAAATGCTTTGTCTGAAAGACAGCGGAACCGACAATATAAACGCCTATAAAGATGACGAGGTAAAAAAACTCGGGTACAATGACATTGATTGCATAACCGTTTTTGAAGGAAAGACTGTTGCAATAGACAAAACAAACACGGTTTACAGATTAAAATACAGGCTGTATGAAATTGAAGAGCTTTTGCCCACGCAGTTTGTACGAATAAATAAATCCGCCATTGCAAATGAAAACCGTATCGAAAAATTTACGGTATCATTTGGGGGAGCGGTTGACGTAGTTTTTAAGTCAGGCTACAAAGATACGATTTCCCGAAGGTGTTTTCAACAGCTTAAAAGGAGGTTTGATTTGTAATGAAAAAACACATTATTGATTTTGTAAAACGCGGGGCGTTGTTTTCGGTAGGCGGTCCGATTGTTTATGCGATTGTCACGCTGATTTTGTGCAGGTGCGGCGTTATTGAGTCGCTTAGCGGAGAAAGCGTCGTTGCAGGAATTTTCAGTTCCGCAGTGCTTGCTTTTATTGCGTCGGGAATTTCAGTGGTATATGACATTGAAAAGCTGAATCTGTTTTTTGCAACGCTGATTCATGCGGTTACAATATACTGTGATTACCTGATAATATATTTGCTCAACGGCTGGAGCGTATCGGTTGAGAACATATATTCAATACTTATTTTCAGCGCAATTTTCGTATTAGTTTATATTATTACCTGGATGTCTGTTTATTTTTCTATAAGGCGTTCGGTAAACCATATGAACCAAAAGATACAACATTGACAGGAGGATAAAAATGGATGCAATCAAAACAGTTGATCTTACCAAACAATACAAGGATATTGTTGCGGTAGACCGACTTAACCTGACAATCCGAGAGGGAGAATTATTTGCGCTTTTGGGCGTGAACGGCGCAGGCAAAACTACCACCATAAAAATGCTTTCTACTTTGACAGAGCCGACGGATGGCGATGCCCTTATTTGCGGAAACAGTATTCGCAAAAGCCCCCGCAAGGTAAAGGAATTAATAGGGCTTTCGCCGCAGGAAACGGCGGTTGCTCCTAACCTGAGCGTTTTGGAAAACCTTAAACTGATGTGCGGAATTCACGGGTTTTCACGCCAAAAATCCCAAGAAAAGCTAAGGGAGCAAACAGAAATATTTAATTTACAGCCGATACTGAAAAAGCGCGCAGGCAAGCTTTCGGGCGGTTGGCAAAGAAAGCTCAGCATTGCAATGGCGCTGATAGGAGAGCCTAAGGTTTTGTTCCTTGACGAGCCTACGCTCGGACTTGATGTTATTGCACGCAGCGAGCTTTGGGATACGATAAGGGCATTAAAAAGCAAAATAACAATAATTTTAACCACACACTATATGGAGGAGGCCGAGGAGCTGTCCGACCGTATAGGAGTAATGAAAGCAGGCAAACTGATAGGCTTGGGAACAGCCGACGAACTCAAGGAGCAGACCGGTGAGGACACAATCGAAAAGGTGTTTGTAAAGCTTGTTAAGGGGGAGTAACAATGAAACTTATTACATTTTCTAACCGTACAATGAAAGATATTGTCCGTGATCCTCTTACGTTGTTATTCGGACTCGGATTTCCGCTTGTACTGCTTCTGCTTTTAAGTGTTATACAATCAAATATTCCGGTCGATCTTTTTGAGATAGACAAGCTGACTCCGGGAATATCGGTTTTCGGACTGTCGTTTATGACGCTGTTTTCGGCTACGCTTATTGCCAAGGACAGAGAAAGCGCACTTTTGCAAAGACTCTACACAACTCCGCTCACGGCGTTGGACTTTATCCTCGGATATGCTTTGCCGATAATTCCTATATCACTTGCCCAGTGCATTATATGTTATATTGCAGCGTTTTTCTTCGGACTTGAAATGTCAATTAACATAGTTTTTGCTATACTGATGTCAATTCCCGTGGCTTTGTTTAATATTGCGCTCGGACTTTTGTTCGGAAGCATTATGAATTCAAAGCAGGTCGGCGGTTTTTGCGGCGCACTGCTTACCAACCTTACCGCATGGCTTTCGGGAGTATGGTTTGACCTTGACCTTGTCGGCGGTGCGTTTAAAAAGATTGCGTATTGTTTGCCGTTTGTTCATGCGGTAGATATGGAAAAGGCAGTTGTTGCAGGCAACTATTCAGACATTTTCCCACACCTGTGGTGGGTGCTCGGCTACACTGCGGTCCTCACTGCTTTGGCTATTGTTGCCTTTTTAAGACAGTCCAAAAAGCAGTAGACGGAAAATAATGGGTCTTTGAAAACAACAGTTGATTTTTTTGGCGATATAGTGTAAAATATATATAGTTGAAAAATATTTTTAGGTGAAATTACAAATCGGAGGCTCATTATGGCAAAAATGTATAAAATAAGAACCAAAAATAAAAATGTATTTCTGCGTGTTGCAAAGGGACATTTTGCAACTATGCACAGCCATACAAACTATTATATCGACGTTACTACTCAAAAAACGAGATTATCGGAAGCAAAGGCAGTTGCAAAGGAACTTGTATCAACGTACAGGGCTAATACAATTATAGATACCATACTTTGCCTTGACGGAACAGAGGTTATCGGTGCGTGTATCGCCGAAGAGCTGACAAAAGAGGATTACATTAATATGAACGCTCACCAGACGATTTACGTTGTGTCGCCCGAATATATCGGCGGCGGACAGCTGATTTTCCGTGACAATCTTGCTCCTATGATTGCAGGCAAACACGTTTTGGTGCTTGCGGCGTCGGTAACAACGGGCAAAAGTGCTCAAGCGGCGATTGAGGCGGTTAAATATTACGGCGGCATAGTAGTCGGACTTTCGGCAATTTTTGCTACCGTCAAGACCTGCGACGGTTATCCCGTTACCTCAATTTTTGACCCTAACGACTTAGGAGATTATGAGAGCTACAGCGCTCACCATTGTCCGATATGCGAACGCGGCGAAAAGATTGAAGCTATTGTAAACAGCTACGGTTTTTCAAAGCTCTGATAAGTGATTAAAAGCAAAACGCTGCCGGTATTTTCCGACAGCGTTTTTTAATGTTTTTAATTTGGGCAAAGCTTGCAATCTGCTGCAAGCTTTGCAAAATAGCGTTAGTCCCCTCAAAATTTCAGCGGAAGGTTATAACTCTCATTGAAATTCTGCAAAGCCAGTGCCTTCTAAGAGGCGGGGGCTATGCGCTTGGTAATTTACAGGAATTATCCTGCAAGCTCTTCGTCGTATGCCTGCCTTACAGCCTTTGCAAGCTGGTCGGCACAGGAGGTTTGACGAAATCCGCAGGTGTTGCCGAGAAGCTTTTCCTCAATCTGCTCAACCGTCCAGCCGTCAACAAGCTTTGAGATAGCCTTCAGGTTGCCGTTACAGCCACCCGTAAATTTAATATTTGTTATGATATTTCCGTCAATGTGAAAACTAATTTCCATTGAACATACTCCGTTTGTTTTGTATGTATAATCCATACTGATCCTCCTTTTAATTTTGCTTCCTTACAATTTTATATTCATCGTACAGCTCAAAGTAGTGGCATTGCGACATATTTTGCGTGAGAAATTTCTCCATTTCGTCCTCGTCAAGGTCAATGCTGCAATAATCGCCAAATTCCTCGTCAGTCACATAATGAGCGCACATTTCGCAGTTATCCATACTTCCTCCGCTATTCTCCGTATTTATTGTAGGAAAACGGCTTGTAGCCGTCAAGCTGTTCAAAAACTTCAGCCTCGGTGGTTGCAACGGTAAACAGCTTGTTGCAGCTGTCGGTTATAAACTCTTCTTTTATTGCATTATCCATCATTGCAAGCAGCGAATCATAGTATCCTCTTACATTATAAACAATGATCGGCTTTGTGTGTCGGTTAAGCTGCTTGAGCGTCAGCACCTCAAAAAATTCTTCAAAAGTACCGATACCTCCCGCACATATTATAAATGCGTCTGCTCTGTCCTCCATAATTCCCTTGCGTTCACGCATAGTATCTGTGAGTACAAGTTCTGTACAGTTGTCATACAAAACACCCATTTCAACAAAGAACCTTGGGCTTACGCCGATTAACTTTCCGTTTTCTTTTGCAACTCCCCTTGCCGTTGCTCCCATAATGCCGTATTTTCCTGCGCCGAAAATAACGCCGCAGTTGCGTTTGGCAATAGCCCGGCCTAAGTGCTCTGCCGAATCAAGGAACTCTTTGTTGATTTTTTCACTTGACGAACCGAATACACATATTTCCATACATAAAAGACCTCTTTTATTTAATAATCTCAACCATGTATTATGCTTGATTTTGCAATTTAATTATCAATAATATCTGATAAGTGAAATAACTTTTCCGAGCAGCACGACTTCGTTAACTATAATAGGCTCAAAGCTGTCGTTTTCGGGTTGAAGCCTGAAATGTCCGTTTTCTTTATAAAAACGCTTTACCGTTGCTTCGTCACCCATAAGAGCTACTACTATTTCTCCGTTTTCGGCAACCGGGGTGCGGTTGACTATAACTATATCATTATCAAAAATTCCTGCATTAATCATACTTTCACCCTGAACACGCAGTGCAAAAAGCTCCCTGCCTCGCTTTAGGTGTTCGGGAACGGGAACATAGCACTCAATATCCTCCACCGCAAGGATAGGAATTCCTGCGGCAACACGTCCCAAAACAGGTACGGTAGCAGATTTTTCCTCGCCTGTGATGCGGATACAGCGGTTTACGCCGTGTTCACGTTCGATCAATCCCCTTTCCTCAAGGGACTTAAGGTGATGATGTACCGTTGAGGTTGAGCTCAGCCCTGTTTTTTCGCATATTTCACGCACAGACGGTACTCTTCCGTCGGCAGAACACTCCTTTAGATAATCAAGTATCTTTTGCTGGCTTTTGCTTAACGGTTTCATAGTATCACACCTTTCAGTTTCCTATCCTAAAGTATAACATATGCTTGCGGAAAAATCAAACATTTGTTTTAATTTTCTGCGGATTTAAAAATCAATTTGATTTCAGGCTAAATTCAAGTTAATTTCAGAATTTTTTCACACAGTTTTCATATTAGTATTGTTTAATATAACCGTACTCAAAAGACGGAACCGCAACCGTCTGAGTATATTGTTCTACCCTCCTCGATATGAACCGGCTTAGAGGTTCATATTTGTACCCCTCATTTTTTAAAGAACAGAAGACGCCGGGCATTGTGTCCGGCGTTTTCATGTTTATCCTATATATTCAAGCTTTTCCGTGTCGAGCAGACCTGTACGCATTGCAGGCTTGCAGAGCGGAATTTTTTTGCCCTTTTTGATAAAGAGCGGAACTTCGTTTAAGGCGACCTCAATGTAATGAACGCCTTTTTCAAGCGGTTTTTCTGTTACTGTTTCGCCGCTGAGCTTTACAAATGTCATATCTTCGGGCAGATACACATATCGTCCGCTTGCGTTCTGCTCATAAACGGGGCATATCATACATTCGTCGCCGAGCATAAGCTGATCCTCACATTCACGGGCAATTTTATCATCGGGATAGTCAAAAGAAAGCGGGCGGAATATCATATCATCGGTTTCGCTTGCACGGCAAAAGGTTTTGTATAGATAGGGAATAAGCCTGTAGCGTACTTCAACAACATCTTTAAAGTCGGAGATTTTCTCAAATTGATAACATTCCTGATTTCTTGTGCCGCAGGCGGCGTGGTTTCTCATAAGCGGAGTAAATACGCCGAGAGCCAAAAACCGCAGAACGAGATCACGGGTGCAATTTTCGTTAAAACCGCCAAGGTCTGCACCGCAATAGAGAAATCCGCACATATTTGCCGAGGGAAGCATTTTGAGGTCGAGCAGGATATGCGACCACCAGCTGTGGTTATCGCCGAACCAGATGCCGCTTGTGCGGTGTGCGCCGATATATGACGCACGGGAAAACATAAGAATTTTGCTTTTGCCGAATTCACGTTCAAAATATTCTCCTGCCGATTTGGTCATATTTGCGCCGTAGATGTTATGCACTCTGTCGTGGCAGACCTGTTTGCCGTCTATATTGTGATAGATGCTTGAGTAGTCGTCGCCGTTATTTGAAAGCCCTGTAAATGCGTCCTTCAGACTGAAAAAGTCCCACAGGTCAAGGTTTTTCCCCTTCGCGCCTTCCGCTTTTTCAAGAGCTTTGTCAAGCCCCTTTTGTGTGTAGAATATTGCAGGCTCGTTCATATCGTTCCAGAATCCGTCAATTCCCATATCGGTAAGATATTTGTATTTTGAGCCGAACCAATCTCTTACATTTTTCTGCATAAAATCGGGAAATCCGACAATTCCCGGCCATACGCCGCCCTCAAATACCTGTCCGTTCTCGGTTTTGCAGAAATATCCGTTTTTAATGCCCTCCTCATATACGGAGTAGCCGCTTTCCTTTTTTACGCCTGCGTCAATAATCGGTATAAGGTGAATTCCCTGCTGTTTCTTTTCGCCGACATATTCCTCAAAATTCGGAAATTTTTCACCGTCAACGGTAAAGTCCTTATAGCGTTCCATATAGTCAATATCGAGATATACGCAGTCAAGCGGTATTTTGACCTTGTCGTAATTTTCGATTACGCTGTCAACATCTTTTTTTGTGGCGTAGCTCCAGCGGCTTTGCTGATAACCGAAAGCCCAAAACGGGGGAACGTAGCTTTTGCCTATCGCTTTTCTGAATTCACGCACGATGTCAAGGGGCTTTTCGCCGTCGATGAGATATATGTCAAAATCCGTTCCGTCAAGCGTGACAACGGTTTTGTTTATTTTTGAATAGCCGATGTCCCAGCGTATTTTTGCGGGAAAATCAACAAAAATTCCGAAATGCCTTTTGCCCGACAACATAATAAAATTGTGTGCGCCGTAAAGAGATGACTTTGTTTCTGTGTGAAAGGGGTCATCGGCACAAAAGCTTTCATACACCCAGCCTCGTTTGTTTATTCCTCTCGGAGCTTCGCCCAGACCGTAAACAATGTCGTTTTCTTCCATATCGAATTCAAAGCTGAATTTTCCGTTTTCAATTTTATGTTCAAGCGGAAAGCTTTCAATCGGCATAGCGTCGAGCTGTATTACCGTTGCTTCGGTATCAATGGGATTTCCTAATGTAAATTTTTTTATCATAGCTATTTCTCCTTTGTTTGAAACAGTTTTTGACGTTAAATCCAAGCAAAGTCCGCAACATACTGTAAGCGTTGAAAAGGAGCGGGACATTTGCACTTAGATTATATATTATTTGATAAAAACATTCAACAGATTCCGATGATTAAATAATTTATTTTGAATTGTTGAATTTGTAAACATAATATGGTAAAATAAAATGGAATATTAATAGCTTGATATGGGAATTTTTTAAAATATAGTGCCTTTGAAAGGGGAAATATTATGTGTGGAATTTGCGGATTTACCGGAAAAATAGTTGACCGTGACAATGTAATCAAAAATATGACCGAGGTCATTACTCACCGCGGTCCGGATTCGGACGGATTTTTTACCGACGATAATATCGCAATGGGCTTTCGCAGACTTTCAATTATTGACCTTGACGCAGGTCATCAGCCTATCTATAACGAGGACAAGACTTTGGTTCTTACCTTTAACGGCGAGATTTATAACTACAAGGAGCTGAGAGCGGCTCTTATCAAAAAAGGACATAAATTCTATACCGATACCGACAGCGAGGTACTTGTCCACGGCTTTGAGGAATGGCAGGAGGACCTGCTGCCGAAGCTCAGGGGTATGTTCGGCTTTGCAATATATAACACGGTTGATAAATCTATTTTTATCGCCCGTGACTTTTTCGGAATCAAGCCTATGCACTACACAATGATAGAAAACGAATTTGTGTATGCAAGCGAGATAAAGAGTATTCTCGAACACCCCAAATTTGTTAAAAAGTTTAACACAAAAGCTCTTGATACTTATCTTTCGTTCCAATATGCAGTGCCTCCCGAAACATTTTTTGAGGGCGTTTACTGTCTTATGCCGGGACATTACCTTTGGTATCGTAACGGCGAGATCGAAACCACAAGATATTTTGAGCCTCGATTTACTCCAAACGAAGAAATGACAGAGAAAGAGGCCGTAGATGAAATTGAAAAAATATTTGGAAACTCGGTAAACGCACATAAGATTGCCGATGTTGAGGTCGGCTGCTTTTTGTCGAGCGGCGTTGATTCAAGCTATGTTTCAACATATTTTGCAGACCAAAAAACATTTACCGTAGGTTTTGATTTCGGTGAAAAATACAACGAGATAAGCTGGGCAAAATCACTCAGCGAGAAGATCGGCGTTGAGCATCACACACACCTTATTTCAAGCGAAGAGTTCTGGGACGCTGTTCCGACCGTTCAGTATCATATGGATCAGCCGCTTGCCGATCCGTCTTGTATTGCGCTGTATTTTGTATCGCGCCTTGCAAGTCAGTATGTAAAGGTAGTGCTTTCGGGCGAGGGTGCAGACGAGCTGTTCGGCGGCTATACCTGCTACAACGATCCGAGAGTTTTTAAGGTTTATCAGACGATTGTTCCGCATTGCATACGCAAGGCTATCCGTGCGATTTGCAGAAAGCTCCCCGACATCAAGGGCAGAGATTACCTTATCCGTGCCTGCGATCCGCTTGAGGAAAGATATATCGGCAATGCGTTTATGTATGATTACAAGCAAAAGCAAAAACTGCTCAAAGACCCGTCCATTGCAACGCCGCCGCAGAATTACACACGCAAATACTACTATCGCTGCCGCAAATATGACGACGTTACCAAGATGCAGTATCTTGACATCAATATGTGGATGGTGGGCGATATTCTGTTGAAAGCGGACAGAATGAGTATGGCAAATTCGCTCGAGCTGCGAGTTCCGTTCCTTGACAAAGAGGTGTTTAAGGTAGCTTCGTCGCTTCCTACAAGCCTGCGCTGCAACAAGCACAATACTAAATATGCAATGCGAAAAGCGGCAGTCCGTCATATGCCCGAGGCTACTGCGGAAAAAGAAAAATTGGGCTTCCCCGTGCCGACAAGAGTATGGCTCAGGGACGAAAAATATTATAATGTTGTCAAGAAAAAGTTTAAAGGCAAAACTGCGGAAAAATTCTTTAATACAGACGCTCTTGTTGAATGGCTTGACGAACACTTCAGCGGCAAAGAGGATAACAGCCGCAGGGTTTGGACTATTTATGTGTTCTTGGTTTGGTACGACATCTATTTTGACGATGATTCAAACAAGGTAGAAAAACCCGTAAACCACCTGGACGAGCTTAAAGCAGTTGCCGAGGCAAGACGTGAAAAGCAGATTGACGCTCCGGGCGAGGTTATTATGGCCGCCGCTCAGGCTGCCGACGAAAGCTATGAGGCACCTGCTTTTGGCAGGGAAGAAAGCCCATATCAAAACGGCGGGGTTGTTGACGCTGAATTTGTGTCGGAGGACGACGGCAGCGAGCCTGCTATTGCAGAAGACGAGTCCGAGCCGGAAAAGACAGTTGAAGAACCTAAAAAAGAAGAGTATATAAACATTTCAAATCCCGAGGATAATGAGATATATGACGCACCAAAAAAACCTGCAACCCCTCAGGAGCAGGTTCAGATGGCTATTGACGACATAGAAAAACGCTCAAAGTACCTTGATGAACCGAACGTAATTTCTGATGAAGCCGTTGACGATATTGTGAATTCCATCAGCTTTTTCGGAGATGAAGACGAAGAAAGCACCTAACAGGACTGACTTAAAATTTAAAACACCGTTCCCTCTGTCAGAATTTTTTGCACGGTTTCGTATTCGGGCAAAAAATCCGAAATCGGCAGAGGGTTTTTGCCAAGTCCCATTTCTACGGTCAGCGCAGGCTTTTCGAGCTTGTCGATAATCCAGTCCTTAAAGCCTCCGCCCGTTGCTATGCTTTCGGGTTGGGCAACCGTGTATCCGCTGACCTCTGCAAACCGTTGTGCAAGTACGGCGCAAAGCGGCGGTGTGTGAGTGCCAAAGTCGTAGTATATCTCACGCCCCTGACTGTGCAGAGCAACCGCACGCTCAAACTCAATACTTTTGCAAAGGCGTACCAGCGCTTTTGTTTCAGGCTCGCTGTGCGGCATTTTTCCGCCGAATCTTGTGGGCGACGCCCCGTTGATGCCAAGGCTGATTTCCTTTTCTCTCAGTCTGCACCAATCTGCGTCAAAATTATGATTTATGTCAACGCCTCTTGCGTTTGCCTGCCAGATTGACGTATCATTGCAGACGCTTTCTACAAGCCCTTTGTAGCCGAGCGCCGCCGAACTGCCGTTTATGGCAATTTCGGTGCCGTCGGGATTTACGCACGGAACAATTACCGCACCACGCATTTTCAGCGCTTCGGCAAGTCTTCCGCTGTCCGACAAAACCGCGTTTGCACAATCCTCTGCAAATTTCAGCAGTGTAAGCACGGTGAGGTATTCTGTTCCGTGAAAGCCTCCGCAAAACAGCACTGCTCTTTTATTGCAGCCTATTCGGAGCACGTCTATCTCTCTTTTACAAAGACTTTCTCCTGCAAAATAATGGCTGACAAAGCCATATTTTTTGCAGATTTCATCAATAATTACCTTCCTTGCCGCATAGTCGGGCAAAACGTTGTAATTAATCATAAAATATCCTTTCTTTGGAGGTAAATATGGATCTGACTGAAAAAACGCTGTCAAGCAAAAGTGTGTTTGACGGCAGAATTCTTCACATAACGCTTGATGAGGTTGAACTGCCGAACGGCAAAAAATCCAAGCGTGAGGTGGTCAACCACCCCGGAGGTGTTGCTGTTGCGGCACTTGACGGCGACAATAATCTGCTTTTTGTGCGGCAATTTCGCTACCCGTATAAGGAGATTGTGCTTGAGCTTCCGGCAGGAAAACTTGAAAAGGGTTCAACTCCGCTTGAAAACGGCAAGCGAGAACTGCTTGAAGAAACAGGTGCAGAGGGATATTCATATATTTCTCTGGGTCAGGTATATCCCTCTCCCGGCTATACCGCAGAGATAATTCATCTGTATGCGTGCAGGGTAAAAAGCGAGGGAGAAAGCAAACCCGATGACGGCGAATTTTTGAATGTTGAAAAAATCCCGCTTGACAAAGCCGTTGAAATGGTGCTCAATAATATGATACCCGACGCAAAAACCCAAATTGCGGTTCTTAAAACAGCTTTACTTCTCCAAAGTCATAAGATTTGAGGTACAATATTTTATGCAAAATTTTTATGAGATATTACCCGAAAACAGCGTAACAGCCGTTGCTTTGGGATATTTTGACGGTGTTCATCAGGGACACCGTAATGTGCTTTTGCCTGCCGCAGCCGAAAAGCAAAATGGATTTATTCCCGTTTGTTTTACATTTTCCGAAAGTCCCAAAAGTATTTTAAGCGGCAAAAACGGCGGAGAGCTTATGACAAAATCCGACAAGCTCAAAGTGCTTAACTCACTCGGAATCAAGAAAACCGTTTTGGCGGATTTTAAAAGTATAATGAATATGTCGGCAACGGATTTTTTTCAGGATATACTTGTAAAAAAGCTGAGGGCAAAAAAGCTCTTTTGCGGTTTTAACTACCGTTTCGGCAAAAGCGGCGAGGGAAACGCAGAACTTTTGAAGGAGCTTTGCGACAAATACGGACTTGAACTTTGTGTTGTTCCTCCGACAAAAATTGATGGACAAATAGTTTCTTCAACGCTGATAAAAAGCCTTATAAAGAGCGGAGAGATTGCAAAGGCAAACAAGATGCTTTGTTCCGACTTCGGATTTTCCGCACCTATTGAACACGGGCGCCGTCTTGGCAGAGAGCTTGGCACTCCTACCCTAAACCAACCGCTTTGTTCGGAGCTTGTTGTGCCGAAATTCGGCGTTTACTGCTCACGGGTAAGACTTGAAAACGGCAGGAGCTACTGCGGCGTTACAAACATCGGCATAAAGCCTACCGTAGGAAGTCCTGTTCCGCTTTGCGAAACATGGATGCCCGAATATTCGGGCGGTGAAATTTACGGTCAAAGTGCTGACGTTCGCCTGCTTGACTTTATCAGGGAAGAAAAAAAGTTTGAGTCGCTTGATATGCTCAAAAATACTATAATAGATAACGGCAAAACCGCACTTGAAATTTATAACCTAAGAGAAAATGTTCCCGCCTCTCGGGCATCGGCCGTTCCCTGTAATGATTGATTGCCGTTTAAAGAGCAAATATTTTTAATCGGATAAAATGTAAAGGCTGTAACCTGAGCGCATATGCTTCGGCATCTCAGGTTACAGCCCTTTATTTTGTTTTGCTCTGCGCCGAATGCGGCAGTCTGTTGCTTCGTTTTAGACGGTTGTTTTAAATCTCAAGACCTTTTGCGGTTTTTAAAAATCCGTACAGCTTATCAAGTATCACGTCAACTCCGCCTTTGCTGTCGCTTTCAACATTCAGCGGCATAATCGGGTCGTGTACCGAGAGCCTGAGCAAAAACCAGCCGTCGCCGTTATCCTTGTCAAACGAAACCCGTATTCCCTCACGGTTATCGTCGGCAACATTCCAACCGTCCTGCCTTTCGGCATAATCGGTAAGCTCAGCAATTATGCGCTCACCGCAGGACTTAAAGTCCTTTTCGGTTATTTTGTAGCGAATTTCACGGCTTTCAAGCGGCTCTTTAAGGCTTGCCGTCAGCTCGTCAAGCTCCTTGCCCTGCGCCCTGAGCTGAGCCGCCTTTATGATTATTTTTGTGCAGAGATATGCGCCGTCGTCAAGAAAATAATTTTCACGCATTGCGGCGTGTCCCGACGTTTCAATGGCAAGCGGACAGTTTACACCCTTTGCGTTAAGCTCCAAAGCCTTGTCGATGACATTTTTATATCCTCTGCGGTAACGGTAGTGTTTTCCGCCGAGTTCGTTTTCAATAAATTCTTTAAGACCGCTTGACGTTATCGAGTCCGTAACAATCGTACCGCCGTTGTTGCCCTCAAGCGCAATAGCGGCGGCAACGGCTACAAGTCTGTTGCGGTTTATCTCGTTACCCTTTGAGTCAACGGCTCCCCCTCGGTCAACGTCCGTATCGAATATAACGCCGAGGTCGGCGTTGCTTTCTTTTACGGCTTCGCATATCGACTCCATAGCTTCGGGGTTTTCCGGGTTGGGAACATGGTTGGGGAACATTCCGTCGGGTTCAAGAAATCTGCTTCCGTTTGTATCTGCGCCGAGGACCTTCAGAACCTTGTCCGCATAAAATCCGCCTGCGCCGTTGCCTGCATCAACAACTATCCTGAAACCTTTGAGCGGGTGTTCGTAATCGTCCGCATTTACCTCACGCTTTATCTTGTCGCAAAGTCCCTTTGCGTAGTCGGTCATATAGTCAACGTCACGCACCGTGCCGCCGTCTTTTGCGGTAGGGTGTTCGCCGCTTTGGGCGTAGGTCAGAATTTTTTCGATGTCGCTTCCTTCAAGTCCGCCCTCACGGGTGAAGAATTTCAGACCGTTGCGGTTAAACGGATGATGACTTGCGGTAATCTGCAACGCTCCGTCGCATCCCAAATCAACCGTAGTCATAAACATTGACGGGGTTGAAGCAAGTCCGCAGCGCAGCACCTCTGCTCCGCACGCCGTAAATTGAGCTACGGCAATCTCCATAATATGAGGTCCTGAAATTCGGCTGTCACGTCCGACCGAGATCTTGAGCGATTCGGGAGACTTGCCTACCTTTTTTGAAAGCCAAAGCACGAACCCGTCTGTCATATCGGCAAGCACCTTGTCGCTTAGGTTCACCGCTTCGCCCTCAACGCCTTCGCTTGCAATGCCTCTGATGTCCGTTCCGCTTTTAAATTGTTTATAAAAATCGTTCAGCATATTTTACCGTCCTTTCCTCTCTGGGCATATCTGCACTTAGATTATACCGCATATACTTAAAAATCTCAATATATTAAAATTTTAACTTTGTTAAATCGGTACTTTGTTTAATGCTAAAAAGGAATTAAGTTGTGCAGTGTGACGAAAACTAACGACAAAAAAAGAATGAATGTAAATTCTAAATTAGAATTATAGGGCAAATTGCACATATATTACACTTACAAATTGGTTATTGTTGACAGCAAAAAGTAATATCACACAAAATCAAAGTGGCAAAATTGTTGACTTTTTCAAATTTTCGGATATAATAATAAGTGTCAAGTAAAAAGTCCGCTTGACTGTCGGCTGATATCAAGTCAGTACACCCGGGTTACATTTGAATATCCAAAAAGCCGATGATTAAATCATGATTTGCCAAATGGTAAATGGCGCACGAAAACTTTATATTATAAAGAATTGAAGGAGGAAACTTTATGACACCAATTCTTAGCTTACACAACATTGATGTAACTGCGTTCCTCGCCGTGCTGGATACCTGCGAAGGCAACGTATATTTAGTTACAAACGAAGGCGACAGACTTAATCTGCGCAGTAAACTTTCACAGCTTGTAGGTTTGACAAAGCTTATCGAAGGCGGCAAGATCGCCGAGGCAAGCATTATCTGCGAAAACAAGCAGGATGAAAGCAAGCTTTTCAGATTCAACTTCTTTGGTGAAACAGGAAACGCTAAAGTAGGCTGATGAAAGCTTAAAAAGGTATATAGAAAAGATTTTGATAAATTCAATTAATTGACATCCACGTTTTCTTACGTTAATTTCAAAACTTCTAAATCCAGGAGCAGCCACTCAGACGAGTGGCTGCTTTTGGGTTTGCCGCTGCTTGTTTTGAATCGAGGCAAAGCTTGCGGCAGATTGCAAACAGCGCAAAGGAGCGTTAGTTTCTCAGAATTTCAGAGAGATATTTGCACTTGGATATTATGGTATTTAGTTGCAAATATCTGCGTATATATTAACACAATCCGATAAGTGTACATTGTTTTTTCAATAAATTAGTGGTAAAATTAATCAAAGTTAAAATAATTCTAATTCAGAATTAAAAAAATCCCATTAAATATTATAATAAATTGGTATGTACATTTAAACAGGAGCAGAACTTACGACAGTAGGTTGTATATAAGTAAGAAATTTTCGGAGGTAGTGCCTTGAAGTTAGGTCTTGATATAGGTTCAACTACAATAAAATGCGTTGTGCTTGACGATGATAACAAGCTGATATACAGCACATATGAACGCCATTACTCTCAGATCACGGAAAAGATAGGCGAAATACTTGACACTGTTCGTTCAAAGATCGACGGTGTTGAAAACGCCTTTGTTGCGATGTCCGGTTCTGCCGGTATGGGCGTTGCTCAGGACTGCGGAATTGATTTTATTCAGGAGGTTTACGCCACCAGAATAGCCGCAAATACTTTCATTCCCGGAACCGATGTCGTTATAGAGCTTGGCGGAGAGGACGCAAAGATACTTTTTCTTACAAACGGTCTAGAGGTGCGTATGAACGGAACCTGTGCCGGAGGCACGGGCGCATTTATCGACCAGATGGCAACCCTGCTTAATGTACCGCTGGAAGAGCTTGACGAGCTTGCAAAACAGCACGAGAGGACATATACAATAGCTTCACGCTGCGGTGTTTTTGCAAAAACCGATATTCAGCCGCTTTTAAACCAAGGAGCACGCAAGGCGGATATTGCCGAAAGTATTTTTCACGCCGTAGTCAGTCAGACGGTTGCGGGTCTTGCTCAGGGCAGAGAGATTGAAGGACAGATAGTTTATCTCGGCGGTCCTCTTACATTTATGAGCGAGCTTCGCAGATGTTTTGACGAAACTTTGAACACAAAGGGAATCTGCCCGGAAAATTCGCTTTACTATGTTGCCTGCGGTGCGGCATTGTGCGCCGAAAGAGCAATAGACTTTGATACTGTTATAGAACAGGTAAAGCATTACAGAGGATCGGGCAACTTTGCGTTTAATCCTCCGCTTTTTGAAAACGAGGAGGAATACCGAAAATTCACAGAGCGTCACGCAAAGGCGGACGTAAAAGAAAAGGAACTCAAGGGCTATAAGGGCAAGGCTTATATCGGAATGGATGCAGGTTCAACCACGGTAAAGGGCGTTGTACTTAACGAAAACGGCGAACTGCTCCACTCAAAATATGTTCAGTCAAAGGGCAATCCCGTTGAAATCATCAAAGAATTTCTTGAAGAAATATACAGCATAAATCCCGAACTGAACGTTGTTTCGTCGGCGGTCACGGGTTACGGTGAGGACATTATCAAGAACGCTTTTGACGTTGATTACGGCGTTGTTGAAACCATCGCCCACTTTACGGCGGCAAAATATTTTATGCCTGACGTTGAGTTCATTATTGATATCGGCGGTCAGGATATAAAGTGCTTTAAGATACACAACGGCGCTATTGATAATATATTTCTTAACGAGGCTTGTTCTTCGGGCTGCGGAAGCTTTTTGCAGACCTTTGCGAATGCACTTGGGTATCAAATAGCCGATTTCTCAAAGCTCGGTTTGTTTGCAAAACGTCCCGTTGACCTTGGTTCACGCTGTACCGTGTTTATGAATTCGAGCGTAAAACAGGCGCAAAAGGACGGTGCAACTATCGAGGACATCTCGGCAGGACTGTCGCTGAGCGTTGTCAAAAACGCATTATATAAGGTTATCCGTGCTTCAAGCCCCGACGAGCTTGGCAAAAGGATAGTTGTTCAGGGCGGAACTTTCCTAAACGACGCAGTTTTGCGTGCGTTTGAGCAGGAAATGGGCGTTGAGGTTGTAAGACCGAATATTGCGGGGCTAATGGGCGCATACGGAGCCGCACTTTATGCAAAGAAAAAATCAAAGGGCGAGGGCAAGAGCAAGCTTGCTTCTGCCGAAGCGCTCAAGAACTTTGTTCACGAAATAAAGGTTACAAACTGCGGATTGTGCAACAATAATTGCAGACTTACGATAAACTCATTCGGCGGCGGAAGAAAATTCATTGCAGGCAACAGGTGCGAACGCCCGATAACAAAGCGTGTGCCGTCAAATGATATGAATATGTACAGCTACAAGCTGAGCCTGCTTGAAACCTATAAGCCGGTTGAGGGGCTGAGGGGCAAGCTGGGAATACCTATGGGGCTTAATATGTTTGAGCTTTATCCGTTCTGGTACAGGTTCTTTACCGAGCTTAAATTTGAGGTGTTTAAATCGCCCCATTCGAGCAGAAAGCTCTATCAGAGAGGTCAGCAGACCATTCCGAGCGATACCGTCTGCTTCCCGGCAAAGCTTATGCACGGTCACGTTCAGACGCTGATAGACCAAGGCGCGGAAACCATATTCTATCCCTGTCTGACATATAATTTTGACGAGCATCTCGGCGATAACCATTATAACTGTCCTGTTGTTGCATATTATCCCGAAGTTATCAAAAATAATATGAAAGACATCAACAAGGTGCATTTCATAAAGGACTACTTCGGAATTCACCGCCCAAAGGATTTCCCCAACAAGGCGTATGAAAAGCTTTCGTTCCATTTCCCCGACCTTACGCTTAACGAGGTTAGAGCGGCGGCAAAGAAAGCCTATGAGGAACAGGAAAATTATAAAAAGAAGGTCATTGCAAAGGGCGACGCAATTATCGCAAAAGCCGAAAAGGACGGCAAAAAGATATTTGTGCTTGCAGGCAGACCGTATCATATAGACCCTGAGATCAACCACGGAATCGACAAGCTTATCGCAGGCTTTGACGTTGCAATTGTCAGCGAAGACGTTGTTGCGGCAAGGGTGGAAAAATTCAACACACACGTTCTTAATCAGTGGACTTATCATTCACGCCTTTATGCTGCGGCAAAATATGTTTCTCAGCGCAGTGATATGGAGCTTGTACAGCTTGTATCGTTCGGCTGCGGTGTTGATGCGATAACAACCGATGAAGTCAGGGAAATACTTGAACGTGAAAACAAAATCTACACTCAGATAAAGATTGATGAAATAACCAATCTCGGTGCGGTAAAAATTCGTATAAGAAGTTTGCTTGCCGCAATCGATAACGACTGATAAAGCAGTCGGAATTGATAATATAATTGAAAGGATTGTATTATGGCTGAACTTAAATATGATAAAAAAACAGGCCGTTTGCTTTTTACAAAGCAGATGAAAAAGGAATATACAATTCTTATGCCGAATATGTCGCCGATACATTTCAGAATGTTGCGTGATGTATTCACTCACTACGGTTACAAATCCGAGCTTCTTGAAACAACAGGTCCGGAAATCGCTCAGACAGGACTGAAATATGTTCATAACGATACCTGCTATCCTGCGCTTCTTGTTATCGGACAGTTTATCCACGCTTTGCAGAGCGGAAAATATGATGTTCACAAAACTGCGCTTATGATAACCCAGACAGGCGGCGGCTGTCGTGCGTCAAATTACATTTTTCTGCTGAGAAAGGCTCTTAAAAAGGCAGGACTTGAGTTTGTGCCGGTAATTTCGCTTTCGTTCGGAATGGAGAAAAACAGCGGATTTTCGCTGACGCTTCCGCTTATAAGGCGTTTTGTGGGCGGACTTGTTTACGGCGACCAGCTTTTGCTGCTCTCAAACCAGACCAAGCCGTATGAGGTGAACAAGGGCGAGAGTATGGCGCTTGTTGACGAATGGAGTCACAAAATTTCGCAGATGCTTATTGACGGAAAGGGTTACACGCTTGAAGAAATCGACGAAAACCTCGATAAAATAACGAGAGATTTTTCAAAGATTGAGCTTAACAAGGTGCCAAAGGTAAAGGTCGGCATTGTCGGTGAAATTTATGTAAAGTATTCAAAAATGGCAAACAACGGTCTGGAGGATTTTCTTGCCTCTCAGGACTGCGAGGTATGCATACCCGGACTGATGGGATTTGCGGCGTTTAAGGTGGATAACCGTATTGAGGACTACAAGCTGTTTGGCGGCAACCGGCTTAAATACAGATTTTGTAAAATGCTTTTGAACTATGTTACAAAGCTTGAGGGGCTTATGATTGAAGCCGCCGAAAAGTACGGATTTGTTCCTCCGCACAAGTATGCTCATACAAAGGAGCTTGTAAAGGGCGTTATCGGCTACGGCAGCAAAATGGGCGAGGGTTGGCTACTTACTGCGGAAATGCTGGAGCTTGCCGAAACAGGCTATGAAAATATCGTCTGCACTCAGCCGTTCGGCTGTCTGCCGAATCATATAAACGGCAAGGGCGCAATACGCAAAATTCGTGAGATAAAACCCAACGCAAACATCGTTACCATTGATTACGATCCGGGTGCACCTAAGGTAAACCAGGAAAACCGTATTAAGCTGATGCTTGCCGTAGGCAAAGAGAATCTCAAAAAGCAGATTGCCGAACAGCAAAAAGCTTCTGAAAAATAATCTAAGTGCGGATGTATCCCGCCTTTTAGGCAGCGGGTGTCGGTCCGGAATTTCAGTGAAAGTTATAAATTTCTGCTGAAACCCTGTTGCATTGTGTGCAATCTGTTGCAGGCTCTGCTCCTTGCAAGCAAATCAGAGGTTTGCTCCGATTTAAATATAATATAAATTCTATCAGCATCAAGCTGTTAAAATATTGTTAAAATATTTTTATATATCTTTGTCGGCGTGTTATTACAGGATAGGTTTGTCGAGTGTGGGATATAGCAAATTTTTTTGGGTATTATAACTTAGTGCGGGTATCGCACGCAACATTTTGCAAACTCTTTTCCTTGCTGTGAAAGCATTGCTGCGATTTATATTGCGAAGTGCTTTTTAAGCATAACGGAGAAAAATAATATTTTAGTAGTTTTTACTCAATATATACGCAATGGATCGGCTAATATTATATAACCCGATAAAAGTAGAAAAAAATCAAAAAACACATTGACAAATATTTAACGATGATGATAAAATGTTAATATTGAAGCAAAAATCTCTTAATATATTAAGTTAGAAAGAAAGGGTCTTTAAAATGAAAAAGCTTTTATGCGCCTTGCTTGCGTGTTCAATGCTCGCAACTGCTGCCGTAGGTTTTTCAGGCTGCGGCTGCAATGACAATTCAAACAAACCCGGTTATGTTGTACCGACGACACAGCCTGATTTGAAAAGCGATGATTTCGGATTTTTCATAATCAACAAATCCGAGCTTATGATAACAACATATCTCGGCTCAAGCAAAGATATTGTTATTCCCGAAACATTTGAAGATTATACAGTAACAACTCTCGGAAAATCGCTTTTTAACAACAAAGACATAACAAGCGTTGAAATGCCCGACACCATCACCGAAATTCAGGATTACGCATTTGCGTCAAATAAAAATCTTAAATCGGTAAAGCTCTCAAACAAGCTTGAAACGCTCGGAACAAATGTATTTTTTAATTGCAGAAGCCTTGAATCAATCGAGCTTCCCGAATCGTTGAAAAATATAGGAGCTTATTCTTTTGCGGCTGCCGGACTTAAAACCGTAACAATCCCCGAAAGCAAAACATTCACAGATATAGGACAGTATATGTTTTATCAGTGTCAGGAGCTTACCGAAGTTACACTTCCGAAAACAGTAACCAATATTCCCGACAATGCTTTTTCGGATTGTCCGAATCCGATAGTGTTTAAGGTTCCCGATAATTCATACGGTTTGGAGTATGCAAAGAAAAACGACTTCAAGTATGATATTGTCTGATAATTAAAACAGCCGTAAATTTTTAAAATAATGTTAGATAAGAGGTAAACATATGAGCAACAAAGAGTATCCTATTGTGGACAACACAGAATCTTTTGAAGCAGCTCTTGCAAAAGTAAGAGAGGCACAGAAGATTTTCTCAACTTACACACAGGAACAGGTTGACAAGATTTTTCTTGCAGCAGCAACCGCAGCAAACAAAATGCGTATCCCGCTTGCAAAGCTTGCCGTTGAGGAAACAGGAATGGGCGTTGCCGAGGATAAGGTAATTAAGAACCACTTTGCTTCGGAGTATATCTATAACGCTTACAGAAATGTAAAGACCTGCGGAGTTATCGAAGAGGACAAGTCGTTCGGCATCAAGAAGATTGCCGAGCCTATCGGCGTTATTGCGGCCGTTATTCCTACGACTAACCCGACCTCGACCGCCATTTTTAAAACGCTTATCTGTCTTAAGACACGCAACGGTATTATTATCAGCCCGCACCCCCGTGCAAAGAAAAGCACCATTGAGGCTGCAAAGGTTGTTTTGGAGGCTGCCGTTGAAGCAGGCGCTCCGGAAGGCATTATAAGCTGGATTGATATTCCGTCGCTTGAACTCACAAATATGCTTATGCAGGAAGCTGACTGCATTCTCGCAACAGGCGGTCCCGGAATGGTTAAGGCCGCTTATTCGTCAGGTAAACCCGCACTCGGTGTCGGCGCAGGTAACACACCTGCAATTATCGACGAAACAGCAGATATTCTTCTTGCAGTCAACTCGATCATTCATTCAAAAACTTTTGATAACGGTATGATCTGCGCTTCGGAGCAGTCGGTTATCGTTGAAAAGAAAGTATATGCAAAGGTAAAGAAAGAATTTAAGGCACGCGGTTGTTACTTCCTTAACGATGAAGAAATCGAAAAGGTAAGAAAGACAATCATCATTAACGGTGCGCTTAATGCAAAAATCGTTGGTCAGAAGCCTGTTACTATTGCAGCTCTTGCAGGCGTAACAGTTCCCGAAGAAACCAAGATCCTTATCGGCGAGGTTGAATCGGTTGACATCAGCGAGGAGTTTGCTCACGAAAAGCTCAGTCCCGTACTTGCAATGTACAAGGCTGATAATTTCGAGGACGCAATCGCAAAGGCTGAACATCTTGTTGCCGACGGCGGTTACGGTCATACATCTTCGCTTTATGTTGACGCTGTAAACGAAAGAGCAAAAATTGATGAATTTGCTTCTCGTATGAAGACCTGCCGTATTCTCGTAAACACTCCGTCATCTCAGGGCGGCATCGGTGACCTTTATAACTTTAAGCTCACACCTTCACTCACACTCGGCTGCGGCTCATGGGGCGGCAACTCTGTATCAGAAAACGTTGGTTGTAAGCACCTTATCAATATCAAGACGGTTGCCGAAAGGAGAGAGAATATGCTTTGGTTCAGAGCACCCGAAAAGGTTTATATCAAGAGAGGATGTATGCCGGTAGCTCTCCAGGAGCTTAAAGACGTTATGGGCAAGAAGAGAGCCTTTATCGTAACAGACTCATTCCTCTATAAGAACGGTTACACAAAGCCGATTACAGACAAGCTCGATGAAATGGGCATTGTTTATACAACATTTGCAGATGTTGAGCCTGATCCTTCGCTTCTCTCGGCTCAAAAGGGCGCAGAGGTTATGCGTAAGTTTGAACCTGACTGCATTATCGCTCTCGGCGGCGGTTCTGCAATGGACGCAGGTAAAATTATGTGGGTGCTTTATGAGCATCCGGAAGCAGACTTTATGGATATGGCTATGCGTTTCTGCGATATTCGTAAGAGAGTTTACACCTTCCCGAAGATGGGTGAGAAAGCATACTTCATTGCTATTCCTACTTCATCGGGTACAGGTTCGGAGGTTACGCCGTTTGCTGTAATCACAGATCAGGAAACAGGTATCAAGTATCCTCTTGCCGATTATGAGCTTATGCCTAATATGGCTATTGTTGACGCTAACAATATGATGAGCGGTCCTAAGGGACTTACTTCTGCATCGGGTATCGACGCTGTATCTCACGCACTTGAGGCTTACGCTTCAATGATGGCAACCGATTTTACAGACGGTCTTGCACTCCGTGCTCTTGAGCTTATCTTTAAATATCTCCCTGCTTGCTACGACAACGGTCAGAACGAGCCGGTTGCCCGTGAAAAGGTTGCTCATGCGGCTACAATGGCAGGTATGGCGTTTGCAAACGCATTCCTCGGTGTTTGTCACTCAATGGCTCACAAGCTCGGTGCTTTCCACCATGTTCCGCACGGTATTGCAAATGCGCTTATGCTTGAGCAGGTAATCAGATTTAACTCTGCCGAGGTTCCTGCAAAGATGGGTACATTCCCACAGTATGACCATCCGCATACACAGGCTCGTTATGCAGAGGTTGCACGTTTCCTCGGTCTTGGCGGCAAAAATGACGCTGAAAGCGTTGAAAACCTCATTAAGGCTGTAAACGACCTCAAAAAGAGAGTCGGCATCAAGGAAACAATCAGAGATTACGTTCCGGACGAAGAGGACTTCCTCAACCGTCTTGACGATATGACCGAGCAGGCATTCGACGACCAGTGCACCGGTGCAAACCCAAGATACCCGCTGTTCAGCGAGATCAAGCAGATGTACCTCAATGCTTACTACGGAAACAACAGCGAAGCAGTTTAATCTGCAACAAAAATCCAATCATTTTAAGGGACTGTGTTTCGACGCAGTCCCTTTTCAGTTAAAAATGCGTAAAACAGTGCAAAACCCAAAAATAAAATGCTTGACAAACAGTGCGTTTGTGGTTTATAATGGTTAAACGTGGGACATTCTATAATTGCGCCCTTTTCAGGGAACAAAAAAGAATGTGTCACTATGCTTTGAAAAAAGCAGTTTTGTAATTCCAAAAATTTTGAAAGGAGGAAAATTATGCCTACATTTAACCAGTTGGTACGCAAGGGCAGAGAGGTATCTGAAAAGAAAGCAAAGGCACCTGCACTTTTGAAGGGCTGGAACTCAAAAAAGCGTGTTGCTATTGACCAGAGCTCCCCACAAAAAAGAGGTGTTTGTACTGCTGTAAAGACCGCTACACCTAAAAAGCCTAACTCAGCGCTCAGAAAGATTGCCAGAG
>OJAR01000005.1_pt1 | contig 102162 bp, 147 predicted proteins | sample 1589431 | NCBI WGS metagenome assembly OJAR01 (sample SAMN03283242) | human gut metagenome | biome: human-associated habitat; material: feces | host: Homo sapiens | place: Peru | collected 2012 | reverse complement strand
CCAATGCAGCAGTAGCCCAATTTTGTCTATACTTATTATTTTGTAAATCAGCATTATTGAGTACATCTGCTACATTTCTAGCATTACCAAGAGCGAGAGCTACTCTACCGGCCTGTCTCTATCCTCCAGTATATCCACCATCCTACTGCATTCTGTAGTATGCTGCTCTGTCGTTTTGATTAAGACTCTACAACTAATTGTAAGGATTAATTCTTAATCTATTAAGTGTTTGTAATGCAGACTAACCATATCTGTTTGCGGCATAGATATTTGGCATTAATGGATTTTCTTTCATCCAATGATTAAGCATCTGCTTTTCAAGAACAGCAGGAATCATATAGCCAGTATCAAGCATAGCGTTTGATACTTTTCCTTTACCAGCTTTAGTCCAGTTATTAAAAGAGTCTTTTACTCCTTCCCACATATTCTTACCATTAGCGAATCTATCTTTACCACAATTAGCTTTAAACTAAGCCGCATAATCTTCGATCTAATGCTATTTCTCCTACCTGTCTGTAATATTCTTCATAGCCTATAAAATAGGGGCTTTAGCGCGCTCTAATTGAGCGCTTTGAAGCTGCATTGTCTGCTTTGACAACGAGCTCATGCTTGGCTTTTTATTTGCCTTCTTTTCAATATCATTATACATTTGTAATCTAGCTGTAAGTGGCGCTATCTATTGTGAGAACTTCATACCATTAGTCCAGTCTATATCGTTTCCAGCTATTACATTTCTATCGTCTTGTCTAACAGAGCTAGGCTGATTATCTACACCAACCTTTCCCTTAGTTACAAGTGTACCGGTACCATTAGTGTAATCTATAATAGACTCACCTTTACCTACCATACTGTTAGTTGGACCAACCTAATAACCATTAGGAGTCCATACTTTCTATTTTATCATACCTTAGCTCTATTAATTCGTTTTCTTAATTTTAAATCCTTTCCCCTATTAGCATACAGAACCCCACCAGTTGTGTCGTAATTATTTGCGTAATAATTATTTTCTAATCCAACAGTGTCAGCTGAAGCCATATTAGCAGAATTTATAACATCTGTCTGTATTATAGCGTTCTTTCCAATTCTGTTCTATCTTCTCCTAGCTCTTCTGGCTCCAAACAAGCTTCCTATTCCGCCTATAATACCTCCAATTATTCCTCCGGCAACTGTTCCTAATCCAGGAATAATTGAGCCTATAGCAGCACCTGTTGTTGCTCCTGTAGCAGTGCTTGATACTGTGTTATTCAAACCTGTTTTAGATACGTCATTATAAGCAGCTTTTGTGTCTGCTACATTCTATCTTGTATACCCTATACCATTTATTGAACTTTCTGTTGTTCCTGCCTAGTTCATCATCTCGGAACTGCCGTGACTATAGTTCGCCATTCCAGAATAATTTGAAGCAAGTTTAAACACTCCTCCTATAGCCTATCCATATGGTCCTGGTATTTTTGAAGCAAGGTCGCCAAACTATCCAAGAGATTTCGATGTGCTATTAGTAAATTTAGAGCTCTAGTCAAATGCTCCACCTATTGCATTCCCTACTTGACCTATAACCTATCCAGCGGTAGGCTTTGAATTAGATCCTAAACCCATAGTTATCTTTCCAGGGCCTCTCATATTGTTTATATCAGCCTATGTTGGAATTGAGATTATATTTGTCTTATACTAATTAAGACCGGTTATATCTCCACCAATTCCGTTTATCGAATCAGATAATGAGCCAGTACCTGAATTAAACTTAGGAATATTATTTATTCTTTTTCTCTATCTTAAATCCATGATGCTCTAAATTTAGTTAGTATATACTATATAGCAACATTTGTATTTGGCTTATTATCCTACATTTCACATACAAGATATTTGCCTCTCATTCTTGAGCCGTACGCATTTGCTCTAGTATCTCTAGGAATAGCGTATCTATAATTATGTTCTCTTATAGTTATCTTTCCATGTAAATCATCCTCTGCTTTCATGCCAGAATCAGTAGACCATTTATACTCTTTAGATAACCCAAAATAAGAATCCCTATCTTTTTTATCGCCCTATATATCAATATACTAGAATTCGTCTTGAGGTGTAATTATTTCTTGATTGTCAAATACTTTGGTTGCTGTAGGAACGCTATTCACAACATACTTAATGTAAGTAGGCAATATCTTCTCTTCCCAAGATGTTGTATACTTATTGTCTGCATCCCACTGTGCGATTTTTATATCTCCGTTTATATTCTTAACTAACAGAGTTTTATTACTAAACTATATAGCTCCGTCAAACGGTATTGTATAAATTGAAGGGAATGCTTTTGCAGCTTCATTATATACAAATGAATCTTCTCCAATTACCTTACATATAACCTCGTTGTTTCTATTATCGAAGAACAATGTCGGATCGGAATTTTTATCCTAATACTTGTATAATATATTCTGAGCTTGTGATCCTTTGCTTAAAGGATATACGCCATGTCCATCAAATGATCTAAGCTCCTAGTTATGGTGATCAAACCAATATAGCGTAGAACTAGACTGGGTGTCACATAATTCATCATTATGCATACCTGCTGTTTGATCAAGGTAATCGTATCTACTAAGAACTCCACCAGTACCAAGTATTAACTATGTTCCATTTATGCTATCAGTTATAGCTCTTTCATTAACAGATAACAAACCTGTAGCCATCTACTGCCAGAATACAAGCCATTGCTTATAGGTTCTTAAACCTGTTATTTTACCATACTTACTATCTACGTCAAGGTAATTTGAACTCTAGAACTTCGTCCAACTATCAATGTGCTCATTGTCTTCTTTTAACATAGAATATCTACACATATAATCAACGTTCTTATTAAAGTCTTCTATATTTGTAGTGTCAAAAGCAGCATGAATTCTACTATTGTTTTCTGCAGCATATGTTGTGTTAAATAAGTACTCTGGCTCAGTTTGAGTATACATATTGTTTACATTAGCAGGCTCAATCTAAATCATTGATGCGCCTTCGTTTGTAGAGTTCTTTGAGAATTCGTAACCATATGCAAATCTACAATTTATATTAGATTCTACTGGTATAGCGTATCCAAGCATCATTGAAGGTGATCTATAATCACCGAAATCTCTACTAGCCCTATCATCCTTTCCTTTTAAGAAGTTGCAAGTAGCTTTATGCATTGATGTGTAATCAAGCACAGATATGTAAGTATCACCATCGAATACAGCGTTCCACTCATTTGCTTTTGTAAAGAACTGGCCATCAGATCTATATGTGCTAGCAGTTATTGATTTCTCTGTACACCCATCATATGGAGTTACTGTTTTTCTTATATTGCACAACACTGTTCCAGGGATACTATTAATATTGACTTTATAGTAGCTTGAAAAAGAATTGAATTCCTATAGATTGTTGTCAACGTTTTTATAATAAGACTATGCTCCAATAATACTATTGAATAACATATTTGCGCAATCGTTTTTCATTGATAACAAAGCGCATCTACCTCCAGTACTAAACGGGAATCTTAGGATATATCCAGGATTATCATCTCCTATAACATCGCCCTAGCCTGCACCATCTACCATATCGTGTGCAATTGTCGTGTTGTCATCTCCTTCAATTCCTCCTCTATCTATAACAGCTCCATCACATCCATAAAATACAGTATTACAGAACTAGTATTTGCCTACAGAATCTATATGATTGTTATATTCTATTGTTGGCCACCATTTTCCATTTTCTTTAACATCTGAATTTGAGCCTTTTTCTAGGAACGTTCTTTTAATTACTTCGTTCCATTTTAACTCAGAAGCTATCTATATATCATCGATATCAGCAAGTTTTGTATTGTTATCAATATGCTCGTCCATAGAGCTTGGACCATAATCAATAAGATGATCAGTTGTTCCGCATATCCTTGTTCTTAACGAACATCCTTGTTCGTACAGTTTTATGTAAGCAAAAACCTTATCATCTATTTTATTCATATCTGATCCAGAATACTTAATATTCTCACCTATCTTACCAGGGCTTAAACATGTCCACATTTTATCTGACACATCAGCTTTATAGTACATAGTTTTCAAATGCGCTGTAAGCATTTTAAGAATATATGGAGAAGATTTGTATTGATAATCAGTATATCCACCACCGCTCTTATTTGTATAGTACTTCCATTCATAGGATTTACCATCATTAGTCTAATCTGGTTTTGTATATATATTGGTATTTGAAATACCAGGACTCATGAAATATTTATTTCCAATATGCTTCTCTTTCTAGAACTTTCCGCTTTGACCAAAAATATATCTAAGTGGCTCTAATTTAAAATCTTTGTTATTTGTAAGTACTTTTATAGATTCTGGCTAATAAGTAGTTTCGGCTGATACAAACTAGAATATCTATGTATTGCCAAAATTGGATGCGCATACTCTACCCGCAGCTTTTATCGCATCTGCATCTTTATCATCATTAGCAGGATTGTAGTTCTCTGTAAAATATTTAAATACAGATCCTTGCGCTACCATTGCGGTTGTAAGTAATCCTGTAGGGAAGTATGTTGTTCTATCTGGTCTATGACATTCAGGTGTGCTATATCCTACTATTGGTTTACTAATAACACCCTGTGCTATTGAAGCTATATCCTGCTCTCTTCTCTAGCATCTTACAATTTCGTATCCGGTACATCCTTCTGGCAAGTTTTTAACATTGAATGCTACACCAAGAGGAATTGATGCTAGATCGTACATATTGTTGTAATGTGATATGAAAGTATTGAAATACTTATCATATAAATTTGGTGTACGAATATCTGCTATCCACTTTACAGGGCTAGGGCTTCCTGTAGAGTCGTATAATATAATACCATATCTATACAATTCGTTTCGTTTAAGAGACTTTGTTACCCACGAGTTATTAATTCTACCCTCTTCTGTAGATACCTCAATGTCGGCTTTCTAAAGGCCGTTCTTATTAACAAAATAAAGAGTTGGTCTATCCTGTGTGTTCTTAACCTTAAGAACGTTCCACATTGTTCCAATCTCTTTCGATCCAGAAGTACTACAAGTATCAATAGGAATATATGTAACTGTAAATCTCCAGGAGACATTTACTCCTGTTCCTCCGTAGAAATCATCTTTGTCATATATACAGTACGAATCACTAAGATAGTATTGCTTGTTTATATCATTATATGGATTATAAGAGTCTCTTTCGATATATCCGTTACTTATAGATAATTCGTTAAGCTCGGACCATTTGTATGTTACCTTTTGGTCTCCGGATGTATTCTGTAGAACTATCTATCCTTGTCCATTTGCTCTAAACGATCTAGCGTCCCATTTTTTAAACAGATCAGTATCAATAAAAGTTGACCTTTCCTGTATGTTTGCGGCAAACAATATATTATCTTTACTTTCTATAACCTTTGGAATAATGTGTACACCAGACATGCTGTTGTATTCTTCTATTGTTATAGTGTCCAAAGCTTGCTGGCCTGTATCATTCACAAAGAAATCTCCGTTTCTATTTGGTTCGTATGCAGAGTCATATATAACTTCGATTGTTGGCAGCTAACCGTTAATCTATACTGAGATTCTATATATCTTTATTCTGTTAAGAAAAGAATAATCAGTCTCTGGTTTAATTAAAATCTGAACACCACAATTAGTTTTTTTATCAAACTAATCAGTCTTTATTCCTAATACGTCTGTTCTATCTGATGGTACATTAATAACAGGTATAGACTAACAAGCTGGAGATATATCTGTAGATACTCCATGATTGCTGTATATCTAGTACGAGTAGCTTACATAAGATGTCTTAAGAGTTCCATCTACATACTTAACAAACTTAGGTTTCTGAAATATAATCTTTGGGTAAGACTATACTGTGTTAAATGATGTATTATTATAACTATATAATTTCGCTATATTAAAAACCATTATAGGATTGAATCCTGTAGCAACATATAACTTAATATTATCATCACCTTCGTATTTGAATGTGATTGATACATTCTTAGGCCACTTTGATCTATCTGTAGGCCAATCTATAAGTTCTGATCTAAATATATTAGATATATTCTATATTTCTTTTACAGAGCTATCAGTATCACTATCTTGACCAATTTTATTATCAAAACAGGATATGCAAAACTCTGGCTTATTTCTTTTCTCTGATATATATATAATTACACCTCTATCTCGTACTGCTCCTGTAGCTAATATCCTCTCTACCTTTTCATCCTTTATTGATCCAACCTGCTTTATTCCATTTATAGGTTTAATGGATCCATGTTGGTTTGTAGAATCGAATGATAGCACCCTAATATTCTTAGCCTCTAAGTAACTGGTATTTTTTACTCTGTCTAAAGAGCTGTCACTATCTATTCCTGTTACAAAGCTATTTACGAATGTATTATTATCAGTAACCATAGTAGTAATCATTAAAGTTTAACTATCTCTTTCCGACGTTATTAAACAGCGTATCATCAGAATCCCAATCTGGAATAAGCTTTGTCCATTCGTTCTTTATTGAAGACATTTCACTTTCATTAGGCATCATTGCTTCTGCATATGCCTGGTTTCTGTAGAAGTTCCATTGCTGCTGCATGTAAAAATAAGTATTCTAGTTAAATCTTACTTTACCTCCAAGCTATCCTTTTAAGAACTTAGGGAAGTTGAGCTTCATCATTACGTACCAATATATCGCTTCTTGGTATGAGGCTAAATCAGGGATAAGAGGATAACCTCTTTCGTCGGTAGCGATTGCTTTATATGAAAGTTTTACAAAGCCCTTATCTTTATTAAATACTATCCAGCCAGGTTTAATCCAATATGTTGGCTCATTAACATTTTTGTTGTTTAATACGTTTAATACAGCTGTTGAACCATTAATACCTAACAACTAAGATCTATGTGTTATTAAAGGCTATCTAGGTGGCTATTGTGGAGTATAACTAGGATTCTTATGAGCGTTTGCTTTCAGTTTAAATGAACTTTCATCCTTCCTTGCCTACATCCAATTTGTACCGTCTACAGAATACGCTACAGATGTAAGAGATTCCAGATCATCTGGTATAGGTATTTGATTTTCATGTATCTCAAATACAGGAACACAATCATCTCCAGACTCCTTCTATACATACTATACTGGTGCACCTATCTTTTCAACAGCTTCGAATATCCATTCACGTATATCTGTGACCCGAATATTCTTTTCCGACATATCTGCATCGGCCATTATCTTGGCTATAACAGATTCACATTTTGTATACTTGAATATCATTTATGTTTATATAATCTTGTTTATTGAATATAAGTTGTGCTAGATGCCTTTTGTTATCTCTTACAAACTGTATCTGATACATATATCTTTTTGGAAATGTTCTAGGTATCTTTGTCCAGTATAATCTGTATTTGTATCCATTAGAGTGCTCGTTTAGGTGATATATCTTCTTACCTTCTTCTTTAGATGTTTTATAATCTACAGATAATGACTTTGGTGTATATGACTTTGGTTTATATTTTACTACACATATACTACCTAATCCATATGGCATTTTAAATAGCTGTGAGCGCTCTAAAATCTCATCCTTTACAACTTTATTAAACTCGTCCAATATGCGCTTATATCGCAAATATGGGACGTTCTCATTGATTTTATTATACGCTCTATATATGTCTAAGATCGTATAACTCTTTTTATTCTTCCTTATCTTGAGGACCATTTGGTTTTACACTAGCTAATGTTGAATTGTTACTATCATCACTAGGTCTCTTAATCATAAATGCAAGCTCGTTTGTAAGTATAGCTTTCTTTATGTCAGGGATCATCCAGCCTGGTATTGTTATATCATCTTCGGTGTCAGCGGTTTTAGATTCATCTATATATCCTGTAATGTATACAGAGCTTATTGAATCAACATCGCCTTCTACGTAAATATATCCATCATCAAACCAGCATACAGGCTCTGCGTAAGTGTATCTTCTAAAGTTATGATAATGCTTTCTAAGCTTATGCATATACTGTATAACACAACCATTCTTATCACATACACTAACTATATCATCAGCGCTTTTATTTACTGTGTATATTTTATCTTTTGTACGCTTAATGATATCACAGCAGCAATCTTCACAATCTACATTCTTTTCTGTTTTATCTACAATAAGTTCGATTGGGCCAACAGTTGACTATAATGAATCATCTGGTTCACTTTCGTCGTTTTCTTTATCTTGTTCCTCTTTCTTCTTTTGCAAATAAGTCTTATATTGTATTATCCAAGATGCTACCTAATCCCTTGAAAGATCCTCACTTTCACTTATATTGTTATTGCGGACAATAAGAAGAATATCATCTATTAATGTTCTAAGTGAAAAGTAATTCATATTGCTTCTATTATTTTAATACTATCTTCTTTAAGTAGATCGTTTGTATTATGTATCTTGTATTTATATACATCTTTCTTTTTCCAATCGAATGTTATAAGTCTCTTAAAGAAGTTCTTCTTATTCTTATATTCTCTATGTTTATAAATATAGAGGTACTATGTATTCTATACATCAAGCTTAATATTAACACTATCTTTACCGATTGTATAGTATACTTTAGTTAGAGGGTTATACTATAGACTATCTTTATAAGTAGAGTCTTTAATAATTGTTATAATATCACCCCCTACCCCCTTACTTTTATTAACGTTTAATATCTACTTTTGAGTTGCTGCTACCTATATTTCGTTCTTTTTAACCTTCTGTATCTTTCTAATAGAATCTATCTACTATACAAGTTTATCATTATATTCTGACAACTTTTTTACATCTAGTCTTAAAACACCAGAAGCCTACTAGGCACCATATAAGGCATCCTAATAGGCTTCGATGTTATTATTAGCCATTTTAAGCTCCTCTGAGAGCCTATTAGCTTTGTTATGGTAGAATATACCAGATGCTAAGCAAAAGGCCGTTAGAAGCCCTAAAACAGCGTTAAGCAGCAGCTTGTAGTTCTTCTTTATTGTTTGAATTAGCTGCTTCATTGTTTGTTAAATATTCTTTTAAATATGTTCTCATTTCTCCAAACTTGCCTTGTATATAAATAGATACTCCATAGATACTAGCAGAATAAACTAATGTTTGGGCTACAAACCCTAGTACTCCTGTGGAGATTTCACCCTATTGTAAATACTGTATCCAAGTTAGAGCTTGACCGCTTAAAAACGCGAGACATGCGGTTGTGTACTAAATTTTCTCACGCCATGTTCCTGTTATCTTGCTCATTTAATCTCAATTGTTACCTTTCCTTTGGCGCAAGCATCCTTTATAATTGGATAAAACTTCGCTATGGTAGCTTTTGAGTTAAGGACCATTCCAACCTTTTTATTCTCACCAAGCAGCAAACACCCCTCTGTATGATCACTTGAATTTCCGGAATGTATGCGGATACCTTCGAACGAAGGAACATTCATAAGCTGTGGTGTATATTTCTTAAATCTAGGTGAATATGTCCACTTAATCTCGTACGTACCGTACGGAATAGCAGTTTTTCCTTTAATCTTTTTCTCTCCGTTATCAAACTTACCGTCTTTGTTAAGATCTCTTACGGTATCCTCTAATGTGTCACAGAAATAATTATCGTCTATGTATAGCTTACCAATTGTATATGTTGGTTTTAAAGCTATTCTCTTTAATGTTAACTTCATAGTAATTAAGCTTTATAAACACCTTTTGCTGTTATAGTATAACTTGTAGAATCGTTTCTATCCTTACGAAGATATTTCTAGTCATTAGTTACTGCTGTAGGAAGATTATTGACTGTTGTAGTTAGAGATCTTAATGATGCCTCTAACGTTGAAACCCTTGTTGATAAGGCATTGAGATCAGATATCAGAGCAAATTTAGCCTTTATTTTAGACCAGAGAGTATCTAGTCCAGTTTTACTAAGTACTTCCATTATAATACAATTTCTTTTATTGGCGTCGACGTTTTATAAAGAGTGCCGCTTTCAGTGTCAATCGCGCACATGTATAATCCTATTTTCGAAAAATCTTTTTTTGGAATATTTATCTATGTTGTATAAGGAAGTTTAATTCCTCCATCATTATAAAAAAATGTTCCATTATTATCTGTACTACAAAAAGTATCTACCGGATCATTATAGTTATTATTGTAACATGTCGCAACCATAATTGATCTTAAAAAAGTAATATCAGTAGAATTGTTTATCTTATTTATAGTTATATTTAATTCAATGTTATCACCATCTGTGCTTAAGCTGTTTTGAGTAATGTCCACTAGTAACTCTTTTGACGTATTCTAGATTTCCGTTAAATCAATATTGTATCCTTTTTCAAAACACCCATCATTAAATGATACAATATCAGAAATAGGCGTTTCATTATTAGAGTCAAGATCTATCCTTATAAATGAAAACAACGTTCCGCATCTTAAAAAATAATCAACACTTTTTTTATCATCACTAATGTAATTGTAACCAGAAACAGGTATAACTCTATCAATTGAGTTTCCAAATACACAACCATAAGTAAGATAGTTTATGTTTTTAAAATCCGATGTATTTGTAAATCCTTTCAATGTAGACCATCGCATACTTCCGTCAAAACTAATACTCGCTCCACTTGATTTTTTATACCATCTACATTTAACTGCATTAACACTACCTATTCCATTTTCCCACCAGTTATCGGAATACAAATACACATATGCGTAATGTCCGCCATGAATCTAACATGCTTGTTCTATTGTTTTTCCTTTTATTAAAGATGGTTTATTTTTAATCTACTAATATGTTTTTCGTATTTGATCAATATCTATTAACATCTGAGGCTTTGATTGAAATACTCCAGTATCTATTCCTTTGATAAATGTGTATGGATATACCATGTAATTATTATACCCTGGATTCCAAGACGATGGATTAAAACAATATTCAGGAGAATGAAGATCAACAAATGCCGTAGAATGTCCTGTACAAATCTAAATAATAAAAACATCTCCATAATGTCTTTCTACATTACCGTTGATCACTTCAATCTAAAATGTAGATTCAACATTTCCGTTTATAGTTATTTTGCACGTAGCTTCTCCAACAGCATCGGCGTAAACTGCACCATCTGTTATATGAACATATTCTGATCCACTTGTTACTTCATATGTACATGTATCCACAGTAGCGTTAGATGGTGTTAATTCGTATTGTATCTTCTAATTCTAACCAACCTGTATAATTATGTTTGTAACATGAACGCCAGTTGGATCTACTCTATTATCAACACATTCAAAGAAGCATACAAACTCATTACTTGCAACAGTAGAAGGAACCATAGATGTTAACCTTTTATCAGCATTAGTAAGCAGTTTGTCAATATCAGACTTAGTAGCAAGCTCTCCTCCAATACTTGTGGTTCCTTGTACAAAAGTTCCACTTATAATAGACTTAGCCTCTTCAATAGAGAGGTATTCATAATTATGTTTATAACTTGATTCTTCCATAAATACCTCCTCTATTAATTTAATTCTTCTTTATAAGCAGCTTTAACCTTAATCTTCTTACTATCCTTAGGAACAATAAATTCTGTTCCACTAGTCTACCACAGACAATTATCCTTATACTCTCTAAGAATTGACTCTTTAAGATCCTGTAACAGCTATGTAATTTCTGACTTGCTATATGTCTAGCTCTTTGTATATACCTCTTGTTTAGTATATACAGTGTTCATATTACTAGAAATCTTATTGTCTACTTCAGACTTGTTATACACATCTCCCTTGGTATATACCTCATTCTTTGTGTAAGATGTATTCTTAGTAATACTTTTAATATGCTCATTAATAGTTGCGTTGCTATTAATAACCTAGTCAATAGCAGATGTAACCCACTTGCCATTACTATAGATAAGTATGTTGTTCTCAGATGATGTAGGGAGAACATACTACAGCATATTCTTTACAAGGCCAACTGTAAGAACATCTGTACTAGCCTAACCTGATGGTGATGTAGCAAGTCTAACGCTTCCATATTTAGCTGTAGTAGCATTAGGAACATCAAGAGTACCACTAACCGAAAGATTGTTAAGGATAGTATCTCCATCAACTCTGAATGAACCACCATTCTCTACCTTTAACAAATTGTGAACTACAAGATTATTAGTATCAATATTAAGTGCCTGGAATGTACCCATAACCTCAATGTCGTTTGTAATAATCTTATGGTCTACAACCAATCCATTAGGGGTTCCATGAGCTCTAATAGTACCGTTAAATGTAGCCTAATCCTAGAATGTTGAAGAGCCTTTTACAGAAAGAGATTTCTCTACAGCCATATTGCCCTGGAATGTAGAGTCTCCTGTAAATACGGCAGATTCAAATGTAGGATTCTTGGCAAACTTTGTAAAGTCGTCACGCATAGATCTGTTTACAGCTGTCTGATTCTTTCTGTAATAAGAGTCCCAGATTTGTTCAGCATCAGCTACAACATTCTCTGTGGTAACATTTACAAGCTTACCATATATTTTAATATCTTCTTTCTTTGCTTCCATAGTTATTAAGCTTCAAGTTTAATATAGAAAATATCGCCACCAGACTTAGTATTGGCGCTCATTGGGTTAGGGCAGCAATAATAGTACTTACTATCATTCAGCTTCTGTTGATACTTTGTAAGAGGTACATATATAGCTGAGTTAAGATCTGTTGTACCATTATCTGTGATGTTTGCAGCATAAGCAATAGGTCTACGTGTAACAATCCAAAGATACTGTCCATCTCTTGTGTTCTCTACCTGTACAGGCTTTGTAAGATCATCAACCCTCTTAAGATCGTCTGTATTAACAGATTCTACGCCTGTAGCAGTATAGTACTCCTGGCTCTTGTCTTCGTACGACTGGTCTGTTCTATTAAAGCCAACCTCTGTGTCGTCCTCTACATTGGCTGCAAATGGTCTAACTGGGAGATAACCAATATAGTCATAGTCTCCACCAACAACGGTCACATTAAAGCCTGTTGTAATATCATTGTTCTTAGCCTTTACAGTTACGTAAGTACTACTTGTATTCTCCTGGTTAATAGCTCTAATAATACCAGTTTCCTCTTCAATTGATATAACGCTAGACTTTGTAGCAACAAACTGAAGCTTCTCGTAAGGCCAATTGCCAGGAGTATATTCGAGTACAGAACCATTTTCAAGTTCTACCTCTATGATATAATAATGATCTTTCTTATCCTGCTCGCCAAGTCTAATCTGATTACCACCATACAAATACAAGTCGTGAGTCTTTACCCTTATATCAATAATATTCTTATTAAGAATATCGTCCTTATCTACATCAAGAGTAATATCGCCACTTGCCCCAGTATTGTCATTTACAAGCATAAGCACTTCACCATAATCCATTGTGTATGTATGAAGATCAGTCTTACCCCAACCTGGTTCGTACATCTCTGCTACAACTACAAGTTTGTATACTCCACAGAAAAGCTGATCCTTAGCAGGGAAGTAGCACTGAATACTGTTAGCCTTAGGAAGAACCTTAGAGTATGCTGTATAACAGAACTTGTCGTCATAACCAGCAAGAACTCTATCAAATGGCTTACAATATGCAGGTGGAATACAAGGAGCTCCTGCGCAAGGATTACATCCTCTACCACTTAATCTACAGTCGTGATGATATGGTCTACAGCAGTGTGGGTAAGCATGATACTAAGGACATCCACATCTATTAAAGCAAGGATGACCATACATATGTGGGTCGTTACAACATGTTTCGCCAGTATAAAAGTCTGCTACCGATGTGTTTATTAAATAACAAGCTAATTTCTTAATACTAGCCTAATCGTATGTTCTAGGACCACGAAGAGTTAGATTTAATCTAATATCGTTTCCAATTCTAATCTTTTGCATATTATAATATGTTTAAAAACAAAAAACCGAGATAGGGTAAGAACCCCACCCCGGTATTTAAATTAATACTTTGTACCGTCGTACGCAGTTGAGTTGCTAACTGGGTTAGCGATGTTCTGACGAGCAGCAACCATGCTAGTTAACTTAGTCAAGAGACCATTACCGATCTCTGCAGCACCAATCTCGGTACCATTGTTAGAAGCGTAGATTTCTACTGTCTGCTTTGTTCTGCGCCAGAGATCGTCAGCTGTACGATACTGGTTCTCGAACTCGATAGTAATACCACCGTAATGGTTATCAATGTTTGTAACCATATTAGGCTGTGGATCATACCAGCAGCAACGATGAAGTACACCCTGGTAGTCAAATGCTGAACGCTCGCGATCACGTACAAGCTTTGCTGATGCAGGATAAGTTACACCCTCCTGCTTAACGAACTTAACACCAAGATCATACTTGTTATTAGCTGCCCAACCTGGAGCCTGTGGATTCATCCAATAAGCATTTGCATCAAAGCGAACCTTTGCATAAACATTCTCTGTTACAGCCTGCTCATCATCATCGTACTTCATTGCCTCGAGAACGAGCTTAGTACCATCGATCTTTGCATATACACGCTGACGCTTTGAAGCACGTACAATATCCTTAACAAGGCCCTGCATAATATTCTGAATACCATCACCAGGCATTGTTACATAGCTGTAAGACTCAGTCCACTTACGATAACGCATAGGCATATCCTTGAAAGTAAGGCGAAGTACTACAGGACAACCACCTGCTGAAAGAATATCCAAAGTCTCTGCAGGAATTGTAGAGAAATCAATTGAGATTGTATCCTCTGTATCCTCCTTATAATCGAGCTTTGTAATAGACTTAATGTCTGCTGCATTGATAATATTAGACCACTTAACAACAGGGATATATGTTACATTACCCATCTTGTCAGCCTTCTGGAAACTATCGCTAGTTACAACGCCGATCTTAAATCTATCGCAGTTCTCATCAACTGCATAAATATCCTCGATATTTGAGCCATCCTGAGCAGCTGCGTCGCAATTCATAAATACGAGCTTACCAACCAACTCTTTAAGATCACCCTTCTTCTGCTTGCCTGCAAGCTCTTCCTTTGTAGCGAGTGTATCACCACCCTTATTTGATACCAATACGGTATTTACATATGTAATCATAATATATTAATTTTTTCTACTCACCCTAATTAATTACACTGGACCTAACCAGCTGGGCTTTCCACGTTAAAATTATTCTTATCTTATTCTTGAGTACTAACTTCCTGAGTAATAGTGCGGTATCTTTCATCTTTCTTGTTTTCAAGATACATCTGTGCTGCTATTTTAATTATCTCAGGCATTATAATATCCTCGAAATCATTGTACTCATCATATGGTTTTTCGAGGGTTATCTCTTTAGGCTTGCGCAAATAACCTAAAGAATATTTGTATATTTTGTACTATTTGTCAGTTAATAGTTTACATCCATCATTAACACGAACTCTTAACGGTCTAGCTCTGTGATATCTATAATGGAAGTCAGTTAAACTATTATTGACTCTATACATAAAACTATCCTAAGTACACTCAAACATACACGTGTTAATCTTATTGTGGTTTTGCAAATCAGATATAATAACATCTTCGTTAAGAGCGAACATAAAATCATTAGGATATTGCGCATAGTATGAGGTATAAGACGGCTCTGATTCGTCTACCTGCATATTGTCACTTTGATAGACAATTGTTTGATACAGCTTAATTAAATCGTTTCTACGCTTCTCATTCTATTCGTATGACGTACCGTGAACGATATCTCCATTAAACCTAGTTTTAACAAACTTGGCTACAGCCTAATTAAGCCAGAATAACGATTCATCTGTAGAAGGTTTCTGTACTGGGTCGTCAAACTTATTAATTTCTCTTTCGAGGCTTACTAATATATCTATATATCTCATTACTTATCCTCCTATTCTTGTTGTGGTTTCTACTATTGATATTTACCTCCAAGCTATAATCTGAATTTGTACTAAGTTATATACATATCTACAGCTCCTGAAACTATGTCTTCAAAGCAGCTATAAGGTAATTCGCAATAACTATGTACAGCTCCAGTTGATTTATCCTAATCATTAAACTTCATCACATTGAATGCGTATGGGTAACAATAGTATGTAAGATTTATACTAGATATATGCGTATAAGTATCATGTATGAGTCTGATTGTTGTATTTTGATTATTCTAATCTAATACTACCAATGGCTTCTACAGAACCCCTTTCTAGTTATAGGCTACATCTAAAAACCTAACAGCCAAATCTTGCTTAACGTTTACATTATCAAGATATACTGGCGTGTCTAATGTTTTGTTACTTTTATAAGTTCTATCTACGACACTATATGAAGTAATATACATAGAATAATCTGCAGGTAGATCAAACTCTAACTAGCAGCTATCTACTTCATTTGAAGGTTTGATATCTTCGTGTCTAATAAGATTAGACAATATGTCGTGAATTTTATTATCTTGCCTAGTACCACTTTGTGTCTAACCTTCGGCTACATATAAAGTCTTTACATACTAGGATTGATATTCACTTAAAAAAGAATATATTGTATCGGTATCAAGTTTGTCTTCTATTGCGAACTGTGGATACATTTCTGTTATCCTTCTTTCAAACTCAATACCAAGCTTTCTAGTTTGTTCTTGCGTCATGATTCTAGTGGTCTAGTGTTTATTTTAGTAGATAATCTACTGGATTCTACAATCTCAGTAGACATTATAATTGCTAAATTAACAAGCTCTTCAGCCATAGCATCATTTATCTCTAATTCTGTATCTCCAAAATCAACTAAGCTTGTACCTTTTACAAACTTGTTAGGAGCCTTTATATATGTTACATCTAACACCATATCACCGCTGTTATTTTTAACGTCATACGGATCAATTAAAACATGTATAAGCTTGTTATCTATGTAACATACTGGGTTCTTAACCCAAGGTAAATTTGTTGATGTGGACTTAAATTTGTTTGCATTTTCATGAGAGATAAGACTAACAGACTGAATTATATGTTTCTGATTATCTATAGAACTATTATTAGCGTTTAATGATATTGTGCTAGAAATATAATACAGATAGTCTTGTATGTTTAATGAATAAATATATTCATTTGTAACAATATTACTATGCTCTCCATGTAATAAAGCTTGTTTTATTAGCGGTCTTAAATCTTCAATTGCTTTAACATCAGATTCAAAAGCAGATCTTCTTGGATTATTCCCTGTTAATTTTTGAGCTATTAAAGCTAAGTACGCTTTGTCTAATATTGTTGCAATTTCATATTCAGTTAGCGACGGATATGACGAAGTTATATTTGCCTTGTCATATTCAATCATAAACTTAGTATAAATATCACTGTGCGTCATACGTCGTTAGTTTATTATTTATTCTCAACCTGATTAATGATCGAGATCTTTAAGTCTTGATTCTTCTTTGCGTCCAAGTATGCAATACAATCCTGCAATGAGTCTGCAAGCATCTCGGAACCATAATAGTACTGTGTTCTATCCTTACGGATAATACCCTTGGCAATAGCACTCTCGATCAAGAACTCTGTTTCCTTTGTCTTGTTGTTAACCCACTTAGTAAAGAAGTTCTGTGGCTGCTTGTCAACCAATGAGAACAATGTAGACTCTACAAGCTCATTAGACATTGTATCAGCACTAACACCGAACAATCTAAGACACTTACGCATCTCTTCAAGAGAAAGCTTGCCAAAAGCAATAATAGCGTCTCTACGAAGCTTGTTGATCTTATTCTTCTCAATAGCCTCAGCCTGTCTATTAATAAGCAGGTAATCCTTACCAGCATTAAGTTTATCAAGTGATGTAGCTACTCTCTTATGTCCCTCAAGGAACTTAATAATCATAGCCTGTCGTGGGAATGAGTCATCGAGGATTGTGCTCTTAGAGCCAACCTTAACACAGAATGTATTCCAGAATGGTGAATTCTTAGCGAGATGGCCTTCTGGATAACCAAGCTCCTTTTCAAATTTCTTTTCGTCCTCAGGTGTTAAACCTGTGTATATCGACCCAGATCTGGTAAAGTAAGGTGCAATATAATCGAAACAATGCTTATACTTTAACAATCCAGCCCAGGGATTTTTCTTTCTGATTTTTAATTCAACTACCATAATTTTTCAATTAGTTGTTGCAATGCCAAGCTCCCGTGTACAACACTCATATTATTGGCTTAGCCTCCGTTGCAGTGCTGTTAAATTCCATACGGCATATTATTGAAACCACGGGGTTGAACATTGTATGTTATTTAATTAATTAGAGCTCTGCTGCTCTGTTCTCAACTGCAATAGACTCCTGGTCTTCAGCATCACAGTACAAGATACCACATGACAATGGGTTTCTCAACATGATACCCTCTTCACCAAGGAAGTGTACCTGGTAACCATCACGGCTGTTAGAACGCATAGTGTTAATGTTGTTTGCATAACCATTTGGCAATACAGAACCACCAGTACACCACTGTACGAACTCACGACCCTTACGACACACCTTAACGATGTTAGCCTGACCATCACGACGACCAAGGTCAACGAACAAGAATGTGTAAGACATCAATGGTTTACCTGTCAATGGGTGAAGCTGACGGAACATCTCCATGTTATCAAACATAGCGCAACGCTTAACTGTCAACTCGATACCATTGGTCATAGTGTAAGTTGTGAACTGACCGCCCAACTTCAGATCCTGACCAGAACCTGTAATGAAGTGTGTATCAATCATATTGAAGCTAGCTGCCTTCTCCTTCAAGATACGGTCGAACTCTCTAATCGTTTATGTTTGTTTGGTTCGCTAAACCAAACCTCTCTCGAGCCCTTACTTTCATAAGGGACCAGACTATATCTTCATCCTAATTGGATGTCTACCATATCGGATTCGCTTGAATCCTACTCCTAATCGGATAGTCGTTGAACATTACATTTACATTTCTATGTAGTTATTTTATAACCTTTCATAGAACCACTTGGTATAACCATGTCTTTATTTCCGTATCTGCTTATCATTGTACATAAGCAAGACTTCTTAATATTAAACACCCTGCTAGCATTTTCTAGTCCCAACAGAGTAAATGAATCATTATCTTTTGTGAATGTAACAAGAGTTTTAATAACGCATGTAAGTCCATTATTATACGCTCTCTTCTTGTTCTCTTCTCTAGTAACCCATTCTAGATTAGTAATGCTGTTGTTTAACTTATTACAATCTACATGGTCTATAGTCTCATAATGATTTGGGTTTTGAATGTATTGATCAGCTAATACTTCATGAACAAGTCTTCTTTTCCAATCTACATTATATCTCATATATCCATTCTTAACAGTAGTTGAAACAAATCGTTTAGATTTCTGATTGTATAAACTACCATTTTTGTTTATAAGATATCCATCATGATCTTTAACTTTATCAAACTTTGTTAAGTCTAAATCACAAAATGTAGAATCAATTATCTTTTGTACAGGCATTGCATACTCTTTATTATTTATACCTATAAGAGTTACTTTGCCATTGTTATTTTTTATTAGCTTCTTAGTATATCTGTCATAGATATTACCATCTATATATACGATATATCTAAATTCAAAACCTCTACATGGTTTATGTAAAGTCTTTGCTGCTGATTTTCTATCGAACTTCTATGTATTCGTCATAATGTTTTTAATCTAAGTTAATTATTTTAATAGAGTTTCCAGCAATTAAATAGATTTGCTATATAATATTACTATTATAAGGGGCTAGAAATTAACCCATCTCTCCTGTCAGTGCAACGAACTTACGCTCGTTAGTACCGATAATGTTGTAGCAGAGATCGAACAGATAATCCTCGAACAACTCTGTAGTCAGCTTTGTGTAGTAACGTACGTTAGCTGGAGCAATCTGCTCGAACAAACCTGCAGAGATTGGAACAAAACGACCATTAGTACCCTTCAAATTGTAAGTACCATCTGCATTACGGTTAGAGTGAGCGAACAGCAACTGCTTCTCCTCTCTCTTCTTCCACTCACGAAGAGCCTTCCAATACTGATAATCAGACCACAAATAAGACTTCTTACCTGTCTCAGGATCAGTCAAAGCGATAGCCAATACTGTAGAGTAAGCATCACCTGTGATATCGTAAGTAAGACGCATAGTCATCAAGCTATTACGCATCTTAAATGGAGTCTGATAGTTGATGATATCTGCCTCATCACTGTACTCCTCGTATGCAGAACCGATACGGTCTACCTGACGACCTGGGAGCAAATACTCACAAGGAATGTAAGAGCCCTAGAAACCTTCTGCTACGTAGCACTCATATACCCATGTGCTACCATCCTGGTATGGAGTACCGTTTACACGTACCTGGAAGTTTACGTTGTCAAATGCGAGGATTGCACCAGGTCCGACAAACCTGATAATTCAGCACCGGTCGCTAATCGGTGCCCGCCAACACTCTCGCTATGTTGGCTGCTTTACATCTCTGTAAAGTTTAGACTATATCTTCATCCATTACTGGATGTTTCGCATTTCGCTTCGCTTGAAGCTACGCCGCAATCGGCTAGTCGTTGAACCTTCAAGTATTCGGAATCAACTCTAAGACCCTTAAAAAATCCGTTTACAACATAAGCTCCAGTATTCTGATACTTTGCTAAAATTGCGTAAACATTTTTAACAGAACATTTAAATTGTTTTGCAACTTGCCTAATTCCGATTATTGTAAAATGTTTTCCATTGTATACATTTGTAAATGTATATGCTTTACATATTTTAAATGTTCCATCTGATTTTCTGTTTCTAAATTGATGGATCCTTCCATTATTTATAGAGTAATGTATGTTTTCGTAATTTGTACACCACTCTAAATTATCTAGGCAATTATTGCTTCTGTTAAAGTCTTTGTGATTAACCTGTGGAAGATCATCTGGATTATCAATAAATGTTTCTGCTATTAAACGATGTACTCTATACTCATATCTTTTGCCATCGTTAAATAAACATACTCTCTCATATCCATCCATAGACATACGTGGTTTTAAAAATTTATTTCTAAGTAAAGAATATATCCTTCCATCACTGTATGCCAAATATTTATCTTCCCAACCTTTTATAGGTTTTACTAATACTTGCTTGGCTGCTGATTGTCCATTTTTTATATTATTCATATATCTATAATTTTTAATTTAACTCTATGGTTTAAAATTCTTTAGGAGTTTCCAGCAATTAACGAAATTAATTATTCACACAGTTGCCTGTGAGCGTGGCTCAGACTAGTGCTAACCACTTCTCTTCAAGACCAAGATAAATAGGTGTATTATTAATACCTGGGGTCAAACCGTCCGTAATTGACTTAGGAGTGATCTCCTTGCCATTCCACTTAGCATAGCGGATATTAACAGCGTGGTCAGCATCAATCATTACAGACCACTCATACTCTCTGTTTTCGATAGTCATGGTTGAACCAAGACCACCAGTTAACAAGTCGATGGTAGTTGAAATACCATCATCCTTTGTACCAAAAACCAATGACAACAAGCCTGCTACTTCATGAGGCTTTGTAAGCATTGCATTAGCAATCATGTTTTCGTCTACCAAGTCAGCAAAACGCTTACCACGGTAGAGCTGAAGATTATTTAATAAAGAACTTGAATTATTCATAATATGTTAATTGTCTCATCATAGGTATTTTGACGCGATATCCCATGCCTGAGGTTGTTTTTCATGCCCAACATTGTATGATGTATGATTTTTTGTTTGATGTTTGAGCATTTGTCTAAGTTTACTCGCAGCAGATGTCTGACCATTGCGCTGTGCTTCGCCCAGTAGAGCATCACCCTTCATTGTGAAGTAGGCTGATTCTATCAAATTGTTAACAAGGTTATTATTAAAAGCCTTCTGATACTCTGTTAAGCCATCTGCATCAGTTCTTGTAATATAATCGAACAACGCTTTTCTATCCTCCTTTGGGATATTAATACCTCTAATATTAGTAAGACCATTAATACTAGATGTAAGGTCATTCATGAACTATGCAGCTTGCTGCTCCTGTTTTTGTCTTTGAGCCTCCTATTGCTGAGCCATATATTCCTGCTGTTGCTGCTCGTACGCCTTAAGATAATTAACAGCATCAGCTGCTTCGTCTTCCAGCATATCAGCATCTTCATAGCGCTCAATCTTGCGACTAATCTGTTCGTCGTTCATTCCTTGTAATCTATAGAACTCACGAACAGCTGCTTTCTGATTAGATTCGTCCTCCAAATCTATACCATCATAAGACATAGATTTCTGCTGTGTCTAATAGAAATCTTCGAATCTACCACCATTCTTTACGTACTGATCGAGTTTAGCAATACGATCATCGGCGTACTGTGGTGTTGAATTCTCATCTACGACATCTTTGATGTATTCTACGAGATCCTCAACTGACTTAGGTTTCTCGTCTACATCAACACTCCAACCATTAGCTTCTGCGAATGCGTCAAAGAAGGCACCAATCTATTCTGCCTCTCCAGGATCTACGACGTCTGTGTCAGTCTACTGATCATTATCATCATTGTCGTCATCCTATTCGTTATCAACTATAGTTGTGTCGGACGTATTATTATTTAAAATATTATCCGGGATCTGCGTCTCATCATCATGAGCATTAGGATCACCAGTTACATTCTTATTATCTTTATTATCCTCAGAAGACTTATCGTCATCTGGATTGTCTAAATTTTCAACATCATCATTAGGGTCGTCTAACACCTGATTAACCACATCCTGGTTATCGATGTCTGTAACGCTGTCGCCACCTTCCTGGCCACCGAACCCGAGAGAGCTCAAAGCGTCTTCAAAATCACCTAATGGATTTTTCTTCTTTCTTGCCATAATTTAAATTATAACTAAGTTAATATTTTTAATTGTTGTACGCTACACGGGAATCGAACCCGTGTAATGTTATTATCTATTCCACTTTGACGCATTACGTGCAAAGTTGGCTTTCTTTCTCATAGCTGCACTATACTTACTTGGATTTCTTAAAACTCTATTAGCAAAGCTCTGAACGCTCATACCGTGCTATTTAGCTACTTTAGTAAACGTCCCACGCTTAGATGGTTTAATATGGATGTCTTTACCTGACTAATAGTGTCCAGCCTAATACCAATTGTCAAAAGTTGGAGCTTCTTCCCATTCTGATCTAGTAATAACAGGTGTGCCTAATTGGTTAATTTTTTTTAATCCCCAAGATTTAATTTTATTTCCAACTCCCCATTTCTATGTATAATCTTTTGGATTAAATTTCCATATATCCTAAGAATAAAATGCATTTTTAGAAGGTTCCCCATATTCGCCAAGAACCCTAATATGACCACCTGCGTTTACCTTGAAGTTTTCATACGTATTAAAATCTTGTGGACTATCTGTATCAACACCTATTTTCTGTACCTCTTTTACAGATTGCTAATTACTTATTCTGTTTTTAGGCGGGGTTGTTATGTACACTGGAATATGATGCATTTTGTTAGCATAATTATTCAAAACATAATTCTTATGTATTCCAAACTAATCTCCAACAGAATACAATTTAAGGCCAAATCTTGGATCTATTTCTTTTTGGTAAAGAAATGCGTCTATCATATCATTAGCACCAGATGGTGTTTTTTCTCCATGCAGATTTGTAAATCCAGTATAATACTATTGATCATAAATATCTGGATTCATTAATCTTTGCATAAATGTTTTATTGTTGATATTTTCTACAGTTTTTCCAAGGCTATTGTAGTACCCCTTTGGCCCGTTCTTCATTCCTGTTATTACATAGTTCCCAATATTAAGCAGTCTTGGATATCCGCCATTTTTACCTGCTTTAATATTATTAAATCCAAGTTTTATTGCATTTATTGGATCTGGATTAGCAGATGTCCTCATTGCGACTTCAGCGCCTCTTTTATATACGTCATCCATATAATTACTGGCGATTTTATATGCATTCGGTAAACCTTTGACAGCAATTGGAGCCAATCCAGCTATTCCGGCATAATCGCCATTAGATAACTATTTTGCACCGCGTAATGCAAAATATAAATCTGACGCAAGATTTGTTTCTGGAAAAAATGACCCAAGAGCCATTCCGGCATCAATTCCATCGGCAGCATATCCGGCCCACGTCTTTCCAGAATTAGCTATTTGCTTACTCTAATATAAATTAGACATGTATTTACCAAACGCTTCATCACCCATATATTCTCTAAGGTCTCTGAGTTCCTTATTGCGTTCTGCAGCATCTACTTTGGAAAGGTCGCGCTAATTAACATTCACTGTCGGTAATCGCCTACTAACACGTTCTCCTGTTTTTAGTATATCTTGCCCTGTGTATGGATCGTGTCCAACAATGTCTCTAAGATAAACCATTCTAGCATCATCTCCAGTATCAAACTTAGGTAGTTTTAGCTTCTTTCTAAGCTACTTCATGGCTACCTACTAATCTGCTTCAGCCTATGCTTTTCTTCTACGTTTAATCTTGCGAAAGAGCTTATGACGCTGATAGTCATTCATCTTCTACATCTTTCGCTTAGGACTTTCCATCTGTGCCATAATTATATCAGTTTAAGATTATTACCTCTTCTCCACCAGAACTTCTAGCCATAAGAATCTTTACCAAAGTTATTCTAAGGAAGTAGATTGAGTATATTTGGAAGTGTAGGCTATGTTATATTATTATACATCTACTGTTTATACAGATCAAGATCACGCTATTGCTAAGCCTTAATTTCTTCCTAAGTAGGACCAATCAATGTTGTTGGAATATCCGCTCTAATAGTTTTGGGCTGTTTCGTAGAAGGAGAATTGATAATTATAGGACTAGCATTCTTTGCATCTTCATAATCCTATACAAGATCATTAAGCTACACATTATAGTTATAAGCGTCCTTATGTGCATTTCTATGATAATGAGCTGCCTTAACAAGACTATCCATGCCTCTAAGGTTTCTAGAATAGTTCTCAAGAGAATCTGTATAATAGCCCTTCTGCTTAAGAGCTCTAGCATAATCCTGTGTAGATTTAGCTCTAAGTGCTGCTCCGTATCTAGTGTGCATAAGCCTTACGTAATCCTTAACAAAATCTGCGTCACTCTTATATGTGGTATAAGTCTTACCATTCCAGCCTACACCACCATAATTGTGCTATTGTCTAGCAACTCTTGATCTACCGTAATTTGATTCGTATGCAAGCTAACGCATTACATTATAAAATGCAGTATCGCCATATCCGTATCTATTTAGCTATTGTCCTACAAGAGGACCCATTCGGTGAACAAAAGTATTAATAGAATCATTCTTACCTCCTTTATATTTGTGCAGTATTGGATGCTCTTCGTTTAATGGAGTATCAAAAGGTAATGGTTTAATAATATCTTCAGCTATATTAACATCTTTACCTTCATTGTAAGCATTAAGTATAGACTAAACACTCTAGTCAATCTACTACTGCTCTTCTGGACTAGGTTCCTCAGCCTGGGTGTCTCCACCCAAGTTGATTCCTCTAATATCCTTCCAGTAATCAGCGCCATTCTTCCACGCTTCATACTTCTACTAAAATGTCTTATTGTCGAACTTCATAATCACTTACTTCTAGCAGCTTCCGCGTTTGTTTTATTGCGGATGGCGGTTCTAGCTTTAAGCTATTCCCTTTCCATCGCAGCTTTATCTTTTTGAGACTGCAACTCTGTCTCATGCTTCATCTTATCCTTCTCAAGCTAAATCTTCTGGTCTTCTATCTCGCGCTTCTACTTAGCTTCGTAACGCTTATTATAAGCCTCTTGATTAATCTTCTGCTGCTCGAGAGCCTGCTTGCCAAGTTCCGCAACATCTGGTACCCCGTTATCGTTTTGATCCATATCTTCCGTTCCACGATAAGCATTAATCTGCGCTACAGCTATCTTAGTCTGATTATCTTGATCAATCTGATATCTCTGAAGATCCATCTGAGCTTCCTGTAACATAAGCTCTTGCTGCTTAGCTTCATTCTGCATCTGCTGCAACTGCTGTTGCTGCTGAGCCTCTGCCTCCTGCTGCTGTTGCTGCATCTGCTCCTGTCTAGTCTGCATATCCTTAAGCTTCTGCTTAATGATATTGAAGTTGTCGTTTGTAAGAACCTCTGCTGCTTCAAGCAAACTGGCACCATTCTGCATAGCTGGCTGTATAAGCTACTGAAGTTTCTGTATATTCTCAAGGTCTTTAGATGTATCACTTACAAACACATCCATGTCCTCGTAGTAGAACTTAGGAGTAATATCCAAGAATGCTCTTTCTCCATTATCAAAGATATACTGAAGCTTCTGTTTGCCCGTCTCTTCCCAAGCACCTTTAGCTGTATTGAGGAGCATATTAAGCACTCTTCGCTTACACTGGTTATGAACCCAGAATAATGGCTCAGTAATATGCGAGCTCTGTACCACGGATCTCTCTACATTACCTACCATCTCTGACGAACTTACAGCTCCTTCACGTTGTGCTGTAATACCAGAGATAGTTCCAGCAAGTTCTTCTATCTTATCCATCAGCTGTATATATTCAGCTATAACATTAGACATTGTAAGATCCAATGCTGTTATCTGGTTAAACTGGGCAGGCTTGCCTCCTTCTCTCCCTGGGATACAGTTGTGAACTATTGTCATATCAGAGAGTAAGAATTCATGCTTTGGGTCATCAATGGCAAATCCGTAATATTCACCTCTGCCAGCATACTCTATCTTGAAATGCGAATAGTTTTTATTATATACTCTACCCTATGTAAAATGGAATTTCTTTCTTTCTACTTTTGTAGGTATATCGTAATTTCCATCAAATATTCTAGCTTTATAGAAAGGTTCAGAAATAGTTACAGTCTTGTTTTTATATATCTTCTTAACAACCGATTCTTTTCTCTTTACAGATACTCTATATCCTAATTTTCTCGCCAAGTCAACGAATAAATCAAATATATCTTTATGTGATTCACATTGTGTAAATTCTACATACCCTTTATGATTTCCATTTCCTTTAAATACGCTTCCATCAGTATCTATTAATCCTGCTAAGAAGTTTAAAGCATCATCAATGTTATCTATATGTAAACTACTTACTTCTTTGTTATCGTATACGCCGAAATATCTAAGATCTTCTATAAACGGATTAAAGAAAGCCTATCCTTTCTTTTTGTTGTTAGCGGAACTAAGTCTAATTGTCATTGATCTGCTACCATCCTTATGTCTATAAGAGCATCTTAATCCGTGTGTACAAGCGTAATCTTCAAGGTATTGTATTATCTCTGGATCCATGGATTCGAATTCTGGTGTATTCTTTGTACCATCTCCAAGCCAGAGTCCAAGCAAATACATATCTCTTCCACCAAACTTACTAGGTTCTTTAGGATCGAAGAAGTTGTCTTCTCTCTCAAGGAAACATCTTTGTGCATAATATTTGTTCTACTTGAACTTAAGCATTAAATCTCTAGCTTTATCTACTCGTACTTCAGAATCAGAGTGTCCATTTATTCTGTATCTGTATCTGACTAAGTGGTCAGCTGTAACTTTCTGTACATCGGATCCTATAGATGGTATTATATTATACATCTCGTCTTCTCCGTGGAAAAGATTTGTAACCTAAGCTAAATGATGCCCAGGAGTGTATACAAACTATCCTAACTTAATATCTTTCATCTTAGTATTACCACTAGGTGTAGCTACAAGGGTTTCTGGATCGAAACACCAGCCTTCTTCATATGGATTAATAAAGTTAACACCAACACTAGATAAGTAATGCATCCATTTAGCTGGGCTAATATTCATAGACTTAGGAATCTATGTAATATCCATATTAACCACCTTGCCTTTATCTCTAGCAATGGCTAACTCGAGTCTGTACCACAGTACAATATACATATACTGTAATGGCTTAAGAATACTAACCAATGATCTAGGCTTACTATTTGTATTACTATAAATAGCGCCACAATAAGGAAGCTTCTGACTATTAGGATTATCAATACTTACATGCTGATATTCGATAGGCTGTATACCAAAGTACAAATCACTACCAGCTCTGTATCCTTCCCATACTTCTATAATCCAATCTGGCTCTACACTAACCTCGTTACCAACAGGCTAATATGTTTCATCAACTATGTTAATCTAAGGTTGTCCTGCTTCATCTGTAGTAGTTACGTAGAATATCTTTTTGAAAGATTTCCAACAGCAATGCCATACGTTTACAAGTGATTTACCGGATCCTTCGAATATTGGGTTATCGTATATACGTAACTGTATACCCATATCAACAGGACTTCTGTCTCCAAGGTTTCTACCAGGAGTAGAACCAATCATCTCTTCAAGCTTATCAAGATCCTTCTCTTCAAGCTTGTCGTAATATCTATCGTATACTTCTGTAATAGGCATACGCATCTTTCTGCAACACCATGAACCATCCTCAATAAACTCCAAGTCTGGGCTCTTGTCGTAAGAGAAACATATAGGATTAACTCTTTCGGCATATGGCTCTGCATTGAGTACGCCAACATAATAAATTTCTCTACCTGAGATCAATCCATCTTTCCAGCCTTTTATAAACTCGTTGTCAAGATCAAGCTTTTCTCTCAGATATGTAAGTGAATGATATGCAGTGTTCTCTACAATATCTTTGTAGTCCTTATCCATATACTTAGCTATCTACTCTGGTGGCATAATTTCTCCAGACTGTAGCTATTCCTGGAACTACTGAGCTTCTTCTGGACTCATTCTGGCTGTGATAGCCGCTTCTATATATTGTAGTATCATCTACTTCTCTTTCTCCTGCATTTCTGATGTAGCCTCCTATGAAGTTCTGATAACTCTGAAGTTAAGAGGTCTTTTTGTCTCCTCGCCTATAAGTAAATCTACTTTAGGTCTTATAATATTAAAGTCATGAGGAGTAGCAGGAAAACCATCCTCGACCTTGAATGGGTTTGTAATTGATTTAAAATCCTTCTCGTCGAAGATGCTGTTATATAAGTTATAATAGGTCTACAGCTCTCCGTAATATGATGTACTATTTCCTCCAGATGTTACGTTACCTTCACCTATAATATAGTTAACGCAATCTTCCTGCCACTTCTTTCCTTTCTTTGAAAGAGGAAGCTTTTGTCTGGGGAAAGCTGAATTGTATAAGTTATCTTCCATGTATTAAAATGTGAATATCGGCATACCGTCTTCACTTGTGCTGCTATCTTCTTCAAACCATTGTTTGCTAAATAACGGCATCTCGAAGAGTTCAACCTATTTGTTTTGTTCTTTTGCAGACGACACCTTTACCTAATAGAGCTCCTCTCTGTATATCATTACCATACATAAAGCTATTACACGGTCTACGTTTCGTACACCATCGTTCTCTATAAGCTCTTCTATTAGAGGCTCGCTGTATACTCTTTCTACATTAGGGTGGCCTTCTTCAAACTCATCTAATAGCCACTCTAATATCAATCCTTCGCCATACGCCCTAATCTGTTTGGTCATGTGGCATCCTTTTCTTCTTTGTACTTTACTGTCTTTGAAGACTTCAGATATGATTTTATCTGGCTAATCAGCCAAGAGGTAATCGCAGTGTTTATTCGTAAAGTAAGGGTAGATTCCTTTTCTTTCATTCTCAAATAATAATCTAGCATTGTAGAATGTAAGTAGCTTGCGTACATTCTCATAGTACTCTTCTGCCGTATCTGGTCGTCCAGAATACTCTGCTACTATCACATCAGTCCAAGCTTCTCCAGCTCTTACACGCTTAAATATAAATGTAGAACCAAGAGAGTTTGTAAAGCTATCATCGTGGTCATCAATTTGTTATCGTTAAGCTTTTTATCTTAACTTCTACATGTCCCCATGTAGTTCAGCATATATTATCACCAAATTGGCGTCGAGCACTCGTGGGAGAATTATATTTATTCATCTCCTATGCGTTACACTGTCTTATAGCCTTTCGCAATCTATAAGATTAGCACGGTGTTTTCTGTTCTAGACTTTCACCGTTTTTGCTCGATTATACCCCGCTGATATGTTAACGGGTCGCATCCTCCTATATATAATCCAAGCGGAGGATCCTTTACTGGATACTCCCATATAACTACGGAACCGTGCGGTTTATCGCCCTTCTTAAGAGGATAGTTAGTTATATCCCCACTAGGCTTTTCTGTAGCCTTTACTTGACCGTTTCCATCCCATTCTAGATCAACTATATGCTTCATACTTTGAAGCTTCTTGTTGGTCCTTATTCTGGTTAACTGGTCCATCAATAACTTTCTAGGGAATATATTCTTACCGAGCTCCAATACTGCTTCTGCTGGCTTCATAGGACGCTCAGATATAAAACGGTCTATAGATTGCTAGCTAGCACCTCCGTCTTTTATTTTGTTTCTTTGCTCTATTAAATTTTGTATAGCTAACTCTTTCAGGCTATTACCATCTTTGTCCATGAACTTTTGATTTCCATCATCATCGAATGATTCTAGATTTGAATAAGCTGGAACAAAGAATCCGCATTCTGTATTCTCTCTACCATCATCCCATATGTTAGGGAATGCTAGCACATTATTAGCATTAGGCTTATAAAATAATTCTTTTAGTCCTTCGAAACTTGCACCTATCGTACCTCCGGTTCCAAACGCTATCATCAATCCAAATGCTACACCATCATCAGTTTCTACAGAAGGCTATTCAATACGCCAAGCATCAAGAAGGTCAGGAAATTTACCTCCCTCCTCCCATAGTACAAGTTTACCACGAGTACCACGGATACGTTCAGGGTCATTCTTAAGAGTAATGCCTACTATACTAGAAAGATATCCTCTTTCTGTCTGTTTACCAAATTCATCTGTAACCTTATAACCAGATACTCTTTCCATACGGGTTGACACAAGCCTTTGTTTCGCCCATGCTGTATGCTGATCAAGAAAGTCCATTATCTGCCATGCCTTAGTAAGCAAACCATCACCAATAAGGAACTTCTGTTCTGAAGCTACAGCAAAGTTCTTAGAACCAGGAATAAGCATATAATTTCGTACGAGCATTGACGCACCTTTAAAGCTATACCCTCTTTGTCTTGATTTCAAAACAGCCATATGCTTACCTTGCTATTCAGCTTCTTCTATTGCACAAAAATAATAATAGTCGTAATCCCAAAAGCTAGGGAATTGTAATATACGTTCTCTTCGTTTTCTTAAATCACCATTTCTATCTGTGTATTCTGTTTCTACAAGCTTAAAAATTGGACTATAGTTCAAATAGAAGTAGTTGTATCCAGTTATGCCTTCTCCGTCTGGAGCTATATAACCATTTTTGCACCTATCTGTTTCTTGCTCCCAATATTTATTATAATCAGTAGTACCGACTGGAGCTAGCGTATAGCATCCATGCTTTTCAAAGAAGATGGCTGCCTATCTGAACTTATCGGTATTATGGAGCTTCTAATTAAAGTCTATCATAATTATTCGTACATGCCAATAGTGCCACCACCTTTGACTCTACCAGCTTCTGCTTGCTCTGCTTTTGCCTACTTCATAGCCATGTCTAATGACTTGATAATACCACTAACGTCTTTCAATATAGCTGAAAGTTTTTTAGCCGTATCTATATCAAGCTCTTCTTCAGCATAGCTATCCATCGTGTTCATAATGCCCTCTGCTGCGCTCTTAGAAGATTTAAGCAAGCGAGTAGCAGGAGTCTCTTGCAACTCCTGAAACTTTTTTGCTAATTCTTTTACAGCATCATCAGGTTTGTAATCCTTATCATTAAATACAGCCTCAGCCACTCTCCATGTGCGTTCTTTCTCTGGATATGCCTCATATGGACTATTCCATTTGTATCTCCACACTATGAATTCGATCTTCTTTAATGCATCTTGCTTATCTTTAGCATTGTTATAGAAGTCTTTAAATGGTGGTATAGCTAGATCTTCTGTACTTAACTATATCTTATTCTGTACTATGTCAAACATTATAATGATTTGTTATTATTTCTGGATGGAACGATCCATCTTCGTTAAACTAGCTCATCCACGTTGATATCTTTCCAGTTGAACTAACTGATTCTGAAGATGTCGGCTTTAATATATATATACCGTCGTCAGTACCACTTCCATATGTAATATTATTCCTATCAACAGTAGCATAATTTAGCTATCCAAATTTATCAGGAGCACCAAATCCCTGAACCTAATACATATTAAAAATACTGCCTTTATCCTCCTTCTCTATAGAACACCATTGTCTTCTATCAGTATTAATGTTAACTTTTCCAGGATTACTATCCGTTGGAATAGAGTGTACAGAAGCAAATCCGCTTATCGCAACAATTCCATTAATAGTTTTTACTCCATTACTAAATGTTGCCTTCATATAAACTTCAACGCCAAGAGCATTGTCGAATGCTAGGAATAATTGTGAACCAATGTAGTACAAGCATGCACCATGTGATATTCTTCTGTAATATGTTCCAGATACAGTGCTATGCATTGTTCCGTCTGTGTAATACACGTTATCTTTCACACTAAATGAACCACTGGCAGAGAATGTTATATTTGTACTTGTTTCTGTTTTTCTGTACCAAGTCTCTACAGAATCTGCTCCGGCACTATTAATCCAGTCTGGCTTACCATTTGTTATACCAAGCTTATATTCAGTTCCACCAACAATAAAATAGATCGTACCATCTTTTAATACGATGTTTCCATCGTTTCCTCTACATGTTAACACACCTTTATCGGTAACAGTAAATGGAGCTTCTGCTATATTACTAGCATTCTTATCATTTGTGCCGGCCCATATTCTCACATTACCCTGAGAAGAAACTTTATCAGAATTACCAGAAGTCATACCGGCTACAATATTCTCGTTATCTGTGATTATAACTTCTTCTGCGGTAAGCTCTTTTATGTACGCCTTCATGGCTACAAGGACGTCGGTGTATATTGGGCCCATATCACTAAGCTTGTCCCAATAATCAGTATTTGTAGGGACGATACTTGTACACTGTCTTTTACAAACGTAGAAATCTGTAACATTCTTAGATGCTCCATCAGCTACGACAGAATGAGTGTATGATACAAAGTCCTAATAAAACAATCCTCCGTCAGACTAAGTTGTACCATCAAAATATTGTACACCAGTCTACCATGCGCCTCTATTTCTTAAAGGAGATCCTTTCAATGTCTATGATGAACTCTGTCCATCTTTAGCCATATATGTCCACAAGCTAGGCTCGCTATATGCTCCCCATCTTCCATCGCTATCTTCAGCGCTTCCTGTGGATCCTCTGTATCTTCTTATGCTAACATACTAACTTGACCCCTAACCGTAACCAATTGCTGTTTTGATATCTATTGGATTATCTGTCCATCTAGATCCTGGTTTAATGTATTCTCCAGCTCTTCCATTCTGAAAACCGGAATCATTTGTCCACGATGTAGGATCATTTACTCCAGTAAATACAGATGTAGTTTCACCAGGTTTTAATGCGCAGAATATATATTGCACGCCATCGCCATCTGTTCCATCTTTACCCCAATGCGCCCAAATTACAGGGCCTTTAGCTGGGAGCCAATCACTTATAACACCATTTGCATCCTACGTTCTGTACATCATCCATTCTGTCCGATGAGTAGAGTCAATTCCCGTAGGATTATCAGTCCATCCAGCTGGAACATCTCCCCATGCTGGTTTTGTTGTTGGCTTTGTAGGCTAGTTGTTATTTAATTGATATATATACTCCTTTCCGGTAACATCTGATCCATTATCTCCATCTTTTCCAGAAATACAAACTGGACCAATAATATCACCAAAGCCTCCACCGGTTTTAATGTATACCCATATCTCCCATGTAAAATATCCTTGTTCTGGATTTACATTAACAGAATTCCATCCGGCATTTGTAGGATTCTATCCAACTATTGGTAATTGTGATGTAGGCAAATTATCATCTGATGGATAATTTTTAAAGTATGGCTTATAATATCCACCGCTCTAAGAATCCGCACCACTTCCTCCAGAAAGCTCTACTGTAGCATTTTCTGCAGCAGGATTCCATGTTGTAACTATTCTTCCGCCTCTAGTAAATGTAATATTTCCTATAGCAGATATCTTTAAATAGTCCTATAACTTTCTATCCAAATTATCACTGGTTATTGCCCCACCAGACACATCAGACAGTTTCACCTATGTAGATATACCATTATTCTATGTAAGGTTAAGATAATCATTAGCCAAACTAAATTCCGTTATCTGATAGTTGTCTACATTTGCTCCTGCTATTTTATTATCGATTTCATCTTTTGTATAATACTTTGTAGAATCAAATCTTTGATAATTTGTAGAGTTTACAAAGTTATTTGACACCCATGTTTTTGTAGCAATGTCATCACTTATATTAAGTGCGGCAATCTAGGCATCTACATAAACCTTTGTAGCATAGTCAGATAAATTAATGTCTTTACTATTATCTATCATAGTCTCGACTTCCTTAATTATATCTGGCTTAACTTTATCTAAAGACTACTTTAAACTATCAGCATATTCTTTAACAGATTCTAAATCAGACTAATTGGCTTTATTGTTCCAGATCTTTTTATCATCTGAAGTTACGTGTATATCAGTATTGCCCTCGTGACTATAAATCTTCGAGTGTAATACGGAATAATACTAAGCCATCGTTGTATTAAGTTCTTCGATTGGATTTGGTTTCTTCTCGATAACCTAATCATTCTATGATAGTAATTCAGTCATGTTAATTCGTTTAAATTATTATTAATTATAGTACTGTGGTGTCATTGAAGACCACGTCTAAAACGCCACAGTTAAAGATTACTTAAATTTCTTCCAATCTATATTTTCCTTCTTTGCCATTACATCAGCAACCCATCTGCAAAACTATATTCCTTCATATCCATCTTCATCGTTTGCTACTGCCATTGCATACTTAACACACTAATGCTCAGTAAGCAGTTCTGGATAGAAATCAGCATAAGCCATGTTTGCTGTGTATGTAACATCATATATTGTTGATGTGCTTGGTATCTTTAGATTGAGAACATTGCATACATTTTGAACCTGTTCTGGAGTCCATGTATGTTCCACCTAGGAATGATAAAAGTCCTACCCTGGTACGCATTTGGAAGGAGGCGTGGTAGAATCTATTGTGCTAGGCGGGGCAGTGAACCCCGTCATGCTTTCATTAAGACCTAGCTTAAACGTTAAAGTCTTTCTTAACGTTATTTTTTATTTCATTAAGCAGTTTCTGTATGCTTAGCTTCAAGTGCTGCAATACGAGCTTCAAGTGCTGCAATCTTTTCATCATAAACAGACTTAGCGATAAACTCGCTATCATTCTAGAGCTGACTAACCTTTGTTGGAACAGTAGGTAGTTCTGACTTTAATGCATATTCTCTTATATCTATAGTAGAGCCATGAGAAGTTAATACATGGTTATTATCACCATCCTTCAACCATAAGCCATTTTCGTTCAGCTAAACCAAAATTATCTCTGCGTTTCCATTATCACTAATTTCTTGTAACCAGATAAAACTTGGTGTGAAACTAAGTTCACGTACAGCACTTTTAATATTCATTTCACCTCTTGATATAGATATACTATCAGAGCCTGCATCAAATAAAATTCCTTCATTAGGTTTCGTAATATACACTTTATAATTAATATGATCATCAATTCTCTCATAAGGAATATAGTTACCAGCACCTATAGCAGTAGTGTCAACACTTATAGCACCATCAGTAACATTAAGACCATCACCAACCTTTACAACTCCAAGATTTTCTTTAGTAGCAGGTTTAATATTAGCTATCTTGTTTTCTACAACACTTACGCCATTAACTTGCACATCATCAACATTGCCTCCAGCAGTAATCTCGCTCTTCTTAGCGTATTGGGTCAAATCAGCTATAGAGCCATCTGTAGCATAAACGTGATTAGCGTTATTATCAGTGTTAGAAATACCGTCACATGTAATTGTTGTATGGCTGGCTGGATAATCACAATTAACGGATATACTCTATGAATCTATGTCTGTTTTAGTAATGCCGCCGCTACTAGGAATACGAATATCCGGTATTTCGTAATATCCTTCATTATTAAGAGTTTGATAACTAAGATAGTTACCAGCATCCTACTTATCACTAATAGCATCAGTATTAGCAGAAACCTTCTTCTCGAGCGCTTTAAGAGCAGTGTCAGAAACGTAATTATTAAGCTCAGATTTATCTGCTTTTGTCTCAATTATTCTAGTCTCTTGTGTTATGGCTCTATTTCTTTCTACTTCAACCTAATTGTGTGTATTTTCTTTAACCTTTGCCCACAACATATCAAGACCATTCTTGTCAAGATACTCAGTTTTCTGTACGTCTTTTACTTCAATATTCTCTTTCATATCTTATTAGCTTAAACCGTTAATATAATCTGTGCTAATTGCTGTGATATTTGATACTGATGCACTAATGTTGTTTACAGTAGTTGTAAGATTGGCAAGATTTGTGCTAACCTAATTAATACTATTATTCAGAGTTGTTGTAGCATTAGAAATAGCAGTAGTTCTATCTGTTACCTCTTTGTTAATTGCGTTATTAAGTGTTGTATCAGCATTCTTTCTATCCTGAATTTCTGTATTAATCTTATCTGTATTTGCCTTTTCTGCAGCTCTAGCAGTACTAGCTTCAGCAGCAATGGAATTAGATAACTCTGTCTCTTTTGCAGTAGCTCTGGTTACCTCGCTTGTGATAGCCGTAGTGTTAGCCTGCTCTGCCTTCTTAGCTCTATCTATCTCTTTGTTGAGATTTGAAGCAATATTACTTTCTGCCTGTGTAGCTCTATTCTTCTCTGCTGTTATTGCAGCGGCATTATCAGCTTCAGCAGCTTTTGCTCTATCTGATTCTGCTTTAAGCTCTGTCTTAGAAGCCTTTGTTGCAATAGCTTCTTCAATAGCCTGATGAAGGTCATCATTTTCTGCAAGCTTGTCAGCAATTTCTTTAAGGGTGTCATATGCTTCTGGAGCACCATTGATAAGATCTTTGATAGCTTTTCTATAAGATCCTTCTGTGTTAGAATCTCCATCAAGTATGTCAATTCTATCCTTGTTGTCTTTTTCGGCAGCTTTTGCTCTTGCTATTTCATTATTAAGATTAGTTGTAATAGTGTTATCACTAGCCTTTCTTTCCTCAGCTTCTCTATCTATATTACCCTGAAGAGTTGTCTCGGCAGTAGTAGCTCTCGTTACTTCGTTCTGAAGCAAATTCTTAATAGCATCATCTTCTGATTTTCTTGTAGCAGCCTCTGCTGTTATTGAGTTACTATTATCTTTTTCAGCAGCCTTTGCACGGGCAATCTCTGCATTCAACGCACTTGTGATAGTATTATCGTTAAGCTTTCTGGTATTAGCCTCAGCTTTAATTGCTGCATCAAGTCTAGCCTCTTCCTATGTTGCTCTAGATAACTCTGCTGCATCTGCTGCCTTACGAGCAGCTGTCTCTTCGTCAATTCTCTAACCAAGAGCGTTGTCAGCTTCAGTTCTATCGTTTTTCTCCTTTTCGTCTCTAGCCTTTGATGCGGCATCAACTTTTTGTATCTATGTGCTATTATTGCTAATATTATTAGCATTTTTATGGATTTCATTGACAAGCTCTTCAAGAGTATCGTGATCTGTATCAACATTACCCTTAAGCTCATCAAATGCCTGCAATACTGCATTAGCATCCATAATATCACCACGGACAAATTCGTTTGCGTGTTCGCCCATTAAGATATTTACTGTACGCGTACCAACTTGTGGAGCGCCATGTATCTCTACACCTTTTAATGGTTGTTTCTTAAAATTCATGTTATTTAATACTATATTGTTTATATATAAACAGTAAAAGGGAACTACCTTTCGGTAATCCCCTTTATGTAGGCTTGTCAAGCTTGTCACTCACCTACCTCAGCACCATCTTGTGCCGCCGCTTGCTCTGGTACGGACTGTGGCTGTTCGCTAGCCTGTGCCTCAGTTCCCGTAGCTGCGCTAACTTCCTTATTATCAGTACCAGTTGAACCAAAACCGTTCTCACCTCGCTCGGTCTCTGAAAGCTCAGATGTTTCTGTAATCGTATACTCTGGTACTGGAACAATGACTAACTGGCAGAAGCGCTCGCCCTGCTTATAAATAGCAGGAACTACATCTGTTGTAGCTTTCATAATTGCTACTATCTCGCCTCTAAAATCAGCGTCTATAACGCCCACATTGTCAGTAAGCCATAATGACTTTTTCCAAATACTAGAGCGTGGTATAAGTAAACCAACATATCCGGCAGGAATCTCAACTGCCAATCCTGTATGGTAAACCAACATTAGCTGATTTGCCTCATTAAGAGCTGTATCAATCTTAATACAAGTCAAATCAATTCCTGCAGCACCTTTTGTGCCACGAATAGGGAGGACCGCTTCGTCCTCAAGTCTCTTAAATTTTAACTCCATAGTATTTATAATATGTTTTTATTGTTACCCATGTAGGTGCTGCCCCCACTCCTCCGGGGTTCATAGCTCGACTATTGCATCCAACCCTAAGGTCAGCCTTCTCGTTTAGTCTGTCACGCTGCTTTCGCTTGCGCCTCGTCAACAGTGTCTTCCGAGTCAATTAGAGAAGGTTCTAATAGCGGATTATTTATTATCCCGCTACCATCCAATATTTTCCAATGACTGTTCAACCAAAAATTGTCTTTATTGTACATTATAGTTCTAGTGCAAGTCTTTACTCTTTTAGTCTTAACCTCGTTGGCCTCTATTAAAGCTTTAGCGGCTTCTACGAGGGAACCGTATCTTGCGAGCTCATTCCAATCTTTATCATACCTTATTATATACTTCTGATTAGAATGCTTTTGACCTGATTCGTTAACTATCTTTGTAACAACACATCTTCGTACTCCAAGTATTGATGATACTCTTTTAACACTTTTGACTTCGTCATACTTCTCTTCAACCATCTTTCTTAAATCGTCCGGGATATCGTATTCAGAACTATTAAGTTGTTGGTTTCTGCTTCCATATGTAGAAGTTTGGCTATGGCAATTAGGACATAAAAACCTAAGGTTCTCTAATCTATTGTCATTATTTACACCGTTTATATGATCAAGTTCCAAACTTAGTGTTTTCCCTTGCCATTCGGTGCATCCGCATATTGCACACTTGTATGGAATCAGGTTATTTTTAATAACGTATCTCCTTAATACTGTACGCTGATGTCTGCAGTTTTCTTTTAGTATATCTTCTTTCTTTACATTATTTAACTTGGTTGTTTTTATAACAGCGGATTTTCCTTTGAATATAGAGTAGTCTAAATTCAGATCATCCATTCTTCTTTTTACTTGAGAGTATCCCCAAGAGTTTCCTTTGACTGTATAACCAAGTTTAAACAACACTTCAGATATTGTTGAACTTTTCTTGAGCAACTCAACAAACTGTTCGTCTGAGAGTTTATATATTTTGTTTTCCATTATTATATATTCAATTATTCATTGGACAAAAGAGCCCGGCGCGCTAGCTGTTACGCGAATGGGCAATATTGTAGAAGCTCACCTTAGGCTATCGAGCTTTTTATCTGCCTAAAACTACATTGCTACACTTTAAACCATTGTAGCCGACATATTTTTCTGATATCAATTTCGCTCCTGGTGGCCAAATATGTAGAACACCACACCATCGAAGCTCAGTGTTGTACGTGATGGGTTCGAACCATCGACCTTCCACTCTGTTGTGGACGAGCTAACCTCTGCTCCAACGTACGAATTCCTAGGAGTAGCGGAGGACGGATTCGGACCGCCGACCTCCAGGTTATGAGCCTGGCGAGCTACCAACTGCTCCACTCCGCGATAATCACGTAACCTTTAGCTGGAGTTACGCAGAACCAGTATTGGCGCCATTTGGATCCTGTAGCTCAAAGGGCTACTAGGGCAGAAACCTTTTGTTTCACCCGGATATCCCAGTTTATAGAGATTTGAGAAACGACGTAACCTCTCAGCGATTGTATTCGCCCGTTTTCTTTGACTCTTTTGTATGAAAATAATAATGAATGGAGTCTATGCAGGAGTCGAACCTGCTAACTATTCCCTTTATATCGGGCTGTCTTTACCGTTTGACTAATAGACTCTAAAGGTGATTACTTAGTACGAGTAATCCAATTCCATACTCGCTTATACCAAGGCTTCTTAACCTTGTTCTCAACTCTAATAGCAGTACACTTTCTGTATGTACCATTATCGTTTACAATTGCTGTACAATCCTCTGGCATAAGATCCTCAAGTACAATATCTGTAACAATTGATACGATTGTACTAATATCTGAATCAGTAAGCTTCATGCCATTTAAAATCTTCTGGCCAATAAAGTATGCTGCAATGTCATTTACATTAGCTATATCAATCATAGAAATTGTATACTTTGGCTTTGCTACCTTAACTGTCTTTTTAACAACTTTCTTCATAACTTAAATATTAACATGGTCTACTACTATCTCCACAATCAAGAGCTTCAGAATTTGCGCTTTTCTGTTTAGCTGCCCACTCTTCCTTTCTCTTCTGATCAGCATCTGCTGCATTATTAAGAGCGTTTAACCAATCAGTAGACTTGATTATTACAAAATCTGTACCGAGATCCTTATCGTAGAATGTAACAAGAATATCGTCTTTCTTTACGTCTGCTTCAATCGTTTTGTCTGGGAACATTCTTGATCTCCATTCGATATGAGCATCTTCCGGAATAACGTATACATCATCAATTCCTCTTGTAGATCTATCTATCGATGTTACAAAAGCCGTCTCTGTGTCAACCGTAATCGGCTTACGATCAATGTTTATTATCTTCTTCATATGGACTCAATGGTTTATTCTTATTATCTTTAAATCTATTCTTAAGCTTGAATCTAAATAGTTTGTTTAATAACACATCTCTAGTGTCATCTGGGTCTTTCATAACATCAACTACAAACTAGAACTAATGCATTACTATTTGCTTTACTAGTTCTGGATCTTCGTTTAATTGTCGTCCGATCTATCTACAAACTTTATCTATATTCATTACTTCTCTACTATCTCTGTTGCTACAATATCGTAAAGAGATACAAGTTGAGAATCTTTAAGTAAGTCGAAATACATAGCTCCTCTAGCAGATCTGTATATAACAATATCACCAACCTTGATAGGCATCTGTTGAATCTTTTCATCAACATATGGGTGTGTATACTCATATGGCAACTTAAGTACAACAGCTCTAGAGAAATCTGAATCAACTTCCTTAATCTCTGTCTTTACATCATCGTAATCAACTGCTTCGATCCCATCCTTATCCTTCTTTGGCTTAGTGTCCTTAGCCACAGGTTCGGAGATCTTCTTTTTAACTTTAACAGGCTCAAGCGGCTTTACCAAGAACATCTGTCTAAACTCGTACTTTATCTTTGAGCTTAAGTCCTCTGCCAACTGAGTCTGATCTATCATCTTCTCTTCTTCCATATTACTTTTTCAACGACTTAAGGTGTTTGAGTAATTTGATCATATTGCGAAGAACTGTCTCTTTCTCGACTTTCAAACACTGAGGTGTGTCATCATCAGAGTTTAAGAGAATGTTCAGATCAGTGTTATACTGAATAAGCAAATGTTCAATCTCATCAAATATGTTAACAAACTGCTTGTCATTATTTGTGTTTTGCATAACCTCTTCAAGATAACCGTTTTCAACCAGCATCTTTGCGTAGTCTTCAGAAATAGTGTAAACTGAATTGTATGAGGAAACAACTGTAGAGTTCTCTTCGTTTGAACTATTATGCTCTTCGTTATACACACTCTTGTACTCCTTTGTTTTGTCGTTGTACTCAAATGTATCGCCAACCTCCATTACGAAGAAAGGCTTAATAACCTTTAAAATCTTTGTCATATCCATTAAATTTAATTGTTTTACGCCGCCATAACGTAAACTTTTGTAAGAATGGTTGCAAACTGCATAAAAATTTTATATAAATTGCACTTTTCTATTCAATATGCAACTTTTTTAGCTTTTTTACGTTAGGGGGATAGTAGGGGTTAGTCAGACTAAGAACCCTTTCTCTTATATATTCTCTTTAGGAGATCTACTTTAGTAGTACAGCTATTACAGTATGTAAGACTATACAACTATAGTAGAGCTATATAAGCTTAACAATAATAGTAAGACTAATAAGAATAGTATGGATAAAAAGAAGTGTATAATAGATAAATATAACACAGTATACGGGTTTGACTTATTCGTTATACTTAACCCAGATAAATCTATAGTAGATAAAAGATTTAGCTTTAGAAATGATGAGTCGTCAATTATGGACGACGAATGGTCAGATTATACGGCTTACACTGTTAGGGGAGCATATGATAAAATAGCAGGAGAAGACTGTGAAATTATAGTAATAAACAAGCTAAAGAACACAAGTGACGATATAAACACATTTGCACATGAATCATTTCATGCAGCTGTAGACATACTAGAAGCATGTCATATAAAGCTCTCTGAAGATACTAATGAGGTATTCGCATACTTGGTTGGATACTTTACAGAATGTGTAAACAAAACAGCAAGTAAAGTATGAACTAGTTTGAGATGAGTGCTGTACTATATTACGCTGATTTCTTATCTCTACAATATCAAAATAAACCTTGTACATAGTAGTGTAAATACTTCTTTGTACACGGTGTGCCTATAAATATAGCATACATTGTTGAGCAAGATCCAGTATACGATATAGACAATTAGTGGTTCTAGAAGAGCCTAAAAGAGTATAGTATGCTAAAGCATAAGTTTGGAGAAGACGGGGCTATGAGCTTTATTAAAAACCTATGTAATCTTGGGGTAGCAGGATCTGTAAATGCTACACAAATGATGAAATATATCCATAGATATGATGATAAATAGGAGCGAGATAAGGCGTTTAGAGCGTTTAAATTCAACAGATCAAAGATGAAATACACGCATTTAACACGTAACGACGATGGTGAAATTATAGAGGAAGAGTGCACAAAATACATAGCCCATGCTGAGCAAAATAGCAAAAGATAAAGACTTTTTAAGAGCTGCGGAAATAATAGAAAAAGCCGAGAAAAACGGAAGAAGATTAGGGTTTTATGAACCAGACAATGATGAATCCATTTGATATAATAACTATATTTTTAATCATCCCAATAATAGCTGTTACAGCTGGTTGGGTAATACTTAAAGGAACAAATAGTAATGGGAAAAATTAGTAAAAATAGTAATCTGTACGATAAAGATGGAAAGTTCTTGCATAAACCAGGAAAATATACAATTGAAGAACTTGAAGAGCTTATAGACACACTTGACAAAAACTCTAGAGAGTTTTCAAATGCCACAGCGATCCTTATGCACATGTACGAGCAAAAAGGTAATCCTCATAAGGACGAACTTATACAAAAGCTTATTGAACAGTCTAAAACAAAGACTACCAAGGCTGAAGTTGTAAACGCTTTAAACGAAGCAAATGAAACGATCGCAGCTTAACTCAAAACCAATTATACTCACGCATACCGAAGCGTGTGCATTTATAGGGAAAACTATAAAGGAATACAGACAAAATAATCCAAAAAGATGGAAACAATGCAAGTACTTAATGACGGAGCAGATGAAGAGGACTTCAAAGAGCTTCTGGAAATATTAAAAAGCTTTGGGCTAGTAGAAGTATTATATAACCCAAGCGATCCTAATGATAAGGATGTGACAGCTGACGAAGTTATTGAAAGATATGATAACTTCAAAAAGAAAGTAAAAATGGGTACAGACACTTTAAATGACACAGAAGATGAAGAGACGGGAAAAGATGGATCCAGGACAGAGGGATGCGTATCAGACATTACTGAAGGAGCTAGAGAATCTAGGAGAAGAAGCAGCTCCAACGAGGCAGATACTACAATTAGCACTGCAGCTTGATGAAAAAGGAGAGTTTTGGAAATTCAAGGAAGTGTTCGGGGATAGCAGAATAGATGATAAAGATGTTATCGGATTGTCCCGAAACAACTAAAATGTTATTGGACATTATATATGGAGACGAAGGAATTAGACTTAGTTCAATTGATTAGGCAGCTTAGAGATTACGTAATTCTAGACAGAAAAGATTACGAAAAGCTTGTACAGAATAGTAAACCAGCAGAGTGCAACGAGAGTGCGTTAGAAGCTAGAGATGCTCAGATAACACTGCTACAGAGACAATTAGCACATCAGGAAGAGCATACTAGTTATTGGAAAGATAAGTATGAGACATGTCTTAATGAATTAAAGAAAGAGACTACTAGATGGTGGAGATTTTAAAAATAGGAGGTTAAAATATGTTAGTAGATATATCTGAGATTAGAAACGAATTAAACGCAGAGGAGAAAGAGATATTTGACAAGGTATGCAAGGCTATGAATGCTAAGAGCGTTACAGCAAGTGTGTTAAACTTGGTATTTTGGGCAATATTATTGTACGTATGCTTTGCAATTCTGCCTTTATGGGCTGCTATTTCTCTTATTGGAATAAAACTTGCAATCCCTGTCGTAAAGATCATTAAATACATAACTGTGGCAAAGAGACTGATTAAGGATGATAAAAACATTAATAAGAAGTTATTGTCAATTAGGTTAAAAATTGCTAATAGGAAAACAAATGAAGTACGAATACAAGGGTAATGTCTACAATTATGTAGGAGCAGGAAAGTTTAAAGACCCTACTGGTAAGTGGATTGATGCCATAATATATGAGCGCGACAACCATATATACATGAGGGAAATAACAGACTTTATAGATAAATTTAAGAAAGTGTGAGTATAGCCGGGGTTTGCAGCCTCGGCTTTTTTATTGAGCTTGCCGAATATTTTATTTTATTTTTTATTTTTTAAACTGTTGTGTGTGTACAGAAAGGAGAAACAGTGTAATAGCGCTCCCCCTCCCAAGTACGCGATCCGGGATACCCCCGTCAAAGACTCTGAGCACCTAATAAATCATCTACACCTTTCAAACGATATTAACATTTAAAACATAATCAATATGAATAGAACTCTTTGCACAATTATCGCAATAGCTATTATTGCTTTTGCTATTGCTATCAATGTATTTCTTATTGCGTCATATTCACCAACAATGCTCCTCACTATGGGTGATCGAATTCTCCTTTGTGCTATATGGAGTTCATTATTGGGATGTATGGCATACTGCGTGTGGGATTGCAGGGCTTTATAAGCCTTGCTCCCATTTAGCCAAGCATCTAAGAAACACATTCTTCATACAGATGATAATATTAATAACAATTTAAACATATACAATTATGAATACAAAGACAGTTTATCGCTGCTCTATTAAGCAGGGGAAGAATTATTGGGTAGCAAGCCCACAGTATGCAAGTATGGAAGATATGATGGCAGTTATGATGCCTTGGATAGCAGCCAATAAAGACTGCACAGTTCACTTCTTCCAGGAGCAAGTTATTATCCCAGAGACTAATGGTCAGGCTTAATGCCTGGCTCTTAGCCTCTTAACAGCTAATAAATAAGTTCTCTATACAGATGATATTAACATTTAAACATAATCAATATGAAAAAGATCTTCATTATTTCAACATTAGTATGTCTCGTGTCATTCACTCTTGGTATGTCAGCTGGTTGGCAAGGACATAAATCACAATCACGTGCCGTCTACAAACTTGCTATCCTTAAAGGGCAGCTTGCTGATTCTATTATTGATCGTAACAATGTCTACGATATGGATGGGTCTGATCAGATGGCATCTTATCTCTATGTTTCAGCTAGATTGGACACATTGCTCGCTAAATAGCGGGCTTTGTGCCTAATTTACTCTCTAAACAACTAAGAAATAAATTCTTCTTCCATTCGAGAGAGATAGTAGAGAATACTATGAACTACAGATATTGTGGTCATATGACTCGGGCTATCTCTCGATTAATCTTATAATTGCTCTCTAAGGCACGATCTCAGTACACGCTGGGTAATTGTTCAGGCAAGCTATTAGAACGCGCTGTAGGTACCTTAAAATGTGTCTGAGGGCATATTGCTATACACGCTGTACCTGGGACATACTGCATCCTCCCTTAGCAACTAATAAACATCTGCTCCTAACTAACGACACAGCAAACTTAGAAAGTTTGTTGAATAATCAATATTAGTTATGGAATACGAAATAGTAAGGTGGTATGACGAGCGAAGAATAGTAACTCGTGTACAAGGTTTTGATAGCGCTGTATCAGAGTACCATAAGACTGATGTAGCAGACACAGTACAACTGTACTTGAAATACAATGGTATGACAATACTACTTGCGCAAGGGGAATGTTAGGGGAGACGTGCACAATCTCCCCAACTTCACATTCTTGCTTGGCAACTAATAAACAAATTCTCCTAAAAGACGAGATTAAACAGTTTATATTGTTTAGTAAGGTATAGAGTGGTGAAACAGTCTCAATCGCTCTCTATTCTTATATGCATCTTATTCTTAAGAAATGCATTTCTCTTAATATATAGCGTAAGAGACAAAATATTAACAAACATAAAACTGCAGTTATGAACACAATTATTCCAGGTTCACAGATTGGCGCCTTTAAGACAATCTCCTTATCTATTGGTCAGGCTAAGAAGGCTAATAGAGACGGTAAAATTAGTAAGTTCTTAGTAATCGGTATGAAGAACAAGAAGTCTTTGCTCGGAAAGAAGCAGAACGTCATCTTGTTTGATGATGACCTCAGTCCTGAGATATTCACTGTTCTTCAGAAGTATGCTACACCATCAGCCGACCCTAATCACCAGGGAGGATTTGATGTCAATCTTGCAAACTTCAAAACTGGACCAGAATTTGCACAAGACCCAGATACTTGGGGTCAGTTACTCGAATTCCCTGGTGGATGCTTTGAAGAGTATGAGTTCGCTAAAGGACCGTGCTATGCTAATCAGATTGATGGTAGTCCAACACTGGATGGTAACAATCAGAAGGTAATCCGCAGCAGTATCTCAGTCTTTGTACAGATTGATTTTATCGATGCTAACGGAATCACTCACTACATTGAGCCATACAGCAAGAATGCACAGGGTGCTCGTATGGAACAGCGCTTCTTCCGCAATCCTGTTGAAGGAACAGCTCCACAACAGCCTGCATTCGACCCAACATCGCTTATGGGAGGTGGTCAGCAGCAAACTGCACAGCAACAGCAAGCTCAGCAACCAGCTCCACAACAGCCTGGTATGGCAGCGTCTCCAGTTCCTCCAGCTCCAGGAGCTCCAGGTGCGCCAACAGGTGCTCCAGCGTATTAACACATTGTCTCCTTAGGGAGACTTTGTGTTTGGGAAGGGTGGAGCGAAATTGATATAGTACGCGTTAAATATAATCAATATGAAAATAACTTACAAAACAAATGTGTTGGACGTTATTCGCTTAGTCGAGAACAACACACCAGCGCTCTGGGAAAAAGAGTACAACAAATTCCCTAATACATGGGGAGGAGTGAACGCGCTTACTAAACAAGTTGTAAAAGATTTGTTAGTAATGATCAACTTGCCATATTCTAAAGAATTAGCAGGATTTATCAGATATATTGTAGAGTGTCCAAATACAATAAGATACTCTGAATATAAAAGATCTTTGATTGGTAAGACAGTTGAAGACGTTATATTTGAGCCGCAATACAATTAAACTAGTAGTGGTATGAATGTTTTTAAATTTGACATTATGCTCAATGGAAGATTTGTATGTACATTAAGATATGAATATTGTGCATTACTTCCTATTAATTTTGAAGATCTAAAAAAGTTTATTCTTAGTAAGAGACCTTCTCTGAAAGGAAAAGACTATAGAATCGCAGTTTAATAAAAGGTTCCATATAAATGTCAGGTTTTTTAGTTAGGATGTAGGTTGTAGTTGTTAAGTGTAACAACAATAGGTTTAGCACATACCATGGTCTGTGAAGATAGTGGTATGCTTTTAATGCAAGACAAATTAAGACACAGCTAGGGAGTGTCTATAATAAAACAGAGTATTACGTAACTACGTTACTCCAAATTATCACTGATGAGACCTAGACGAAACTACACATATTGCATCATCGTGTAGTCTGATTCATTACTCAAAGCGCAATTATAGACTTCACAATACAATAGTCTGTGAAGATAGTTGTATTGAACCGTTATCTCATGCGGTATATAAACTAGGATGACGGAGCGCCTACGCTAACGTGATAAATCGTAGGCAGTAATGTGGCAGTCGTGGTCCCAAGTCCATGCACTACAACACGTGCTTATGGTACTTGCAAAGCTATAAGATGTCGATTGTAGGACACAGAGGGATGACCCAAACATGTCGGTAAACCGTTTATGAAGATGTGGTAAATAAAAATCTGACACAAACGTTTTGACGAAACACGTATAAGTCAATTTGGTGTTAACGTGCACATCTTAAAATCACAATTACGTAGCATTACATGTATGCTGAGAACTAAATAAACCTGCCTGATTGCAAGAGGTACAAAAAGAGGGTGCTAGTTCTCTATGACAGTCTGGAGAGACAGACAGTGGTTATTATACACTTGCTGAAGTAAGAGGGTATACTATGTACGAATTCATTATATGGGTATCGTACTTGGCTATAGTAAAGCGCAAAATAGCGACGGTTCGAGTCCAGTAACCACTTCAATTTGTTTTTTACAATACCGATTTTCTTGTATCATCTTTTACTAAAAAGTGACGTAGGTTTTATTCCGATGCTCAACGTGCTGGTCTGTGAAGATAGACACGTTTTTATTATGTATATTAATCAATAATTATATATATGAAACAAGAACACAAATTAGTTATTACTGTAAGTAAAATGGAGTTAATTAAAAAGCTTGTTCTCCTTGCAAAACTTGTAGATATGTATACAAGTGTTGATAGGGAAAATAGATCTTTAGTATTATCTACAGCACTAGATAAAGAAGACCGCAGCTTGGATGCTCTTATCTTGTTGAATAAAGAGATCGCCGACGAAGATTCACTTGGTTGGGATTTCATTAAAGATGAAAAACTTAATGATATTGAACTTATAGTAAAATAATTATGGACAAAAACAAAATTCACAGTTTTATGGACAACCTTAATCTCCTGTTAGTAGGAGCAGTATTAGGTTGTTTTGTGGGTGCCTGCTTTGCATCGAATTACCACGTAGGTAGTTCTAAAAAGGCAGAGAAAAGGATCAAAGCGTATGAACAGTACTACAAATGTACCGAAACGCTTTTAGACTCTCTTGATGGTACACGTGGTCTTGATCTTATGGATACAGACCTCGCGACAGACTATGGTAGCGATTACTTGGAAGCAAAATCAAAAGTAGATGAATTAACTGCAGAATAATATGGTGACATATGAAATTACCAACGATATCTGGTACTCATAAGAGTTATAAACCAGGACAGTTAATTACAATTTGTAAAAATGTATTTAGAATTGTAAAAAATATATCTAGTTTTACAGATTGTTATATGTGCGATTTAGGTTTTCGCGAACAAGAAAAATGGTGTAAGTATTGTATTAATAATTTACATTGTTGTTATTTTGAATTAATTAAAAAACATAAGGGTTGAGTTGCATCAACCCTAAGTGTTTAATGTAGCCGTAGGGAGTCCAAAGCCTCCAAAGGGAAACCGAATTACAGATGGAACACAAAACTCAAGTATAGGTGAGAAGTAGTCCTATACAAGTAAATAATGTTTAAATTATCAAAATTATGAACATTTTAGAGAAATTGATGGGCAATGATTACCCAAAGGTCGAAACAGCTGTTTTTGCTGATGGTGCTACAACAATTGTGACGGTGTCTTGTATACTGTCTCCTAACCACGTTGATCTTGATTCTCCAAGTTACGTGGAGACTAAGTTCAAGAAGCACATTCCAATTCTCAAGGAGATTGGAGTTACGAAGAATCAGGAGACTGATGAGCAGTCTATCAACGTAACAGTTGAAGTAGCTGGAAAGTTCAATGGTATCACTCATCTGAACCATCTTGTACACATCGCTGCTGCTATCAGCAGTATTGCAGAGGAAAAGCTCAGTGAGCCTGAGGCTATCAAGAACATCGGTCTGGATTGCAAACCATTCATTCATGCAGATGATGAGTCAGAAGAAGCACAAGCAGACGCATAACCAAGCAGTTAAGCCGCAGTCAGCAAAAGGGAAACCTGATGCTGAGTATCTTAACTACAAAGTAGTTGCTAAAGAGGGAGGATCTACAATGATCCTCTCTTCTGGGTTAAGTAAGGTCAATGCCAAATCTCTTGAGAAAACTTTGAGCAGTTATATTAACAATAAGCACTCAAATGTTCCAGGAGCTGGCAAGACAAGTGTTAAATTCTTAACGATCCATTGAACTTATGTTGAATGTTACTATCCAGAATGATGGAAAGATCAAGATTCAGACAGAATGCTCTGGTGTAAAAGAGATGAGACATAATGTTAGTTTATTGTTAGCATTAGTATCATCTATGGAGATGGAAGAGAAAGTCAACAAAGGGCCAGTACGAACTACTTATTATTTATACTTGAATAAAGTAGAAAATAATAATAAATTGAGTACGGCAAGAGAGTTATCAGCACAGCTTAATATTTCTTTGGAAAATGCAAAAGCTATTATGGATTCATCTGTTGACGGTAAAGAGGTGATATTATCTCAGTCTTTTGATGAATCTTACATTAGCAATATGAAGGCAGCTCTCGAATCTGTAGGATGTATTTGTGAAATTACTAAAGGATGATAAAATGGCTGTAAAATTATACGAAAAGCCGGACAAACACAATCCTGGCCCACTGATAGCGATTGTCATTATAGTAATGTTGTTACTAATGACGTCGAAGTGTCATGCGCAGCAAAAAGCAGCGATCGACACTATGGTTTGTAAGGTTGAATGTATTAAGCAAATAGTACAACAACCTAGTTCTAACGGCAAAACCGTTAAGTATCTAGCTGCATATATTGATAAATCAGCAGGATTCTCAGAGGTTATTCCAATCTCAAAGAGTGTTGTTAATTACATCAACACATGCAAGCAATTCTCTATTGAGCCAACACTTGGTATTAGACTAAGAAATGGCGTAATTACGTCTATTGTTCGATATAAAATTAAATTTGTACGCAAATGAAATTTCAGAAGAATGATGTAGTTCGCCGAGTTCTACCAAGTGGAACAATGGTGGGTGGTTTGATGGTGGTAATCACTGGAGCTGGTGGTAAATGCACAGCTGTTAGAGATGTATCAACTGGAAAATGTTGTATATATAAGTCAAGCAGTCTGGAAAAGCTAGAAACTACAAAAATTATGGTTGGAGAAAGTGATATGAATAAAATCGATACAATGAAAGGAGTTGGTTCGTTCTATCACGAAGTATCTTATGTGTATGATAAATTATACGCAAATCCTACAAAATTTGTATGTTTTATTCTAGCTAAGAATGGAGAAACTGTACATAGAACATTTCATCTTGGAGAAGTATCTAGAGTACTGCGAAAAGTTGGCGAAACCATTAAAGGTTATCAAATCGTTCCAGTTAAAAAGCCAATGTATAAACTACAATTGATTGGTGAACTATGAGTAAAAAACTTAGTCCTGGCAGAATCTACAAAATAAATGGCATTATTGTTAGGGCTAAACGTCAATACAATTGCAAGGGATGTATCTTTAACAATCCTTTTTCTTGTCCAAGAATAAACGATTCAAAGGATTTGGATAGCAAAGAGTCACCATCTTGCATTGAAGACGGAATAATTTTTATTAGTCCTTAATTATGGCAAAACGTAGAAAGAATGGACAAATGTCCGAATCTGAACTTGAGTTGCGTCGCTTTCATAGCGATGTAAGAAAACTCAAGAAAATATGTAGAGATAATAACATCGTGTTGTTAGAGTTTGATGAAGCTCTTAATGATGATGTATGTATATTGTCTCAAAGTGAATATGAAATTGGGTGTACAAAAGAATATCTTAGCAATAGTCTAGAATGTTATTTTGTGCATGACCTCAATTTTAGTAGAACTCAACAACTATTAGACCATGAGTAGATTAATATATTTAGGTGGAAGCTTACTGATTATGTTAGCTTCATTTTATCCACTGCTTAGCCTTATAAAAGCATTAGGTAATGTGCGCGAGATAAGTACACTTGCTATTGGTCTTATAATAATATGGTTGGTAGTTGCTTTGATTTTTGGTCTTCTATTATTCTACTTTACGTGGAATGATATAATAGAAGAGGAAGAGGAAAAATATATTTAGTTGCATTTCAAGGGGGCAGTTTATACTGTCCCCGAGATTTATTAGGTTAAAGGCCTACATAGCAGTTCAAGTCTGCATAAAATCACAAGCTGGAGAGCTTTGTACTTCGTTGTCGTCACAGATGTTTTAACAGTTTCTAAGGTTGACGTAAAACACAACACGAAGCTGTTATTTGATACATTAGCTCAGTTGGAAGAGCAATAGATTTTTAATCTATGGGTCATGGGTTCGAATCCCATATGTATCACAATTGCGTAGAGAGGTATAAGTCGTTTTGAAGATGGGTGTCAAAATGCAGAAGTTGGAGGGTGGAGTCGAAAAAAGACCTGGCTCACAAGTTATCTACGCAATTCGGACTTGTAGCTCAGTTGGTTAGAGCAACAGACTCATAATCTGGAGGTCCTAGGTTCAAGCCCTAGCTGGTCCACAAAAGATGATTCCGTGAATCTTTAAAACCCGGATAGTTAACATTTGTTAAATCTCTAATAAATTATCAAAATGAAGAGATTATTTGAAAAGCTTAGCATGTGCTTAATCATGCTTATTGTAGCTTTCGCAGTGTCATCATGTGACTATGTGAAGCAGACAAAGAGTGAAATCAGACATGATGATTCGCTCATGGTATCAAAGATGATGCAGGAAATTGATAATCCTACATTCGCCGACTATTCTGATGCGTTGACATATCAGAAAACAGAAGGCCAGTGGAGACATCAGGACTCAGTGTTCTTCAGTATACCTGAAAAGGTTATGCGTGATGTTGTATCAGTTCTAGAGAAGTCTGGGGAACCAATAACTAAGGGAAGTATATCCCATGAGTTTGAGGTTAACAAGCATGTATATATGAACTTGCCAGACAAATCAGACCAATACAATATCTTGACTCCGCCAGACGTTCCTAATACGGAAACAATTGATACCATTATCGATGGTAAGCATGTGCAGATCGTGCAGTCCTCCAGTACTAATATAATACCAAAGGAGGATTAGCTATGAGACAGTACATCATTCTCTCTTATGAGGGTTCAAGTTTGAGCCCATCTGAAATTACGTTAATAGCTTCACAACTGAAGGTTATTAAATCAGACATTACGGATGCGCATGCATCTGCAATGGATGAAAGGGAAGTCGGTTCCATTATTATCCGCCACACAGAAAACAAGAATGCAACAGAATTGTCTGTTGTAGAATCTGCGTGCATCTACGTAAAAAAGAAGTTTGGTAAGTTCTTCGACTCCAAAATGAAGTTGTTGCTTGCGTTGACAGAGGCTGTAACTGATGAGCCTAACAACGAATCTCTTACAAATGCTATCAAGGTTATATCTTGTGGTGTAAGTAAGAGAATGCGTGATTCTTATGGTATTTCTACCGATGTTATTTGTGTATTCAAAACGGTTCAAAGTAACATGTAATTATGTGCAGAACACAGCGTAATACTAAAAAAATGTATCGTCAACGCCACGCAGAGGCCAAAGCAAAGGCTTATAAGCGTGACAAGTTTCAGAACAAATTAAATCCTCTCGATTATGTGGAAGATTCCAGTGTATACGACTAAAAAGGTAAAGGGTAAGATTGTCAAAACATTGGCATTCGAATCCAAATATCCTGATGAGAATCAAGCTCAAAAAGCTAGATTCGCACTCATTCATTTGGCTAACTGCGCTCATAATGCTCCATGTGACATAACGGTAAATTTAGAAGGAGCTAAGCTCATTCAGAATCCGTCTTGGAGTGTGGGCGAAGTAACATGTGTTAATTAATTTTATTTACAAACATTTTAAATCATTATCAAAATGGCAAAAGCAGAAACAAAAGGTGCTGCTAAAGAGCAGCAGAATGCGTCAGTAGACAACGTTGTAGAGAAGTTGGTTAAGGGTAACCTCGTAACCGACATCGCAGACAAGGCGGCAGAAGAGATCCGCCAGGATGAGGAGAAGCGTAAGATCTCTCAGGTAAAAGAGATCGTTAAGTGTGCTGACTATCTCCGTATTAAGGAGCTTCTCAATGTCCGTAAGGACCGTGCGAAGGCAAAGATCACCCTCGATATTCTGAAGAAGCGTACAGAGCTGTTGGCCCGTCTTCTGGGCAAGGACGAGAATGGTACCGCCGTTCCTGACGACCAGAAGATTACGCCAAATATGTTCCGTGAGATGTCTCAGAAGATCGATGAGGATCAGCGTAAGCAGATGACCGAACTGAACCAGGAGTACGAGAAGCACGACCGTGAGTTGCGCGACAAGTATCCTAACAGCTGGTATTATGCCAACTATCAGTTCGATCGCTTCTAATTCTTTTTCCAGTGCAAGTATCTTCGTATCACGCATGTAGGTTCTCAGGCATTACAGGAGGGCTATGGTAGCCGGCTAATGAAGGAACCGAGGAATGAATTAACATTCCTATCAAGTATCTTTGTATCACGATAGGAGGAAGAGATGTGAACCCACACAGTAAATTGGGACAGTAGATCAAACAATATGTTTTGTGCGTATCTTTGTATCGGGGAGATTTGATTGCTCTGAGAAAGTTAACCGAACCCTGCAAAATATATCAAAAATGCTGAATATAGCCCTCTAAGTATCTTCGTATCATGAGGATTCCTATATATTTTCAACCATGTTCTAATGCGTTCTGAGGCAGAGTATGTCACCAAGTGGAGTAATTAACCACAAGTGTCGCAAAAATGCCTTAGAACGCTTCTAAAGTGGTTTAAATCAAATGTTCTGACTGATCATCAGAACATTTACAAAACGAATGTACAGTGTGTATGAAATAATCTGTTTGGACAGGGGTTCTTACCGAGCCCATATTGGGTGAATTCAAGGAAGGCTAAAAACAATAATAGCTCAAAGCTAGTATTGTTCATGCTAACCCTGAGCTAAGCTTGTGGTACACCACAAGAAAGTGCAACGACTACTGGAGAAGTATAGTCTTCTTAATTACCAGCTTGAGCGCCCAACACCTCTTTAGGTGAAGAGATAGTCTCATCTTCACAGAAATGTGAAGTGTAAGAAGAAATTTGTTTAAGAAATTGTCTAATCTCAATATCTGATTTAGTAGATTTCATATAATTTATAGGTAATGATACGAATTGAACATTTCCTTTAATGTAGCCTTTAGAAGAATCTATTCTATCTAAAGATGCACAATCAAAATAGAAATTATGGTTTTTATATGTTGGAAGCTTTAATTTTATACCAGTATAAGGACAAATTCCTTTTTGTGTTTCCCAAAGTTGTTTTAGATATTCTAAATCTATATCTACTTCTTTGAATCTTTTGTAGACACTTCTAAGGATATATCTAAAACCGGTATATTCATCTATTTGGTTGTTGCAAATACTTAAAAGATGTTCTCTACATTTATCTGTAAATGTATGCAATTTATTTTTATTAGCATAACGAATTGCACAACTTCTACTACAAAAATTCTTCCTACCAAGTTTCTTATTTCTGTTGTATTCAGAAAGAGGTTTTTGAGCTTCTTTTCCACAACAATCACAAACGAAAGTTATTAACTTTCTGTTTTGCATATATTTCTTTATCTGTTCCATATAAATATAACGTGGAGCAGAGTGGAATAGTTGCAATGAACTTGAAGATTTTGTCGACTCCCCTCACGTCCACACCTCCCGCAGGGGTGTTCAATCTGAACAACAACAACCCAGACATGTTGTAAAACTGTCTATTCTGTTTGTGTCTATGTATGACAGATCACATTTTCGTTCGCGAAAACGTGGCAACCTAGGCATGTTGTAAAACTGCCTACACGGGCGTGTTTGGTTTTGACAGACAGAGGAGATAAATACATTAAGCACTATACTGTAAATTAAACGGCAATGTAAATAACATTGTAGACTATACTTGCGTAGCGTAAGTTTAGCCTAGGTGTTTCCTACCTAAGTGGAGAGAAGAAAGAAGTTGGTACCGTCGCCTTTTGGTTTGGGTCTGGGGTTCGATTCCCCAGCTTCTTCCTATTAGTTATGACAAAGGGATACAAAGCGATGATAAAGGACAGATGTCCTTATGTTGTCGACCTCGCATTTAAATGGTGTACAGAGTTTGGCAGATTATCAAATATTGGTAAGAAACCACACGAAAGAATCAAGTATGCCGTTAAAACGCGATGGATAGACCGTGTGTATCAAGAGAATATAGCAATCTACAACACTGGAAAAGGGAGACCTAGAACAGATGAGAAGAATGCGTCAATAAGAAAAGCTCTTGGAATCCACGAGGGGTCTCAAAACTTTAATTTTGCAGACTCTATAAATTTAGAATGTATTAACAAGACTTTCAATGCTGGAGAATATGCATTTTGGGTATGGGTTAATAGTTGGGTAGTATGGTTTCAAAATAACTATAAATTCCTAGAGAACTATTACAAAATATCGTGTAAATGTGGCAATATGGCACTATTTGATAATTTCTTATCAGAAAAGGCTAGTTTTCTAGATGAATATCTTGAAGATTTTTCTAAGTTTATTAAGAAAACATTTAATTAAACAAAATAAAAAATGGAGTATTTCCCTAAAATGCTAATTTACAGAGCTAGTCTGTTAGGCTATGAAGATGAAAGTATAGAAAATGTGATTAACTGGTTTCATAACAACCTTAAAAAAGGCCTAGTGTATGAACCACATATATTCTGTGCTGGAGATAGCCTAGACGAAAATTGTTTGTACGAATATGCGCGTAACGAGGATTTGCGTAGAGTTGGAGATTGGATGATGAAAACCATAATCTTTGGCGATACTAAAAAACTTAAAACGCTTACAACTCGTATGCGCATTGGATCAGGACTACTTGAAAAAGTAGAAATGAAGACAGGAGGAAAAGATTTAAGACTAATCCTCTTTAACAATTTCGTCAACAACGTTTGGTCACTGTATCGTCAAAAGATGGTATATGATCTTCCGTTTTATCAGGGGTAGGGTGAGAGAGATCTCCCCTACTCCACAATATGGAGTATCAGCGTATCACTCAATCTGAGATTGAGACCATAAAAGAAGCTCAAAAGGGAAATGAGCTTGCGTTTAATAAATTGTTTAACCGTTATAAGGAGTTCGTTGACAACGTGCTCTTTCATTACGTGAATGACATGGATGAAGCCAAAGATCTTACAAATGTTGTATTTCTTAAGGTTCACCAGAAACTCTCGACATTCACAGATTATTCGTCTTTTGGCGGATGGCTGAGAATTATAGCTAATAGAACGGCTATAGATTATTTACGAAAGATAAAGGAGAAATCTATGGAATTAGGAGAAGATATGGGCCGACTACCTGTAGAATTAACTAGTTCTTCGGAAGAAGAAGATCTTGTCAATCTTCTTGAACATGAATTTCTTTTAAAGGAGTTTGAAAAGCTCCCTAAAAAGACACAGAAGATTTTTAATTTGTTTTACGTAGAAGATCTATCAGTTGATGAAATTAGCAAAGTGCTAAAAACTCCTACAGGCACTATAAAAGCAGCATTAAGCCGCACTCGTAGGAAAATTAAAAATAACTTAAAAGTTTAACAAAATGACTTCACTTTTATTATTGATTCTCTCAATTTTTATCGCTCTTGGTTTCGCAAGATACAACAAGAGTAACAAGTTGTTCTGGATCATTCTTGTGAGTCTCTTGCTTGGTTTTACTGGTAAGAGCATGGTCAACAGTGCCTTTGTTGACCATAAAAGTGAAGCCAGCACAGTTAAATCTTCTGCAACTCCCATGCTGGCACCGACGTGCTCACTTCAGGCTTTGGAACCCTCAGAGGGCGCCGGTACATGTGATGAGGCAAAACCAGCAGGTAAGGATATAGTTGTAGTAGATACTGTCGCTGCGCTTAACTTGGGTGAAGACGAGCATATTAAAGTGCTCACTAAACCTCCACAAGATTGGTTAAAGACGAACTTTATATTCGACACAAGTTGAATCTAAGTTAGTTGCCCAGAAAAGTATCAAACGTTTTAAATATTCTATTATGGAAAAGGTATTTCATGTAGGAAACAAAAAGGGACTCCGTAAGCTTATTAAGCTTTTGGACGAACAGGGCGTGCAACACACGCTTACCAAAAAGACTAAGGTAAACAAGCACTATGGAATTGAGTACACTATCAAAAATGGTGTAATTAGTCTCATGGAGCATGCCAAGGTTATCGAATTAAGAAAGGCTGCTAAAAAGGCAGCGTAGTACACAACATTTTTAAACATTATCAAAATGGCTAATAAAAAGAACAAGGGTAACGTTAAGGTTGCCCAGAATAACAACAATGGTGATAACGGTGTAAATGCAGCTGTTGAGGCTGCAGCTATGCTCACAACAACAGGTGGGTCAAGCATGGATCGTAACCATCAGGTAGACTTGTTGAAGATGGCTCATGATCGTTTCTTCTTGGATGAGAACGCTGCAGAGCATACAGGTATCCCGCAGGGAGCCATCGACAAGATTAATCATATTAATGCTCTTGGCATTGCTGTATGCATGTGCAATGAGGTTAAGTATGGTTCTAGTGACTTTGCGTTAGTAATTCGCAAGTCTGCGCTCCCAGAGCTTAAGGAAGCTCTTAAAGAGATTGGTGTAAACTTTGACGAGGCTAAGCTCTTGCCTTCGGCTGAAGACGCTGAAGCAGTTGAGGTTACAGGTGCAGCTGTACAGGTTTCAGAAGAGACTGCAAAGAATCTTGACAAAGACGCACAGGCTCGTGCTGCAACAGCAGGTAAGGTCTTTGATCCTACAAAGATCAAGGACGAAGAAGAGCTTAAGGAGGCGTTGTCGGGCTTCCTGGCTATGAATCGTGATTCTAAGCTTATGGACAGCATTATGCAGTGCGTAAACTTCTATAAAGCATATCGCTCTATCGAAGCTAAGCGTGCGATCGAGTCCGCCGAAAAGACACTTAAGGACACCAAGGACAAGAAGTACAAGGAAAACGCTGAGAAGGCTCTTGCTTCTGCTAAGAGTAATCTTGAGCGTGTCAACAACATGAGCTTCCATGACGTGTTTCGTGAGGTTGTTAACCTTACGGGTCGTGTCGGAACTCTTACTTATGGAATTGGCGCTCACCTCTTCAATGTTACCGCTACATCAGGATCTCCTGTATCTGCGTTCTGTGAGCTTCTTGACCATTCTACAGACAAGAATACCGGTGTATGTAAGTATACCGACAATCAGATTGCAGACGCTGTAAGATGTCTTGTTCTTATCAGTGCTGACGAAGTTCGCTCTAAGGGTAAGACTCTGATTGAGGAAGAGAACAAGCTTCCTGAGAAGGAGCGTGTTCAGGCTCACATTGATACAGCTAACAAGAACATCGCATTTGCCGATAAGGCTACTGCAGCGGTTCTTGCAGCTCCAGGTGAGTTTGTTGAGAACCTGAAGAAGAACTTCTTGGATGGTAATAGCTTCGCTAAGAAGACTGTTATCTCTATTAAGCGTGCATACTATCGCGATGTAGTTCCAGAGATGATGGCTAAGGTTAAGTCTGATTCTATGCTGGATAACGCTACTCAGTATGCAGGTATCATCTCTAATCTGTTCCGTAACCCTTCTGATCCACTCGCTGGTTATGCTAAGGAGAATATTATCGACTTGGCATTTAAGACCGATGAGGAGATCAAAGCTGAGGAAGAGGCTGTTGCCAAGGCTGCTAAGGAAGCAGCTGATAAGAAGGCGGCAGAGAACAAGAAGAAGGAAGCCAAGGGCAAGGCTAAGGCTCAGGTAAAAAAATAATACGGCCAATTAAGAAAGCTGGTTCACAACTAGTTGGTCGCGTTAGAAGAGCCTTTGATATCCAATGGCAAAGTGAACGCAAATAATTTAACTATCAAAGTATGAAAAAATTAGTAACAACGTTGCTAGGTGCAGCATTTCTTGCGATCGGCATGAATATTGCAGACCTCAAGAATGTACCACTCCCAACGACAGTGCAAACAGTAGCAGCATCTACTGTATCGCAACCAATGGACCATTTGTTTGGTCAGATGAATCGTGCTAATCCTGATACAGTGCATGATACCGTTAAGGTAAAAGTGCCTGTACCTTGTAATCATAAACAGTTGCCTGCAAAGACAATTGTTAAACGCACCGTAATTAAGAAGACAGATACGTCGTATGTACCACTTCTGTATATTATGGAATCTGGAGAAAAGGTCGACTCCACTAATCATGACTCTGCCATTCGTAAGGGAGAGCTCCGTGATTATATCCAAATCGCCTCTAATGTGCGTAAGTAAACATAAGAACCCTATGCACTATAATTAGGTAAGTACATATAGTAGATCCCATTAGTCTACGTACGAATATTAACTGGATCCGAGAATATGTTAACCCTGTCTTGCAGGGCGAGATCACTCAAAAGGTAGGATGAAATGTATCAAACATCGAAACAGTTTGATATAGGTAGGAGTAGCGTTGTATCAACTCCTAGAGATTACACAGCTGGACTTGTGAGAACCGTCTGGAGACAAGCTGGATGAGGCTGTGTAATCTAAAAACGCATAAGTCCCAAGAAGGGCATAATGAACCGTATCGGAATTGTATGTGATAATACTAAGCATACACGAACGTTACACGAGATGAACTATATTGGTCCCCAGTAGGTGAACAGAATTGCATACATGGTATGGTGCATGGTGCTGGAAGAACCGAGGATATCCCAAACAATATAGAAGTATTATTAAGCCGTAGGTAGTGTTTCTAGTGTCCAAAGCTAGTATAAAGGCCGAAAAAATTATCTAAGACGCAATATCGTGAGGGTAATACTCACGGGACGTATGGTGAATACGTTGGCATATAGTCCTTGACGTTCGATTCGTCACAACTCCATTGAAGGGGTGCCGGGGATGAGGTGTAAGACGTCTGAGTTCATGGTAGACCGCCAGGCTTTTCTTGTTTATGCGGTATATAAAAGTAAAACAAGCACAAGGGTTGGGCAGTCCCTTAATCGAAGCTCTACGGGAGTATCGTACGCGGGTGAAGATCGCGGTGAAAATCTATTCCAGTTGTAATTAGGATATTAGGCAATCCGAACTTACAGCCAATTTCCATGAAAATTAAATCGTTCATGAGACTATGATCGATGACTCCGTTACAGTCAAAGAAAATTGATGGAAAGCTATCCTAGAATAAGAAATAGCAAAATAGGTAGAAAGTTGATTCGAGATATATCCAGCCAGGATCGTTTGACCTCCACTTTCATCCAAAACAATTTAGACCAATAGTTTATTTGTATTATGATATGCAATATTATATAGTCTCTACAGAGTAGTAAGCTGGTATATTATGTATGCGTATATTGTATGCAAGAGATATAGACTATGAAAATCTAGAAAGTTTAAAAGATAACATGTTTAACAAAAAATTGATGTCCCTTTATAGAGTGTATCTTACGTTGTAAGTAAGGACTTGAGGTAAAGAAATCGAGTGCCAACCGATATGCCAACCATGCTAAAGTATACTGCGCAACAGTATATGTAAACACAAAGGTTCGAAGCAATGCAGGAAGTTGATGGGCAGCTTATATTCTATGTTGTAAAACGACTGTGTATATTATATGTGTATACTGTCTCTATACATGTATATTACGTTTATAAGTGGGTGACAAGATGAAATGCATGGGTTGAATTCCCAATATTCGTGCACTATAAATAGGAGGTAGTAATACCGGTACAGAAAAATTGCAAACATCAGCAAAGATGTAAAAAGCCGTAAAGTCCGTGATGGGTTTGATCCTGAGACATTCCGATAACCAACCACTGGGTACATGCCATAAGCCGAGTACCGCAGAGAGGAGACCTAGCTGACAGTCGCTTTTAAGTTAGCAGTAGAGATCATCTGCTTTAATAACAATCGTGTAGGAATATCTTGTAAGTATAGTAAGGGAAATACGACCGAGATTCTACATATTTTCGTGGGTTATAAGGATTCTAAGATTCTATGAGTGTTAGTTGCTCTGCAAAATTTCACCAACGAAGATTAGAATAGTCAAGTTAGAAAAAAACGTGAACAAAATAGCAGAAAATAGTTCAGCATTTGATTATGCAAAGAAAGCATTCAAAGCTTTAGACGATGGGCCTGGATAATCCAGTAAATGTTAATTACGTCATATGTACGTAATTCCTGCTACAAGTCTACTACCCTATTGTTGTAGTAGAAATAGTGTAGCTAAGTCTATGAAAAAGCGTCTACAATAGTAGAACTTTCTTTAGAAAACTAAGTAAGCAAAGTAGTAACCGAGTATCTTCGTATCAGCGTTGCTTTATTCAATAAACAACGGCAAAGGTGTAGCCAAAATACACCATATTTTAAAAATCATATCGTTAGTTAATCAATAACGATATCAAAAAGGATATGATTATGTCAGAAATTAATGTAAACATCGTGGAAACTACAATTAAGTCAAATCGTACCCCACTGAGCTTGCTCGGTGGCAGAATGTTTGGTCAGGACGTATTTATTCCTCAGACCCGTATGTTCAACCCAGATCATGATAAGGTTTTGGAGCAGGCTAAGCAGGGCTCCAATGTAAACCTTGTCCTCAATCGTTCACCTCGCCGTTTTGCGATCGGCTACATTACGATTGAGTCTATGGCAACCAAGCAGAATGCAATCGGTGATGTCGTTTGCCGTCTCAATGAGGGCACCGAGCACCAGATTGATATCCCTCTCGGTGAGAACAGCACCAAGTTTGGTGAGACCACAGAGGAGGCAGTTCAGAACGCTCTTAAGGACAAGAATTCTAAGGCCGTGTTCTCAGATCCTAAGGATTTGAGTGGCATTCTTAACGATCTTAACCGTGGTGAGATCGCTCGCCTTGAGGCAATTATTGAGCAGGCCAATAAGGCTAAGGCTCAGTGTTTGTCTGCTATCGCAGCAAACGAGAAGATCGTTGCCGACTACGAGCGTCAGAAGGCAGATTCTAAACCAGCTGATAAGATAGCATAAGTTCATGGAGGCTGTTTTAACAGAAAAGAGCGTTAAGCTTATAGCAGTAATGCTCTCAGAACCGAAAATTAAGGCAGCCGTTTATGAAAAGTTGGACCATACAGAGAAGTACAAGATCTATACAATTAACGATGATGGTAGCATTACTCTTGGTTCAACTAGATTCCATTTTTGGAACAAGATAATCGGCTGTGAGCAAACCTTACCATTTGAGAGCTTTGCTCTTAAGGTATGGGATGCACTAGTGAGTCTTTCCACAGGGCTTAACCAAAAAGCTATTATGGAAGGACTATCGCAAGAAATTGTGATGAAAGGAGTTAAAGACAAAAACTTTAACTGGGTCGTAGAACGACTGTATGATGTTGCGACAAAAGTATGTCAGAATTCTAGCATTGCTGATGGCGTAGGAGCGTCCCCTGCGGGGGACCGGGTGTCAGGGCCAAGGCTTAACGCTCAGCAAGAGTATCCTGATAAAATTGTTATCAATATCAACGGACGTAAAGAAGTTTTGCAGGTGAAAGACTGCATTGGTAAACCAATGATTGAGTTGGAGTATGGAATTGTAAACGCTAAACGAGTAATGCCATAAACAGAAACATTCCTGCGGGAATGGTGTACGATCTGTGCGCAGAAGAGTACACATTCATGCATGACGTTACTGTTATTGTTTGCAAGAAAATACAATAACAATATTATTAGTTTATATTAAAGGGCATCCTTAAAAGTTCTCTGCGGAGAATAGGTAATCCACCCTGCGGGGTAGGGTTACCAATGGATACCCTTTTATCCTTTATTACAGTAATATGTAGTATAGGAGCTAGGTAAATGGCTGATTCAAGTAAATTGTTTAATTTTAATCAAACTATATGAATAAGAAATCAATTAAATTGAACTCAGCAAACATTATTACAATTCGCAAGAACATTGATATCACTATCAATAAGTACTGGCGAATTATTCGAGCAGAGAACCTGATGTCTAAGAAGGCAATTGCAGCAAAGCAAGGTTCTGGCTTAGATCTCAAGAGCTTGTATAATCAGATTATACAGCTTAGTGAGAAGCGTATTATGATTAAGGGTATTTTGGTAGCTCTTAATACAGGTACTACTACATTCTCTTATGAGGATTTTAAGAAGACAAATAACTATAGCATTTTTGCAGCATGTGAGGCAAAGGAGGCTATAGCTCAGCTCAAGATGATCAAGACACTTGATCCATCAACTAAGGCAAAGAAGGGATTGAAGGCTATGCCTAAGCGTGAGGTATTCTCATCAGCTAAGATTGCACAGCTTATTCACGAGCAGCAGCTACTAGCAAATAAGTTTGACACTAATCTTGAGAAGTTCAACAATGAGACTTCTATTGAGATTAAGGATACTATTGCAGATAAGTTCGAGATGGATCTCGCAGTTTAAATGCTATAGGTTCGAGACAAATACAAGGGTCGCCGAAAGGAGTAAGATCGAGGCTTACACGAACCACAAATAAGGAATCCCTTGCCTTAAAAACAACATTATTAACACATTAAATTATCAAGATTATGTCTAAGAAGAAGAATAATAAGAAGAACCTTAAGAAGGTTCAGGCTAAGATAGGAACTACACCAGTTAAGGCTGAGGCAGCTAAGAAGGAAGAGTCTAAGGCTGCTAATAAGACAATAGAGAACATTCAGAAGCGCCGTGCTGCTGATGCAGAGAAGGCTAAGAAGCATGCTGAACTCAAGGCGGCTAAGAAGAAGGCTAAGGCCGAGAAGGAGGAAGCTAAGTATGCTGCCTCTAAGGCTCGCGCAGAGGCCCGTCAGGCGCGCAAAAAGAGCATCATGGATAAGTTGATCGACTCCAAGAAAACAAAGGCTTCAGAGCCTGTTAAAATCACTCTGGAAGAGCGTTTGAAGAAGCAGGAAGAGCGTCGTAATGTCGCTCAGGCTCGTCACATCGCATCAATTACCCGTCGATGCAAGCGAATGCATCTCAATGATGCCGACACCAAGAAGGTGATAGACATCGCAAAGAAACAGTGGGACAACGCTACTGTATACAATATAACAGTTGTATGCGACTCTGTTCTGAAGAAGAAGGGAGAGCTTGAGAAACTGGTAAAAGACTGCGGAATTAAGTCCGCATGTATCACCAATTCTACGGCATTCTTTAAGGATGTGCCGGCAAACGTAGTAGAAAAGCTGCGTGACCTTGTAGGTAATGCTACGTTCTATCAGTATCGTTCTGATAGCAAGTCTCCATTCGATGAGGCTGGTATAGACGTATCTGCAAGCAACCACAACAAGCATAAGAAGGGAGGTGATCCTCATACTATCGAGTGCTCTAAGGATGCTAGTGTTAACTTCTACAATCTCCGTAGAGCTAAGAAAAAGGCTAAGGAGACTCTTGAGAAGAACACGTACAACTTCCGTCACGGCTCTAAGGCTAAGGGACGTAAGCTTCGTCGTGGGCTCAAGGTTAAGGCTAAGGCTGTAAACAAGAAGCCTACACAGGTTAAGGAAGTTAAACAAAAATCAGTTAAACAGGCAGCTTAATTATAGGAGACAACGTTATGAATACCCAGAATAATCAATATTTGGACGATTGTGTTGAAGTTTATCGTGATATTAAGGAGAAGTGGCTTAAGGACTTTAACAAGTCTCATGGGACTACTTCTAAGTTCTGTAAAGAACATGGTATCCACGGTCTTTTTCGTAAGAAACCTTGGTTCGTACTGCTCAAGCGTAATTCGATTAAGATTGAATCTCGCAGAAAGATTACGAAGCTTAATCGCATCGAGCTCATGGAAGGCTATGTTCAGCACAAGCTGCAGAAATGGGAGCGAAAGCACCCATGTCCAGTTAAGAAAGACGACTTATTCTATTCACAGCAATTCCCGGTTTGGGAGGCAGAGAGAGTCGCGGCTGAAGAACGTATTAGAGACTTAGTTGTCGCTAAATATGACAAATTACAACTTGTAGGACGATTCCAGCATTCGGACGACAAGTTCTCTGAGCAGGAAGTTGCTCAGATAAAAGACAATGGCGAAACTGCTAAGTATGGAGGCGTAAACAATCTTCCAGAACACAGTAAAGTCATCAAGATGGCTCGTAAGGAGACAAACAAGGTAAAAGCAAAGCGCAGTAATCTTGTTTGTACAAACCTTAAAGACCATCGTAAGAAGACAGGACGACTTCTGTTACCAGGCGCAAATAAGATGCGAATGGCAGCTTAAGGCGTACCCTCTTCAAAATTGACCAGGACACCACTGGTCACCCTAGTGTGCTCCGAAAGGATATGACTGCGAGGTGCGAACCCTCACTAGGGACAACATGTGGTACTGATATGTGGCAGCGAGAAAGGTACCGAAAGACGTAAAACATCAATCAGCGTCCGCACATATCGTGTATGTCATGCAGACCCGACGGGGTCGGTTCTATAGCTCAGTGGCCAGAGCACCGGGTAGATAACCCGGAGGTCATCGGTTCGAATCCGATTAGAACTACTATGATAGTAAAGGAAAGACCAGTAGTTCTATATGACATAGAAGTTTTTCCAAACTGTTTTCATTGTACTTGTAAAGATTCAGAGAATCATAACCTATATAAATTCGAGATATCCTGTCGAAAAAATCAACTAAAAGAATTAGTTGACTTCTTCTATACAAATAGAACAGAGCATATAATGTGCGGATATAACAATAAGCACTACGATGATATAATTATAAACTATATTATCTGTTTCTATAATAGAATGAAGCGACTGGGATACTCGAGAATTTGTAGTTCTCTGTATTATCTTAGTAAAGAAATAATAAGTTCGGAAAAAACAGGAAATATTGATAAGATAAAACAATACAAATATGCAAATTACTTTTATTCGTTTGATCTTATGTTGATGCTCTATAGTTCAAAGCAGCAGAAAAGCTTAAAAGATATTGAAATACTCTTACATATGCCAAATGTACAAGAGTATGAAGGAAGCTTTGATGCTCAAATTCAAGAAAGCGATATTGACGCTATGATAGAGTATAATGTTAACGATGTAGAAGCTACTGAAACTTTGCTTAATAAAGTAAAAGAAGATGTAGAACTACGTCTTGAAGTTGAAAAAGAATGGGGGTTTGATGCACTGTCAATGAGTGGCGTACGATTTGGAGAAGAAATACTCTTGCGCACAGTTTTAGACATTACCAACACAACAAAAGACGAGCTAAAAACTCGTACCCGAAAAGTCGGAAACATTCATTTAGGTGATATTATACTCCCATTCATACAATATTCTAACCCAAAGTTGAAAGAAGTCTTATTGGATGTAAAGAATGCTACTTGCAACGCAAGTAAGTCTGATAAGAAACAAGAAAACTATGAGAAGAAGTTCGTTCTCTCAAATATTTGCTACTCTATAGGAGAAGGTGGTATACACACCATCAATGAACCTAGAGTCTACAAACCTACAGCTGAACAATTTATAGGACACTCCGACGTTACGTCTATGTATCCTTCGTTAGCCATTATAAACCATTGGCTTCCGGTTCACTTAGGAGAAGATTTTTGGAATGTGTACAACGCTCTATACAAGGAGCGATTAGCTGCCAAACGTAATGGAGAGTTATTAAAGTCTAAGGCGTTCAAACAGGCTCTTAATGCTCTTACCGGAAAGATGCAACAAGAAAGTAGCTGGGCATATGATCCACTTAACGTATACAAGATACGTATAAATGGGCAACTTATACTACTTATGTTAGTGGATAAGCTTCTAGAATTGAATTGTAAGATTGTACAAGTCAATACAGATGGTGTCGTCTACATTGCTGACAAATCCGCCCGCTTCGCAATAGCCGATGCAATTAAGGAAGTCGAGCAATTAACCCAGTTGACATTCGAATCCGATGATTACGAGTCGTTTTATCAGTACGACGTGAACAATTACTTTGGTGTTCGCAAAGGATACTCTCAATCTGGAGATCCAAGACTGATAGAAAAGAAAGGCAAGTTTATCACAGATATTGGTCTTAACAATAGTATGACACCAGTTGTTATCTCCAAAGCTGTGATAAACTATTTTTTGAACAATGAACCGATAGACAAGTTTATTAAGAAGGATAGAGATATCCGTGATTTCTTAATGTCACAAAGCGTAAATAAGGAATCAAAAGTTGAGTATGGTGGAAACCTGATTCAACGTATTAATAGATACTACGCATCAAATAGTGGCTATTATCTTATAAGGGTCAAGGACAAAATGTATGAAAAACGTTCTGAAACAAGAATAACAGAACATGGAGTCCGAATTCTTAATAAGATGGATGCCACACCAATAGAAAACCGTCATCTGGATTACCAGTACTACATTAGCAAAGCAAAAAAGATAGCTAGTGAGTTTGTTAACCGCCAGTTGACAATCTTCGATGATTAATCGTTTATCAACGTATATAAGATGATTATTGAACTAAACACAAAACTCCTGGATATTCCAGGATTAAATTCAAATCAATTAATATTCCTAAGTTTGGTATTGGATAAGAATCAAAAAACTTATAATCAAGACGTCCGCAAAATTGTCAGCCTAGTTAGCGACGAAGAAATATCAAACTTAATTTCTCAGGGACTTATTACCTCGATCGAGAGAGGTAAGTCAATTACATATCATGCAACAGATACGCTTAAGGATATAGTTCGCCCTAAACAGGACTATTTCGATCTGTTCTATGAAATGTACCCAATATACGTTCTACGACCAGATGGTACGAAAAACTATCTAAGAGCCAACGTTAACAAATGTAGACATTTATTTAATGTCTATGTAGGCCAAAGTGAGGCCATGGCTCAGCATCTTATTCAGTGTCTTGACTTCGAAATGAAGAAAAAGACTAACGAGGGTAAACTAAGTTATATGAAGACGATGTGGAGATGGCTCGTAGACCACCAATGGGAAGAATCTGAGGAAGAAATGCAAGACAACTCTAAAATTGAGGAATCGACTTATGGAACAGAACTTATCTAATCTTATACGACCAATGTCAGTTGTAGCCCAAGAGGCAATAAACTACATATCTGGTCGAAGAGAACATTCTATAACTTCTCTTAAGACTAGATGGGCTAAGTTTAATAAGCAGTGTATGGGAGGTATTGAACCTAATACCGTTTACACCATAGCTGGTATTTCAGGAAGTGGAAAGAGCTCGTTTGCAAACGAGATCTCAACTGATATTGTTGATTTGAATCCTGATGAAGAAATAGTAATTTTGATTTTCTCATTAGAGATGGTTGGATTTAGGCAGGTTGGAAGAACGCTTTCTAGTAAGCTTAGGAAAACGACTTCGACTCTGTATAGTTCGGAAACGGACCTAGATGACGATACCTTCAGAAAAGTCATCTCAGTATCTAATCAACTAAAGGAGTATCCTATATGGTTTGTAGATAATCCTACAACTCCCAAGGAAGCAGAAGATATTATTAGGTATTTCTATAATACATATGTAAAAGGTACTAATAAACACTTTATAATAATGTATGACCACGCTCTGTTGACAAAGCCTATAGGCAGTGTTATAGAGACCATGCAGGAACTCGAAAGAGTTTTCATAAGTGCTAAAAAGTATCCTATGACATCAGTGTTGCAACTAGCACAGATGAATAGAAATATCGAATCACCAGAAAGAATAAACAATTTTTTGTCGCATTATCCTATGAGAAGCGACATTTCATCTGCTGATGCTTTATTTCAAGCTAGCGATTATGTTATAGTTATTCATAGGCCTGAAATTCTTGGAATACAAGAATACGGCCCGAGCCATTTACCTACTCAGAACAAGGTGTATTTACACATCTTGAAGAATCGAGACGCAGGAAAGCCCTGCATACTTGAATTCCAGAATGACTTGGCATATAACAACTTGATAGAAAGTTAAGCAATTAAAATTTAGGCTGAATTATGACAACATACGATATTAAGTTTACTGACAACAACATTAAGAACACTAACAATGGTAACATTTATTCTCAGATTCTCGATAATATTATTCTTTCTACTGTAAAGAAGAACAACTCTTATTTGTTTAACACAAAGAAGGAGGATGATCTGATTGATGCCATGTTCGACGAGTTGGATCATACTTATATCTACAAGCCTCTGAAGGGCGACACTTTGTTCGCAAAGGCTTGTGATATTCTTGCTAACTATGGCAAGAAGAAGAATACTATGAAGGGTATTAAGCTTGGTAAGATTTACCGTCTTGAGAACGGTCTCCCTATCATTTTCTACAATGATGAGATCCAGATTGGTACCGACATTTATAGCTATTCTGATTTTAGTGATTACAACTTTATCTCTTCACTTAGTCCAGAGGTTAAGAAGACAATCATTAATATTAACATTAAGCTTTAATTAAAACTTTTAGTATCATTGTATCATGAGTTTAACATTACCTACTAGTAAAATTCCTGCAGTTTCTGAAAACCCTAGATATCTTATACTCTATGGTCTTCCAAAGGCTGGTAAGACATCTTGTCTTGCACAGCTGGATAATAACCTTATCATAGACCTTGAGGGAGGCTCTGTCTTCGTTGATGCGATGGCCATCCAGTGTCGTACGATCAATGATTTAGGAGAAGCAGCAAGTGCCATTCGTGCCAAGAATAAAGAAGTAGGTCATAATTTCTATAAGCATATCACTATTGACAATGCTACACGACTCGAGGATATTTGTATGAGCTATGCTTGTACATTATATCGCCAGACTCCAATGGGTAAGAAGTGGGACGGCACAGACGTAACAACTTTGCCTAACGGTGCAGGCTATAAGTATCTTAGAGATGCAGTAAAGAAAGTAGTTGATATGTTCCGAGATTTGTGTGACGAATTTATTCTTGTAGGTCACGTTAAAGACACCGTAACTGAAAAAGACGGTGTTGAAGTTTCTGCAAAAGAGCTCGACTTAGTTGGTAAACTGAGTAAAATTGTGTGTGGATTAGCCGATGCGGTTGGTTATGTATATCGTAAAGGAAATGAAACACATATATCCTTCAAAGGTGGTACATCTGATACCATTATGGAGGCTCGCGCAAGACATATAGCCGGAAAGGATATTGTCATTGCAGAAGGTAATGAAGATGGGACACTTACAACACATTGGGATAGAATATTTAAGTAAATTGATATATCGATTTGTTCGATCAACAGCATACTATGCTGAGAATAAACTTGATATGTTAGCATTACGTATATTAAAATAATAGAGATTATGTTTAGTACAAAGACAGCCGCAATTAACAACGAAGAATTTAGTAATAGTAGTTATATGCCAGTAGGCATCAACCAGAATATCACTCTTAAAGAGGTAAACTGTAACAAGTCTCCTCAGGGTCTCGATTTTCTTGAGATCGTATTTGAGAATGAGAATGGTCAGACAGCTACTATGACAGAGTGGAAGAATACAAAGGGAATGTACATCAAGACAGATGAAGACCTGCAGAAGCGTGATAACGCTCAGTTTGGACGAGTTTGTCAGATTCTCGATTGTTTTTATCCACAGCGACCAGATGCAGAGCTTTCTACATTTAAGGAGATGATCGACTGGACAAAGCAGATGCTTGATCCTATGATCGCTACTAAGAAGAAGCTCCGTTTGAAGGTTATTTACGACAAGAAGGGCTATACTCAGGTAAGTAAGCTCGGAATCTTCGTTGAAGACATGTCTAACACAAATTCGCAGATTAAGCTCTTTAAGAACGATCTTATGGAGCGTCCAGTTGTTGCTGATAAGGAAAACAACGATCCGCTTAACGTGCCACCAACCGTTACTCCGGAAACTGCGGATGCAGCAGGCGCATCTGATCTTCCGTTTTAAGGGATTTACGCCTGAAGAAATAGAAATACTACTTGATTGTATGAAATCCGGTAGATGGTTTTTATACCGTCTATATAGCAGGAGTGTCAAACTATACGACAAGTGGATACACCCCAGGGAGGTAATACTGCCATAAAAGGGTGTTGGTGGAGCTAGGTAATTCAGTTACCCTTTGGAGGTGAAATGCCTCCAATAAGGCTAGTCAGGGTGTCGTGAGACACATGACAAGAATGGTTTATTTTAGTATATTTTCTTTATCCATTCTGCTAGGTTCGATTCCTAGCATAGCCACAATTTCATTGGTACAAATATATGTAGGAAACTCCGGTCCGTGAGGATAGGTGCACACTCTTTTTATTGCACCCCGGTTCTCCTGGGGCGCCAGATTTCATGAGTGAACCATACTTAAGTTGGATCTGGGATGTACTAATGAAGTCCCCGACCTGGATATGTCCGTAAACTATCCGTCCGTCATGACCTGAGCATGTCATTAAACTGCTCATTCTGTATCTCTAGTAGTAGGTGGTAAGCTATATCATTGTGACAGAATGAAGACATGGTTCGATTCCATGGAGATACGCTAATTTATAAGGGGAGTAAGTCTGCAGGCATCTGGTTGACGACAACGAGTGCGTGTCTTGCCGGTTCGATTCCGGTACTCTCCACAATATGGCTAGATTGGATCCTTGCAAGGAAGCGGTTCGAATCCGCAACTAGCCCCTAACTTATAAGTTATGTATAGTACTAGAACAGCAATTACTATGTCCTTGAGAGACATCTTGGACAAAGTAAATGATTTAGACATCTATACGTATTGTCTAGGACAATTCAAAGTTGGAAAGCTTATGAATAGTCCTTTAAGGTCTGGAGATAAAAACCCGTCATTTGGAATATTTCACTCCAAAACCGGAGGACTGCTATGGAAAGACCTTGGAACCGGAGAGTATGGAAATGCTCTAAAGTTCATAAAAGAATACAAAGGTATAACGACTAGAGAAGAACTTGAACGAGAATTATTGAGAATCGTACGCAGAATAAATCCTAATACAACCGTAAGGACAAATACGTACGATATACCGAAAGGAGATACTGATATCGGAATAGTTCGACAGCCGTTTACCAATGTAGACAAACAATACTGGAAACAGTTTGGAATACATATTGATACTCTAAAAAAGTTCAATGTATTCAGCATTAAATACTTTCTTTGTAATAGTATCGTCCGAAGTATCTACAAAGAAAATAGTCCTATGTATGCATATAAAGTGTATGATAAGTTTAAGATTTATCGTCCACTTGCTTCCAAGTTTACTAAATGGCGTACCAATCTGACGAATCGGCACGTACAGGGATTATCCGAATTGCCTAAGGAAGGAGGCGACCTACTCATAATAACAAAGTCACTGAAAGATGTGATGTGTTGCTACGAGATGGGTTTTAATGCAATAGCTGCTGCTAGTGAAACTGTATTTATACCTGAAGATATACTAAGATCTCTACGTTCCAAATGGAAACATATAGTTATACTATATGATAGAGATCGAACCGGTATGCTTAAGGCTAGACAATATAGTAAACAATACAATATAGATGCTTTTTTCATTAATAAGAAATTTAAAGCCAAAGATCTATCAGATGCTGTTCGTGACAACGGATTTAGCACCATGAAAGACTGGTTAACAAAAACGTTACAGAAATATGATTGATGTAGTAATAGGATGCCTGCTTGGTGTGCTGGGAGGTGCAGTAATGTCTCCTCTATTGCATAAATGGCTTACAAAGAAGCTGACTAAGAAAATTCACCTTAGTAAAGGTGGGTTTATGCGCATTTGTCTTCCAAATAAATTGCAAATGACTATCTGGGATAGTTATAGTGATGATGGGTGTATATGTGCGTGTGTCCATCACGAAGGTGAACAAAAAGTAACTGACGGCGAAATTGTCTATTTTAATAGAACTTCTGTATCCAAGATAAGGGGAAAGAATTTTTATTATGATAGGCAAGAAATCTAAAGGTAGAGTGCGAAATGCGACTAAGGTCGATAAGTATGGTCTCCATTTTAGGAGCAAACTCGAATGCTATACTTATGAAGCTTTTATGAAAGCTGGAATACCAGTTAAATATGAGCCAAAGCATTTCGTATTACTGGATAAGTTCGAGATATTCGGCGAACATGTAAGAGCAATAACTTATCTTCCAGATTTTATTGGTAAATATAAAAAACGATCTTTTGTAATAGAATGCAAAGGATTAATGGGTGATTCATTTCCATTAAGGTGGAAACTTTTTAAGCATTACTTGAAACGACATAACAGTAAAATGCGTTATTATATTGTGAGAAATCACAAACAAGTAGATGAATTGGTTGAAAAGATAAAATCACAAAATTATGAATGAAATTTGGAAAGATATAAAAAATTTTGAAGGATTATACCAAGTTAGTAATCTTGGTAGAGTAAAGTGTTTGGAGCATAAATGTCCCGGTAGATACAAAGGGAAGTATAGAACAGTAAAAGAACATATGATGACATGCGTAGAAAACAAAACGAATGGATATTTGTATGTAGCTTTGTCTAACTTAGATAGAGGTAGAACATTTACGGTTCATAGATTAGTTGCAAACGCTTTTATACCTAATCCTGAAAACAAACCAGTTTTAAACCATAAAGATGAGAATAAACACAACAATTGTGTTGACAATCTAGAATGGTGTACGTCGTTATATAACAATACATATAAAGATGTACATTTAAAACGAAAACATTATGTTCATACATATGAGTACGAATTAGACAGAATCAAAGAGCTGGAAAATAAACTAAAGAAAGCAAAACTTGATTTTGTTAAAAAATACCCATCTATTAAATTAGATGAATAACCAATATTTGAGTATTATAATATCAGTAAATATGGAAAAGAAATTTTTGAAAGTAGGTAAGAGCGTAAACTTTAAGTTTAACACAGAAGGTCTTGAGTGTGATTTAACTCCAGGAATGGTTTACAATATTAACGTAGACCGTTACACTGATGCTATTTCACTTGAAGAGTCTAGCGGCTTATCTTTACCTTCTAAGGTATATTGTACACAACGTGACGAACGCTTTATAGACAAGGTTATTAATAGCTATAATCTGTCTGAAAGCGGATTTACTGGTGTGATGCTTGCAGGATTAAAGGGTTCTGGAAAGACTGTGATGGCTAAGGTAATTGCCAATAAGAGTGGTCTTCCAATTATAAATATAGACAAAAACATACGTCCATATATCCTTAGAAATCTTGTAGAAAAGCTTGGTGATACAAGTGTTTGTTTCTTGTTCGACGAACTTGATAAAGTTCTTGCGGATTATGACGATTCTGTATTGTTACAGGTATTGGATGGCTCCGATACTAAAGGTAAACATATGATTCTGTTTACATGTAACGATGACGATGAGATATCAGAGTATCTGATAGACCGTTGCTCTCGTATCCGCTATTGGCGTGAGTTTGATGAGATGTCTCCATCTCTTATAATGGAGGTATTGAACGACAAACTTAACGACAAGAAAGAAGTTAAGTCTTTAACAGACTTTATCAAGGATAACTTCGAAGTATGTAGTTTTGATAATATAGCATCTTTCGTAAAGGAAACTAATGATTACCCTACTACAACATTCGAGGAGTTGTTTGAGGATATGAACCTTTCTTCAAAAGGTACTATAAAACCTCACGCTCGTTCTTGCAAAACTAATTGTCTGAAGAATGTTAAGAAGAAAGCAGCTTCAGATGATTGTTGTTGTGATTGTTGTTGTGCAGGATGCTAATGATTACACCAGAGTACAAAATACCGGAATACGACATTCCATACTACGAAGATAATACGCGCATTAGTAATAGTGCGATAGGCTGGTTCTTGAATAAAGGGCCAGCCTATTTTCGTAATATGCTGGATGGTAAAGAGAAAGGCTTAGATTTGCCACAGTTACGTAAAGGAACAATGATACATGAGTTCCTACTTCAACCAGACCAATTCTGGAATGATTACGTTCTGTTCGATGGTGACAAGCCTAAAAGTGCACAGGCACAAAAGTTCTGCGAAAACTTAATAAATACCGTTGAAATAGAGCTAAATAAACAGCTCTCAGAAGCTTATCGCAAGTCTTATAGTATAGTTGGCAAGAGTGAAGATAAAATCCTTTCAGAAGCGCTTAAAATAAGCGTAGAGTATAAGGATTATATCGAAGCTATTAAGTCTAAGAAAATACTTATATCTCAGTATGACTTAGACCAGCTTATGAAGATTCAGCGCAATGTTGGAGAACATAAACTAGCAAGACAACTAATACGAAGAGCCGGTGATCATGGAAGCATACACGTATACCATGAGTTCCAGATAAACTGGGATTACTGGGTTATAGATGAGCTGAATCATGGAGCTTACGCCACTATCGCATGTAAATCATTGCTTGATAGTTGTACATTTAACTTTGATACAAGAACGTGTACAATTATGGATATCAAAACTACAGCTAAGTTATGGCACTTTGAAGATAGTATGAAAGAATTTGATTACTGTAGGCAATTGTGCTTTTATCAGAAAGCAGTATATTGGTATCTGGCTAATGTACTAAAATTAAGCAATGATGAAATCGATAAGTGGGGATTTGAATTCTATATCATAGCTATAGATACAACAGGTAGCAATGAAATAAGGGTATTCAGATTGTCTGCATTTCAAGTTACTTCTAGAGATGTAGCAGTACATGATTTTATGATCGTTTATTTATGGCACTTGAGAACAAATAGCTGGGACCACAGTTATGATTATTACACTGGAGACGGTAGTGAAACCTTAAGCCTATGAGTAAATTTGCAAAGGTAGTAATGCCTTTGATTATGAACGATATTAAGCTAGATGACTTCTCTGAAAAATCAGGGTTTGTAGATATCTATACATATGACCCTGACAGTCCAGGGGATTATCGTAGTATCTACTTCGTCGTTAATGACGATGTACGGAATGCTTTATCTATAGATAGAGCACGACGTTTTATTAAATCACCTAGTTTGAAAGGCGTTTATACTAAACGGTGCAATAATATGCCATACATGGTGTATAAGCTTAGTATGATGCCATCGATATGTAAGATGAAAGATGGAGTAATCTCTCCGACTCTAGAAGAAAGGACTCGAATTTTGCAGTTTTGGGGTCTTACTTCAGATATAGGAAGATTATTGCTATGTAATAGCACCTTGTCTGTAGAAACGGATTACGCTATGCCGTTAGCAGACGAGGCTCCACTCTTTTTAGAAAACCTTATATAACAACAAAGGGGAACAGTACCTTATCGGTATTGCTCCCCTATTTTGTTTGGTTTAGTTTATGTGAAATATCTTAGTACGCGTTTGTTTTTAAGGCGCTGGTGGTGGAGGCGGTGGCGCAACTGGAGCAGGAGGCGGTGGTGGTGGAACTAATCCATTACCACTATTCTGTTCTCCGTCTTTCCACGTGTATCCACCCATTTTAAACACAGTACCAGTTACGGTGTTATCAAAGTACCATCTACCAACTTTATCATTACCTCTACTAGATCCCCATGTTTGTATATTATTTAAGACACCAGAGGCAGTCATTAGCGATCTTTGCCAACGTGGGAAATATTTGTACTTCGAGTCAGACTTAATAATGTCAGTTGGGTTGTTTCCTGTTAATCCGGTTGCGTCAGCAATAGCGGTAGGTATTTCTGTAAATTTTTCTACAGCAGATGTTACGGTTGTAGCAGATTTAACCATATCTACAAACTAATAGACATTATATAACTAGAATTGCGAATCAATAACTCTAAACATACATTGGTCTATAAGCCTAAGATAAACCTTCTAGTCTATAAAGTTCTTTATTGTAGGTAATGAGTCTTCATATGTCTTAGGTTTAAGATCTTTTGTATCATCCTATACGTATCTATGGAATGCCATCCATCCTACAGAAAGCAATGCAAGACAAAGCCCCCATGTCAAAAATTCTCTAAAAGACTTAACTTCATTCTTGTTAAATTTAATTGGATCGGCAAGTCTGGCTTGACGATTAAACATATATTGGTTAAACCATTTAAGTTGTGTGTGTGCTCCTCTCATAAGATTTACTAATACAGCAGGATTAGCTTCGCCTGTACTATAGTCATACATGCATCTCTACGCCTTCTACTCATTTGTTAGAGGTTTGCGGATAGTTTTAGTCTTAATAGTCGTAGTACCACCTCTCTATGCAGTTTCTTTTACCTATTCAATCTCTCTTATAACGTTGTCTGATGTATATCCTGCAAACCAATGCTCTGCTCTACGTATAAAGAAATTACGCATCAAGAAAAAGAACTTATGTAAGACATTGTTACTAACGGCTGATTGATCATTCTTTGGTGAGTTACCATTAAGTAATGCCATAGTTTGCTATATAGTAGCAGACAACTTACTATCCTAAACCTAAGCATTAGTATATAATGGCTTAATCTTTGCTATACCGTGATCAAAATAGTATGCGTTCCACATAGATTCTCCATGATTGTCTTTCCAATCTCTATTAATCTCTTTCTGTGTAAGACCGCTATTGACCATCAGTCTATCAAATTCCGTCTTTGTATAAAAACCTTCTTTAACAATAGTGTTACCTGGATAATACTTCTTGGCATTATATGTAGCTCTTTGAGCTAGCATATTCATCATATAATCTCCAATTGTATATCCACCTGTAGCAGATTGCTTTAAAGCCTTTGTAATTCTGTTGCGATAAATATCTTTAAATGTTTCGTCGTTTGTTCTAACAAGACCATCTTTCTGCATCATGGCAACAGCTTTACAATTAGCTATAGGATTACCAATATTAAATAGTGCTTTCATAAGATTTGGACCAGTAAATATAAAAGCCTTTATAAGACTTACAAACCCAAATTGATCGTTTCTAGCAGCTTGTGCCGGCATCTGTGTGAAAGAGTCCCATACACCTACAAACATTGATGGAATGTTTGCTGCAAGCATAAGATAAGCAGAAGCACCTCTTGTCTTATTTACAAGCTTTGCTGCTGCAATAGCTTTCTTTGAAGGCTTTTCTCCAGGATTATCGTTCGTTTCTCTAGATTCATAGAACAACTGCTTCAACATCTTAGTGTATCGCTCTTGCTGTCTAGTACCAGTTCCTTGATGTTCTGAATCTCTTGTCTCGTCAGACAAGTTATATCCTAGCGTTTCAAGTTTTGCTTGTACTTTAGATTTGTTTACAAAGTTGTTAGCCATATTTACAAACATACCAACAGTATAAGCTAAATCTGAGCTAATCATAGAAGGATCTTCCATTTCATTTATAAAGCGTGTTGGCGCAGTCTTAAGAACCCATTTACCATTACGCTGTACAAAATCTCCTTCGTCTCTCATATTTATATCATCAGATGTAGCACCAGTGGCATTCTAAAGTTTATTTTTAACGAACTTACTAGGACTACTTAACGCTCTAGATCTCTTCATGTCAGAAGTTCCTTCCATCTACGGAAGCTTAAATCTATTATACGATGGATCAAGTCCAAGCTTATCCCACTGCTATTCCATAGTTTGTACAAGAAGATTGTAATACTAAGCTCTAGCATCACCCTTCTATATAAACTTAACAAAGTCATTATCTCCATACTTATCAAAGTCTGGCTACAAACCACTTCTATCACCATCATAGAATTTATCGTCATATATAGAAGATGTAGATGATCCTTTCTTTGTCGTAAAACGACCTTTAGGTATATATCTAGATGTAGGCTAATTATTGCCAAATGTAGCCCTCTTTGGAATTATCTGAGAGAATACTGTAAGAGGTACTTGCTTTGATTTCATAGAACCATCCTTACCCTCCCATGTTTTTATATACATAAGAATGTTCTCGGCTATCCATTTCTCTACAGACTATCTATTACCACCAAGCGTAGAGAAGTCTATTGCTATTTTACCATCAAGTGATACATACCTAGGCATTCTTCCATCAAGAGCTGCATCTGTGTACTATTTAAGTATATATTCAAACCAAGACATAGGTTCTATACCATTTGGATTATTTCGTGGATCAAACTTTGTTGCGCCATCCTTGGCTAATTGCATTCCAGAAGGATCTGTATAAGGTACCTCTCTGATATCAAAAGCATCTCTAAATTCTTCTGGGTCTATACCAGTAGCATTATTCTCTTCATTGTTTTTAATATCAGCAGATCTTGAATAGAACCACATATCTGGAACTTTTACTGTGCCATCAGGCTGCTCAGAGAAGATTACATTACTAAAATCTTTAACAAAGCCATTCTTTGTTTTGATAAGCTTCTTCATTGAGTTCTAGAACATTCTCTACAGACTTTCTTTAGCAGACTTGTTTTTGCCAAAGATATATTCGAGATATTCTGGGTTTATACCATACTCTGAATTAGCATCAATAAACTTATAGAGATCCTATGTTGTTTTCTCGCCAGCTTTAATCTAGTCTACGATATTCTGGTATTCTTTATCAAACTCCTCAAAATCTGTAGAATAGTCAGTTTGCTTAGCTAACCAGTTATTCCAAGACTATATCTCAAGAGCTGTTTGCAACTCATCGCCTTCTTTAAGATTGCCTTCCTGATCAAAAGGATTACCTAGGTCTTGTAAAGCATCCTTCCACATCTACAGTTTCTAATAATCGTGCGGATTAAGTTTTTCTGGGTATGATAAACCAGTCTACTTATCTGAACATTTCTATAATAAATAGTTAAGTTGATCTTGTATATACTGTTGTCTAGAAAGTGTTCTTGGAGATAAACCGTGACCAGTTCTAGTCTTTGGATCATAAGGTTTACTAAGACGTTCAATAAAGTATGTCTTAGAGTATCTTCTGTGCGCGTGGTCACATAACCATTCTTCGTATCTTCTTTGATATGTTACATAGTTTGGCTCTTGATCTCCGATCCATTGTTCTTCTTCTACCGATGATTCCGTGTCACTTCTTAAAGTTTCTCCGGTAATAGGATCCTTATAGTAGAAATAACCATATTTGTCTTGCCATTCTTTATTAAGTTTCTCTTTAAAGTTTTCCTAGTCCTGTTTAAACTAACCTCTATTAACAGCAGATCTAAATAAGCCTGTAAACTCTCCTTTCTTAGGACCATCTGTATATCTCTCCATCAACATTGTCTACCAGTTCCCTGGAGTAAGATCATCTATGATAGAGTTAGCTTTATCAAAAGCTTTAGCTATCTACTACATAACTGGCAAAGATTCTTTTCTAGTCTATTGATCTGCATCTTGTATCATCTAGAATGCTTGACGAATAATAGGACTGTTCTATCTAGAGTAATTAAAGAATAATGTAAGTTTAGATTCGTCTCCATACATATCATTCTTATGAAGCCAATCTTTAGCTACTGTCTTTATCTTATTCTTCTCTTCTTCAGATTCATTAATGTATTTGTCTACATTTTCATCAACTATTTTGTCTGCTACAATCTATGCAGCATCTTTCCACAATTGATTAATCTGTCTTACTGTAGCATTAAGCGTATCAACATCAGCCTAATCTCTAGCATCGAGATCCATCTAGTTGTCAGACAACGTTTTTACAAGATCGTTGTAGAAGTCTATAATATTAGACTTCATATCGTGTATTTGTTCAGCCGTAAGACTATCAAAATTATTCTTCTAACATTCCTACAAGAAGCCTAAAATAGTATCTCTACGAGCTTGTAAAATAGTATTATCAATTGGGTCTCTTGCAAATACACCAATAGTCTTTAAAGCAGATTGTATAGCTATTCTTGAAGATTCTTTCTTTTCTTGAGACTTGAGTTCCTATATTGTAGACCATACTTGGTCTTCTCTACGCTGTCTATTAGCACCCTTATTAAGTTGTTTCTTATAGTCCTTGTATAATCCTTGGAAAAGCTCAGTTATTCTATGATGTATTTGGTTAATCTTATCTTCAGACGCCTATATTGAGGCTAATCTATCATTAACTTCATTATCTGTAACATTATCCTCATTTTGTTCATTATGAGACATTACTGCAAATAAATCGTTAACAGCAGCTTCGTACACATTGTCTGAACCAATAAAGTCTTTGTAACTTGCAAAAATCTAAGAATATATTTTCTTTATAGCTTGCTTAATCTTTTCAAACAGTGTTTGTTTGCGGTTATATTGTACAGATTTAAGTTTCTCTACAAACTGCGCATTACTAAGCTCTGCGATAAATTCGTACACATTAGATAAACCATAATCTTTAGCCTCTTCACCAAGTGTTTTCTTAGTTTTATTAAGCAAGTCTATAAAAGACTTTCTTATCCTAGAATCATTGCTAATAGCGTGTTCTGTAACAGCGTGAAGCATCTCGTGTACAATAGTTTGTATCTCTGGAGCTTGTGACTAACTTTCGTTTCTAAAGTTAGCATTCTTATTTATACGAATAATCTTACCTACTCTATCATAATGCGCTGCTTCTCCACCTGGAAGGTTATCTACTATTTCGTATGTAATTCCAGTCTATTTATCATTGAAATACCTATTTACGGCAGCCATAACGAGCTTTAAAGCTGTACTAGATATGCCGCTTCTACGAGATTTTAAATACTGCTACAATATTGATATGTCGCCCTTAGAAGGTATATTAGACAACCTAGTTGCTGCACCCATATTCGATTCTCCTTGAGGAGATGCGTACATATCATCTGGATTAGAAAATTTTCCATTATTAAATACAGATTTTACCTACGAATTATCTATACATTCATATACTGTATGAGGTGCATATGTTTTAGCATGAGATCCATAATCAATGACGTTATTTATTATTACGCCGTCATGATGAAAATCTGGATTATAAAAGTGTATATTATTTTTCTAATATTCCTACTTTATCTAATTTATATCTAAATTTAAATACCCCTTTATAGTAATAACATTATCTTTTATATAAAAATTAGCATCTCCGTTTTTATTTACACTAACAGTAACTCCATATAAATCAAATTTAGAGAAATCTTTATTTTTATATCTAGCATAAAGCTCTGCTCTAGAATCAGATACTTCTGCATCAGAATAATCAGTAGTAAGATATGTCTTTTCTAAATCTCTAGTTGATACAAAATCTTTGTTTTTAGAATTATTAATAGTTATATCTTCTATGTTAAATCCAAGCTGTTCAATCAATTTTGATTTATTACCAAAAATATCTACTCCTAATTTTAATATATAATTATTATTAATAGCATCGTTTAATATATTTAAAACATCAGACTTTGTTGACAATGTAATATTGTCACTAAATGGATCATCAAATTCTTCTTGTATCTAGTAATCGTATAATTTATTATAAATTTCTTTATATTTATCAATGTAAAACTATTTGCTTTTTTCTTCTGTTAAGATTGATTCATTAGGAATAGAGTTCCAATAATTTCCACTAGCATCAATTATTTTTGGGTTTTTAATATTTAAATAGTCAATTTTTATATTATTATAAAGTTTGTTCTCAAATATGTTTTTATATTTTTCTGGATTAGCGTTATTATGTATATCACTAAAATTGTAAAACGATCCTATTATATCTTCATATACAGAAGTAATTAATTTAAAAGGAACATTTGGATCCTAATACTCAACAAATAGTCCATCTAATTTTAACAAACAATCTTCTGCGCCTTTTATGTTACCAGAATTTATCGCTTCTATAAAGTTTGGCTTAACAACATTATTAAACCAATCGAAATTACGTTTATCTTTAAAATCGGATTCTTCAACATTGTTCAAAATGCTAATAACGGTCCTTTTGGAATCTGTGTACCACTATGAATATTTCTTTAATGTTACATTACTAAACGACGATAATATATCACTAGTCACATCATTATAGGTCGATGACATAGTAATACTATCTGTGTGATATATAGCTGTTTTAAACCCCTCGATATTTGTGTCAAACTTCTTAAAATTTGGATCGTACTTTTTAGATACCGTATGGTATGTTACCTATGGTTCTCCATTGTTATCAACTACCTTTGATACATTTTCCTTATCGCTTGATGTCCAATCTCCAAACCAATCAAAAAATTCATTTGAATATACTTTTGCTTTTAATATAAGAGCCTATGTTCTATCTCCATTAGTAATATTCAACAACTCTCCAAATAATATAGAGTCGGCGCCATTTGGCGCCTTATCTATACTATATCCATTATTTTTGCTCCAGAGTAAATACGCAGTATCCTCACCGAACAAATCTTTTAATTCACCAAATTCTTTGGCTACTTGTTTATTATGTAAATTAGGACATATTTCTTTCATTATTTACCTCCTTTGCAATGTTTTCTAATTCTTTCAGCTTCTTCTATATCTTCCTTGGTAAGATTAATCTATGCTAAAGCCTACTTCTACTATTCTTCTTTAATTAATGTGTTAGCATAATTATCATCCACAACACCTTCTATAGATAATCCATATCCAGTATAACCAGATCTAGTGTTTTCCTAAACTGTTGATTTTATATTAAATCTGGACAGTAATTGTAAACTAAGCCATTCTGCAGCCTCTCTAGGTAATGCTGCCTTACCAAGAGCTATCTATGATGGGAATACAATTGGTTTACTACTATCTGTTCTTGCAAACATATGGTTAACCCATGATTTAAATGCCATTATATCACCTTGATTATCCTAGAAGCAGCCATCTTTTGACAACCATTTACCAGAAGCGTCTTGCTGATTAACCTTTACTACAAGACCAAACGCATTAGGTGTAATCTTTCCATCGCTACCAGTTCTAATGCAAGCTTGATTTGTACCAGTAGCACCAGAACTTACATTTAATACTGGGTTATAATTAGCGAAACCTTGCATAGGTAAACCTTGCGCCTTAGCATAAGCCTAAGCATTATCTGTGAATACGTACTGTACATTTGGGTGTTGTTGAGGCTAATCTTTATAGAATAACTGTTTGCTTATGTAAACTGTCTATCCAGAAGGTCCTTTACCGTCAAGTTTTACCTCATTAACAGTATCCTATGCATTCTATTGTTCTACAGCTTGAGATATTGTAGGATATTCAGAATTAGCATTGTAATACATCTGGTTAAACCACGTCATCCAGTTATTGCGCTATTCGTCAGTAATATTCGGCTTCATTTGACTAAGATAAGTCATAAGTTTATTAAGTTGGCTTTCAATGACTTCTTGACTCATAGGAATACCATTTACACTAAGATTAATATCACCTGCTTCATATATATTAAGACCATCTCTATCAGACCAGCCCCTCTTAGGTAATAACGCATATACGGCACGTTTGGATCCATTAATCATAGCTTCTCCAACCTTTTTGTACAAAGTGTATGATGTTGGGTCACTGTATACAGCACCATCATTTCGCACTGATACATACAAAGCGTCGTGTTCATGAGAATCCTTACTAATTATTACAGCAGGAGAATACTAAGCATTGAAAGCATAATAATAATCTTTGAATGTAGCTCTACTAACTAAATCGCTATCCATATAGTTATTCTAGGCTATAAGATCGTGATCAATTTCTGGTGCATCAAGCTACTCTCTAATGTAATCAGAGAATGGAACTATACTTTCATCGTGTCTAGATTCAAGCCAACTCATAGGAATATACTTAGCTATCTTATTGAAGCCTTTTGTATCACCAGATGTAAGCATTGCATACAATATAAGATCATTTGCAAATCTTCTAACATTAGCCTAAGGGTCATTAAGAAGCTCTTCCCAAGACTCTATGAACATATCAGAAGACATCTTGCTCTCATCCATACTGTTGATAACGCTAATAAATTTAGGTTTACTTGTAAGCTTACCAGCTACAAACACTTCCTAATCCTAAATATATGGAGCAAGATGCGACAGCAGATAGTTATCTTTTAGTCTACCAAGACCATATGCATCACGCTGTATACAAGCCTGTATAGAGTTAAGTCTATCGAATATTGTAGTATTACCGTCAAATAAACCTTTAACATCAATGCCTAAAGATTTAGCTAATCTAATAGCGTATCTAGTCTTAATCTGACTACTAGCAGCCTACGATATCTTCTTCATAGTCTTAGCATTTCTAAGTAAATCAGACTCCCTGTCATTTGTTTTATACTTAAAGTCGTCAGACAGATTTATAAGTTGTTCCATAAACTAAGGTGTACCCTAAAACGATTGTCCAGCCATAACTCTCATAGGCTCTTGAATAGCGTCTCTTGTTTTCTATTCAATCCAAGTACCATGTATAAGATTATTAATAGAATCCATATCAAACAGCTGATCTGTTTCTGGGTTTGTAAGGTTCTCGTAACCTCTAAGGTAAGCTTGTATTTCAAGGAAATTCTTACCCTGTTTACGAGTATCAATCTTAGTATACTGTACCAAACTATTTAATGCATTAGAATATTTTTCAAGACACTTCCAGGCTATGTAGCAATTAACCTAGAAAGCTCTAGCTCTTTCTCCATCTTCAGTCTAAGCATAGACTAAGTCTGGATTCTTAGCAATCTTCTAAAGCATATCCATATTGTTAAGTACAGAATTTACTATTTCTGCTCGTCTAGCAGGTTCACCTTTAGATTTATTTGGTTCAGTAGCATCTTTAATATACTAATCATCTATTGTCTTACCAGTAATACTAGGGAATATCTCAGCTAATCTTTTATCTCTCATTTCGAAAGCAGACCTAAATACCTTAGGATCTCTAGTAAACTGAGACTTAGCATCTATATCAGCTTTAGCCATCTCTCTAATTATAGGCTAGCATAAGAAATAAAGACCTTGTTTGCCCTTACCATTTCTAGCAAGTAAGTTAATCATGTTGTATGTGAAGCCGTTTACATTAAGCTTAGAGATATATGGGTCTTTTACAATATCTACGTGTGCATTAATAAACGCTGACAGCCAAGATGAAATCTAATTATTATCTTCGTCTAGAATCTAATCAAAACCAGTGATGCCTGTTATATTTGTAAAACTAGACTCTTTAAATTTAACACCATACAACGTTGTAAGAATGTGATTTGTTACATTCAATGCAAATGGACCAATACCAGTTTTACCTGTAATATAGTCATTCTTACGAGTAACCTATTCATGTAATGTACCAAAGTTGTATGCTACACTCTTTGTATTACCTTGTTCTGGAATTTCATCAGCTATACTTGTTACGAGTTCTGTATCATTATCAATAGACTTATACAAGATGTTAAGTGATTTTTTGTCCTTAAGTACTGTAAGAATACTCTCTATAATGCTATTCTATAATCCTTCTGCACTTTCTGGGTCAAATTCATAACCGCCATTCTCATTAACGTTATAACGTGCTAAATAAAGGTGGTCGATATCAAAGTCGGAGCCAGTGATCTTGGTAAACTCAGTTGGAAGTATTACTGTAGACTTAACTGCAGGTACAACATCTACAAAACGTAAAGCATGTATAGATGACTGAGCCTGTGTAGGAATACGGTAACCGATAGTATTAGACGTAGCCTTTTCTCCAATTATATTATGATCTAAAAGCCATTGTCTAGCTTCATTGTAAGACAAGTTCTTTGGAATAATATCCTGGAAGTAATCTATAGATATTACAGCATCCATAGAACCCTCTTCGTTTATCATCTACAATCTCTTACCATTATAGATCTCCTATCCTTGTATACTACCTTCTCCATTCTTTCCTTCGATAGCAAATACTGATCTCTATATAAACGAACTACCTGGAGTCATAATGTCAATAATATCCTTATTAGCAGCAGATATGAGCATAGACTCCATCCAGCTAGCATCAGCAGTAGACGCAATAGGCGCATTCATTGAGCCTGTCTATGGGTTATATGTAAGAGCATCTATAAGATTCTTATTAGCATTTCTTGTGCCAAGTTGCTCTATAAGGTACTCGCTAAGCTTCTTTTGATCTATAATGCCATTAGAATAAAATCTGTCTTTAAACTTATCTACGCCAAGTTTAGAAAGCTTATTAATAGACCCCATAAGCTTATCTCTAAGCTATTCTCCAGTCATATCGCCATACATTCTATCGAGTCGCAAACTAGATAAACAAACCTTAATCATCTGTGTACCAGCTGCTACAACATCACCTTCCTCTGGGTCTGTATTAAGCTGTCTACGAAGCGCAGAGAGTCTCTGTGTATAAACATTCAGCGGCTTGCTAATAGTCTCGCCATCGAACTCAGAATGGCCTTGTAGACCAACTTTTACTGCAGATGTCATAAGAAGGTTATCAATCTTGTTTTCCTTCATCTTATCGTACACATTCTTAAGTTTACCAGTAGCTATACAATCAAATATAGGGAACAATGCAAACTTATTGTAGTATGGCACAGATAGGTTAGAAACCTTCTTTCCGTTCGTTGTGTGATCTCTAAATCCGTAAGCAGTATACTTAGTAGTAACAAGATTTACTTTGTCATAGATGAGTTTATATGCATCTTTTTGATCCATCCAAGAATACTTATCAGAACTTTCGAGGATATTAATAGCTTTAGCGACATCGTTTGTTAATGCACCTCTAGCTCTAAGCATTCTTTTACACATATCAGCGGTAATATAAGATGCACCATCAGCTACATTTATACCGCCCGTATAGGCTTCATAGAAGTTGTTAGCTCTTGTTTCTATTTTCTTAACAGCATCTTCACCAAAGTCATCTACAAGCCTAGTTCTTACTGCACCAATATCTAAATCATCAACACCTTTAAATCCGTAACGGTTTCCATAAATTTCCCTAAGTTCACCATCGCGCATCTTCTCTTGCAGTTCACTCATAATATCAGCGTTTGAAGCCACTTCGTAATCTGATATTTCAGCACATCTATAAAGCTCTCCGTCTGAACCATCGTAGTTTGGTAAAGATGTAACGTTGTCATCACCAGTAGATACAAGACCACCAATACGTTTCTGAATATCCTCTACATTCTTAAAGAATCCAGGATTACCGATGTATAATCTTAAACTTTCCTCAGAGGAAATAATAGCCCTATTCGTCGCGTCTTGCAAGATAGCAGCAATAGACATACTGTGCGCTGTACGCTGTAAATTTTGCGTATTAGGCGTTATTCCTTTCTCTGTGAGGTCTTTATGCATCTAAGCGTACAAAGTGCGTTCTACTGCGTCTATTTGGCTCTGATTAAGATTTATGTTATTAAGTCCAAGATACCCAAGTTTTTCATCTTTAGATACAACGCCAAGGCTAACAGCTTTATCTACTTCGTTCTCATATTGCTCCTAAAGAGTTAACGACATTACCTGTTCTTGCTCTTCTCTAGATTTGTCGAAGAATTGCTCATTAAGAGTTTTAAGCTATTCATCAGGAGACATCTTGCTTATTTCGTAGCGTTTAATCTGTCCATCTTCATACACTCTAAGTGTTGTAAGTGATTTAAACTGAATACCACCAGGCTACTTTCCCTTCTTACCGATGTGATAATTCATTATCTTATCCTCATCATTAAGTACAGGTAAACCTTTAGGATTATCTACAGGTAAGCCAAGCTGTTCTCTACAATCAAGTATAGCTTCACGCTCTGTATAAGCATAGTCGATAAACTAGTTTAATACAGATTGATTAGGCTGTAAGTAATAGTGCGTACTATCTAAGAATACCATCTTTGGAGCACCAGATACAGTATAGGCACCATTATCTGACTATCCGAATTCCATTCCTGGAATATTTATGCCGCCAAGAACCATATATGTACCCTTATCAGCAAGTGTTGGGAATATACAGTATCCATTCTGAAGCATTGCGAACTTATTGATATAGTCTTCAGCTTCTGCAAGATTGCTATACTTTGAACCATTATCTCCACGATTATCAGATTTAAAACCAATAGGTGTGTAAATACTAATGTTAAAATCCTATCCATTCTATAACTGCTTAGCAACAATAGAACCCATATTTACACCATTATTGTTCATAATATTGTAGCTAGACTATAGTATTGTTTTTACTACCATATTGTTCTTATCGTGGCTATTAAGATTCTCTGTAGTATTACTAATACTATTGTTCTGAGACTCATTATACAACTTAGTTCCATCCATACCATTAGACATCTTGTCTGTAGTAATCTTCATATAAGCTCCAGCCCAGTTACCTAATTCACTAATAAAACCAGTCTTAAATATTTCATCTATAGATCTTTGAGTTGTATAACCGTTAGCTTGTACAGTTTTGCCTACGGCATCAATAAAACTGTTAATGTTAGATACACCTGTAGATGTGATCCACTTCTTAAGAGCTTCTCTGCCAACACCGTTATACTTTGTAGACAACATATGATCAAGCATTTCTTTAGTAAAGTTTATGCCAAGCATATTAAATTCTTTACATATATCATCCTTAAGTACTTCGATATCACTATTAGATGCTGCGCTTCTAACTCTTCCGTTTATCTTAAATTCGCTAGCAGAATCATTCAGTATCTGCTACTACAAATCAGAGAAAAACTGAGATATGAACCTAAATGCATTTCTTGCTACTGTCGTAGGCATATCTACCTAGGTATTCTTTGTGTTATACTTTGTAGAAAGAAGCATCTATCCATTCTACCCAACTGATCTCTACAATAAACCAGATTGACCAGAAGATAAGAATGAATTCCAAAGCTTAGGGTACATTCTTGCGTCTCTATCGAAGTTTGCATCAGATATCTTAACTTCAACACCTCCATTCTTATTACGTATAGACCTACCAATAATAAAATTGTGCTCGTGACCCTTGATAGCTGTAAATATCTGTATCATAAACGCCTCTTTATCGAAGTCTATCTTTTCAAGTTGATCGTCATTATTGAATGTGTAGATAGAATTGTATAGATCACTATATTTCTGATATATAGCCATATACATAGGATTCTATGTAGATAACTCTTGTAATCTATTCAATAAGTCTAAAGGTGTTTTAACATCATGCAACTTACTAACAACCACATTAAACACCTGTTTAATAGGCATAAATGTAGGAATACCATATATGTTCTTAGATGTATCAAGTGTAAGTTTACCATTATCATTAAACTTATAATAAGGTATTGTAGCAAAGAACATCTTCACTGGTTTGCTTACAGAATCAAGCTTGTTGAACTCGAACGCAGATTTATCATATCTTTCGATAGACTTTCCATAATCATTCTCCTCCTGGTCGCTTGTCTCGGAATCGTCATCATGTTGATATTTGCCATCATAGACATCCATTATTTCAGTAAGATATTTCTGTACCTCTTTTGATATAGCTGAGAAATTAGGGAATATAACATCACCTTTATCATTTAATTCTGCGTAAAATACTTCTCTAAATGCTTGCTATGTAGGGGTAACCGAATCCACAGACATATACTATCCATTCAGAACAGGCTTAACAGAACCAGGCTCACCAATAAGGTTGTTTATGACCTTCATTGGTATGTATTTAATAGGAAGCTCAGAAGAGTTGTGTACAGCATCATATATATCAGTAGCATCTTTTGCAGACTTTACTATAATGTACCCAAGGGCTCTAGCCATATGTTCTTTCTCAGCAGCAGAGCCTATATGATCAAACTTGCGTCCATTTATTTCATAATGCAAGTCTTCGCCAAACAACTTTTTGAATCTATTCTGCTATTCTTTATTTACCTGTTTATCTGCATATTTCCCAGATTTGATGTCATTAAATAGCGTAAGAATCGCTTTAGCATTGTTTCTATAATGCCATAATATACTTAATCTGTTAGCTACTTTCTTTATATTCCTCTTAATCCAGCCTTGTTTCTTTATACTATTAGCATCTTTTGTGCCGAGCATATAATCGACAAATAAATCAGCCAATCCCTCAGCTACATCTCTTTCTGTAGCAGCTTCTGGATGAGCTTTTCTGTATGCCTAATACATCTATTCTCTAATAGATGGCTCTACAAGTAATTCTAACGCTCTATGGAATCCTTCGTGGAAACCAATAGTATAAGGAACTGAATTAGACATCTAAATAACAGCGTCTGTACATTTAGCAAGTACTGCACTATTCCTTTTGTAAGCCGCATCTGATAACCTCTCGTTCTCTACCCATTGTGGAGTAATGCCAGTGGTTTTTCTAACCCATTCGTCAACAGCGTTAGCAAACGAAGGTTTTTCTTTCTGTCCATCAAACTCACTTAAATCTTGTTCATAGAATAAAGACATAAATGTGTCTTCAGCCTACTTTTGCTGCTATTGAATATCTTGTTTAGCGACTGTTTTAGACACTTGCTGAGCACTTTCGTCCGGATGGTCTTGCACAAGCTCTACGTTGTCTACATATACTGTAGGTGGCTCTAACTTAGCTGCGTACGACATCAAATAACCGTTGCGCAACATATAACCAAGACCAGTTGTACCCTTACCGTCGTGAGTAAAGTCTTCTCTTGTAAACGTAAGACCATTTGGGAGCTCAACTTTATCAAGATTAGGATCTGATGCATATTGTGCGTTAAGTTTAGATAATACACTATTATGTGATGACTATATATACTGCTGCATATTCTACTGAACAAATGCAGCGTCTTTTGTCATATACATATTACACAACGCATTATAGATATTAGCATAGTCTACACTAGGATTCTATGTAGGATAAATAACATTGCCTATAATAACTCTCTTGTTAGCCGGATCTAATGTAACAAGACCTTCTATTGAGTTATATTTCTCGTTTAGTACTTTATTGTCAGCCTTAATATAAAGAACCTACTTAAGCAGGTCATCTATAGAGTATCCTTGATATTCGTTTAAACCTTGATAACATTTATACCATATAAGGTCTGCAATCTTATTAGCCTAACCACCTTGACCAGACGTAAACTTAGGCTATATTAACGGCGTACCAATGCATCTGTTATCTACTGCCTTCTCAGTCTGACCAGTATCATAGAAGTATACTATATTGCCAGATTGTGTTATAGCTGTACGTTTTATATATTCAAGATCAAATCCACTGATTAAAGTTGATAATTCTGGACCGCCATACACCATCTTTGTTACATCGCCAGTGTTTACGTTTTGCGTAGCTTTAAGAAAACCTATTCTGTTACCAGCGTCACATGTAATATTGTACAAATCATGCTAATTAAGCGTTCCTGCGAACAAGAATTTACTTACAGGCTATAATTCGCTACCATTCTTAATTGAGCCCTTAGAACGACTTAATTTCATACTTATATGGTATCCTTGATGTGCTTTCATAAAGTCAAGCATATATTTAACTTTCTGCACAAATACAGCGTCTGCAGCCTTCTTTCTAGCAAAGTATATTGGATCTACGCCTCTAGGACCGGCGTCGTTACCCTGGTCGAATGTCATAAAGATTGTTCTACCTTTAGAGTCTGCAAGCTTAAGTTGAACTTCATTGTTTCTCCACACAAGTTCAGCATTACCAGATTTTCCAGAAGCGTCTGGATAAATCAAATGTGGATCAAGCGCTATAGAGAAGTAATGTGGGTCAAGTTTAGCCCTAAATGCAGGGAAGTGTTTAGTAGTATCACTATACAACTCTCTCCATTGGTCGTCAATCATATTGATACTCTACGCGTTGTTTATATCAAGTATATCATCAATATTTGGATCTACAGGGAATCTCTGGTTATATTCTCTAATGAAGTCTTCTGCATCGTAAATAGTATCAGTAAGCGCATTATCAAGAGCTGTATTAGTCTTTTGTACGTTCTTTGCATTATCAGCCAGGAATTTAAGCTAATTATTTATAACTGTACTCCAGAATCTCTGTAAACTCTTATTGCCAACAAGACTATTCATAAACTCACCATCAAATGTAGCAAGAAACGACTTGATCTTGTTAAAATAAGTAAAGCTAGGATTACCAATATTGGATGCAAATTGAGTCTGCCACATTTGCAAAGCCTTGTTTGCGGCATCTCCGTACATCATTCTATTGCTTACGAGCTTGTTAATAGCAGCTGTTATAAGTTTTTGCTCTGGAAGAGTGTCACCAACTTTAAACTGATCACTACCATAGAATTGGTCAAGTGCCGTCTATGCGTCATATATAGAATAAATAAGCTCATTAACTTGAGCTCGTTCGTCCGCTGTTGTAATGTTAAGGTTTGTAATAGAGCTTAACAGTGTATCAAGTTTTTTGCAAATCTCGTGTACAGTATCTAAGCCTGCCTAATATTGCTCATCTACAATAACGTGATCAAACGCATCTTCTGGGTAGAATTCAGGTACGGTATTCTCGTGCTATTTAGGCTATAGGAGCTAATTTAAGCGCATCTGAGCGTCTTCTTTTAAGCTCTGGATAGATTCTATAGCTGAGTAAAGATCTCTTATCTGAAGCAATAATTCGTCCTTATTTGAGCCTTCTTTAAATATATCATAAGATGGTACGGTTTTACGTTCACCACCAGCTTCAGCAATACTATCGTATATACTTTGCAAATCTGATATAAGATCGTTCACTTTGTCTTGTAAAGGTTTAACTACCTCATTAGATATATCTTCATTAGACTTGTTATAGTAAGGTGTTACAGGTTTATTGAAATCGAGCATCTCTACTTTAAATACTGGTTCAGCAAACATTCTATTAGCCTTTCTATCACTATAGAATGGCATAACGTATGTACCCTCTATGTTAGAACCAAATATATCGTATAGAATCTAGTTGGTTCTCATCAGCTATCTCTTTTCCTGGTCTATCATGCTTTCTCTAGCCATAGAATTAACTCTCTAGCCACTAAGCATTCTACCCTTTATATCAGGTAAATATGAAGAACGCACATCAATTACAAGTAACTAACCATCGTTATCCACAAGAACAATATCAGCCTATGATTGTACGGCTCTACCTTTATCATCGTAACCGTATATAGGGATGTCTGTATTAAGAATCCTATACTACCCTCCATTAAGCATTCTATCTCTTACTGATTTTATATACTATGTTGCCTAATCTATACCTTCAAAGTCTTGTAACGTGCTTACATAAGAGTCATTACCAAGCATTATTGCCTAAACTAATTCTCTAATAGCCTCACCATCCTTTATTGACTACACATTATTGTACTGCGTATCAATGGATGCTAAATAGTGAGCAAATCCATCAAGAAGCTCTTCTTTATTATCCTGTTTAAACAGTTCGTCAAGAATATCTGTATAATCACGGTTACCAAATCTATCTGCATTCTCAGTAAGAAATTGTATAGCCTACTATTTGTCTTGAATATTTATCTACTCTTGTATATCTGGATATAAAGACTATTTTTCGAGTCTATCTATCTCATCTATGTTTTCAAATACATGTAGAGCATTATTGTCATCATATGCTATAGTTGTATGAAAACAATGCACAAGAGCCCTATCTTGCTGTTGCTTCAAAGCTTTTCTATATCCGTCAAAAGACGTGTCCTATGAAGCATGTGTGGCAACCTGCGCGCCATAAGACTACACATCCATAGGAGTGTTCATATTTTCCTTCTCTTTACGTGTAGATGTAAGATAATGACGAATATACATAGCTTTTGCTAAAGCCAATACTGATGGACCGCCATCTTGTCCAGTTTCTTCTTGAAGAATAGTTTTTATATCATTATAAAGCTATTCGAATTTATAGAAACCAACCTTGGCGTTCTCCATAAGTCCATCAAATGATTGCATTGCAAGCTCATCAAAACCAAGTAAGAATGATACTCTTGCTTTATTTCTTCTAGTCTTACGCTTCTTTCTATAATGCTCTCTAGCTTTATCTCTACGACGCTTGTATTCTTCAACATGTTTCTGTAATTCCTCTGTAGTAGCTGTGTGTTTTTGCTAAGTTTCTGTTGGATCTACAGCCTATTTAGCTTGAGCATTAATGTCTTTTATATCTTCCTCGGCAGCTTTAAGCATATCATTCTAGTAATCCTCTGTAAGCTTTGTTACAGCGTCTCCAGAATATATATCAGACAACATCCAGTCGATATTTTCATTCTGTTTATTTGCATCAATAATCTTTGTGATACGCTCATTAAGCTTACTCTTAGATCCATCTTTAGCCGCAGCTCTAGTATGCTCTTCTGGCTTATATTTATCACCAAGCTTCTACTTTAACTCAGCCTACTTTCTCTGATACCTAAGTTCATCTGGATTATACTCAAGATTACCATTATCATCACGTGTAACACCTTCTGTATGAATTGATAATGTAGAGTTAAGTAAGGATTCATTAGCTGTATACATAGCCCTAGCTTGTTCAAGCTCCTGGATCTCATTATCATTAAATCCAACAGACTCGCTAAAATTGTTCAAGAATTGTAATGTCTATTCATCGGTAGACTTCTCGTCAAAATTCTTATAAGCTTTAGCCAAACTTTGCTTTGCGCGAGCAATTTGTTTATCTATATTTGCTGACAATAACTTAGCATCAGGTCTAACTGTCTTTAATCCAAGTTTATCGTGAGCAAACTTAAATATATCATCAATAGAATTCATCTTAGCCTTAAGCGTAAGCAATGCTTTCATTCTATTGTGAGCTTCAGAATTTCTCTGGAAGTTATTTATGTGTCTATCGTGCTCTTCTTTCTGAGAGTTTTCTACAAATCTTTCACCGTATTCATTAGCCTCATCTTTAATGGACTCTTTATATTTTGCTACAGATTTTTCTACTTCTTCTTGAGGTAAAGCTGCTGTGTTAAGAGACTTCTTATATTCATCTACTTTTCTGTTAATATAAGACTCAATAGCCTTAGTTTTTGCTGTAGCTGCATTTATAGCAGTCAGAAGAGGATCTCTTGACTACTCTTGTCTATTTACAGCCTATTCTACCTGATTTTGGTAACCCTGCTATCCGTAAATCTATTGAAGTCTAATTTCAGCTTCCTACTAAGCTTTTCTATTAGCAGATAACTATTGCTCGATATTAGCCCTATCAGCTATAGCTACATTGTATTGCTCTGTGCCTTTATTGATACCTTTAAGGCGATATTGCTGCTCAATCTATTTATTGTTTACGAGAGCAGAAATACGTTCAACATTAGACTGTAAGTCGTTCCAATATTGTTCACCGAAACGTGGTCTCTCTCGCTTCAAATCAGCCTCTCTGAGCTGCTATATTTCTGTAGTCAACTAATTATATCTTCCCTTAGAGATCTGGTCTGAGATTACAGCGTTACTAGCTCTATTCATCTTACCTTGCTCTCTATCAAGAAGTGCGCTATGCATTATGGCGTCTTTTACTTGTACAGTATTCTTAATATCGTTAACAGCGTGATAAATGTTCATAGCTACCATAGGATGCATACCACCCATAGCAAAACCGCCTCGCCAGTTTGACAACATCTCCATATCGTTGTAAAGCTCAGATTCACCAAGGCCAAACATACCTTTATAGAAATCCGTTACCTATTTGCTGTAAGCCATATCCTGGAACGCTAGACTAAGCAAGTCTGCTGATCCGTATCCATATGTTTTAGCAAACTCTTCAGCAGCATTAGCGTTCAACTGCTGTATAATTTCTTCATTACCTTCAGACGCTCTATCTATGATACCTTTTCTAACAGTATTAATACCATATTTGTTAAGCATCTTAAGAGTGGCAATTGTATTAGGGTTTTTTACAGCAGCTTTTAACAGTTTTCTCTTTAATGTTTTTGCTCCAACCATTGTGGCTAAAGCTTCAGCTTTCTTTGCAATAGCCTCACTGGCCATTACGCCAGCATCCTTAAGAGCTTGTGGCATTATTTCTTTGGCAAGACCTTTAATGCCTCTTGCAGTTTCTCCTACTGCAGCGCCAATACCAGCACCAACATAGTGGCCAAGAACTCCACCACCAAGTACATCCATTGTTGTAGAACCAATTTTAGCTCCTGTTTTACCAGCTGTACTTGTAAGAGAATTAATATACTGTCCAGCCTGTGCAAACTTACTTTCAATAGCGCCATTTAAACCAGCAAGAGCATAGTCTGTTCCTATTACTAGTCTACCAGCTTTACTTGTAGCAAGTTTTGCACCAATCTTAGTTGTTGGAAGCTTATACACGGCTTGTCGGTATAGATTAGAAAGACTGTTGCCAGGTTGTACATACGATATAACGTTTTGTACAACTTCGGTACCCATAGTTCTGACGTTATCTATCATAAACTACTGCTCAAGACCTTTTGTGGTACCAAGTTTAGATTTAGATAAACGCGGATCGTTACTTTTTGTAACACCCATCAAATAATCTCCAAGAACTTTTTCTTTACCTTGTTGTGTACTTAGGTCATATCTAGCCTCAGCATCTTTCTTAGACATACCATTCTACATCGCAAATTTTACAGACTGCTTTTGTAAATCTTTATACGATGCAGAAATACCTTGTGCTTTACCTAATGCTTCCTATGCTTCATATTTGTTAAGATTCTACTGATAATTCTATGTCCAACGTTGAGCAATTTCAGCGTAGTTCTCATCCTATGCACCTTGTAAATTAAATGGGAGTGCTGCCGCATTAGCTGCATTGTACAATGCAAAACCAGCTTCCGGATGTCCTGCTGCGCCTAAAGCAAAAGAACCAATAGTACCAGCAGTTGTAATAAGATTACCTATATTACCTGTATCCGAAGACCAAGAAGAACCCATTTGCTGTGGTAAATTCCACAACCAATAATCAGGTGTTAAAAGGTCGTCGTTGGCATGTATATTGGCAAGATTCTCAGCATGTTTACTAACATTCCAAAAGTTTTTCCACTTAGAAGCCCTACGCATTTGATCGTCAAGAGTTTCTTTGTAATCCTTAAGGTCTTGCTAACGCTTAGCTTTAAATTGATTAGCTTCAATCTCTTTTTGATCCAAGCTCATTCCTTGGTGGGCTTTCTCGAATCTATCAGATAGCTGTTTATTATAATTATCAAGCCAATCTCTAGCCATCTATTCTTTAGATCTACCTGTACCATCAAACGTGTCAATATTAGAGCTAGCCATACCAGCTTCTCTTGCTCTATTTTGAATAAAACTAGACACCCATCCTGCGAATTGAGAAGTTATATTTGTTGCTACATTATTCCAGCCAAAAGTGTTTTTAAATGCATTTTTAAACGCTTTTTCAACAGCATCTCCATTATGTTCTTTCATCCATGAAGATTTATATGCGTCAGCCAATTCGTTGAGATCTTTATCCTATAACTAATCGTAAGTCTTAAGTAAATCCTACCCAAGAAGATACGTATCTCTCCATGCGTCGCCTTTAACCTAAGCTTTCGGATTTGCTTTAAGATAGTTCCATTGGTCTTCTTTTGATTTTAAATCTCTTTTTAATCGCTCTCGTTTAGCCCATGCATCTGCTTTAGCTTGATCTGTTTGTGCGAGAGCAATCTTACCCTTTGTGCTTTCAATTCCAAGATCACTAGACTGAGATGAGAATAAACCAGCCCTCTATCCAATATTAAATAATGTTTCTCCAAGTCCATCATAAGATCCAGTTAAAGGAGAGCCCATAGAACCGAATATTGCGTGCAGTGGACTCTTTAGATATTCTTGATGAAGAGCTTCTTCTTCGAGTTTAGATTGCTTCTCTTTCTCTGCATCAGAAAGCATGTCTTCAGAATCATCTTGAGCATCAATCTTTTGCCTATTTGACTGATATTGTTTCTTGTACAAGCTGTCAATATGTTTATTCCAATCATATTCGGCTATAGCGTCTTTCTATCTCTGAATAGATTTTTGACTAGGCTTGTACCAATTTCCGTGCGGCATTATATCAGATTCCAATCTTGAACCAGATTGTCTTGATATATAACTTGGTACATTAGCCTAAGTCCTTTTATTAGGAACGGATTTGCGTTGATTTGGTAATGTTATACCAAATTTTTTAGCCTACCCTCTAAAATAGTCCTCTGCTGGGGACTTAAGTAAATTGTAATTTGCCATAATTTAATTATTAATCATTTGGTTCTTGCTGATTCTCTGTATTTGACGGAGAACCCTTATGTGTTTCATTAACAGGGAGCCAGAATTCTGTAACACTACTCAATTTACGTAATGTTTCGTCTGTCTGATCGCTAGTATTATCAAGCTTACATCTTACATAGTACTTTCCTGTCTTTGCATTATATGTAAGACCACCTATTACCGTAGCATTAACCTATCTGCCTTTCATAGCTTTCTTCCAAGGTGGAGTTGTGGTTCCATCAGATTTAAATCCTCCTCGTTTTACAGGATGTGCGTCGCCAACTTTAAATGTCACAACTGTCTAATACTCACCATTAGTCTTAACTCGTCTTACCTGTACTCCTGGATCAGAAAAAGCGACGCCTTCTTTCTAATAATCGTCTGTAGTACCAAGTCCAGCAGACTAGCCTGGCTTATTGTACGCTACATCAAATATTGTCCAAAGATTTTTTGGCTTACCATCTCTACCATATCTAGACGAACTTGACGAATTCTATATACTTGGATTATTAGCGCGCTTTACATCGTCTTCGTATTTATAGTCTATAATTGCTTTTTGATTAGCAAGGTCTCTAGCAGACTTCTTAGCATCAAGCTAATCAGCAAGTATATTCTAATAATTGAGCAATGAATATTTATTAGGATCCCATGCTATATTCTTCTTACCTTCCCAAAGTTGTGCTACAGTATTCTATAATTGCTATTTAACCTAATCATCTGTAGGGTTGGATACACCGGCCTACTGTAACTACTGTTTGGCTTTATCATAATAATATTCTCCAGCAGCTGTAGACATAACAGACGGAATAGCTTTTCCAGCTGTATCAATAATCATCTAATCTGTAATACCAGTGTAATCATTCTTTGGATCATACTTATAACCCATAGCTTCAACTTGTTGCTATGTAAGGTTGCTTGGTTTGAGTACACTGTACGGAATCTTTGTGAGATCTTCGAGCGTATCCATCTTTGTAGGTGCTAAAGTGTTCCAGTTCTATGTATATGGATCAAATTTATCATAATCCAATCCATATTTCTACATTTGCCAATTAAGCTAATCTTGGGTAAGTTTTCCTTCTGCTACCATTGAGGCTGCAGCCTTCTAGAATGTCTTCATATTATCAGCATCTGTTTTCCATTTAGAGATCTTATCATAAGGAACTTCTCTAATAATTTTAGCTATATATGCTCTTCCTTCTGCTGATCTAAGAGGATCTATACCATTCTAATACATATAGTCGATAGCTTTGTTTACTCTTCCCTTAGTCTAATCGTAATATGCTTTATTAAGCCCTGAACTAGGACTGTACAGATCACCAAACTCCTTAGCAAACTCTTTCTAATCCTGTACAGCCTAGTTATATTGTTCTCTTGCAGCACTGATGTACTACGACATCATACTGCTGTCCAGTAGGTCTATAATAGGGACCGCTACTGGTTCGTCATACATTCCTATCATTATCCTTGTCTTAAACTAATTTTATTATATGGGTTATAATCAAATTCACTTCCAGCCCATGTTGGTAAGAATAATCCATTAGGACCAAATCCACCAGTGTAATCGCTAGAGAAATTAATTCTTTCATATGGTGTGCCAAAAGCGCCCCTCTAATACTATTCTTTAGATTTAGCCCAATTTCTTGTAGATTTTGCAGAATCAGCAACTTTATCTAGATCTAGATACCAATATTTCCCATAAGGGGCATTAAGCTTATTTAATGAATAGTCGCCATATTCCAAACCTAATACACCTCTATTGATACCTGTGCTTTGATAAGGAATATTTGGTGTGCCTGAAAATGGAGAATACTAGCTAGGTGTCCAACCTGGAGCTATATTTTTATAATCGATAGGTATAGATCCTCTTGTTGCTGCACTTTTTGTACCAGTTGTAGCATTAGTATCTATACCATATATTGCTTTTAAAGCAGCATTCTTATTATCGAGATCTTGCTGATACATATCAAGCACATCTCCATATTGCTTATTCTTAATGCGCTGAGATAACCATTTCTGACCAATGAGGCCAAGATTTGATAAGTGTGTTTCAATACCCTTGGTCTTAGCACCATGCGCCCTATTGTAAGCTTCCCACGCATACTAGTTGGCAGCCTGTCTTCTAGCAGCATCTTGATTACCTTCCGCCAATGCAGCAGTAGCCCAATTTTGTCTATACTTATTATTTTGTAAATCAGCATT
>OJAR01000003.1_pt1 | contig 149599 bp, 126 predicted proteins | sample 1589431 | NCBI WGS metagenome assembly OJAR01 (sample SAMN03283242) | human gut metagenome | biome: human-associated habitat; material: feces | host: Homo sapiens | place: Peru | collected 2012 | reverse complement strand
AACTGGCCACAGGCACAGAAACGTTGGTGTATGAACAGAGTGCGATAAACACGTGTGAAACAGTTACCCTGGACGCGGGGCTGTATCGTGCGGAACTGCGTGGGGGCAGTGGCGGCCTGGCCAGTAAATGTAATGCGGGTGTATTTAATACGCCGCAACTGGGGACGATTAATACAACAATTATAAAACTGGACGCGTCCACAACAATATCGGTTTTTCGTGGTGGTGATGGAAATGATTCGGGGGCGATAAACGGTCATCAGTTTCCTGGTGGCGGTGCATCGGGTGTGGACAGTTTAATAGTTTTACCCATGCGAACAATACGTGCAACCGGTGGCGTGCCAGTTCAGTGCACCGCCCAGGCTGTAGACGCATTTCCATCTGGTGGCTGGTCATCGCCGGGGCATTGCATTGGTGGTGCGACCAATTCCAATGGTGGTCGTGGTGTGTCTGGTTACAGCGTTGGTGGTCGTTGTGGCGGCGGTGGTGGCGGTGCGCCCAGTGGCACGGGCGGTGCGGCGGCAAATAATACCACCGCGGGTTCAAATGCGACAAGTGCGGGTGGTGGCAATGGTGGTGATGCGACCAATCCAAACGGTGATTCAAAAACATCAAACATTGGTTACGGTGGCCGTGGTGGTGCAAATGTAACCTGGACATGTGGCGGCCAGACAATCACCAGTTACGGTGGTGGTGGCGGTGGCGGCGTATGTGGGCTTGCAATTAAAGCAGTTTGCGAAGTATATGGTGGCACATATGGCGAAGCAGGTAATGCCCCTCAGTGCTATTCCGACTGTGCCAACGGCGGCGATGGTGGTTCTGGCAGCACCGGAACATCAACCGACAGTTATGTAAAGATATACAGAATAGGATAGGGGGCGGAATATATGATAGCGGCATTATTGGCAACATTACACATAATGACACACAACGGTGCGATATATGACGTTGTTGAAGACATTCCAGCAGGTTCATGCATAATTGGTGGCGCGGAAACCCTGGTATACGAAGCCAGCACATTCAACACATGCCAGGAAATAAGATTAAAGCCTGGGTGTTATCGTGTTGAAATGATGGGCGGTTTGGGCGGCAAAAATGAAGAGTGCAAAGATTGGGCGGAACAAATGATAACGAGCCCGTTATCAGGCATGTTCACATTGTATACAGAAACCACAGTATACGCATTCCGTGGTGGTGATGGTATGCCGGGGACGGTGAACAAATCGGGTTCGTATTACGGGACATTTGGCGGTGGTGCGTCTGGTGCGGACAGTATCGTGGTTGTTGGCGACCGCGTGTTACGCGCACGGGGCGGCGCAGGTCAAATGTGTGTGGCGGTGTTTGTAAATGAGCTTGGTGGATTGAATAACCCCGGTTGGGCCAAGAGTCGTGCATACGCCAATGGCAGTCCTGGCGGATGGACGGGCGGTTATGTTGAATATATGACAAAGATATGTATGTCAATGCCAACATGGGGCAAAACTATAGTTTATACCTGTGGTGGTGGTGGCGGTGGTGCGCCCAGTGCCCCCGGGGGCAATACGTCATTTGGGTCCAGTTGTATGGGTGGCGTTGCAAATGATGGCGCGGACGGCACGGCTGTTGGTGGCGGCAATGGCGGTGATGTTACAGATGCGTTGTATCGCAATGATGGTGGCGACACAAATCCAAAATCCGCCAGCGGTGGTCGTGGTGGCGCGAACGTAACATGGCAATGTGGGGGCCAAACAATCGTCAGTTATGGTGGTGGCGGCGGTGGCGCGTGCGTAAATGGGGTTGCTGGCCAGACCGCCGACGGTGGCGATGGTGGCAGCGGCAGCACTGGCACATCAAATACCAGTTATCTGAGAATATACAAGATGTAGATGAATATGGCAGAGTGCTGCTATTGTGTCCGTTGGTGACGCACAGGCTGTTATTGATGCCCATATTATCTGGAATTTTATTTCAGGCGTTCGGCGGCGGTGCGGGCCAATTCATCACAACGTTCATTAAATTCGTTCCCATTATGGCCGCGAACCCAATGCCAATGTATTTTTATTGCCGTCGATAATTCGTCCAATTGTATCCACAGGTCTTGATTCTTGACAGGTTTTTTGTCCGCTGTGCGCCAATTGTTTTTCTTCCAATTTTTTATCCAGGATTGCATTCCGTTTTTTACATATTGACTGTCGGTGTGTAATTCAATTTCACTGTGTCGACGCGCCGCGGTCAGTGCGCGAATCACCGCCGTTAATTCCATACGGTTGTTGGTGGTGTTCGTTTCGCCCCCGCTGCGTTCGGCGACGTGTTTATCATCGGTTGCAACAAATGCCCATCCGCCCGGGCCAGGGTTGCCAAGGCAACTGCCGTCTGTCCAAATTTTTAACATTTTATTTAACCTTGTTTTGTGATATAGTATCATAAAATGAGATTTGATGCCAAACAATTAGCAGAAATGTCACGCAGTGTCCGCGCATACGCACTGGACGCAGTGCGGACTGCGCGTTCGGGACATGTTGGGATTGTCCTGGGGGCGGCAAATATTATTACAACAATTTATGCGAATTTCTTGCGCCCGGGTTGCGACAGATTTGTTCTGTCGGCGGGACATGGCAGCGCGATGTTATACGCCACATTAAAACTGGCGGGATATGATGTTGGGGATTTGAAATCTTTTCGCACGATTGGCGGATTGCCGGGGCACCCAGAATATGGAATTGATGGTGTGATGGCGACAACGGGCCCCCTGGGACAGGGTGTTGGTAACGCGGTCGGCATGGCGTTGGCGGCCAAGATTCGTGGGGCTGATGAAATGGTTTATTGCCTGTGTGGTGATGGCGATTTGTCCGAAGGTGTCGCGGCCGAGGCTATCGCCTTTGCCGGACGATACAGATTAAACAATCTGGTTTTATTATGGGATGACAATGGCATCACGATTGATGGTGCGGCATTGACGGATGTTGATATGTCGGCACGTATGAGGGCAGCGGGCTGGCACACGACGGCGGTTGCAGGTAATAATTTTAATGCGTTGGACCGTGCGTTGCGTGCGGCGGCAACTGCGGATGCGCCGACGTTTATTCGTTGCCGTGATGTGATTGGGGCGGAATCGCGTCTGGCGGGCGCGGCGGCGGCGCATGGATTGGCGTTGTCGGATGACGAACTGCAAAATTTGGTTTCTGAATTTATGTCGTCAGATGGCGATGCCTTGTGGGCAACGGTTGCCGCGGACGCGCATGCGAAATATATTTTTAATCAGCCGGACGTCAGTGTTGCTGATATGCCAACACTGGATTGCGATGCGGATATTTCAACACGTGAACTGTCGGGAATTTATTTGCAGTCGATGATTGCCGCAGGGGTGCGTCTGGTCGGCGGCAGCGCAGATTTATCGCACAGCACGAACGCAAAAACATCGGCTCATTACGATATTACCCCAGATGATTTCAGTGGCAATTTTATAAACTATGGCGTGCGCGAACATGCGATGGGCGCAATTATGAACGGTATGGCGGCGTCTGGCTTGCGACCGTATGGGTCAACGTTCTTGGTGTTCAGTGATTATATGCGTCCGGCGATTCGCATTGCGGCGATGTCGGGATTGCCGGTGATTTATGTGTTCACACACGACAGCGTTTGTGTGGGCCAGGATGGGCCAACACATGAACCAGTTGAACAGTTGCCGTCGTTGCGCATGGTGCCACATTTGAACGTATTTCGTCCGTGCAATGGGGCCGAGGTTGCATACGCCTGGCGCAGTGCGGTGTCTGATACAAACTGTCCGACATGTTTGATTCTGACACGACAAAAGATAAAGCAAATCTCAACGCCTGATGATGCAGATATTTCGCGCGGGGGATACATCATATATCCGGCGGCGACGCGTCGTGTGCGTGCGACCATCTTGGCCACTGGCAGCGAAGTGCCCCTGGCGGTTGCGGTTGCACAAATTATCGGCCCAGATGTCCAGGTGGTCAGTGTGCCGTCTGTATCTGGATTACGCGCCCAAGATGATGATTACAAGAAAAAAATTTTGCGCGGATTTGTTGTCGCGATAGAGGCGGCGGCGTCTGCACCGTGGTTCGAATTTGCCGATGCGGTTGTTGGAATTGACCGATTCGGTTTGTCGGGGCCGGGGGACGCGGTCTATCGTGAAATGGGCTTTGATGCGGATGCAATTGCCGCTGATATTATGAAAAAATTGAAATAGCGCACATGTCGGCTGATACAGAATTTATTACATCATGGGGCGAAAGTATTCCGGTGGTGATTGAAACGCGCCGCGGGTTGCGTAATATTACGCTGCGCCCAAAAACGCGTCCGGTGCGCGAAATTCATATTTCAAAACCGTGGCTGTCAACGACGGCGTTGGCGTTGCGATTTTTGGAACAAAAACGCCGGTGGGTTGAACGCGTTTTTGCTGCCGCACCGTCACAGCGACGTATATGCCCGGGCGATGTGATTGAATTTTTGGGACGGCGGGTCACGTTAGTGCACGCACCATCGCAACGGTCAAATAAATTTATTTGCCAGAATGACGTTTATACACTGGTCGTTGGGGGCGACGCGGATATGTTTGAACGTCGCGTTCGTGATTTTATCAAGGCTGAATTTTTGACTGCGGTGCGTGCGATGGTTAAAACTGCACCACGCGAATTGTGGCCGTCGCGCATTGCTGTGCGTGATACGACCAGTCGCTGGGGCAGTTGTTCGTCATCGGGGACGATTTCGTTTTCATGGCGTCTGGCGTTTGCGCCGACTGACGTTATGCGCTATGTCGTGATGCACGAACTGGCGCACCGTGTGCATATGAATCATTCGCCGGCATTCTGGGCAACGGTTGCGCAATTATATGGTGACGGGGTGGGGCGTGCAAAAAGGTGGCTGACCACGCGCGGTGCGGAATTGCATCAATATTTTTGATAAAATGCTTGAAAATGCGCAAATTTCAGCTATGGTTTCAGTATGATTAAAAACGCAGTTGTTTTTTATGTCCATCATCACGCCGTGCAGCGTGGGTATTAGCGTTTTGTATTTTTTATGATATAATTGACATTGATATGTCACGAATTTCCATATAAACCACAGGAATAAAAAGATGGAATTAAAGCCAACTAAACCATTGTCAGGTTTTATAGAATTGTTGCCGGCGCAACAGCGCTGTTTTGACGAATGTGCACGTCGTATGCAAGATGTTCTGCGTGTGGCGGGGTTTTCGCAATTGGATTTACCGGCCATCGAACGGGCCGAGGTTTTGACCGATAAAGACAACTGGGATGAAATAGAAACCCAGATGTTCTTGTTTCAAAAGGGCGATACAAAAATGGGACTGCGTTATGACGGAACGGTTGGTTTGTCGCGTTACGTTGCGGGCCATCTGAACGATTTGGTGTTTCCATTTCGTGCGTCACAATTTTCAAAACGCTATCGCGGGGAACGTGCGCAAAAAGGCCGTTATCGCGAATTTTATCAAATGGATATGGATATCATGGGCATCAATGCGTTGTCCACGAATTATGATGCAGAAATTATTTCTGTAATTGATCGTGCGTTAAAGTCTGTTGCCGAATTTGTTGGCCCAGCACGTGTGCTGGTTGGTTCACGGCCGTTCTGGGATGCGATGTTTGCGCATTTGGAACTGGATGATGTGCAAAAGAAATCGGTCTTTGTTTTAATTGATAAAAAAGACGCAATGGGCGATGACGAGTTTGCGGCGGGACTGGGCGATGCATTAAATGACGCGACCAAAGAAGACGAAATTAAATCGGTATTTACGCGTGGGTATACTGAATTTACTGGTTGCACACCGGAATTAGATGCGGCAATTGATGAGTTGACACACTTTGTTGGCGTGTTGCGTGATATGGGTGTGAATAATGCGGAAATTGATTTATCTATTGCGCGCGGTTTGGCGTATTACACAGGACTGGTGTTTGAATTCAAATTGATAAATCACCCAGAATTGGGCACGGCGGCGGGTGGTGGTCGTTATGCAGACTTGGCTGGTAAATTTTCCAAGACAAAAATTATCGGCGTTGGTGCGGCGATTGGTTTTTCGCGGATCTTTGTCGCGTTACTGGAATCAGGCCAGATTGATTTGACACGTTTTGATGCGCCAATTCAAGTCGCAGTTTTGGTGATGGGTGATGAAAATTTAGCATATGCGTCGTCCGTTTTGGCGACGTTGCGCGATAATGATATTGCGTCAGTTTCATATCTGGATACAAATAAAAAATTCAAAAATCAAATTGAATATGCAGATAAAATCGGTGCAGATTACAGTGTGATTGTCGGTGAAAATGAACGAATGTCGGGTGTTGTTGCGGTTAAAAATATGAGATCTGGGGACCAGCAAATAATGGACGTTAATGACTTGATTAAAATGTTAAAATAACGGTGTATTCATATGATTATAGAGCAAAAATTAAAAGATATACAAACACGTGCTGCGGAAATAGAAGCGCAAATGAATTCGGGAAATGTATCTGGTGATGCATTGACCAAGTTATCAAAGGAGTATTCGCATCTGACGGAACTTTTGCCGCTGATAAATGAATATTTCCAGACGACCGCAGGTATCGCTGATGCAACCGAAATGCAACACGATGCAGAACTGCATGCGATTGCCGCAGAACAGTTAGCAGAATTAAATCATCGTTTGCCAGAAATAGAAAAGAGTTTGCAAATCGCATTACTGCCACGTGACGATGCCGACGATAACAGTGTGATTATGGAAATTCGTGCCGGCGTTGGTGGTGAAGAATCGGCGTTGTTTGCAGGAGATTTATACAATCAATATAAATCATATGCATTACGGCACGGTTGGCAGGTTGAAGTCATAGAAGAAAATGCAACATCTCTGCGTGGATACAAGGAAATTGTGTTTAAAATTGACGGCGTTGGAGCGTATGCACGCATGAAATTTGAATCTGGAATTCATCGTGTGCAACGCGTGCCTGAAACCGAGGCCGGCGGCCGTATTCACACCAGTGCGGCGTCTGTTGCTGTTATGCCAGAAGCCAAAGATATTGATGTTGTCATTGACGACAAGGATATTCGTATTGATGTATTCCGTGCGTCGGGGGCGGGCGGTCAACACGTTAATAAAACTGACAGTGCGATTCGTATAACACATTTTCCATCAGGAATTGTTGTTACGTGTCAAAATGAACGCAGCCAGTTTCAGAACAAGGCCGCGGCGATGGCGGTTTTGCGTTCGAAACTATATGAAAAGCAACGCGCCGAACAACAGGGGGCCAGTAACGCTGCCCGTAAAACAATGGTGGGCAGTGGCGACCGCAGTGAAAAAATCAGAACATATAATTTTCCAGAACAACGCGTTACCGATCACCGTATAAAATTGACACTGTATAAGTTAGATGATATTTTGGCGGGGGGCGCGGCATTAGATGAAATGATTGACGCATTGATTGCCGCTGATCAACTGGAAAGATTGGCAAACATGGAATAAAAAAAGCACTGGTGTTTGCCAGTGCTTTTTTTATTCCACATAATCAGAATATATATTTCAAATTGGTTCCCCATGTCCAGCCGGTTCGGCCGCCATCGCGTCGTCCGACATTGATTGACATATTAAACCGGTCGATTGATTTTTCAATACCAATACCATATTCGGAATAGTCATCAGAATCTAAATCTGCCAGTTTTGCACCAGCCGCATTGGCATCGCCACCGTGTGCAAAATTAAACACATACTTTGCGCCGATAAATCCAAACCAGTTATCACCAATGTGTTTAATCGCACGCAGGCCGGGTGCGACCTCGAACATATTAAAGTTATTGTTTTCGACGTGCGTGCCGTTTGACATTGTATAGTTTGCACCACGAACCCATATGTATCCACCATAGACACCTGGTTGCAATGTGAACGTCGGGTCAAGTGCAATGTTATATGTCATCTTTATTGTCGTGCCGGCAAAAAGATTTGCATATTCGTCAGTGCCGATATTGTATTCCGCGCTGTTATATAATGCACCAGCGTTTGCGGTCAACGATATATTTGCACCGCCCAGACTATAACCACTGTAAAAGCCAAGATAGCCGCCATTTTCATCAATATTGATTATATCATTTTTCTGGGTGCTGCTGATATACCCGGCAAACAGCCCCCAATCGGAAATTCCCTGGCCAAATTGTGCATCGCCACCTGCCAGGCCCAACATTATTAAATCATAATCAGAATCCAATGTTTCGGTGTGATGAAATTTTGCATCATCATCAACGTGCTGCCAGTTTAACCATGCACTGTGCAGGGTGGGACGGCCAAATTCATCACCCCCATTGCGCCCGCGGAACACGCTGCCGTCGTCGCCATATTCGCCATACATATGCATTGTGCCATATACAGGCATGCGGCCATATAAATCGGCCGGATTTTGCGGTGTCTGTGCTGTGTTTGGCGTTGTGACTAGTGCGCCACGTGTCCCCAGCGTCGCGGCAACAGAACCCTCGAACGTCTGGATTGTATTGTTCATGATTGTGTGTTGTATGGCGCGAATGTTATGCGCTGAAATCCCCCCAGCATGCATAGGCAGGGCTGTTGCGTTTGCACTTGCTGCCATAATTGCAAAAATGAGTGTCGATAATGCGAATAATGATGTTTGTTTCATGGGTGTTCTCTCTCGGATAATTCATTGGTATGCAAAAATTATATCATATTTTTTAGATATTTGAAAATAAAAAGCCCGCACCAATTTTAGTGCGGGTATTTTGCTGGGACTATCGTATTAAACCGCCATCAATTAGAATTTGTTGACCGTTTATGTATGACGCCTGTTCTGATGCCAGAAACGCGACCAGGGCGGCAACTTCTTCGGGCTTGCCATATCGACGCAGTGGAATTGCGTGTTTGATTTCTGCCTGGTGCGCTTCGGGGATTTTTGTGACGGCGTCGGTGTCGATTGTGCCAGGGGCGACACAGTTGACAGTGATGTTGCGGCGACCGTATTCGACCGCAATTGATTTTGATGCGGCAGCCAATGCGCCCTTGGACGCGGCGTATGCAGACAGACCGGCGTCACCGCTGTGGCCGGCGATGGATGTTATATTGATAATACGACCGTATCTGTTCTTTAGCATTTGGGTCAGGGCGGCCTGCATAATAAAATACGGTGTTGTAAAGTTGATATGCATTACGCGATTCAAAAAATCGTGACTGGTTTTTAAAAACATCTGGCCATCGGTGTTTCCGGCGTTGTTGACCAGTATATCCAGGCGGTTCGCAGTGCGAATTGTGTAATCAATTAGTGTTTTTTCAACGTCTGTCGCGGTCAAGTCCAATGAAATGCCTGTTGGTGCCGGTGTTTTGGGCGATGGGTTTGGGACTTTTTTTATAATAGTATCGCGCAAGGTGTTCAACTTGTCGATATTGCGTCCTGTCATGATGACGGTTGCGCCTTGCTTGTAAAATTCTGTAACGATTGCGCGACCCATGCCCCCGGTTGCACCGGTAACGATTGCGACGCGTCCTTCAAGATTTCCTGACATGTGTATGTCCTTTTAGTAAAAGTTATTGCTGGGGTAATGTAATACAAAAAATATAATTTGTCAAGCGTTGTGAAATGGGTAGATTTTTATTGTCTGGTGGGGTGTTTTTGGGTATGATTTTCTGTATGAATAATAAATTGAAACTTGATTTAGAGCAGCCGATTGTTATGGTCGGGTTAATGGGGGCGGGCAAAACCAGTGTTGGTCGCGCGTTAGCGCGTAAACTGGGGGTTCCGTTTGTTGATTCTGATAAAGAAATAGAGGCGGCAGCCGGTTGTAGCGTGGTTGATATTTTTGCCATGTATGGCGAGGCGGAATTTCGTCGTGTAGAACAGCGGATTATCGCGCGACTGATGGAAACACCGCCGTTGGTCAAGGTTATTTCCACAGGCGAGGGGGCGTTTATTACCCCAGCGGTCCGTGAAATGGTGACAGGGCGTGCGTTGACAATTTGGTTAAAGGCAGACCTGGATTTACTTGTTAAAAGGACGAATTTTCGTGACACGCGTCCGCAATTATTGCATGCAGATAGTCGCAAAATCTTGGCGCAATTGATAAACGAGCGTTATTCGACGTATGCTCTGGCTGATGTTACGGTTGAAACTCATGATGAAAGTCTGCGTAAAACATTGGGCAAGGTTATTTGTGCGGTGGAACGATATACAGACGAAAATAACAGGAAAAACAATGGGAAAAAATAATTTTGTAAAGGATTTTCGCGCGTTTATAGAACGTGGCAGCGCCATCGATATGGCAGTCGGTATTATCGTTGGTGGTGTTATGACCGGTGTTGTGAATTCGTTGGTCAAAGATGTGATTATGCCGCCCATAGGTTTGTTGGTCGGTGGCGTTGATTTCTCGCAATGGTTTATTGTGTTGTCGGGTGGTGCGCCTGGGGCGACGTATCCAACGGTTGCAGCGGCCCAGGCGGCGGGCGCAACAACGATGAATATCGGTATGTTTATAAACTCAATCGTCAGTTTCTTGATTACAATGTTTGCGGTATTCTTGATTGTGCGTGCGGTTGGCAAAATGCGTGATAAAAAGGCCGCAACAACGCGTGCGTGTCCGTATTGCAAAAGTATGATTAGTATTGCGGCGACCAAATGTCCGAATTGCTGTTCGGATGTTGAGCCAATTGATGCTGGTTCTGATCAGGAAAGTGACTTAAAGAAAGGATTGAAAAATTTGACCAAGGTTGCGAATTCTGTGGCAGATTCGTCTGTTGCTAAAATTAAAAAGATTTCAAAGCGTTAAATGCTGTTTGTAATAAAATGAATAAAGTAAAAGAACAGGGCGAAAGCCTTGTTTTTTTATGCACAGAAGTGTAAGTTTTTTTGTGAACCAGATGGCGTGAAAGCGGTGTTGTGGTAAATAATGATGTGTGGGCCAGTGTTGGATTGTGTGTTTTATAGTGTTAGAAACGTTGCGACGTGTTGTGATATATAGTGTTTATTATTTTGTTATTTCTGCTTTTTGTTGTTTACTTGATTTTATCGTTTGTGTTTTTTTGTATGTTTTAAAGACGGGGGCGTGGTGGCGTCTTATAGGCGCATAATGTATATTATGTATAGTTTTGGCAACAAGAGGGTCAAATAACGCATAAGATACTTAAGATGCAGTTGTGAGTGTTGTTGTTGTTGTGATTGTGGGGATTTGTGGTGGATGTCGATTATGTTTGTTTGCATTAGTTTTGTCGCGGTGATTAAAATATTTTATGTCTGGAAAGAATGGATGTTTGCAGTGTGCCGGATTTTGTGTGTGGTGGTCATGCGTTCTGTGTTAAAAAAACTAAACTGTTTTATTATACTATTTAAATAGTATTTTGTTATTTGGGCTATAAAGTGCTTTGTTAAATTCATGTGCTTTGTGGGGCTGTTTTTATGATATGGTGGACACGAAAAATAACAAAACGCGCCCTGCTTTTACCTGTGTGAATTAAAAAAATGGCGGATTTCCGCGGTTTTTGGTGTTTTTTTGTGGGGGGTAAAATAACAAAAATGTAAAACGGTAAGTGTATAATATACTTTATGTTGTGTGTATAATAGTCTGTATTGTGCCAAAAAACATGTTGTGCGTAGCAGGGGGCGATATTTCTGTTTTGCGGTGGTGGGCATAAGGTTATTTGTTTGCAATTGGGGGCTATGCGCGGTAAAATAACCTTGTTATGAGATTGGATGTCGCATTAGTTGTTCAGGAAATTTACCCGACGCGTGCACGCGCCTTGGCGGCTGTTCGTGCCGGATTGGTAACCGTAAATGGTGTAATTGCGAAAAAGGCCGCTATGGCAGTTTCAGAAACTGATGTTTTACACGGAGATGCGTTGCCCTATTCTGTTGGCCGTGGAAGTTTGAAACTGGAACGTGCGTTGGAAGTGTTTCATATAAACCCAGCTGGTATGCGTTGTCTGGACATTGGGGCCAGCACTGGTGGTTTTTCATCTGTGTTATTATCGCATGGTGCTGCAAATATTTTGGCAGTTGATGTCGGCACAGACCAGTTGGCACCCGAATTACGCACGGATGTGCGTATTACGTCATTAGAGCAAACAGATATTAGAAATCTGGTTCCGAGTGCGCCTGTTGATTTGATTGTTATTGATGTGTCGTTTATTTCATTGGCAGATATTGCGCCAGTGTTGCCCCGCTGGGGGAGCCAAAATATTATCGCATTGATAAAACCCCAGTTTGAGGTTCCGCGCAACATCGCGGCCAAAACAGGTGGCGTAATACGTTCTGATAAATGGCGTGCGTATGCGATTGATCGTGCGGTTGCGGCGATGCGCGAAAATGGTTTTGATTTGAGTAATGTTATTTCTTCTCCTATTCGTGGCGGCAGTGGCAATGAAGAATTTTTGGCGCACTTTGTGCCGGTTGCAGCGTAAAAATGCCTTGAATTTACAGGGATACGCATATAAAATAACACTGTTTTTATTTTTAGATTTATAAAGGGCTGAAAAAGATGGCAGACGATATCAAGAAAATCCAAGAGCGCGAGGCCAAATGGCAGTGTCGTTGGCGGGCGGCACAAGCGTTTGTACCAAAAAATGACGGGGCAAAACCACGTTTTTATAATCTGGTTGAATTTCCGTTCTTGTCAGGCGCAGGTATGCACGCAGGCCACATGATGAATTATTCTGGAATGGATGTTATGGCGCGTTTTCGTCGTGCCCGTGGTTATGACGTCTTGTTCCCAATGGGGTTTGATGCGATGGGAATTGCCGGTGAACACTATGCGACAAAAATCGGTCGTCACCCAGCGGATGTTGCACGCGATTTGATAAAGTCTTATTCGGAAATGATTGATCGTGTTGGCTGGTCTGTGGACCCTGAAACGCGCATCGCAACATCAGACCCAGAATATGTCAAATGGACCCAGTGGATGTTCATTCAGTTTTGGCGTGCAGGGTTGGCATATAAGTCTGCACTGCCGATGAATTGGTGCCCAGAATGCAAAACAACATATACCAATGAAGAATTGGAAGATAACAAATGCCCCCGCTGTCACGGTATTATTGAAAAAAAAGAAAAGTTACAGTGGAATTTGGCATTGTCAAAATATGCCCAGAAATTATTAGATGGTTTAAACGACGTCGATTTTGATGAACGTATCAAGAAAGACGAAATCAATCTTATTGGGCGTTCAACTGGGGCGGATATTGATTTCCGTGTTGGTGATGATGTGATGACGGTGTATACCACACGTCCAGATACTATATTCGGTGTGACATTCTGTGTAATTGCGCCAGAACACAAACTGTTGCGTAAATGGCTGGACGATGGTCACGTTGAAAATGCCGATGATGTGCGTGCGTATATCAAGGCTGCAATGGCCAAGACTGAAATTGAACGAACCGATGCTACGCGTGAAAAGACGGGTATTAAATTGGCTGGTATTACCGCGATAAATCCATTTAACGGACGTAAAATACCGGTCTTTACATCAGATTATGTTTTGGTGGATTATGCGTATGGCACAATTATGGCGGTGCCAGCGCATGATTCGCGTGATTGGGATTTTGCAAAAAAATTCGGTCTGGACATTATTCCGGTGTTGGCGGGTGGTGTGGCTGATAAAGTATGGGAAGGTGATGGCCCGCATATCAATTCGTCATTCTTGGACGGCATGAATAAAGAAGAAGCAATTGCGGCGGCGATTAAGTATGGCACAGAGCATGGTTTTGCACATGGTGCGATAAAATACAAATTAAAAGACTGGGGTTTTTCGCGTCAGATGTATTGGGGTGAACCGATTCCAATGATTCATTGCGATAAATGTGGTTGGGTACCAGTCCCAGATGACCAGTTGCCTGTTATGCAACCGCATATGATGGATTACCGCCCGACAGACAGTGGCGAATCGCCTTTGGCGCGGGCGACTGATTGGGTGAATGTGCCCTGCCCGTGCTGTGGTGCGCCTGCACGTCGCGAGACAGATACTATGCCGGGATGGGCGGGGTCGTCGTGGTATTTCTTGCGCTATCTGGATCCGCATAATGATAAAGAGTTTTGTTCGCGCGAACAGATGGCGCACTGGATGCCGGTTGCGCACTATAATGGCGGACACGAACATAACACGCGTCATTTGATTTATTCACGATTCTGGCATCATGCGCTGTATGATTTGGGATTGGTCAATACCGCCGAACCATATGCACGTCGCACTGCCCAGGGGCTGTTGATGGGTAATGACGGATACAAGATGTCTAAGTCGCGTGGCAATGGATTTATGGTGGCCGACTTGGTTGATGCAGTTGGTGCTGATGCCGGTCGTGTCGCAGTATTGTCGTTGGGGCCTTGGGAAAATAATACGGTTTGGACTGATGGCGCATTGGCGGGCGTCCAACGTTTCTTGAAGCGTGTGGAAAATCTGGCTGATAATCTGACAGATGGACCAATGACAGCGGAACAAGAACGCTTGGTGAATCAATTGATTGCGGACGTAACAGAGCGTATTGATGGTATGCGTTTCAATACGGCGATTTCGGCGATGATGGAGTATCTGAACGCGTTTCCAGGGGGAACAATGCCGCGTGCGGCATATATTGCGCTGGTGCAAGTATTGAATCCGTTTGCTCCGCATTTGACCGAAGAAATGTGGGAGAAATTGGGCAATGACACAATGCTGGCATTCTCGACATGGCCGACATACGATGCATCAAAATTGGCAAAAACCGAAATGACAATTGTTGCGGCGGTAAATGGCAAATGTGCAGCGGAATTTACTGTATCGGTTGACGCGACGGAATCAGAAATTATCAATATGGCACATGTTATGGCCGCGGCTAAATTAAGCGGTGTCGAGATTGTCAAAACGATTATGGTGCCGAAAAAATTGGTGAACTTTGTTGTAAAGAAATAAAAAACGCGCCATTGGCGCGTTTTTTTATGAGATTTTTTGGATTCTGCGGACGCGACGTTCGCTGTCGTCAAATGGGCTTTCTAAAAAGGTTTGCGCAACTACAAAGGCCATTTCTATATCAATGTCATCAGCCGCCAGTGCCAAAACATTTGTATCATCATGATAGCGGTCGTCACGTGCTTGTTCTGGGCGGTCACAGCGTGATGCGCGAATATGACGATAGCGGTTCGCAGCAATCATAATTCCTGCGCCAGTGCCACAAATTAAAATACCACGTGATTTTTTATCATCGGCCATTGCGTCAGCAACTGTTGCAGCAACGTCCGGGAAATCAACTGGTGTGTTTGGATCGTCGGTGCCCATATTTACAACCTGGTAGCCGTCCGCCGCCAGCATTTCAATCAGATATAATTTCAGTCCCACGCCACGGTGGTCAGATGCGATATAAATTTTTGATACGTTTTTGTTCATTTCTCTTTTTCCTTGTCCTTGCGTTTTGCCAATTTACATTCCAGTCCGGTATTGCCGGTAATATTTAATGTGCGATACGACAGCACCCCAGTCATCTGGGCAGCGCTGAATACATTTGCAGTGTTGACCGTTGCCGGGCCGTCCAGTGTTCCGTGCAGAAACAGACTCTCTGCGACAATCTTGCCGTCAACACGCCCCCCGCGCCCGATGACGATTGTTTCGGCAGTTATGTTGCCAACAACGTGGCCATGAATCTGGACAACGTGGTCTGTTTTAATGTCGCCATTTAATTTGCAGCCAGCACCAATAATTGTTGGTGATTGCTTTTCATTTGCGTTCGTAAATGCCAGCATGTTAGTTTTCCTTTACAAATGTTGTTGGGTTAAACGGCGCACCCTTGTATCTGATTTCGTAATGCAGATGCGGTCCTGTTGAACGGCCTGATGATCCGCCCAGCCCAACGATTGTGCCCGGACGCACCCAGTCGCCACGTGAAACCATTGCCTGGGATAAATGTGCGTATAATGTTGTAAAGCCCAACCCATGGTCAATTTCGACGGTTGTGCCGTATCCCACGCGTTCGCCCGCCGATACCACGCGACCAGGCGCAACGGCCATCAATTCGGTGCCAATTTTGCCTGCAAAATCAATGCCACGATGACTTTTGGGTTTGCCGGTAAACGGATCATTACGTGTGCCATAATTTGATGTAATGCGCACGTTTTTAACCGGTGCGCCGGTTGGTAATATCTTGTCCAGGCGCACTAACCCGTGCCACAGTTCTAAATCGTTGGCCAGTTTTTGGTATTTTGGATCCAATTCTTTGTCCAATTCAATTGGTGTAAATGCCGTGCCTATAAATGGGTTGGTGTATTTGTTCGCACTCTGGACCAATGTTGCCTGGGACAAGCCCAACGCCGCAATTGTGCCGTTGATTTGCTTTAATTTCTTGTGAAGGTGTTCAATGTTGTCTGCGGACAATTTGCTGACCGTGTCGATAATTTGGACATCTGCGTCAGAGATGCTCTGCATTGTTTCAATGATTTTGGCATCACGCTTTTTAATTTCTTCGTTTTCGGCGCGTGTCAATTCATACTCTGCGGACAATTCAGACAGTTTTGTAAATTCTGGTGTGTATTCAGAATCGGTGAACATTTCGGTCAAACGCGTCCGCAAGAAATCCAACTCGCCCCATGTTTTCATGCGACTGTTCATCAATTCTTCGCGTTGTTTATCTGTCAGTTTTTTTGCATTTAAAATCTTGTCATCGGTGACATTCAAATCACGCGTCAAGTCATTGTATTTCTTTAAATATACCTGTAAATCGGTCATCTGGCGTGCGTGGGTGGCGCGGGCCTCTTCCAATTGTTGGGTGCGCTTTTGCAATAATGGCCGGTGATAGACGAATACGTATGTTGACCACGATGCCCAGATTACCAGTCCGATTTTGCCACAAAATTTAGTGAAACGCCAAAAACTGCTTTGGCGAAATGTATAAACATTGCCGCGTGGTGTATCCATTACGGTGAATTCGCGTGGCGGAAAAATGCGCACAATCACGCGCCACAGCGCGCGAAATGGCGACGTTATAAATGCCCACAGTGATGTAAAATTTCTGGTCAAAAAATTTATCATTTCTGTCCCAGTTTAGTCAATGATTCCGTAATAGTCAAGCCGTCGCGTAAAACCGCGTTGGTGTTCATAGACAGCCCACGACACAACGTTGCCCCGCCCCGCACACCAACGCGGCCCGAGATTAAAACGCGTTCGGCGGTATTGCGCGCGCCGAATAATGGGAATATTGTGATGTCGCCACAGGCGGGCTTCATCGCGGCGATAACAATGTCAATTGTGCGTGCGTCGGTTATGATACAACAGTGGCCGCGCGGTCGGACACGTCGGACGCATGCGCGTGTCCATGCCGATAAATCGGCGTTATGGTGGGCGTTGTGCGATGCTGGTGTGCCGGTAAAATATGGCGGGTTTGTCAGGACCAGGTCAAATGTTCTGTCGGTTTTCCAGGTTAATATATCGGTGGCTATGAATTCAATTTCGCGCTGGTTCAATTCGGCGTTTTGCCCTGCCGCGGCCAGCATATCGTCAGATACGTCAATCGCGGTGATTTTTGCCGCCGGATTATGCACGGCATAGCATAATGCAACCGCCCCGGTGCCGGTGCCGACGTCCAGGACTGTGTTCGCATCGGTCGGGGCAAATGCGGCCAGCCACACGGCGTCAGATGTTGGATTGTATATCCCAGGCTGGCACCAGACGCGCCCGCCCATCAGGCTAAAAATCGCTTGTTTTTTCGTCATATGCCCATATAATAAATCAACAAAACAAAAAGGCAAGTTTATGTTTGATGATGCAGTTGTTGTGCAAAGCGCGGTCAGCGCATTTAATAATGTCGCATTGGTTGCACCGGCGTTCTTGTGGTGGGCGGTTTTGATGTTGCCACTGTTCGCGATGGTGTATTTGTATGGAAATGATTTTATCGCACGCATTGGGTGGACACGTCAAAATATGTTGTCGCGTATTTGTCTGACGACGGTGGCGATGATATTGTGCTGGGTCGTGGTTTTTGGTGGAAATTATGCCGTTTTGCGTGACAGAATCACTGTTTTGCCGTTTTTTGTCGCGGTAATTGTGTTTTTGTCGTCAATGTTTGTTGCGTCGCATACGCGAAATGTTAAATTGCCAGAGTGGCGCGCTGCGCCGCGTCGCAAACGGGTTCGTATTGCCGCGTTTGTTGCGTTGGTTTTACTGGTCGTGGGACTGTCTGACACACATACATGGTGGGGACCAATATTACAAATTGCCGCGTTTTGTGCCGGTTTTGTGATTGGGCGTCGTGCACAGTCTGAAATGCGCCCTGTTCCCGGTGTTACGTTGATTGCCATGGCGACAATGGTTGCAATGTTGATGCAGCCAGAATTCTTTCGTTTTGGCCAGTTGGGCGCGCTGAGCCCGTTTCATCTGTTGTTCTTGTTGGTGGGCGGTGTTGCGGCGGCTGCGACAACGGCACTGCGCAATGTAAATGCCCGTGGGCGAGTTCATCGTTCGGCATATATAAAGTTAAAATGGATGACGCGTTTTGTTGCCGCGTTGGGAATTGTGCTGTTTATTATGACCGAGTCTGTGCCAGTATTCTTGGGGACGGTGGCGACATTTGGTGTGTCGTTTGCGTTGTCGGTATGGCATGCGTCCGATGTGCCGGTGGGACTGGCGGATGCGGCATTTGCAGTAATGCTGATGGTGTTTGGCACGATGACAGTTATGCCGGTTATAACCGCGATGGGATTGGTCATGTGGATGAATTTGGAAAATCGTCCGACATGGCGCGATGCGCGTTTCTTGTTATAATTTGTTATATTTCTTTTATACCAATTGGATTGTGTATAAGTTATTATTTCAAGCGATAATCTTTAAGAAATAAAGTGAGTTTTGAAATGGCAACTAATATACATCCAACCGCGATTATTCGTGACGGTGCCGTAATTGGCGCAGATTGCAAGATTGGCCCATATTGCATTGTGGGGCCAAACGTTGTTCTGGGCGAACGCGTGGAATTGATTTCTAATGTCGTGATTGATGGCAAAACATTTATTGGCGATGATTCTATCGTTTATCCGTTCGCTGTGTTGGGCGTAATGAGCCAGGACCTGAAATGGCAGGACGAGGCAACAATGACCGGTTTGCGTATCGGAAAGCGATGCAAAATTCGTGAATATGTAACAATTCACTCGGGAACACCTGCGTCTGATGGGACTGTAATAGGCAATGATTGCCAGATTATGGTAAATGCGCACATTGGCCACGATTGCAAAGTTGGTAACAGTGTCGTTATGTCCAATCTGGTTCAGGTTGCAGGTCATGTAGAAATTGAAGATTTTGCAATCTTGTCCGGTGGGGTTATGGTTTTGCAATTTGCGCGCATCGGTCGCAATGCGTTTATTGGTGGTATGTCAGGCGTTGGGAATGACGTGTTGCCATATGCGATATACGACGGCAATCCACGCGCGGTATATCGCACAATTAATCGTGTTGGTTTGATGCGTCATGGATTTACAAACGAAGATATGCACGCGATTCACAATGTGTATTCTGCGGTGTTCCGTGGAAACGAGGGAACAGTGACAGAACGCCTGGCCAAGGTCCGCAAAGAAGTAAAAAATAACAAATATGCTATGGACGCAATTGACTTTATCGAAAATCGTTCAAAGCGTGGGATTGGTACGTCTAAAAATGCAGAATAAAAAATTGACCATATTCATAATCGCGGGCGAGGTTTCAGGTGATGTCTTGGGGGCGCACATTATGTCTGAAATGCCTGATGCAACGTTCGTTGGTGTCGGCGGTGAAAATATGATTGCTGCGGGATTAAAGCCACTGTTCCCGATGGGAGATTTGGCGGTTATGGGCGTGATAGAAGTTGCTGCCCACGCGCGTACGTTGATACGTCGCATTCGTCAGACTGCAGATGCGATTATTGAAACGCGCCCCGATATTGTTTTGACCATTGATGCGCCGGGATTTGCACGCAGTGTTATATCCCAGGTTCGTAAAATGCCGGCGGGGCGTGCGCTGATTGCAGATGGTTTAAAATTTCATCATGTTGTTGCCCCCCAGGTTTGGGCGTGGCGTCCAGGACGTGCAAAAAAGTATGCGCAAACGTTCGATAAATTATACGCATTTTTTGATTTTGAGGTGCCTTATTTTACTAAATATGGTTTGGATACGGTTGCGGTTGGGCATCCTATTTCAGATGGTTTGATTGGCAAGTATAAATCTGTACGCCGTGGTACCGATGGCGAAAAGATTATCACATTGGTCCCAGGCAGTCGTATGTCCGAAGTAAAACGTCTGATGTCGATATTTCGCCAAACAGCCGAAATTTTAGGCACCAGTGGATATCGTGGATATAAATTTGTAATTCCAACTGTCGAAACAACTCGGCAATATGTTCAGGCCCAGGTCGCACATTGGTGTGTGCCGGTGGAATTGGTGCCATCGTCACGTCGTTATGATATATATGCCAAATCTTATATCGCGATTGTGGCCAGTGGGACTGTGTCGGCCGAATTAGCAATGTTGCATATACCGACGATAGTTATATATAAAATGAATCCAATAACGACGTGGCTGGTGCGCCAGGTAATTCGTATAAAATGGGCGTCATTGGTGAATATTTTGCTAGATCGCAGTGTATACCCAGAGTATCTGGGTACAGACGCCAAAACAGAAAACGTATTGGATGCGGTTCAGCAACTGACAATACCATCTGTGCGTCAGAAAATGATTGCAGAATTGACGCGTGCCGACGATTTGTGGCGTCGGCCTGCGGGAACCCCAGCAGCATTAATTGCGGACAGTATTCGCCATGCAGTACAGAAATAAAAAATTATGTGATATAAAAAACACCACATTTCTGTGGTGTTTTTTAATATGACAATCCATCTGGCAAGTTTTTGATTTTTGTTGTCCCGGCTGTGGAGCAACCGCCGTTTGTTAGCGCGGTGCCACCCAATGGACAAACCTGGTTGTCGCTGGAAATAACGGTCTGAACACACCATTTTGATTGCTTTGATGAGTCTGCAGCAGCGGTAGCACCAACAATCGAGCAGTTCTCTTCATCTGTATTTGTCGTAACAGGAATTACAGCCATACATTTTGCACTGGTTCCCCATTTACTGCGTCGGCCGCCATTTTCCCAACACAGGCATGCGCCCCATGACGGGGTATCGACCCCCAGGGCATAATCGCGTGGACACATGTTTTCGCCATCGCTGACCCCGTATAGGCTTTGTAAGTTTTGGAGCGCGTTGCTAACGCCTTGGACTTGCGGGCCATAGCTGGAATTTGTAAATGTTGCCTCGCACAATTTGTCGTTCTGGATATTATACGTGTCGTCTTTGATATATTTTAATTCAATAAAGCGACCTTGCAAGTTTGAACATTGCGTTGTCAAGATGTCAACGACCTGGTTATAAATCTCGGTTGCGACACCAGTTGAACGCGCCAGGTGATGATTTAGCATATATCTGCCGTTGACGGGTTCGGCATCTATTAAACCATAGCGTTTTTTGCCGCCTGTGGCTTCGGTAACGACGAAATATGCAGTCGCATTGTTGTATCTGTCGTCCGTAGTTAACATGGCATTAAAGCCACCAAAGGCACGCTCTAAGATATCTGGGTCACTGCAAGAATCAATTTTCTGTAATTGTTTTGCGCACTCGGATACAGGGATGTCGGATTTGCGTTGTAAGTTACCGGCATTGTCCAGTGTGTATTCATACAATGTAAACCAATCCAATGCCCGGCCAGTTTTGAACAGGCCGCTGTATGGGTAATAGAAATTTTGATATCCTGATCCGCCAAAACTGTCAAAGCATTGTTTTGCAACGGCGCGACATGCAGTCAGCGTGTCAGTATCTGTGCGGTTGTTGACGTATTCGCGCACAATATTCCCGTCAAACATATAGTTGCATGACTCAATATAATCGCGACACATTTCAGTTGATAATGTAACTTTGTCTGGCTGCAAAACGATACTGCTGTCACCAGTCAATTCCTTCATTGCAGCAGTCAAACTGGCATCGCCGTTCATGTAGCACGATGATACGAAATCAAAGCACCCCTGTTTAATCTCAGAAACCTTGTCCCGTTGGGCATAATATATGGCCAACATTGCTTTGTCCAGGTATTCAGACCATACGGTGTCGGCCTGCTCTGTGCATTTGTCCAGAGCTGGTTGGGCGAATTTCTTGGTGCGATTTTCAAAGTTTTTAACGAACGTTCGATTGGTTGAAACCTTGGATAATTTTTGATCGGCAGCATTTACGCCATCGGCAAACGTCAACAGTTTTTCCAGTTCGTAAAACCTTTCAACACCAGCGATTGGTGCGCCGGTTGAAATGTCAATAAATTCGCCGTTGTCCAGACATTTGTGATAATTTGCACCACAAACCTCTTCGCTTAGAATCGCGGATTCAACGTTGTTTATGCATGATGTTATGTCGTCAGAATTGTGTTTTTGACGATTTTCAACACGTGCCAAGTCCAGCATCGCACTGCTCTCGCGGATGGCGGATTTCATTTGTTTTTGTTTTGTTTCAATGGCTGTTTGAACCGTGTTGCAATCCTGTTCTATGGCCATCAAATACGCATTGATTGCACGTTGCAGTGATGCGTCATTACAGTCTGCGCGCACTGCACTGCGACACTGGGGATAAACCGCGCTGTAAAGGTTTTGTCCATTATATGCCGCAACCGCCGCGCCGGCGTCAATCGTGCCAAATGCGTTCGTTGTATCAAACGCCAGGTTTATGCTGTTTAAACTGGAATATTTGCCACCAACAGTTGCGTCGTCGCCACGAATAGAATTCATAATTGCCTGTAATAACGCCTTGGACGCAGACGTATCAGATGTCAGTGCGTTTTCCCCTTCGGATGCGGTGCGCATCGCGGTGGCCTGGGCCGCGGTCAATCCCACAGTATCCAGGTTTTCGTTAAATACGGTCAGTTGGTCACCTGCCTCTTGCATAACGCTGCGAATCTGGGCCAGTTCCAGGACGCGATTACTGCACGAACAACGACGATAGTCATCGTTTTTCAGTTGGCAGAATTGATCCATACACGCGAAATACGCGTTCTTGCATTGTTCGTATGCCGCCCCCGTGCGCGTTTCAGTCACAGGCGTTGCATTGGTCGCAGCACGCGCCGTGACCCCAGGCGTCGCATTGCGTGACACAGATTTATCTACTGGGCGCGTCGTGGTTGTTTTAGTTGTTGCAGCACGTGTGGTGGCCGCGGCACGCTGGGTCACCGATGCGTTTGTTGCCGGAATTCGCGTTGCCGTGCGTGCGTTTGTGCGCGATGTGGTTGATACGCGTTGCTGGGTCACAGGTGTTGTTGCACCACGATTTTTGACATTACCATCACGTACGGCGGCGCGAATTGTACCGCTGCACATAATGCAACATATTGCAAAAATCAGAATTTTCTTCATCTCTGATTGAATCTTAGCAAAATTGCGAAATTCAGGGCAAGGGAAAAAACAAAAAAACACCGATACCAGCGCGATAAAATATGGTGGATGTGATTGGACTCGAACCAACGACCTCTTCGATGTGAACGAAGCGCTCTAACCAACTGAGCTACACATCCGAAATAGGAACATCTTGGTGGGGATAGTGGGACTTGAACCCACACGGTCGCAATGACCAAAGGATTTTAAGTCCTCAGCGTCTACCATTCCGCCATATCCCCAAAACCGTGTGTCGTAAAATTCTAGTCCGTTCGCCCGTGCACGTCAAGTGGAAATTACTAAAACTGCATTTCTGGGATAAATTTTTTATTGCAAAATGTAACGGAATGAAAATTCCCCTTGCAAAATATGCAAAGTTGATATAATATATGCACGCCTTGCGGATATGGCGGAATTGGTAGACGCGCTAGTTTCAGGTACTAGTGGCAGCAATGCCTTGGAAGTTCGAGTCTTCTTATCCGCACCAGTTTTGGGGTTGTAGCTCAGTTGATAGAGCGCTACGTTCGCATCGTAGAGGTCGTGGGTTTGAGTCCCATCAGCTCCACCAAAAATCAAATCGCCCTTGTGGCGATTTTGTTTTTGGCGGACGGGACGAAAACACACGAGACGTGGGTTTGACCCGCCGCAAAAAGGCAGACGGGAGTATGCCGGTTTGCGTCAGCAAATTTTGCAAGGTCGGCGAAGCCAATCCCATCAGCTCCACCAAAATTTGTATATGAAAACAAGCGTAGCGCAGTTTGAATAAGTACAAATTTGCGCGCAGGCGTGCGGAGCGCGCCGAGCGAAACGTTCAGCTAAACGCCGATTAAACGGCGATTTTGTTTTTTTTTAGGGTGCAATGTCCGCCGAATATGTGGCACTGTTTTTTAATTTAAACTGTGCGATTTTGTGATATAATAATATTATTATGAAAAAGTTATACATATTTTGCATGCCTGCCGTGTTGGGTGTTACGCCGTGTATGGCGGTGCCGCTGGACCCTGTGATTGCAATAGAAAACGCACAGGTCAATTGCGATAGAATATCGCAGTCGTTTAAATCAATGAAAACAATGGCCCAGGTTAATACCGCTGTGACTGCGGTGGGAACTGCCGCAGGTGTTGGGGCCACGGCGGTCGGTATTGCCAAGGCTGGCACAGATAAACAAATTGAAAAACTTATCAATGATGTAAAACAGCGCGAGGCGCGATTTGATAATTCTGGTATGACCATTGATCAGGGCCAGGATTTTATTGATGGAACAATGACACTGGTGCAAGGAAAGTCAAAGTCGGCACCAGAACAAAATCAACTGGAACAAAAATCCAAAAATTTAGGGAACTGGCGAACAGGACTGTTGGCGGGAAATACTGCGACAAATATTGCAGGGACAATTATTGCAGCAAATAATCGCACAGATCAGGATTTGCGGGCACAATTGGATAGTTGTGTCGGCTCAATCAAAGATTTGCAGGATTCAAAAATGCAGGCGCAAATCAATAACGCTGACATGGCTACGATACAAAAAATGGAACGGATTATATCAGCCTGTCGTGATTACAGTCTGTTGAATGTGGACAAGATAGACAGTCTGGCCAAAAGTGCCGCGACAGCCAGTGGAATTGGTATCGCGGTTGGTGCCAGTGGCACGATAGTCAGCGCAACTGCAAACAGTGACAAAATTCGTTCCGATAATACAGATTCAGGTATGGCAAAAGAAAAAAATCTGAACACCGCAAGCAATGTTCTGGCGGCGGGGGCCACAATAACCAGCGGCGTTGCAACCATATTTAATGCCCAGCAGATATCTACCCTGGACCAGGCATATCAGATTGCAACAAAATGCAGCGAGGCACTGAACCAATGATGCGAAAATTATTATTTTTTACTTTACTGGTCTGTTTTGTGTCACCTGTGTGCGCTGGTTCGGACGTTTATTGTATTTCGTCCGCAAAATTGACCGAAATGCGTAACGGTTTGTTACAGCAACCACAGAACATGCAACAGGCGTATAATGAACTGTTTGCGATTCTGGTAACAAAAAACGAATCTGGTTCTGTCGATACTGCTGGGTGCGTTACCCAGGCGGATTTGGCCCAGATTTGCAAAAACGTGTGGGGCGATAATACAGAGGCGTGTGAAACATTTATATACACGATTATGACAGAACCAAAACAAGAAAACTTTAGCCCATTGCAGTATTCAAATTTAATATATAAAAACGATTTTTCGGATATTGATCCTGATGCGTTCAGCCAGGCCTTTAACAAAGCGGTTGCGCGTCGTGCAAAAAAAAATGCCCCCAGTAAACTGCAGGATATGGGGCCAGTGTTTCTGGCGCAAGCCCAGGAAAAGCAACTAAACCCGTTTATTTCTGCGGCCATATCATTGTATGAATCTGGACGCGGAATGTCATCTTTGGCACGGACAAAAAATAACATTGCGGGCCTGGGCGGCCCTGGGAGATGGATGTCCTTTTCAACTGTGTCGGACAGCATCGCCAGCCAGGCACAAACGTTGCGTCGCAAGGTTGAATCTGGCAAAAAAGATTTGAACAATTTGGCTTGTTCTGGCTCTTATTGTGCGACCAACACAGGGCCATGGTTTCGTGATGTATCCTCTATAGCCAAAGAATTATACAGATACTACAATGCGATTGTGCAGGGTAAAAAATAATTTGGTATTGTTTGAACGCTGCACTATGAAATCCGAATTCTAAAAAACGCGCCACTGGCGCGTTTTTTATCTTAATCCCATTTCACGGCAACATGCTGATGCACCACTGCGCCAATCAGCGTATTCTGATGACGGGTTGCGTAAATCACGCCACGGTTGCCATCCGCTACATTTTTTGGTTGTTGCGGTGCCAGTGCATTTTACATAGCGGCGCAGACTGCATGTCTGGTTTGAAATTTGACCTGTGTCTGTTGTGCATTTTACAACGACGTTTTGATTACGCGCATCGTTTTTGCCCAGTTCCTTGGACGATAAAACCTGGTATGCATTTGCGGTGCAAACCGATGTGCCGATAACGATTGCTGCCAGTAATAATTTTTTCATATGTTAGTTCTCCTGCCCCGTGTTACCTTGTACAAGCATTATAAGTATTTAAGAACAAAAATACAATGGGAATTTATTTTCTGTATAGCCATTGTCGACCGACCCAGAGCGCAGACAATCCTTCTTGTGCATCAGATGAATCCGCGTATTGCAATCCACGATTATTCGTCGATATGCGTTGTCCAAGGAATGTCGTTCATTATCAAATAGTAAATTGCGGTATTTTCTGTGCCAGGATTTTGCAGAATTGGACGCACAACATAAATATCAACATCGCACGCATAATTATTTTCATCGTCCTGGGTTTCTGATAAATCCTGATAAAACTTTGCGGCCGTATCCATTGCCTGGAGATATGCAGCATCATCAGCTGCAGCACTGACACTGTCACCTGCCCACATCAGCCACATACCATAGTTTACGATATTTTCTTGGCCTGGAATATCATCCGCAGACAGTAATAACAGCGGTGCAAAATCAACATTATTGGTAAATTCACCGGTGCTGATTTCGGTCCAATCATACATGTCGCCCGCGAATTTCAATGCGCCGTATAACAGACCGCCAGCGGCCTCCATCTTGGACAATATTCCAAGGTTTCGCATCGTGGAATTAAACAACCAATCACGAATACGACCAGATGTGCTGCTGCTGCGCGCGATACGCGCCCCGCGTGATAACATTTTGTTGCCGGTGTTTGCTGCACGTAGTGCACGCCCGCCGCGTGCCACAATATTGCCCCGTTGGGCAGTATGCAGACTGCGCAGTGCACGGCGATATTTATTGATTTCGGCAAAACTGTTGATAGCCTGTTTGTATTTTTTTACGTCTTCTTCGGTATGTTCTATTTGTCGCATGCTTTGTTCCAGGCGTTGAACCTCGGACGATTTTCGTTCATAGGCGGCGATGTCTTTTACGCGATCAATCTTTTTTAATTCTTCGGTGGCACGAGCATATTGTTGTGACAAGCGAACGTAGTCCCGAACCTTTTCAGATTTTGACAATGTTTTTATTGTGGTCGTTAAATTTTTTAGTGTGCGTGATGCGCGAACGGCCTTAGTTGCACCCAGTGCCACCGCACCACCACCAGCCGTCACAACGGTAATCGCAACATCGGCTGCGATTTCTAAATATGAAATCCATTGCAAATTTATATCGCCGGCGATATAGTAATCGTTTGTATCGTCGTCGCCCAGCCCGACCGTCCGATGCATGGCCAGATTTATTAAGTCAGTGTCTTTGGCCAGTGCACTGCGACTGGTACAGCCGCTGTTTTTAGGATACAGGTCGTCAATGTTATCTTTGATATATTGCAATGAAATCGTGTGGTTTTTGCCGGTGGCGGCAAATGCATCCAAGGCACCATGTTGCACAACCATAATTGCATACCATGCAGGGTCGGTATTAGTCCAAACAGAATTGTCATCAATACGTGGACTGGGGGCCAGATTGTTGATACCGTGCTTGCTCGCCAGTAACAGGCGTTGCTTTAAAATCTTGGGCTGAGTTTCATAATTTATAACTATTTCGCGTCCGCCGGGGAATGTGTATTTTATTGGCAAAAAACGTATCGTTTCATTTTCTGGAATTTCTAAAAATTCAGGACATTCTAGAACCGCCGTCAATATCGAAACCGATGAAAATGTTGTTTGTATCCATTGTTGAATAACGGTTTCGTGGTCTGTTTCTGACACCGTATTTGCGGTTTGTGCTAGTGCGTTTGCAAATAAGGCCGTTGCACATTTTGTATCATTAGGTGCGTGGTTTAATATTTCGTCTGCAGGGATAAATCCATCAACATCAATCTGTGCCACAGGAACATCTATCGCTGCCGCATGGGCAGCGGTCATAAACAATATACCCAAAATTGTATATAAAACTTTAATCATCTAGTCTGATAATATCATCAATTATCAAATTGCTGTCAGATATTTCCAACGTATCCGGGTCATACATATAGTATCCGACATACATGTCAATATCGTCTTCATTCCAGTCACACTTGCCCTGGTCCTTGACCAAAGAAGAAATGCGTGCCTTTACATCGTTCCATTGTTCTGTGGTCATCAATAATGGGTTACCGCGTCCACCATTAGATGTGATTTCATACAGTGCGTAATCTTTTTCGTTCACACAGTAGGTCTTGCCTAATACAGGTTTTAACGCCTTGGTATTCAAATCATCTGTGCCGGCACCATCATCACCACAAACAGTGTAACAACCTTCGTTGTGATCTAAGTCACGACAGTTTACGTAATCTTTGGTTAAATCACTTTCTACCAATCCATACAGTGTTGCAGATGTTGAATTTTGGGCATACGAACCACCTATTTGATATACTGCGGCACCAGCACCAGCAATCAATGTCTTTTTCGTTTTGAGATTTTGGCCGAGTGTCTTGACGTATTTTTTTGTCCCAGATTTTAATACACCTTGACCTTTGTATGTTGCGTAACCACGCATATCATTTTTCAGGCCTAATTTTATTGCAGAACGTGCTAGTTTTTTTCCGCCAGCCTTGGATATTGATTTTGCAGCGGCTTTTCCGCCAACCTTGGCTATGCCTTGGGCGGCAGCCTTTAATCCAACGCCGATTGCAGCACGTCCGGCGGTTACCGCCGCACCACCCGCCCCACCTGCAAAGAACGTGGCAATGGTGGCAGCGATTGTTGCGCCCCACCCGACCACGTCAATGCTGGCCTGCCAAGAACGATTGTTTTCGCACACCAGAGCACCGCGTTTTGTCATTGTTGTGTCCAAAACATTGGATATTTCAACTAAAACATCGTCCCATGTAACGTCAATCCCCAGTTGCTCATCTTTATCAGTGCCTGTTAAGGCAAATAATGTGGTTTTGTATTTGTTGAAATTATCACCTGTGCCCAGAAAATCAATAACAAATGCATCGTCTAGCCGGGCGGTTTGATCAGCCTTGTTAGCCACAATATACTTGGTGGCCAGGTCTGTAAAGAAAGTTTCTTGGGCCCTGGTGTCCGGGCCAAAAACTTCGTTTACGATATACGTTATCAATTCTGTATCGCCAGATGCGATATCTGCGTGGTCGCCATCAGCCATACGTTTGCGAACCGCAGACCAATCAATGGTTATACGAACCTGGGGATTATCTGATACGATGATATCAATGTTATGTTTAAACTTGTCAGGATAATTCGCACATTTTGATAAATAACTGGCTGCTCGTGCTGCCGCACCGTTATAGTCGGTGGGCATATTACTTAGCGCTTTTTCAACTTCTGCATATAATTCACATGCCACTAACGAATCACAATCTGTATATTGTTGACAGTTTGCAGATATTTCGGCACTAGCACCAGAACACAAAAATGCAGAAAATACACAGGTTGATAAAAATGCGTTCAGCGGTTTCATTTTTGAGCATCCTTTAATGCCTGTGCAATTTTTGCAATAATCTGATTTTTTTGTTCCGATGTAATTTGAGTTTGCGTTTCTGCCGCGGCTTCTTGCCATTGGGTCAATATTTGTTTGCGCCGTGCCATGCGTTGCTGATGTGTTGCTTCGGATTCTAACTTTAACTGTTGGTATGCTGATTTATCCTTGTATGGTTCATATCCAGCGGCAGCGTTTTTTATGCGTTCCTGGAAGGATATGTCAGCAATTGTATTTGGAAAATCCATTTTTACCACGTGTTCGTTATGGGCGCCATTTTGTGACTGCAGTTGCTTTAACTCTCGGTCGCGCTCCTGCATTTCGGTTGCCCAATCTGGTGTCTTGAGAGAATAAGGATTTTTAATTTTTGCCCCGGAATCCGTACTTGTTTTTACCGGCTGGGTTACGGTCGGGAATGCAGTAACGCTATTTGCGCGTGGGGCGGCAATGGCATTGTTATCGCGATATGTTTTGAATTCAGAATCAATAAATCCTGCGCATGGTGTAACATAGTTGTGACCGGAAATGCTGGCCAATTGCACAATTAATGTCGGTCGTGCGTCGTTCAATCTGGTATCGATACAGTTGTTATTTGTGGCGCAATATGACGCAACCAGGGCAGACACGACGCGCTGACAATCGCCAGTATCAACGTCAGTACCTTGGGCGTATACTGGTTGGGGCATGCGCAAATTGTATGGGCTGTTCGGGGACCAAAATGGATTTGATGAATAATTTTGAACGTTCTGAATCAACCCATAAGATGATACAGGCTTTGGTGCAGAATTCACATGCTGTGTCGCCGCCAATGCCCCACAAGAGAATAAAGAGCAGAGAACAGAGAACAGAGAGCAGTGAAAAAATATTTTATTTTTTTGCATTTTGTTTTTTCTTTTTTTGCTATTGATTCCTGTTTGATGTCTTTTCTGTCGCTTTGGTTGTTGCAGATAGCATACGTATTAATTCTTTGTATGTTATTATATCAAAAAGGCCATTGCTATTAAAGACAAAATTGCGCCACCGATAAAGAACGGCGCGAATGGAATATAGCGTTTGCGCCGTGCAAGTGACCATATTGCACCGCCAATGCATGCTAATACCAGGGCCAGACCCAACCCCTGGGGCCCCATCCATATACCACCAGTCGCAATCAATTTGATATCACCCATACCAATTGGTGTGTCTGCATCTGGATTTTTGCGACGACGTATCCAATCAAACACAAAGCCAACAATCGCGGCCAGTGCATATCCAAATGCCGCGCCAACAGTTGCAGTATATGGGCCAATTGGCCAAAAAGGTGACCAGGTTACAATTAATGCGCCAATCAGCAACAGTGGCCATAAATATGCGTCTGGGATAATGCGACGACGCAGGTCGGCCACAGATATGCGCCATGCACACCATAATGCGAGGGCCAACAATACAATAAAAAAGATTTGCCAAAACATATTTTTCCCCCTTGCCTTTCGAATCGGAACTGTGATAGAATTATACCATAAAAGTATAACAAGGGTTGATATAAAATGAGCAAAGGTTGGGATAGCGCAACACTAAAAAAATTAAAAGGTTTGATGGGCAAGGGATTGTCCACGTCTGAAATCGGCAAAAAACTGGGTATTAGTAAAAACGCTGTTGTTGGCAAACTGAACCGGTTGGGCTGGAATGCCAAGGCGGGTGGTGCCACTGCTGCGTCAACTTCGGTGGTCAAGGTTGCGACAAAGAAGTCGACCTCGGCGGTCAAAGTGGCGTCTTCGGCAAAAAAAACAGTCACAACTGTAACCAAAAAAACTGCTTCGGCGCCCGCCAAAAAAACACCCCTGACCAAGGCGACGCCGGCCAAGAAGGCGGCAGCGTCTGCGCCAAAGAAAGCGGTGGGGCAAAAAAAGTGGCCTGTTGCAACGCCGGCCGCGCCTAAAACGACAAAATCAACCAAGACCAGCAGCAGTAAAACACTGGCTATGCACCAGCGTATAATTCAGCATTCATTGGAAATGGCAAACCTGAAACCTAATCAATGCCGTTGGCCGATTGGTGATCCGGATTCTGAAAATTTTCACTTCTGTGGCGAAACAGTATTTGTCGGTAAACCATATTGCTATGAACATTGTAAGCAGGCATATCAATTTACGCCACCAAAGAAAAAATAATTTCTAATAGTGGGGAAAAGTCTAAATGCCGAACGAGAGAGAAAAACTTTTAACCATGCGCCAGTATAAAATTGCTGGAAACGACCTGGGGGCGTATTATGATAACACAGGGCGTTTGGTGTTTGTGCTGGATCAGACAATCACGACGGATAAACCAAATGTTTTGTTGGTAATTGACGCGCCAGATGGTCGTAAGTGGGATGATGTGCTGGCAAACGATTGGCATGTTGATTTGGAAACTGTTCGTCCCAAGAAAAATAATAAATATCAAAAACTGGATATTGAATATCATGCGCTGGGGGCGTATAACAATTTGATACGCGCATACGATGAAGGTGCAGATACAGAACCTGCGTTGCACATGATGGAAAACTTCCGACGTGCGTCGGTGCGTCGCAGTGCGACTGAACGCCTGGGCGCAGCAATCGCGGCGGCAGATATGGCACGTGAAACGATTGAACGGACGAATGACAGTATTGCAGAACTGCAATCCCGTCTGCGTGAGTTGCGGTCCAAGTTATCCCAGCAAAAGAAATCTATTGGGCGTGAACCGACCAAACAGTCGGCGTCCAAGATATTACGCAGTGAATCTCAAATAGACGCCACAAACGAAAAATTGCGTCGTGCACGGCGACGTCTGGCCAATGCCCAGCGGCGACTGGTGGCAGCTGAAGATGATGCGCACATTGCACGTGAATTGCTGGACAGACTGGGAAACAATACGGTGGTGGCAAATGCACATGACGTGGTGACAGAATCTGTATCACCAGTTGTCGTTGCACCAACCTATGCGCCGGCGGTGGTGGTGGATGCACCCCTGCCCCAGACTGTGCCGGCACAACATACAGAAATTACAGTTATACAATCAACAAATCAACCAAAGGCAGAAGAGATGGCCGACGAAGAAGTAAAACCATTATTTGATAAAGACCCAGAAATATTGGACGAAGAAATCGCGTTCAAACCCATAGAGTTTGATACGCCGGCGGTCGCTACTGAAAGTCGCGTGGGCTCGGTCGCAGCACCGTCCAGTGTTGTGCCAGAACCTGAATATGTGGATGTGCGTTCCGACGCGCCGTTATCGTTTGTTCCACCAACGTCATTACACAGTGAAACACCTGTCCCTGCGTCGCGGCTGGACAATGATTTCGCGCCGATTTCAAATGTTCCGCCGGTATCATCTGCGCCAGTATTGGACAGTTTGACGCCCGCACAACCTGTTGTAGCACCGGTGGCGCCTGTCCAGACAATGCCGGTTGATACACCAGAATCGCGCCCGGCCCCGGTTATGCCGGCGGTTGGTGGTAATGGCGGACGTCCGGTATCGCCGATTTCTGGTGGTGTTGTGCCAGTATCTGGTTCGTCGTCCCGACAGAAGCCAACAATGATATATTATCTAATGTTAGTCGTCTTGATTGTGCTGGCGGTATTTACATTGTGGTTGTATCAAAAACGTAACAGTGACACTGTGCCAGAACTGGAAACAACGGCACCTGCGCCAGTTGTTGAACAGACGACGCCCGCCACCATCACAGAGGATTCACCATTTATTGAGCCGGAACAGGCCGTTATTGAAAAGGTGGCACAGGTGGATGTTCTGTCAAAACCTGAGATTCAACAACCGGAACCAGAACCTGTGGCGGTTGAACCAGAGCCGATATCAGAGCCCGAGCCAGAACCCACTGTTGTTGAGCCCGCCCCTGTTCCGGTTGTTGCCCAACCAGAAACAACGCCAGAGCCAGAACCGGTGGTCATAGAACCTGCGCCCAAGGCAATCCCGAGTGAGGAAGAAATAATTGCATCAAAGCCTGCATATAATGTATCGCAACAGGAAAAGATGTTTGTTGCGTCCCCGTCTTATGATACCGAGTTTGTGTCAGATGTAATAGAGACCACTGCTGGCACAAAAGATATTACAGAACCGACGTGTGATGATGGGGCCGCACCTGATGAATATGGGTGTTGTGCCGGTGAAGTATATTCGGACGTTGGCAACGGTGAAACAGCGTGTTGTAACACCAGCGGTGAATGCTTTACACCATTAAAATAAAAAACGTAAACGCGCCAAACGGCGCGTTTTCTGTTGGTGTAAAAAAACGCCCGTTTGGGCGGAAATTTTTAATTTTTTTCTATTACAACGATTGCAGCAGAATAGTCGTCTTGGTCGGTAATGGACAGGTGGACGACTGCGTTACTGCCTGCTGATTCTTTTAATGCGGTACGTGCGCCACCGGCAATCAATAATTCCGGTTTGCCTGCGTCGTTATGGACAACCGACACATCGGAAAACGTGATGTCTTCGCCAAACCCGGTTCCTAATGCCTTTAAGAACGCTTCGCGCGCGGCCCAAAAGTTGGCCAGATGTTTTTCCGCATTTGCGTTGTCTGCGTCGGCATATTCTAATTCTTTTTTTGTAAATATGCGCTGTTTTTTAAATGCAGACCAATCCAAGAAACGTCCGCTTTCCACCAAGTCAATCCCAATACCTATAATCATGGACATACCCTCGTTTAGGTTTAATTGATATGCGCAATACTAGTAACTTTTTTCCGATTCGTGCAAGCATAAAATTACATGTGATGTTGGTATAATAAAAAACGCCGGTCTGGGGCGACCGACGTTTTGTGCGAGAGTTTTATTTTGTATCAGGCTTTTTATCGCATTCTTGGTGTGGTTGTTTATCGTTGTGCATTTCACCACAGTGTTTGCATTTGCACATTTTCTTTTCAGGTTTTGACATAGTTTAATCCTTTTTTTGTTGATTGTTTTTATTTTGTCCGGACGTATGTATGATACTCTTGGTGAGGCGTATGAACAATATGCATGAATTCACAGGTAATAAAAAGATTGTATTTTAAAAATAAATAGATTATATTTGACGGCGTTCGGGGTGTAGCTCAGCCTGGTAGAGTACTTGCATGGGGTGCAAGGGGTCGCAGGTTCGATTCCTGTCACCCCGACCAAAATAAAAATGGTCCAATCGGACCATTTTTTATTTTGTGGCGACCGGAATCGAACCTGCGGGGAAGCAGGTTTGGACCGCAGGCACAAGGCAGACGGCAGTATGCCGGTTCGCTTGGCGAATGTGCCCAGGTCGGTGAAACCAAGCCTGTCACCCCGACCAAAAATTTAACCGTCCGTCAGGACGGTTTATAGTATCCAAAACAAAATTGCCCCGATTACTAAAATGGCCAACCCCAATAAAATGTATCGTGCAATTGTAAAAGAGTTTGTCTGTATGGCCATGCGTTCAGTATCACACATATGCGAACAAAAAAATATCGGTATGATTTCCCAGATTTATTTGATTTCTTGTGAAAACTGGTGTAAAATACCCGCAGTTTAGAAAACAAGGAGAATGGCCATGTTTGTGACTGAAAAATTAAAATCATTCTCTTGGGTGAACGTCGGAAATCCCGATCACGAAGATTTTGAAAAACTGCAAAATAAATACAAAATTGACGAGGATACTATCTCAGACATTTTGGACCCTGATGAACAGCCACGTATCGAATTGGAAGATGATTACAAGGTCATCATCGTGCGTTTTCCTATCATTAATCGTGAAACAGACACACTGTGGCATACAGAACCGCTGTCGATTATTTATTCGGCAACACGTGTCATCACTGTTTGTCGCAAGCGATGCGATTTGTTAGACAAGATAAAAAAGGATGAAAAAACATCTCGCGAGGAGTTTATTTTAAACGTTATTTATTATATCGCGGAATCATATCTGCGTTTCTTGAAGGAATTGAACAAGCGTGTTTTGGAATCCAAAAAAGCGTTGAGTAATCATATTCATCGTCGCGACTTGATGGCATTGCTAGAGGTTGAAAATAGTTACACCCTGTATATGGCTGGGATAAAAGGTAATGTGGCGGTGTTGGATAAACTGGACAAAATGCGTTGGTTTATCAAGAATGATGATGCCGCTGAATTGGTCGAAGATGCGCGTATTGAATTGTCCCAGGCTACCGAGGTTGTGACGTCATACAGTAAAATGTTAAAATCAATCAAAGAAACATTTGAAAGCGTCATTAACATGGACTCGAATAAATACATTAATCGTTTGACTATGTGGAATATTATTCTGGTGGTGCCAACGGTTGTTGTTGGGTATTATGGCATGAATATGAAATTGCCGTTCGCAGAATACGACAGTGCGGCTGTGGTAATATTCTTGGCAATAATGATACTGTTGTTGGGTTTTGCGTTTTTCAGTGTTGCGCGTCGCAGTATTATGTAAATAAAATGCCCCATTCGGGGCGTTTTTTATTGTTGTAATGCGGCAATGATGTTGGCGAAGTTTTCGTTCACATCCAGGCCACTTACATCAACATCGCTGAATTTTATGCCGGGCGCGGTGCGCAGCCATTCAATCGCCGGCATCGTTATGTTCCAAAATGTTGTTATTCGGCGTTGGACAATTGCTGTGTTGGCATCGTCGGCACGGGTGCTGCCCTCGGCATGGCGTTTGTTCAGGCGATGTTCTATAACACTTTCTGGTATGTCCAGATAGATGATATGGATGTTAAAATTTTTTGCGTATGATTTTATCAACCATTGTGCCTGGGACAATGTGCGCGGAAAACCGTCTAACAACACGTCAGCGTCATCGCAAATATTGTCGTGCATCAATTTAAACAATCCGTCGTCTGGAACCAATTCACCCCGTGCAACCATCTGGCCAATTGGACTGTCTGGCGGCAATGTTCGCAACAGTGCACCCGTTTCAACATAACAATATTTTTTACGTTCGCCCAGCATTCGTGCAAAAGTGCCCTTGCCTGCGCCTGGGGCACCCATTAAAACAATCAAATCTTTTTTCATAGCATATCCATTATATCATAAAGACAAACCCCCGACAAGAATGTCGGGGATCTAGGAATAATTTACAAACGTAAATTATTTTTTGCTGTTTTCAATCGCAGCGCCCAAGATGTCGCCCAAGACAGAGCCACTGTCGGCCTGGTTGGCGTATTCTTTGACAGCCTGTTTTTCCAGGGTCACCTGCAATGCGCGGATAGACAGTTTAACAGTGTTGTCTTCGACAGAAACAACAGATGCTTCAACTGTGTCGCCTACTTTGAACTTGCTGGTGTCCTGTTCCGCTTTTTCACGTGACAGGTCTGTGCGACGGATAACACCGCGGATTTCATTTGGCAGTGCCAAAATCAATTCATCTGGTGTGATTTCAGATACAGTGCCAGAAACAACTGCGCCTTTCTTGATGGCTGCGTTCTTGTTGTCTGCGCCTTCGGTCAACTGTTTGATGCCCAGTGTGACACGTTCTTTTTCTGGATTAATATCCAAAATTTTCGCTGTCACTTCTTGGCCACGAACGAACTTTTTCAGTTCTTCTTCGTCCAGTTTGTTCCAAGACAGGTCGGAAATGTGAACCATACCGTCTAATTCTGGGGTCAACTGAACAAACAGACCGAATTCAGTTGTGTTCTTGATTGGGCCTGTTACAACGTCGCCAACGTTGTGGGTTTCGGCAAATTGTTTCCATGGATTTGGTTGCAACTGTTTATAGCCCAACGAGATACGACGTTTTTCCTGGTCAATGCCCAAGACGACAACGTTGACATCCTGGCCGGCCTGCAAAACCTTGCTGGGGTGGATGTTTTTGTTTGTCCAGGACAGTTCAGACATATGAACCAAGCCCTCGATATTGTTGCCCAGGTCAATAAATGCACCGTAATCGGTGATAGACGAAACCTTGCCTGACACTGTGTCACCAACGTTAAATGCGCGGGACGCGGTATCCCAAGGATCGGCTTCCAATTGTTTCGCGCCCAGCGAAATGCGGTGAGATTCTGGGTCAAACTGGATAACTTTGACCTTTATCTTTTCGCCAACGTGAACCAGTTCGCGTGGGTGATTTACGCGTTTCCAGGACAGGTCTGTGACGTGCAGTAAGCCGTCAATGCCACCCAAATCAACGAACACACCGTAGTCTGTGATGTTCTTGACGGTTCCTTCAATAACGGCCCCCAGTGTGATGTTCTTCATCGCTTCGCGTTGTGCGGCTGCGATGGAGTCAGACTGGATTGCGCGACGTGATACAATTGCGTTTGTGCGCAATGCGTCCATTTTCAAAACGCGGAACTTATCTTTCAGGCCAATCAATGATTTGGCATCGCGAACAGGTTTGTGGTCAACCTGGGACGATGGCATAAATGCGAATACGCCGCCCAAGTCAACGGTGTAACCACCGCGAACAACGTCAATAATTGTGCCTTCGGGGTCAATGCCGTCAGCAATGGTCTTTTCCAAGTCTTTCCATGCTTTTTCAGCACGAGCCTTGGTATAAGACAGAACAGCTGTGCCTTCGCGTGATTCATAACGTTCAACAAAAACGTCAATAATATCGCCCACGGCTGGGACAGATGCGCCGAATTCTTTTAATGGAACACGACCTTCGGATTTCAGACCGACGTCAACCATTGCAAAATCGCCACGGATGTCTTTGACAGTTCCCTTGGTTGCATAACCCTGCAAAGTTTCTTGGTTGCCGTAGTTCTTGTCGAACATCTGAACAAAGTCTTCGCCAGAGATAGGATTAAATAAATCTTTGGATAAATCTTTCATAAGAAAATTTCATACAAAGCTTGCCATCTGCAAAATAATGCAAAGGACTTGTGGGGTTAGTCGGATTGATAATGCGCCCACCCGCAAAATCGCCCTGATTATACATGGATTTTTTTGAAAAATCAAGATGTAATATATCTATTGACAAAATATTATTTTGTAATACAATAAAGCGATAAAACTTCAAGGGAGTTGATAATGAACACTGCAAAAAATATTGCAAAATCAGTTTTAACCAGCGCAGTCGTTGTGCCATTGATTGGCGTTGCTGTTCACTTTATGCCGAACAAGGGACTGTATTTTATGGATAACACTTCATTAGCGCATCGTTTTGAATGTGCATATTCGCTAAATCCGAATCCAGAACACACAACATACGTATCCACTGAATATCAACCGGCGGCGAATCGCTATATCAGAACAGTTGCAGGCAAACGCATTCCGGTTGATAAGAATGGCGATTACTATGAAAATTCATGGATTGATGAAGAAGAATCATCTGACGAATTTGATAAAGTATGCAATACCGAAACATATACCCCATGGTGGGCGGTTGGTATGCTGCATGCGGGCGTTGCTGGGGCGACGTTTATGAGTCTGCGTCGCAAGGAATTGGAACAGCGCAAGCAAAACGCACGGTAAAGATAACACCGTAATAAAAAAAACGCCCAAACGGGCGTTTTTTATTTCACAGGTGCAGCCTGGAATAATTCTTCGGGCTTTACTGCTTTTTCTTTTTGTTTGACATGGGTCAACATTGCATCCAATGCCTTGCGTTCAAAAATCATACCGCGCAGCATTGCCAAGGCATTTTGATTCTTGTTATAGAATTCAAACACCTGTTTCGGATCTGGGTAACGTGACGCTTCGGCCCAGACGGCTTGTTGCAGGTCGTCGCGGGTTACTTCCACCTTGTTCTGGGTGCCCCACTCGGCCAAAATCAGACCCAATTTGACGCGACGTTCGGCTTCCTTGCGTTCTTTCTTTTCGTCCCATTTGTGGTCGTCAGATTTGCAATTGTCGCCACAGTTTGCGTGATTGCGATCGTGTTCGGATTTTGCCATGCCCAATTCTTGTTCGACCAATGTTTCTGGCAATTCCAGTTTAACCTTGTCAGCCAAGATATCTAACAATTCGTTGCGCATGTCACGTTGTGCGGCCTCGGCATACTGGTCATTATAGATTTTGCGGATGTGTTCACGCAATGCGTCAACAGATTCCTGGCCAACGGTTTTTGCAAATTCATCGGTCAATTCCGGCAAGATATGCTTGCGAACTTCGTGAACCTTGACCGCAAAGCGTGCATCTTTGCCCGCCAGGTTTTCGGCATGATATTCTTTTGGGAATTTAACATTGACGTCAAATTCATCGCCGGCCTTGTGACCAATAATCTGGTCTTCGAATCCTGGGATAAATGCGCCAGACCCCAAAATCAGGTGATGCTTTTCGGCCGCGCCACCTTCGAATGCATCGTCGCCGATGAATCCCTTGAAATCAATTACCGCGGTGTCACCGTTGGCTGCCTGGTAAGAATCAGCCTGTTTTTCGGCGGTGCTGCGGCTGCGACGCAGGTTTTCAATCGCATTGTCGACTTCTTTTTCGTCCAACGTCGTTGTTTTCTTGGTTACGGTGAACTTTTCCAGGTCAACGGCCGGCAATGTTGGCAAAATGTCGAATTCTAATGTGTATTCAACATCTTTGCCGAATTCCCACCCGGCCAGGTCGGCCTTTGGCGCACCCGCCAAACGGATTTTTTTGTCCGCGATAAAATCGTTCAGGTCTTTGTTCATCAGTTTATCAACAGCCTCGGACGTGGCAGATGCGTTGAATTTCTGGCGCAGAACTGATAATGGAATGTGACCGGGACGGAATCCCGGCATTTTTGCGGTTTTGCCGTATTCGGTCAAAATTTCGTCCGCCGCAGCCTGGACATCGGCCGCAGAAATCGTTCCGTTCACGGAATAATGCAAATCTTTGATTTTTTCTTTTGTAAACATATTGTTCCCCTAAAATGTAATTGCCGTGTGATTATTGCACGCTTTTTTTATAAACGCAATAATAAAAAATCCCGCATTTTGCGGGATTTTGAATTGTTCGCAAATATTAACGTTTGCTGAACTGGGTCGAACGACGCGCCTTGTGGTGACCAAAGTGCTTACGTTCAACGACACGGCTGTCGCGGGTCAAGAAGCCAGCGGCCTTTAACGCCGGACGCAATTCTGGTTCGATTTTTTCCAGTGCCTTGGAAATACCGTGTTTAACGGCACCGGCCTGGCCAGACAAACCGCCACCAATAACCATCGCGTGTATATCATATGCAGTTTCGCGTTTTGTAACGCCGAATGGTTGCGCAATAATCATTTGCAACACTGGACGACGGAAATATTTGTCGGCCGGGATTTCATTGACAAAGATGTTGCCCTTGCCCGGAACCAAATATACGCGTGCAACGGAATCTTTACGTTTGCCAGTTGCATATGTTGCGCCAGTCAATTTAACGCATGCAGTCTTTTCCGCAGCGGTTGCTTTTTTGGCAACTGGTGCTTTTCTCGCCGGGGCGGCTTTCTTTACCGTCTTTGATGCTGTTGCAGTCTTTTTAGTTTCTGTCATTATTCGCCCCTTTTGTTTTTACGGTTCAATTCGGCAAAATTGATAACAACTGGTTTCTGGGCGGCGTGTTTATGTTCCGCACCAGCATAAATATGCAGTTTGGTCAAACGCTGGTTCGCCAATGCAACCGCTGTGCGGCGTCCCATCATGCGTTTAACAGCGTTGAAAACCAACTGTTCTGGCTTTTCGCTGCGCATTTGGCCCAGTGTGCGTTCTTTGATTCCGCCGGTCCACAAAGAGTGCCAAAAGAACTTTGTCTTGTCAGCCTTTTTACCAGACAGCGCAACCTTGTCTGCGTTGATAATGATAACATGGTCACCACAATCCATGTTCGGTGTCCATGTAGGCTTGTTCTTGCCACGCAGGATGTTTGCAGTAAATGCCGCCAAACGCCCCAGCGTGCAATCGGTCGCGTCAATCAAATACCATTTGGCATCCAATTCACACTTTTTTAACGATTTTGTCGCTGCCATTTTTATATTTCCTTAGGTTTTTACTAATTTAGCGCACGTATTATGACGCAACAGCTCAGAAATGTCAAGAAAAATCCGTGCGGTATAATAATACCGCATAAAAGTAAAGAAGTGATATAGTGACAAAGTGATAGAGTGAAACAGTGATACAACTTTTTCACTTTATCACTGAATCACTTTATCACTAAAAAAACGCCCGGATGGGCGTTTTTTTACATTTCGTCCGGCACGCGCAGTCCCATCAGGTCAATTGTGCGCCCCAGTGCATCGGCGGCAATTCGCACGATATGCAGGCGTTGCGCCCGGGCGTCAGATGGAACGTCTTCGCGCAGAATAGGACAATTATGATAAAATGAATTTATCAACTGGCACAAATCGTATGCATAGTTCGCAATCATATCGGTTGCACGATTGTCAAATGCGGACTGAACCGTGCGTTCAAAATCCAGAATTTCAATCAACAAATTGCGTTCGTCAGCAGTCAATTCTGTCAGTTGGGCAGACACTGTGTCCCCTGCCCGACGTAAAACCGAATTCAAACGCACTGCGGTGTATAATATGTATGGACCAGTGCGTCCCTCGAAACTGGTAATTTGGTTCGGATCGAAAATATAATCGGCGCGAACATCGTGAATCAGGTCGTTGAATTTGATTGCCGCCAATGCAATTGCGTCAATTGTGTCATCGTTCAGTTGTTTACCGGCATCCATCACGCGGGTGTGCACGGCGTCGCGCACTGTATCCAAAACATCCAGTAATTCTGCCACGCCACCATCGCGGCTCTTGAAAGGTTTGCCGTCGGCCCCAGTCAGTGCGCCGAAACCAGTGTGGAATAATTCGGCGTTGGTGATTTTTGCCAAACTGGCGGCACGAAATACCTGTTGAAAATGCAGATTCTGGCGTGAGTCGGTAAAATATCCGATAATATCCGGATTATCTGTTTTTGTGCGGTAATATATCGCCGACAGATCTGCGGCGGCATATGTTTGGGTGTCAGCACTGGTGCGAAATATCAATGGTGGCATTGGCGCACGGTCATCATCGCGTTTGATGTTCACAATCATTGCACCATCGTCCAATGTCAACAGGTTTTTGGATTCCAAGATTTTCTGCATTTCTGGGACGTATTCGGCAACGCCACGTTCGCCCATTGTTGCGTCAAATGGCAATACGTTTAACCGGCGCAACACTGTGTCCATTTGTGTCAATGATATTTTCATAAACGCGTCATAAATACGCTTGCATTCCGCATCGCCCGCTTGCAGTTTTGCAGTTGTTTCTTTGGCCCGTGCCAGCCATGCACTATCGGTTTTAGCACGTGCGGTTGAAGCCGGATAGATTTTGTTTAATTCTGTGGCGTTCTGGGGCATGCCGTATTCCATAATCCACGTGATAATCAGTCCCATCGGACGACCCCAGTCACCAATGTGATTGTAACTTTTAGTTTTATGCCCCAATGATTTGGCAATGCGATTAAAAGTATCGCCCACGATTGTCGTACGCAGGTGTCCGATATGCAATGCCTTGCCTACGTTGTATCCGCCGTAATCTAAATCGATTTTCAGTGGTTGTGTGGTACACAGGTTTGGCGCGTTATATGTGGCGTGCCAAATAAAATCATCGCGTAATTTAATGTTGATAAAGCCTGGGCCGGCAATTGATGCGTCGGCGACAAAGTCCAATTCGCGCAGTTTTGGTAATAGTTCACCCGCCAATTCGCGCGGGTTTTTGCCGGCGCTCTTTGCCATGACCATAGCAGCATTTGTGGCAAAATCCCCAAATTCGCGGTTACGTGGCACGTCCAGTTTAACCGCCACGCCCAGTTTGTCGTTTATCGTATCTGATATATATTTATACAAGTTCATTTTTTATACCTGTCGTAAAAAATTGTTGTTATATTGGCAGTACAACACGGACGCGAAGACCACCCAATTCGCTGTTTTCCAGGAACATTTGGCCACCGTGGTTTTCAATCGCGGTCTGGGCAATTGATAGCCCCAGTCCGGTTCCCCCAGTGTCGCGCCCACGTGCATTATCCAGGCGGACAAATGGGCGCATTGCGTCGGCCTTTTTATCATCTGGAATGCCAGGGCCGTCATCTTCAATAATAATTTCAACCTGGTCAGCGGTGTCAATCTCGGTAATCTTGATTTTCTTTTTGGCAAAACGTGCCGCATTTTCAATAATATTGCCGAATGCGCGTGCTAATGCCATCGGGCGCGCATAGAACTGTGCTGGCGTGTCCGGGAATATTGTTTCAATCTTTTTGTCTGGGGCTGCGTCACGCGCTGTGCGTAACAGCATTGCGGGCAATTCGGTTGTCTGTTCAATTTCGGGTGTTTCACCACGTGCAAATGCCAGATATCCGTTAACCATTTCAGACATGCGATCAATGTCGCGTATCAGTTCGTCGTTTGTTGCGCTGCCAGTTTCAACCGCCAAACGCATGCGTGTCAATGGGGCCTTTAAATCATGGCTGACCGCGTTTAACATATCTGTGCGAGTGCGGTTATATCTGTTCAAACGTTCCTTCATCGTAATCATTGCGATGGCGGCGTCGCGTATTTCGCGTGACCCCGATGGTTTGAATCCTGGCGCGTCCAAACCGCGTCCAAACCGATTTGCTGCCTTGGCAATACTGCGTATGCTGCGCGTGTGCAGCACGATAAATGGCGATATCAACAGTAATACAATCAGGAACGAGCCAACTAACCAAATCAAAAACACCTCGGTGCTGGTAGAATACACACGATATAGCGATGTGCCAAATGTCGCAACGCTGCCGTTCTTGGTTGGAATATCAACGAACATCAGGCGTTTGTCCTTGTCGATATAGATTTTGGCGGGTCTGTTCAGACGTTTTGACAATTCCGACGCCAGACGGCCTGTTTCGCGGGAATGATTATCGTTTTTTTTGGGACGATTCAGGTGCGGATTTACGGAAACATTTATCCCAATATCGCGTGCCATTGATGACAATGCGTCGTTATCACCGCTGTCCATAAAGTTCATCATGGTTGTAATCTCGCCCGCCAATGTGCGTGCCAACGTCGCATGAACGCGATCCCAGTGGTTGCCGAAAAATACATTAGCAACAATAACCTGGGCCACAATTAGTGGGACAGTTATCATCAAAATTGTGCGCCATAAAAAGCTGCGTGGTATCAATCTCATTTATTTGTCACCATTATTGTTGTTTGTGGTGGGCGTGGATATCAATTTATACCCGCGACCACGTATTGTTATTATATCCAGATTGGATAATACACTATTTAATTTCCCACGCAAGCGTTTTGCAACCATGGGCGAAGCGGGCGCGATATTACCCATTGGACGGGTTAAATGGGCCAATAGTTTTTTTTCTTCACCCGATAGTCCTAAAATACGGCGGTTACCATTCGCATCGTATACAAAGAATTCGTCGTCTGCGAATGCCAGACCATACGGCATTGTGGATTCAAATGTGGTGGTGCGGCTGCGAGTTATGTTGTTCAAGCGCAAAATCAATTCCCGCAACTGGAACGGTTTGGCCAAATAGTCGTCTGCCCCCGCATCCAATCCGTCAATTGCGTTTTCTGAGCCCGTCATCGCAGTCAGCATAATTACTGGTGTCGCGTCGCCTGTCCCACGCAGATTCTTTAAAAACGTCAGACCATCTGTGCCAGTCATCATCCGATCCAGCACGATTGCGTCAACCGTCACCCGCCCCAGCACATCAGCACCCATTTCGGCCGACTGGGCCGTTATAACGTTAAAGTCGTTATTTTGCAATCCGTGCGCCAATGTTCGACGCAGCATATCGTCATCATCAATAATCAGAACAGTCTTGTTCATTTACTTTTGCATTGGTTCAACGGCGTATTCCCCTGGGCGAATTGTGCGCAGACGGTTGCTGGCACTGGATGAGCCGCCGTCGTCGCCATCAACAGCGGCGCGGAAAGTCATACCGTTTGTCGTAAATTCTGTCTTGAACAACGCGTAACCTGTGCCACCACCGGTTGTTGGGCCCTGCATGCCCAACGAGTAGTAACCGCCCAGGATACCATAATCCAAGTCAATATAATCAATGCTGACCAACAATGACACGTTGCTGATACCGTCGCTGGTCATGTTGCAGGCAAATTCACGGTTGGATAGTGTTGCCTGAGAATTGATTGGCACAACGATATCCATAAGAGTCGGTTCACATCGACGTTCAATACCGTTGACCAAGAATTCATATGTCATACCCACGGTCGCCTTGGACAAACCAGTTGAAACATTTACCTGGGAAATAGTCGCCTTGGGAATTTTGACCAGGGCGTTGGCAATGCCACTGCGGACTGGGAACGATATGCCTGATTGCAGGCAGTCACGCGAAAACGGGTCTGCCTCGCATATATAAACACGGGAGTGGCCGTTCATCATAAACATATTGGCCAGGCTGTTAAATAAAAACGTCCGTGTAATTTTTTCATTTAGACGCGTGCACCCAAAATTACGGCACACAATCATAGGACGGTCGGCAAATATTACGCCTGGGTGTGCCTGCTCTTCGGTGGCGCGTGCGTCAATAATGTTCTGGTCATAGTCCAGACTATCTGCGCGTTCCATAAATTCTGTTTCTGGAATGAAATTCGGGTCATCTGGGTATGCGTAATAAGACTGAACCGGGGTTTCGGTATAAATAGTCTGAAAATTATCATACACGATTTCTTCGTCGGCCAACGCAGGGGCGACAGTCGCGCATACAGATGCGATAATCACTGGTAAAATAAATCTAGCCATATCAAAGCCTTTCGTTCTCTCGTAGATAAATCTTAGAACATTTGCGCGTGTTGTGTCAAAGCAAAAATATTTTTATTGCAAGTTGACCTTTGTTTGTTCTACATTATAATGCGAAATTGATAAGAGATAGCAAAAATAAAAAGGTGAGAGCCATGGTTGATGTCATTATTTCCGGCGAGTCTGGCAAGTTGCATGCGGTATATCATAAATCAGTCGTGCCGTCTGCCCCATTGGCGGTCGTGTTGTCTGGGAATCCGCGGCAAAAGCATCACATGAACGATCGTGTATCATATGCGATGTTCCGGGCATTTATGGATATTGGCTTTTCTGTGGTTCGTTTTAACTATCGCGGCGTCAATGATTCCGAGGGGGCAATTGGGACCACGGCGGATAATATGTTGGATATTGCGACCGTAATTGACTGGATTCAGAATAAAAATGAGGACAGTGCTAAAATCTGGTTGGCTGGTCATCAATTGGGTGCGTGGTATGTATTGCAGGCAATGATGCGCCGGCCCGAGGTGTCAGGTTTTGCCTTGGTATCGCCAGATACCAGCGTTTCGGATTTTACATTCTTGTCGCCACGCCCAAACCGGGGGCTGTTATTACAGGGGGCGGCAGAGGCAGATGATGCGCGGGCATTTGCATCACACTTGACCCAGGTGTTAAAAAAACAGGCACAGATTGATTTGGAGACAATCCGGGTAAAAAATGCCGATGTGAATTATTCTACACCAGCAGATCTGCGCCAGATGTATAATGACTTAAAGGCATATGTTGGTCGTGAAAACGCCGAAGACAAGTTGTTGTAGCAATGCAGATGGACAAAGATAGATTTTTAGACCCAAATATACCCGATGAAATGGCGGCGTCTATTCGTCCACATACATTGTCGGATTTTATTGGGCATAATGCGCTGAAACAGAATTTGTCTGTGTTTATATCTGGGGCCAAATCCCGGGGCGAGGCAATGGATCATGTTCTGTTATACGGGCCACCGGGATTGGGCAAAACGACATTGGCACATATTGTGGCAAACGAATTGGGAACAAATTTTCGTGCGACGTCAGCTCCCATGTTGACCAAGCAAGGTGATTTGGCCGCAATATTGACTGCGCTGGAACCGATGGATGTGTTGTTTATTGATGAAATTCATCGTTTACCGACCGCAATCGAGGAAGTTTTGTATTCCGCAATGGAAGATTTCAAATTGGACATCATGCTGGGCGAAGGACCGTCTGCGAAAAGTGTTCGTATTGACTTGCCGCCGTTTACGCTGGTTGGCGCAACAACTCGCACAGGGTTGCTGTCTAATCCATTGCGTGACCGATTTGGGATTGATTTGCGCCTGACGTTTTATTCGCCGGACGATTTAGCAAAAATTGTTATGCGCAGTGCGAATATTTTGGGCACACCAATTGATGCAGACGCGGCGTTGATGTTGGCGCATAGTGCGCGTGGTACCCCTCGTATCGCAAACAGACTGTTAAAGCGTGCACGTGACTTTGCAACGGCGTTGTCGTGCGGCACGATTTCCACAGATACAGTCAAAACCACCCTGTTTCAATTACATATTGATGGGTGTGGTCTGGACGAAATTGATCGCGAGTATATGTCAACGATTGTTCGGCATTATGCTGGGGGGCCGGTCGGTATCGAAAATTTGGCAGCAGCGTTGTCAGAACCGTCTGACACCATAGAGGATGTAATTGAACCATATTTAATGCAATTGGGCTTTGTTCAGCGCACGCCACGTGGGCGTGTTATTACGGACGCTGGATATACCCATCTAGGGTTGGAGAAATAAAATTATGTCAATGACGACGACTGTTGAGTATAACATTCATAAATTCCCATTTATGACGGCATATTGTGACACTGATGCGGGCGGTATTGTCTATCATGGTCGATATATTGAAATTGCCGAACGTGCGCGTATGGATTGGCTGCGTGGAATAACGTTTCCAGAAGGTGACGTTGGGTTCATAATTCGAGATTTATCGGTGCAGTATAAATGTCCGTTGCATGTTCGTGATGAATTGGTTGTTGAAACATCGGTTACAGACTTGCGTTCCGCGGCGATATCGATGGAACAGAAATTTATGCATGGTCACACGGTCTGCGCTATTATGAAAAGCACGGCTGTCTATGTCGGTGGCAATATGCGCCCAAAGCGTATTCCGTCGGCAGTGATTGAACGTATTGTCAATCCTATGGTGGTCAGCAAGCAGAGATAAAAGCCGTCCCAAATGTCAATCATACATACGTTTCCATTTGCTATTGCATACGCGGATACGGACGCGGGTGGTATTGTCTATCACGGTCGGTATATTGAAATTGCCGAACGTGCGCGTATGGATTGGTTTCGCGGGGTGTATGTGCCTGGTGATGATATCGGGTTTGTTGTGCGTGAATTGCATATTAAATATATCCAGCCATTAAAATTGGGCGATGAATTCGTGGTTGAAACGGTAATAACGCACGTTGGCGCGGCGTCGATGGATTTACAACAAAAGTTCGTGCGTGGTAATGAAATTTGTGCTATACTGGGCCTAACGGTTGTATATATTGATGGCGACATGCGCCCCAAGCGCATACCCAATCAGATTTTACAGAAAGTAACTGTGGAATAATCAAGGAAAAAGGAAAGGAAAATGACAAATAGTTTCTCGTTGGTAAATTTGTTTACCGGTGATATTGTAACATTGTTTATATCACTGGTTCTGGTAGCGGCCAGTGTTATGTCTTGGGCGATTATTATTGAAAAAATCCGCCTGTGGCGTTATCAACGCAAAAATCCGGTTAAAATTAAATCAGCTGATAATCTGGATTTGATTGCAGATCGTCTGACGCGTCCGTTTGACAAGAATCTGTGGTTCTTGTCTATGGTTTCGTATGTCGCGCCGTTTATCGGTTTATTTGGTACAATTTGGGGTGTTATGGATTCTTTTGCGTCAATTGGCGTGAATCAGTCGGTATCAATTGGCGTTGTTGCGCCGGGGTTGGCGACGGCATTAGGAACAACGGCGTTGGGATTAATTGCTGCGGTGCCAGCGGCCATCGCGTATCAATATTTTATCAAGAAAGCGGACGAATTATACGACGATTTGGATGAAGCACGTCGTGAAATGCAGGCCGCACGTAAATAAGGGGGCGTTTATGTCGCGCAGAAGACAGAGAAATTCTGATGCCGCAATTTCGTTGACGCCAATGATTGACGTTATGACGGTGTTGCTGGCGGTGTTTATGGTAACGACCCCAATGATGACGACGGGCATTGATTTGGATTTGCCGAATGCCGGTCATACCACATTGACGGGTAATGACCATGCAATTCAAATCAGTGTTGATGCATCGGGTCGCTATTTTATTGGGCAACAGCAGTTATCGCGTGACGACGTTGTAAAGCGTGCAATTGCAATGCGCGGGGAAAACCCACAATTGACGATAATGATAAACGGCGATCGTCGTGCCGACTATGGCGCGGTGATGTCGGTTATGGGTAAATTAAAGGATGCCGGGTTCCAACGTGTTGGGCTGCGCACCCAGGCGGATAAGTAAGTGGCAGAGTGCAACGTTCAGAGTGCAGAGTTCAGATAGGGGTTGTGCAATATGAAAGATAGCATAGCAAGACAAAAAAGTGAAACTTTTGCACTGAGAATAATAAAGCTATACAATGTGCTGACCACAGATAGAAAGGAATACGTGTTATCAAAACAGATACTGCGTTCAGGAACGAGCATCGGGGCGAATTTATCAGAATCTGAATGCGCGATAAGCAAGAAAGATTTTGTGTCCAAGGTGTATATTGCGTTAAAGGAAAGTGTAGAAACACAATATTGGTTGCGTTTGTTAAAGGAAAGCAAATATATAACGCTGACTGAATATAATAGTTTGTATGCTGACTGCAACGAGATAACAAAAATTTTAATGGCAACAACAAAAACGGTGGGTTCTGGTCAGGCTGAAGATTAAAACTCTGAACTCTGAACTCTGAACTCTGAACTCTGATATGAAATATAACTTTAATATTTTCAAGTCTGAAAATCTGATGATGTCCGTGATGGGGCATCTGGTGGTATTGGCAGTAATGATAACGTCGTTTGCGTTGGTGGTTGACCGTGCAACTTTGGTTGCGCCTGACCGAATTCAGATTTATGAAATTGACCTGAATGCGGTACGCGTGTCTGGGGATGAATCTATATTATATAATGTCAATGCGGACACCGCCCCGACACCCGACGCACCGAACCCAGAACAAAAAACCGAACCCGCGCCGGCGGTTGATGATAAACCGATTGAATCACCATCATTGATAGACGATACCGCGCCCGACACGCCCCAGGACACTGCGACCCCGTCGGACGCCCAGAATCCAGATGACACCCCCGCCCCACGTAAAAAGACCGTCGTCCGTGTCAATCGCCAGGTTGTGTCATTGGACCGGACGTTGACAATATCGGTGGTCGACGCGTTGCGTGTTGCGATGACGCGCTGTTGGGCAATTGATACAAATCATCCGGGTATTGGGGATATTCGTGCGGTGGCACACTTGACAATGCGACGCAATGGTACGGTGCGTGATGTGTGGTTCGAATCGGCGGCACGTGCAGATTCTGATCCGGCGTTTGCATATGTCCTGGACACTATTCGTTCGGCAATAAACGTGTGTCAGCCATTCAAGATGTTGCCACAAAATGAATTTTCAAAGTGGGAAAAAATCCAATTGACCTTTTATCCAACCCAGGGCAAGGTTATGTGATGTAGTTTTTCCCCCCCCTGACCAGCCGGGGTGGCACAACGTGCCGGGGTGTCGGCATAGTCGGTCCCTGCGGGGCAATGGTCCCCGACCTTCGTCGGGGTGACGTTTTCCATTTACACTTTTTCACTCTATCACTTTATCACTCCGTCACTAAAAAAAAACCGCCCAGATGGACGGTTACCAGACACACGATAAGCCGGATTCTGTTCTGCCCCGGAGCCGTCATAACAACCGCCATCGGGGTAGCGAGCATAATCAATCTGCATCCGATGTTACCACCGGACGTCAAGCCTTCTACCCGCCCCCTGGGTGGGACACTTTAAGCGGGGGCCTATTTGAAGTTGCTGCGCACAGAGATTGCCCGTTTCACTCGAATTTAATCGCTTCGTCACTGTTGCTCTAATCGTCGGGTCGCCCCGCTCGGTCATTAGCCGATGTGCCGTCCCATGCAGTCCGGACTTTCCTCCGCCTTGGAACCATGATGGTTCTTTGGGCGACTATGCTCTGTGCGTCTGGATGGACAAAATTTTATCAGTAATTTGTCAAAATTCAACGAAAATTTTGTTAGATACATGACCTTAAAGGTAAAAAAGCATTTTTCTCTTGCAGTGAAAGCGGCTTTTTTTCTAAGATGAGTAATAAAAGAGAAAAAGAAGTGGGAAGAATGTCCAGAATTCTGCGTTTTTTTGCATTTGTATTTGGTGTTTTTTGTGTCGGTAATGTGCTGGCGGCGGGCTATTCATGTCCCACGTACAAGCAATATACCAGTTGCGCAGAGGGTTATTACATGACGTCTAATGCGTCATCAACAACGTATAATGGTACGCCTGCGGTTGGAAACGCATGTCGTCCCTGCTCTGTCATGGGACAATACAACAATATCGACAAGTATACTTGTCCTGGTGGCACGGCCGCACCGGTCAAAAAAACGGTTAAGGTAACCTATGTATTAAACGGCGGCAGTGGCACGACGCCGGCGGCAACCGCATGTAATTTTGGCGAGGCGTGCAGTTTAAATCCGGGGACTGGCACAAGTTATCGTCGTGCGGGGTATCGTTTAGTTGGATGGTCAACTGCAAGTTCAGCAACGTCAGGGGCGTTTTCGATGGTTCTTACGGCTAACACCACGGTTTATGCAGTATGGACCCGGTGTGCGCAGGGAAAATATAAAACAGCGTCGGCTACCCCTGCATCGGCCTGTGCGACAATGTCATATGGTTATCATGGCACAGGATGTGATAGCAGCTATATGGCATGTACTGGCCAGGCGCAGTGTACAGGCACCACATTTTGCGAGCAACATATAAAGCAAGAGTGTCCAGACCCCAACAGTGAAGAGAACAGACGTGAAATATTCCCTGAAGAATACAGTGGCTCGCAGATGGTAGGAGGCAAGGTAGTCTCGGCAAATGGACGTGGTGCGATTACAGAGTGTATGGCGTTGGTGTGGTATGATCCGGATCCCAATGTGACTGATGGTCAAACAGTCGGATTGCATGAATATGTATTCGTAGAAGGTGATACAAAGAGATACCAAGGAGAAGTGTCCAGCTGGTTATACGATGCGGTTGGACCTGGTTATTACCTGACCGATGAATCGGGTTGTGACGAAGGTTATGCTTCTTATAAATCGGTAGATATATGTCCTGTTGGTGCAGCGTGTCCTGGCAAGGAGAAGGTCGAATGCGATTCGTCAAACGAAGCAACGGTTTTAACAGAAACATTTGGTCTGGAAATCTGTACCGATGGAAATACAACTAGTTCAACTGGATCAATAAAATGTGATTCTGCATGTTCAAACGTGATTGGTGCTGACACATGGACGACGCCAACGTGGTCACCGTCAACCAGGCAAGTATTGGACAAGTGTGCCATCAACACATGTTCAACTGGCTACACGCGTAGTGGCTCTGCCAGCAGCACCGCTCCTGCTTCATATACCTGTTCTGCGAATTGTAACAAGGTTACATTGAACGGAATAAAAAATGGTGGTTCTGGGACGACGACGCTGTATAAAAAAACGGGTTTGGCAACGTGGTACAGTGACAACGCATGTTCAGATGTCGTAACAAAACTGTCGCCATTGCCGACCAAGCCAAATGCATCGTATGCCGGACACTACAATACTTCGGCTGCATCTGGTGGAACGCAGTGTGTGGCGGCAAATGGCACATTCAAAACAGCCGCGGCCTGCAATGTTAGTGGTAATACTACATTCTATGCACAGTATAAGTGTGACTCTAATTATCTAGGTAGTGGAACACGTATTGCTGGGGCTTGTACTGGAACGGTCCGCACGATTTATTTAAAGAGTTATGACGGTTCTGCAACACACAGCACGATATATCAAAAATATGCAACGGGCTGGTACAGTAACAGTGCGGCAACAAACGAAATCAGCAAAGCGGACATTCCAAGCCGCGATGGGTATACGTTCCGCGGATTCTATACGAGCAAACAGACTGATTTGACCGCGTCAGGCGGCACGGGAACGCGGCGCATAACGGCGAATGGAACACTGCCAGCAAATACAACGTTTACGTCCAATACAAACTTGTTTGCTGCGTGGGCACATAATTGTATTCAACCATCAAATGGTACGTGTACACTGACCATCAGCGACACTGGAACAGTGACGTATGCCACAACGTGTAAAGCGGGGTATTACATCAGCGGCGCTGGGACATACAATCCTACGTGTACACCGTGTGGCGATGGGACATACAGTGCTGGCGGAACAGCGACATCGTGCACAACGTGCCCGGGCGAATATACGCACAGTGATGGTACGCGTGCGGCGAGTGGCAATTGCTATTTAACAACTGTTGCAGGCAAATATGTTGCAACAGCCAATGCGAATCAGATTACATGTGACAACACCACAGCATATTACTATCCTGGTGGAACCAAGGTTTATTATGGGGGAACAGGTGGTAATGTGCCATTAATCAAAGGTGAATGGAATGCGGTGAATACCGGTGGCACATGTGCAAGCAAAGCATACTGTCCAGCAGGGACATGGGGCAGTGTCGCTGGAACCTGTGATTCAATACCAGCAGGGTCTTATCCGGGCGCTGCATCTGGTTGTGCCACCAAAGATGATGCAGGTGATTACATTGGTTGTTCTGGATATGAAGCATGTAGCAGCCTGTCTGGTGTATCGGTATCTGGTGGAACATACACTTCGGCTGCGGGGTCCAAGAACAGCAAGGCGTGTAAGTACACTGCGCCGAACAAGACGATAACAGGCTGTTCGACGGTTACAACGAACACCGTGACGTATACAGGGACAGCATGGCCTGCCACGACATATGGTGTGACAGCGACCGGTGGTTATGTAATTAGTGGCAATAATACAGCGGCTGCAACTTGTACTCAGTGCAGTGGTGCGGTGTGGTCAGCTGGTGGCACGGCAACATCATGCAGTGCGTGCCCTGCCCAGACATCTGGTTGGACACGTAACAGTGGCACAGGTTGGACGGCGGTAACGCAGTGTAACCAGACCAAGAGCGTTGGTGGTAATTGCAGTGCAGGTGTATTGAAACAGAACGCAACCAGCACGACTGCGTGGGGTGCGTCAACGATAGCGACGGCATTGCAAGCAAAGCCTGGGTATATTGTATCTGGCCAGACCTGTACAGGTTGCGCGGCCGGGACATACAGTGCTGGTGGCGCCGCGACATCATGCAGTGCGTGTACTGGTCGGACACAATATAGTGCAGCACATTCGGCATCGTGCAGCACTGTGTCAACGGGTTATTACACGACAGGCTGTAACACCAGCAATAACAACTGTACTGGCCAGTCACAGTGTACCAGTGGTACATGGTGTTCGTCAGGAGTTCAGCATCAATGCAGCAGTTTAACAGGAGTATCTGTATCTGGCGGGACGTATACTTCTGCGGCGGGGTCATCTGCGAACACATCGTGTAAGTACACTGCGCCGAACAAGACGATAACAGGCTGTTCGACGGTTACAACGAACACCGTGACGTATACAGGGACAGCATGGCCTGCCACGACATATGGTGTGACAGCGACCGGTGGTTATGTAATTAGTGGCAATAATACAGCGGCTGCAACTTGTACTCAGTGCAGTGGTGCGGTGTGGTCAGCTGGTGGCACGGCAACATCATGCAGTGCGTGCCCTGCCCAGACATCTGGTTGGACACGTAACAGTGGCACAGGTTGGACGGCGGTAACGCAGTGTAACCAGACCAAGACAGGGACGGCGATTAGCAGTTACTGTGCGTCTGGCGTATTGAAACAAAACGCAACCAGTGCGACTGCGTGGGGCGCAACGACAATAGCGACGGCATTGAGTGCCAAGGCAGGTTCTATTGTAAACGGTCAGACATGTGAACAGTGCAGTGGTGCGGTGTGGTCAGCTGGTGGCACGGCAACATCATGCAGTGCGTGCCCTGCCCAGACATCTGGTTGGACACGTAACAGTGGCACAGGTTGGACGGCGGTAACGCAGTGTAACCAGACCAAGACAGGGACGGCGATTAGCAGTTACTGTGCGTCTGGCGTATTGAAACAAAACGCAACCAGTGCGACTGCGTGGGGCGCAACGACAATAGCGACGGCATTGAGTGCCAAGGCAGGTTCTATTGTAAACGGTCAGACATGTGAACAGTGCAGTGGTGCGGTGTGGTCAGCTGGTGGCACGGCAACATCATGCAGTGCGTGCCCTGCCCAGACATCTGGTTGGACACGTAACAGTGGCACAGGTTGGACGGCGGTAACGCAGTGTAACCAGACCAAGAGCGTTGGTGGTAATTGCAGTGCAGGTGTATTGAAACAGAACGCAACCAGCACGACTGCGTGGGGTGCGTCAACGATAGCGACGGCATTGCAAGCAAAGCCTGGGTATATTGTATCTGGCCAGACCTGTACAGGTTGCGCGGCCGGGACATACAGTGCTGGTGGCGCCGCGACATCATGCAGTGCGTGTACTGGTCGGACACAATATAGTGCAGCACATTCGGCATCGTGCAGCACTGTGTCAACGGGTTATTACACGACAGGCTGTAACACCAGCAATAACAACTGTACTGGCCAGTCACAGTGTACCAGTGGTACATGGTGTTCGTCAGGAGTTCAGCATCAATGCAGCAGTTTAACAGGAGTATCTGTATCTGGCGGGACGTATACTTCTGCGGCGGGGTCATCTGCGAACACATCGTGTAAGTACACTGCGCCGAGCAAGACAATAACAGGCTGTTCGACGGTTACAACGAACACCGTGACGTATACAGGGACAGCGTGGCCTGCCACGACATATGGTGTGACAGCGACCGGTGGTTATATAATCAGTGGCAATAATACAGCGGCTGCAACTTGTACTCAGTGTGGCACTGCGAAATACAGCGCTGGTGGAACAGCGACATCGTGTTCGGCCTGTCCGACTGCGGATTCTGGGTGGACGGCTACGTCCCCAGCTGGCAGCAGCGCATACACTGCATGCTATGAATACCAAACGCCGGTTAATTGCGCCAGTGGAACGGTCAAGCGCGCGGCGTCCAGTGCAACCGCATACAGCAGCACAATATCGTTGCTGAGCACATTAAAGTCCAAGGCGGGCTATTATGCCAGCACAACGGCGACATCATGTACAATTTGCCCAGCGGGTTCATCTTGTGCGGCATCGGCCACTGCGCCAACGACATGTGTAAACTGGACATATGCGGCCAGTGCCGGTATGGCGTCATGCACGGCATGCCCTGTTCTGACATCTGGCTGGACCAAGGCGAATTCGACCGGTACCGGATGGAGTTCACATACCAATTGTGTCCAAATCAGTCCGACCCCAGCGGGTTGTGCGTCTGGTAATAACAAACAAGTTGCTGCATCCAATGGTGCAACAACATGGGGGCCTGCGACGGTCAATACGGAGTTGAGTGCGAAAGCAGGACACATCGTCAGTGGAACAACATGTCCAATCTGCACCGGCGCGACATATTCGGCTGGTGGCACAGCGACATCGTGCACAACATGTCCATCAATCTATACGTCAGATAATACAAATGGTAAAACCAAAAATTCTGAATGCAAGGTAACAACAAACGCGGGTAAATATATTGCAACGGCGGGCGACAATACACAAACAATCTGTCCGGTCAAGCATTATTGCCCATCGGCATCGGTGGCGTATGGTGCGACTAATTCACCAACGGCATGTCCGCCGGCGGATTCAACAACTGAACGCACAACGTATCCGGCGGATTATTTGAACCCGACACGCACCAGTTTCACGCAACAGGGTTGGTCCAGTGGTCTGGGCAAGATAACGTCGTGCAGTGCGAATTATGGCTTTACGAACGAGGCCGGTCACTTTACCGTCGAAAGCGTATACTATAATGCGACAACGGGTAAATACGATACCGGTGGTGGCAAATACTATAGTATGGTAAATCCGGGTTGGTATATGCTGGACAAGTATTCGGAAACATACTGTGACAATCCGTCAAATCGTATGTTGTATCACAACGTCGCGGCGTGCCCAGAAAACTATTACTGTCCAGGTTATACGTCGATACCGTTGTGTCGCACTGGGCCGCACGAAAGTGAAATGGGTAAATTCACGTGCAGTTCACTGGGGACCGGTGCATATACCAAGAGTCCGGCAAAATCTGGCTCTGCAACGGCGTGTTATCTGACGACAACGGCAACAAACTTTGTTAAAACGGCAGAAGCCGCCGAAGAAAAGTGCACTGCCGGTGGATACTGTGCGGGTGGAACCAAGGTAAATTGGGGCTCGACTGGTGGTCGGACGCCTGCGTCGGCCGGATATTATGTCAGTGGCACTGGTGCGACCAGCCAGACGGCGTGCGCGGCCGGGACATATACCGATACAACTGGAAAAACAACATGTGCTTCTGCTGTGGCGGGAACGCATACAACCGGATGCCAGGTCGCCGCAAGTGGTTCGTCAACTAAGACATTGGCGTGTACAGGAACGGCTGTCTGTGCGACAAATACGTATTCGTCGGCCAAGGCCAGTGCATGTACGGCGTGCGCAACAGCCAAGGGCTATACCAACAGTGGCACAACAGCTGCCGCCCACGCTGAACTGGCGTCGTGTAAAGCAACGTGCAGTGGCGGTCAATACGTCGCAACGGCTGGCGCAGGTTGTGTGAATGTAGGCACGGGGTATTATGGTGCGGGTGGCACAGTTGGACAAAATGCCACCTTGGCACGTAATCAGTGCCCAACAGGTCAGACCACAATCGGTTACGGTGCCGGCGCAGACGAAATCGGCGACTGTGGACGAATCTTGCACATTGGCGATAACAAGGTATATTTGCGTAATACGAAAAAGACCACGCCGTCGCTGAATGTCAAGGTTGGTGATACCACATACTATGGTAACATGACCAGCGGCACATCTAAGGGCAAGTTGCGTGTCAAGAATGGAACAACCACATACTCGGTCCACGATGACAGTATGTAAAAAACGGGGCGTCGCCCCGTTTTTGTTTGGCTGTTTTTCTGGGACCGTCAGTCCGACCCACCCCGGTTTCCCAGATGGGAACTTAGACTGCGACAGCGTGGTCATAGTGAGAACCTTATCACCCACCGTCATACCGGCGCAGGCCGGTATCTATTGCCCCACAGGCACATCTTTATTCTGTGGCGTATCCATACGATTTCAATACAATCGGATACAAATCCACCCAATTAGGATTTTTTTGCACAATCAGCCTGATTTTCCAATTCCTGTGCCATTGTTTTAATTGCCGTTCGCGCAATACCATTTCTTTCAAACTGTCGTGCCATTCATAATACACTAATTTGTCTACGTTATATTTTGATGTAAATCCTGGGATTTCTTTGTGCTTATGTTGAGAAATGCGCACAACCAGATTGGATGTAGACCCAATGTACAATGTGCCCAGCGGCCCAGATGCCAAGATGTATACATATCCACCCGATTTCATATAATATACCCTAGTATGTTCGTGTTGTGTATGCAAGTTTAAATCAGTCCCTGTGGGACAATAGATACCGGCCTGCGCCGGTATGACGACAGAAAAATTAGCCAATGTCCAACAATGTGAACAATGTTTGAAAAATAAAAAATAATACTTAGCGTGTCGCCTGCGGACTGCGGTTGGTGCTTTGCTTGGAGATATCCCTGCATGCGGGAATAACAAAGTCCCTGTGGGACAATGGTGACCCTCCTGCGCCGGTATGACGGCAGAAAAATTAGCCAATGTCCAACAATGTGAACAATGTTTGAAAAATAAAAAATAATACTTAGCGTGTTGCCTGCGGACTGCGGTTGGTGCTTTGCTTGGCGATGTCCCTGAATGCGGAAATAACAAAGTCCCTGTGGGGACAATGGTGACCCTCCTGCGCCGGTATGACGGTGTTATGTGGTTGGGTGTCTAATTTTACGAACATTGTTCGTTTTATACTGGTTGCGTTTTTCTAGGTCGTCACCCCGACGAAGGTCGGGGTCCATTGCCCCGCAGGGACCGACAACAACGCCACCCCGGATTCCCAGAGGGGGAAAGTGTTTGCGACGGACAAAAAACACTGTTGCCCTGAAATGATGATTCTGAATACGCCGTGGTGTGATACTATTTTTCGCCGGCGTGGCGGGCGGCGGATAATGCCGTGCGCAGGGACTGTGACGCAATCTGACGAATTTTTGGCGCAAATGTTCGCATATTCATCGCGTCAGCAACACGGTCGGCGAAAAGTTGCGCAATATATTCAATTTGTGTCGGAGCGACGATAAATACTTCGCTGCTGATATCTGATTGTTTTAACTGATGAATTGGTTCTCGCATTATTGCCCTCTGCTCTCGATATTATGGGAAAATATCCCGGTTGCCACTTGTTTGTTTTGTTATCTGCATTATATCATAAAGTATCTTGACCGCAAGGTGCAAAATTGCTATAAATCTGGGGAAAAAGACAAGGAAAAGTTATGTTAAAAAATATTATTTCAAAAGTATTGGGGTCGGCAAATGACCGCTTGGTAAAATCGTATGATAAAACGGTGTCGCTGATAAATGATTTGGAACCAAAATATCACGCGATGACCGATGACCAATTGCGCGAACAAACACAGAAATTGCGGACTCGCCTGCAGTCGGGCGAAAAAGAAAAGAACGTGTTACCAGATGCGTTTGCCTTGGTGCGCGAGGCGTCAGTTCGCACAATCGGCCTGCGTCACTTTAATGTCCAGATGATTGGTGGTATGGTTTTGACTGATGGTCAAATTGCCGAAATGAAAACTGGCGAAGGAAAAACGCTGGTTGCAACATTGGCATTGTTTTTAAAGGCGTTGCACGGTCGAGGTGCGCACTTGATTACGGTCAACGATTATTTGGCGGCGCGTGACGCCAATTGGATGGGCCAGGTTTATCGTTTCTTGGGCCTGACAATCGGAATAATCCAGCACGATATGACCGATGATGAACGTCGTGCAGCATACGCGTGTGATATTACGTATGTGACAAATTCTGAACTGGGATTTGATTATCTGCGCGATAATATGAAATTTTCCAAGGCACAACAAGTTTTACGACCACTGTATTTCGCAATTGTTGACGAAGTGGACAGTATTTTGATTGATGAAGCACGCACTCCGTTGATTATTTCTGGGCCGTCCGAAGATACCAGTGAACTGTATGCCCAGGTTGACGCGGTCGTCGCACAGTTGTCGCCGTCTGATTTCAAGAAAGACGAAAAAGACCGCCACGTCACCCTGACTGAAACCGGGGTTGATACAATCACACGTCTGTTAAAAGACGCGGGGGTTTTGGTTGGTGATAATCTGTATGCGTCTGAAAATGCGGCGGTGGTTATGCATGTGCAGCAATCATTATTGGCACATCATCTGTATCAGAAAAATGTAAACTATGTTGTTCGCGATGGCGAGGTTTTGATTGTTGATGAATTTACTGGGCGCGTGATGACCGGTCGTCGTTTTGGACGCGGCCTGCACCAGGCGATAGAGGCCAAGGAACACGTAAAAGTTCAACCTGAAAATCAGACGGTGTCCAGTATTTCATATCAGAATCTGTTCCGTTTGTATGAAACGCTGGCTGGTATGACTGGAACAGCAATGACCGAGGCCGCCGAATTTGAAGAAATTTACAAGTTGCGTGTGGTGTCTATTCCGACAAATCGTCCGGTGGCGCGCATTGACCATCACGACGAAATCTATCGCAACAAAGATGAGAAATATGACGCAATTATTAAACAGATTCAGGATTGTATGGCGCGAAAACAGCCGGTCTTGGTTGGGACTGTTTCAATTGAAAAATCTGAAGAATTGGCGACAATTGTGCGCAAGAAATTAGGAATCAATCCAGCGGTCTTGAACGCAAAGCACCACGAATCCGAAGCAAAAATCGTATCTCAGGCTGGTGCACCTGGTGCAGTCACAATCGCAACAAATATGGCTGGACGTGGAACCGATATTAAATTGGGTGGAAATGCCGAAGATTTGATTGCCGAATTGGACACCGATGCACCAGATTACGAGGCTAAAAAACAAGAAATATACGACCGTATTGAACAGAATAAAAAGATGGTCTTGGACGCAGGTGGGCTGTATGTAATTGGAACAGAACGTCACGAATCGCGTCGTATTGATAACCAGTTGCGTGGACGAAGTGGCCGTCAAGGTGACCCAGGTGATTCTAAATTCTTTTTGGCACTGGACGATGATTTGATGCGTATCTTTGGTGCGGCGCGTTTGAACGGTATGCTGACAACGCTGGGACTGAAACCAGGCGAGGCAATCACGCACCCATGGATAACCAAGGCGTTGGAAAAGGCACAAAAGCGCGTAGAGGCACGCTATTTTGAGGCACGTAAAGAATTGCTGAAATACGATGACGTGATGAATGAACAGCGTGGTGTGGTCTATAAACAGCGCGATGATTTGATGACAAGCGAAGACCTGGCCCCGTTGGCGCGTGAAATGATTGGTGATGTGGTTGAAATCATCTGTGAAAATAATATTCCAGAAAAATCACACCCGATGGATTGGAATATTGCAGGAATTCACGATTCAATGTTGCGTGCATTTGCACTGGATATAACCGATATTGAAAAGTGGAAAACAGACGAAGACATTACTGAACACAAGGCGTATGAAGTTTTGTATAACCTGGCTATGCGTCGCTATAACACCCAGGCGGAAAAATATGGGCCTGAATTGATGCAGATGGCGTCGCGCCAAATGATGTTGGGGGCATTGGACGCGGTATGGAAACGTCACTTGCAACAGATGGACTATTTGCAGACAGCGATTGGACTGCGCGGATACGCCCAGAAAAACCCGTTGTATGAATATAAACGCGAAGCGTTGGAATTGTTCAAAAATACAATCAACAATTTCAAAATTATGTCAGTATCGTATATATCGCGTATGGAACTGACACGCGCAGATGTTGATGCAACTGAACAACAGCGTGCCCAGCACGACGCAACGTTGAACAAGGCGTCTGGAATGGACGCGCGTCGTAATGCACCCTGCCCGTGCGGTTCTGGATTAAAATACAAGCACTGTTGTGGAAAATTACATTAACACGAATGCCCCCAAACGGGGGCGTTTTTGTTGTCAATAGAAAAATCTACATTTTGATAAATATCTGGTTGCGACTTTGGGGTTAATTTTGCTATCGTGGCGACATGGAAAGTCAATTCGTTCATCTTCGGACACATACAATGTTGTCAATGGGGCTGGGCACAATAAAAATCAAGAAAATTCCTGATTTGTGTCGCGGGGCTGGTATGTCGGCGTGTGCGTTGACAGACACTAATTTGATGTCTGGCTGTGCCGAGTTTTCAGATGTTATGCCGTCGGCAAAATTACAGCCGATAATCGGCGTAGAATTATCATTAAATCAACATGCGGCTGACCCAAAAATTCTGCGTGTGGGGTCGCTGTCAAAGATTGTGTTATTGGCACAAAATCATGATGGGTATTTGAACCTGTGTGAACTCAGTCGAATCATGTATATGCGCACAGACAATCATCATCTGGGGCCATACGTTACGCTTGAAGAACTGGCGTCACACGCAGGTGGGGTAATTTGTCTGTCGGGGGCGCACACTGGGCCAATCGGCATGGCAATTTTGAATGCACAAAATGCCGCCGCACGCACGTATGCAAAACAATTCTTGGATATATTTGGTGACCGATTCTATATGGAAATCCAGCGTCATGGGCTGGTGGACGAAATTAAAACAGAGCCTGAGTTTCTAAACATTGCGCGTGAATTAAATATTCCGATTGTTGCGACCAACGATGTTGCATTTGCTGCCGCGTCAGATTACGAGGCCGAAGATGCTTTATCCTGTGTCCTGGGCCAGACCAAGGTTATTGACCCTGATCGCCCGCGCAAATCGTCCGAGCAGTATTTTAAATCGCCCCAAGAAATGGCCGAGATTTTTTCTGACCTGCCCGAAGCAATAGAGAACACCACAGAAATCGCACGCCGTTGTGGTTTTATGGTCAATGTTCATGAAAAACCATTGTTGCCACGATTTGGCGATGATTTGGAACACGAATGTCAGATGTTGCGTGACAATACTATGAATGGGTTGGCTGCCCGTCTGCGCGAGCATGGTATCACCGATACCCAGCCATATTATGACCAGGCGGAATTTGAACTGGGCGTAATTATAAATATGGGGTTCCCAGGGTATTTCTTGATTGTTGCGGACTATATTGATTGGTGCCGTAAAAATGATATTTTGACGGGCCCTGGGCGTGGATCTGGTGCCGGGTCAATCGTGGCGTGGGCATTGGGAATTACGCATGTAAATCCGCTGAAATATGGATTACTGTTTGAACGATTCTTGAACCCAGACCGTATTTCAATGCCCGATTTTGACGTTGATTTTGAGCCAACGGGGATAGAACGTGTGTTGGCATATATTTGTGATAAATATGGACATGATTCGGTGTGCCGTATTATTACTTTTGGCAGTTTGCAGGCCCGCGGCGCGATTCGTGATATTGGACGCGTATATGGAATTCCATATTCTAAATCAGACCGTTTGTCTAAACTGATTCCCCAGGACGCCAAGAAATTAAAAGATGCGGTGGACACGTCGTCTGAAATGCAATATATATTGCGAACTGATGAAGATATGAACAAGGTCGTCACAATCGCTGAAGCATTAGAGGGGTCTTTGCGTAATCTGGGACAACATGCCTGTGGTGTTGTTATTGGTGACCGCCCAACAACAAAAATCGCGCCGGTTTATCGCGACCCGGCAAATGCCTTGCCGTCGTGCCAGTTTGACGGACACTATTTGGAATCAGCCGGTTTGATTAAATTTGACTTTCTGGGGTTGGAAACACTGGTTGTGTTAAAGTATGCAGTGCGATTGATTCAACAGACGCGCGGAATCAATGTAAACCTGGACGAAATACCGGTTGATGATGCCAAGACAATGGCATTGTGGCAACGGGGACAGACCGAAGGCATATTCCAATTTGATGCCGTGTTTGTTCAGCAAACATTGCGGAAAATGCACCCGACTAGTTTCTTGGAAATATCGGCATTGAATGCATTGAACCGTCCGGGGCCTATTGCGTTTATTCCACAATTTATTGCCCGTATGCACGGCGAAGAAAAAATTGAATATGTTCACCCCAAGGCCGAACCGATATTAAAAGAAACCTATGGAATTATTGTTTATCAAGAACAAGTTATGATGCTGACGCGTGCGTTAGCAGGATTTACTCGCGGTCAATCCGATACTGTGCGCAAGGCGATGGGCAAAAAGAAACTGGACCTGTTGGCACAATTAGAAGTGAAATTCTTGGACGGTTGCGAACAGGAAAATACCTTGAATCGTGAACAGGCCAAAGACCTGTGGGAAAAGTTCAAAGAATTTGCAAAATATGCATTTAATAAATCGCATGCAATTGCGTATTCAATTGTCGCAAACCAGTGCGCGTATTTAAAGGCGAACTTTACACCCGAATTCTTGGCGGCATCAATGTCAAGTAATCTGAACGATACTGACCAGTTGGCACTGTTTGTTGATGATGCCAAGGCGAATTTTAATATTCAAATTGTTCCACCTGATATAAATCAGAGTGAGTCATTATTTACTGTGCGTGATGGAAAAATTATTTACGCTCTGGCGGCGATAAAGGGCGTTGGCACGGCGGCAACCGATGCGATTGTCGCAGAACGCAATGCGAACGGTAAATTCAAAAATCTGACTGATTTTGCAAAACGGTGTGCACCAATTATGAACAAGCGTATCTTAGAAGCGTTTGCCAAGGTCGGCGTTTTGGATTCACTATGTTCGAATCGCGCGGCGATATTTATGAATGCTGATGCAATTTTGTCTTATGCGGCAAAATCCAAAGATGGCGCGAATACACTGTCACTGTTTGCTAATACTGTTGAAGACGATGTTGCCGAAAACAGATTGTTGAAAAATCTGCCGCGAACGGCACCATGGACATTTGGCCAGCGACTGGAAAACGAATTGTCGGCACTAGGGTTTTATATTTCAGCGCACCCATTGGACCAGTATAAGCATTTGATACAGCGGGCAAAGTTAGCCACCAGTGTAACACTGGTTGATATGGGCGACAGAAAACCTGTGCAAATCGCTGCAAATGTGAATTCTTTTTCGCGTCGACGAACCAAGACAGGCAAGGATATGATAACAATAAATGCCTCAGACAGTTTTGGTAATATTGATGCTGTTGCGTTTGGTGATATGGCGTCGACGTTTGCTCAGATTTTATCCACAGAAAACGTAGTTTTGATTTCTGGAAAAACATCGGCACGCGATGACAGGGTGTCTATTTTTGTTGACTCTATTACACCGTTGGCGCAGTGGGTGGCAAAGATTGCGCGTAAATTGACGTTGGAAATTTATAACAAAGATGTTTTGCCGGCAGTTAAAAAGGCGTTGATTTCATTGCCACACGGCGCAACGCGTGTGGTCTTGAATTTGCATGGCGCAGACCAGACGGCGTCTGTTGCGTTGCCGACGGGCGTTGAATTGGGCGCGACAACGGCCAAGGATTTAATCGGTTTGGGTATCAAGGTTGAAATAGAATGACAGAAAAGCATATTCCTGTTTTGTTGGGCGCGGTGATGGATGTCTTGGGCGATGTTCAAGGTATGCATATATTGGACGCAACATTTGGTGCTGGGGGGTATTCACGTGCATTTTTAAATGCTGGTGCATCGGTGGTGGCGTTTGACCGTGACCCAAATGTTCGCCCAGACGCAGACGCAATGTGCGCCGAATTTGGCAATCGCTTTACATTTGTGCCCCGCCCTTTTTCGGAAATGTCGGAAATTGATGACATGTTTGACGCAATTGTGTTTGATTTGGGGATATCGTCAATGCAGATTGATATTGCATCGCGTGGTTTTTCATTTCGCGCAGACGCGCCACTGGATATGCGGATGTCTGAATCTGGTAAAACGGCGGCAGAATTGATTAATGAGTTATCTGTGTCTGATTTAACGCGTATCTTACGCGAATATGGTGATGTGAAAAAGGCGGCGATAATTGCAAACGCGATAAAACGTGTTGCACCACGCACAACATTTGCATTGCGTGATTTGATTTATAATCCGCACGATGTTGCGCCAGTGTTTCAGGCATTACGTATCGCTGTTAATGATGAAATGGGCGAGATAAGACGCGCCTTGGACGCAGTGCCTGATAGGTTGCGTCCAGGGGGCAAGTGTATATGTGTAACATTTCATTCGCTGGAAGACAGGATTGTTAAAAATACGTTCCGCACGTGGACAACTGTGGCTGGCGACCCACGTATGCCCGTGGTTGCCAAGCCGGCCTTTCAGGCATTGCGCCCCCAGACACCAAGTGATATTGAATTGGCGCATAATCCACGTGCACGCAGTGCGCATATGCGTGCAGTCGTAAAATCATATTGACCACATATGGCTAATTTTTGTAAAATCGTCGTTGAAAGAAAGGGAAAGGAAAAAAATGAAAAAAATTTTAGCGTTATTTTTGGGATTGTTACCAACGTCGGTGTTGGCAAATCCAGCATGTCCAGTGTGCACAATTGCAATTGGCGCATCATTGGAAATCGCGCGCCAGTTGGGCGTTCCAGACAGCGTTGTCGGTCTGTGGGCCGGTGCGCTGTTGACACTGTTGGGATATTGGGCGATTAAACTCTGTGACAAGCGTGGCTGGAATTGGCGCGGTCGTAATCCAATGTTAATAATTTTATCGGTGGCCATGATAGGTTTTGTTTACATGGGGCGGGTGCAATATAATCCCCAGGTAATTTGTGGCACATTCACAATGGACCCTGTATTGTTCGGAACGATTTGTGGTGCGGTGTTGTTCATCGCGGTTGAAAAACTGTATGATTGGATGAAGGCGCACAATGGTGGCCACGCACACTTTCCATTTGAAAAAGTTGTTTTGCCGTTGGTTGTCTTGGCATTAGCCAGTTGGGCAATGATAATTTGCTTGTAAAGGAGAATAAAAAATGAAACGCGATAATAAAAAAATGACGCTGGACGAAATGATTCAAAAAGTTGACCAGTCAAAAAAGGTAAATCCGCTGGATTTATCGTCTGACCAAGATTTGACCATTGCGCTGATGAATTTGGTATCATTGGAAGAGCATTTCTTTTTCAGCGGCGCAAAAACACGCAAGACAGGTTTTTATGATATGATAAATACTGTGCGTGAAATGCGCAAGGAACTGATGAAGCGTATCGTAAAACCATCATCGGCCGAAAATGGCGAGGTGTGGTGTATTTCAAAGCATCTGTTGGCTGCGTCAATGCGTTTGATGGAGGTTGGAACCAAGGCTCTGGGAGCTGGTAACGCCAAGGACGCATATGACCTGTTTAACAAGTCATATGATTTGTATTCTTTGTTCTGGGGTATCAATATGAATCTGATTGATTTGACCGGTGTAAAACAGGCCGTTCCCGATTTTTATGATGGGGCATTAGCCCAGTGTTCTTTAAAGACGGACGCAGTGCCAGCAAAAAAATCAAAACGCGCACAACAGACAGTTTCTGCCCCAGCAGAATCAAAGTCTGCGGTTCGCAAATTGGGAGATTGGGTAAAAAATGCAGTGAATTGCTGTATTGAATAAATTCGGTGTTGATTCACACGGTGTGAAAGTGATACAATGCAAATCAAAGAGAGAACTAAACTAATGACCATACGCAAGAATATTTTAATCCAATCTTGTTTGGTTATGGCAACAGTGTTTTGTGTCGGGGGTGCAAACGCTGACCAGGCACCGAACCCACGTGGCGCAGCGGGTGTTGCGACTGTGCGGGCGGATGCGCGGGGGGCGACGCGGGCTGCGTCGGGCATATCTGGCGTGTCATCAGGTGTCGCGTCACGTGCCGCAGCCACACAACGTGTATCGGGTATGTCCCGGGGCCAGTCATCTGCAATTACACCGCGCAATGCGGCGCGGATAAATACCGTTGTATCATCATCTGATGTTGTGGCGCGTTCCGCGGTAAATACTTCACGTGCGTCGTCATCAAATGTCGCACGCAGTGTGAACATACCCACACAATCGCGTGGCAGTGCGGCAACAACGGCACGCGCAGCATCGCGTGCATCGGTCGCACGCGCAACCGCGGTGTTTGACGATATTTCCAAGATTGGTGGCGGATACGCTACCTGTCGCGAGGCATATGCCACGTGTATGGACCAGTTTTGCGCCAAGGCTAACGACACATATCGTCGTTGTTTTTGCAGTTCTAAATATACTGAATTCAAAAATACCGAGGCTGCTCTGGACGAGGCCAATAATTTATTGGCCAAATTTGAAAGTAATAATTTAAATGCGGTTGATAAAACTGCAGCCGAAGTGAACGCGATGTATAGCGCAACTGCTGGCGAACAGGCAATCAAAAATGATACCAGTGGCGCAGCGGCAATGTTGTCGGAAATTGGTGATTTATTGTCAGGCAAGAAAAAAGCAAGCAGCGCAACATCAGGCACTTCGTTAGGAATTTTGGATCTGGATTTTTCAGTTGATGTAGATGACATCTGGGGAAATAGTGGTGGGTCGTCAATCTTTTCTGATAACGGCGGTTCTGATTTGTCACAATTGGAAGGTCAGGCCTTGTTTACCCAGGCAAACAAGCAATGTTTGGCGTTGATAAAGGATTCTTGTGAAAGCAATGCTGTCCTGAACATGGCAAAAAGTGCGTATAATATCATGATTAGCCAGGATTGTAACGCATATGAAAAAAAGGTGAATTCTCAGCGTGAAACGGTAAAGCAGACCGTCCGCACAGCAGAAAAGTACCTGCGCGAGGCGCGTTTGGAAGAATATCGTGCACACAATACCGCCGATGTCAACGAATGTATCGCCAAGGTTAAAACAGCAATCACCGCGGACACAGCGTGTGGCGCTAACTATAAACGTTGCTTGGATTATACTGGTGCATATATTGATACAAACACAGGTGAACCGATTTATTCGCCACGCCTGTTCCAATTAGATGAACTGATTACACTGGATGGCGCAAGTGGGAATACAGATGTGTTGGCGCAAAATACTCAGTTTAATAACTTCTTGGAAACGCGTAAAATGTTCGCGAACGCGGCGTTGGATTCATGTCGCGATATTGCAAACACCGTATGGCAAGAATTTAAGCGCAGTGCGTTGATTGAAATCGCCCAGGCACAATCGGCAAAACTGGAAGAAGTCAAAATGTCCTGTGTCAGCACGATGGCCGAATGTTATGACACTCAGACTAGTGCCCTGAAAGATTTTGATACCACTACGGCACAGGCGGCGGGTGCAATCAGTGCATATGCTGCCAAGGCCATGTGTCAAGACAAGGTTACTGCTTGTGCTGCGTTGTATGGTAATAATTCAATGTGTCAATTTGACAACAATGGCCGTTTGACTGGCGATGCCAGTGCATGCGGACTAAAAGCGTTGTTGGCGTTCGTCGATACAGTTGATACCGTCCGTGTGGCCGAGGGGTGCAGCAGTGCAATTGATAACTATGTCAAGGCGTTATGCACACCGTCGTCTGGTGAGCTTGGGTTCCCGTGGAACTGCCGCCGCAAGGCAAGCGGTTCGGCTGATGCAACAACGGTTAGCGCGGCGTCAAATGCGACATTAGCAGATAATATTCGAAACTTTGCATTACAGAACTGCAAGGATCCAGCAAATCCGGATGCAACGTATGCTCAGTTGCCTACGCAAACCCGAGTTCAAGTTCAAAATGCCATTGAGGATATTACAGAACAGTTAGACGCCCAATTGATGGATGTTTGCGAAACTCTTGATGGGTATTGGTTGGACGCAGGTGACAACACAGGCAAGGATTTGGCGGCATTTTATACCACCGTATATGGGACCAGTGGTGCCACTGCCGACAGTGGTGCGACATGGGGACGCTGCGTTGAAAACACGACAATGATTCGGTGTTTGGCATATAACGCGGGCGAAGAAACACCGGTCGCATCGTATGATCGTGCCAAAGATGAATGTATATTTACTGACAAGTGGTATCGCACTAAATGTGAAAGTATGGGCGGATATTACGAAAACAGTATTTGCTATATGGCCAAATAGTTGGCAGTGGACGGGGAAAAATAAATATAAAAACTATTCTTTGATTGCATACGTGTGTGCTGTGATATTGAAAAACAATGTTGGCCCATTGCGGAGCCTGTGGCATATTTGAAATGTGTTTTGGGCAGCCCGACAGCAGTCAGACGTAATGGCAACTAAAAAGACGCCCGTTCGGGCGTCTTTTTATTACGAATATCGATTGTTTTTAATCAACCCCATTCAATGTGCGTAACATTTTCATAATCATTTTGCGTTGATCGTCATCTGGTAATCGCCAATACAAATTTATCAATTGTAGTGATTCATTTTTTGCCAGAGGGTCGTCATTTTTTTGTTCCGCGACGCGGCCAGTTGATTTTCCCCCACGTGTTTCAACAGGCGTGTAGCCGGGCAGTCCCTGGAAAAAGAATGATACAGGGGTTTCGAGTGCTGTGCTAAGTTCGAATAAGCGCGACGCTGAAATACGATTGCCAGCAGTTTCGTATTTTTGAATCTGTTGAAATGTAACCCCACATATTTTTGCCAAATCTTTTTGGGATAAACCCATCATGACACGGCGCAATTGCACGCGTTGTCCTATGTGTTCATCTACGGCTGTTGGCGTAAAAGGTCTTCCACTCATGGGCACCCCCCTTTCTGTTTATGACATAGTTCCTAGGACAATTTATACAATTTTTATTATTATTTTGCAATTAAAAAACTGATATAATATTCGTCAGATAAAGGCGGTAAGAATAATGTCAAAACCAATTGTTTTATGTATTATGGATGGCGTTGGGATTCGGGCCCAGACGCAGCATAATGCGGTAAAATTAGCACATATGCCCTATTTTAATAAATTATTAAATACGTATCCACATTCGGTATTAAATGCCAGTGGTGCGGCCGTAGGGTTGCCTGTTGGAACAATGGGTAATTCCGAGGTTGGGCACATTACAATGGGGGCTGGGCGTGTCGTAAATCAATTCTTGCGCCGGTTTCAATTAGAACACTGGGATAAAAACGTTCCTTTGCGCGATTTTATTACGGCAGTGCAGCGCGACGGCGGAATTGTACATCTAGCTGGTCTGATGTCTGATGGACGTGTGCATTCTGATATCAACGACATTATGACAATTGCGTTGCGCGTCCTGGGAGCGGGATTGCGTGTGTGTATCCACTTTATTGCCGATGGACGTGATACACCACCTAAATCGGCGGCAGAATATATTCGACTGATACAGGAACGTTTGGCAGATTATCTGGCCACAGGTCAGGCATTTTGGGGCACACTGTCTGGGCGGTATTATACAATGGACCGAAACCAGAATCTGGATCGCACGGAAATGGCGGCTGACGCTATCGCCAATGCTGCTAGTCCATTCGTTGCCCCTACAATTGACGCCGCGTTGGATTCGGCATATGCGCATGGCGAAACGGACGAGTTTATTAAGCCTACTGTTATCACTGGTGATGTCCCAATCAATGCAAATGATGGTTTTTTGTTCGGGAATTATCGCAGTGACCGCGCTCGCCAAATTGTGCGTGCAATGCTGAAAACAGGGGCGCATATGTTGTGCTTTTCCCAGTATGGCGAAGGGTTGGACGCAGTGTGCCCTGCACTGTTATCGGATGTGCCGGTGAAAAATACACTGGGCGATGTTCTGGCGGCGCATAATGTGCGCCAGTTACGTATCTCAGAAACCGAGAAATATAATCACGTGACGTATTTTTTTGACGCAGAACGCAATGTTGATTTTCCGAATTCAGAAAAGAAACTAATCCCTTCGCCAGATGTGGCAACGTTTGATTTAATGCCTGAAATGTCTGCTGTGCAGATTACGGATGTATTGCTGGAAAACTTGGCATCATTTGATGTCGTAATTTTGAATTTTGCAAATGGCGACATGGTCGGTCACACAGGCAATGAAACTGCTGCAATCCGCGCAATGGAAACATTGGATGCGCAATTGGCGCGTATTGTGCCCGCAACGTTGCATTTGGACGGCACGGTTCTGATAACTGCAGACCATGGTAATGCAGAGCAAATGTGGGATGAAGTGACAAATGCACCGTTGACGTCGCATACGACAAATCCGGTAAATTTAATTGTTGTGTCAAATGTGCCGCACGCTGTTCAGAACGGCGGACTGGCCGATATTGCACCAACAATCTTACACCTGTTGGATATTGCACAACCGGCAGACATGACGGGACATAATCTGATTGATTAAATGAGACAGGGGCGATGAATTATTCATCGCCCCGTTTTATTGCACGCCGCGTGGCAAAAAAATCACGCAACATTTGTGCCGACGCGTCTGCGTATTCTGGCATTTGTATGACTGTCGGTTTCCACAGGTGTCGGTCCGTTTCATATACACGGGCATTAGATGTAATTCCGCCACCCTTTGTATCTGGGGCGGCAAAGAAAACATGACGAATTCGCGCAAACGATATCGCCGTAGCGCACATCGCGCACGGTTCTAGTGTCACATAGATGTCGCAATCGTCCAAGAATTTTGCTCCCAGTTTCCGGCATGCTTGGTTTATTGCGACAATTTCGGCGTGCAGTGTCGGATTGCGACGCAATTGTACCCTGTTTTCGCCGCGGGCAATAATGTGACCATCACGCACGATAACGGCACCAATTGGCACATCGTCGTGTGATTTTGCACGAATTGCTAAATTTAACGCTTGCTGCATTGGGTTCATGTGATACACTTTATCGTATGGATTCAAAATTGCAAATTATTTCAGGAGCATATCGTGGGCGTAAACTGCGTTTGCCAGATGGGGCGCGTCCGACCCAGAATCGTGCACGCATTGCGCTGTTTAATATGCTGGGTGCAATCGTGGACACAACGCATAAATTTACGGTCTGGGACGCGTTCGCAGGCAGTGGCGCATTTGGTGTTGAATGCCTGTCTCGATATGCAGGAGCACATGCGATATTTACTGATGTTGCAGTGGCCTCAATTCGGGCGATTCGTGAAAACCTGGGGAATGTTGACACGTCGCGTGCAACTGTTGTTATGGCAGACGCAATGACGCGGATTTCTGAGTTTGGTGCGGTTTCAGATTTGATATTTGTTGATCCACCATATGCGGCACATGACACTGGCGCGGCGTTTGTTCGCCGTGTGGCGACGGTTGCGCGTCCTGGGACATTGTTGGTCTGGGAACAAGATGCTGATAATTTCGTCGCCCCTGGCCCAGAATGGGAAATTTTACGGGATAAAAAATACGGTCGTGCGCGTTTTCTGATTTTGCGGCGTAGCGCACAATAAAAACCTTGATTTTTCAAATGTTTTAGTAAATAATATGCCACGCACGGCACCCTTGGAGGTCGCGCACAGTTAAACCAATGCTATTAAAAGGATAAAAAATGGCAATTAAATTAAATGCAGAAATTCGCAGCGTTGCCGGCAAGGGGGCCGCACGCAGCATCCGCAAAAATAAAAAAATCCCTGCTGTTATTTACGGCGAAAAGAAAGCACCTGTCGCGATTGAATTGGACGGCAACGGCTTTGAACAGTTGGTAAAGAAACCGGGTTTGCGGACAAAATTATTTGAAATTGATACAAACAACGGCAAAGAAAACGCAATGTTGGTTGATATTCAGTATCACCCAGTGTCGGACGCGGTTGTTCACGTTGATTTCAAACGTATTGATGTCAACAGTCCTGTCAACGTGGTCGTTCCAGTAGAAGTTATCAATGCCGAAACGTCCAAGGGTATGAAACTGGGTGGCGTTTTGAATTTTGCAGTGCGTAAGGTTGCATTGCGTGGTTCTGTTCATGCAATCCCAGAAAAAATCGTTATTGATTTGGCAGATGTGACAATCGGTGACGTGATTCACGGAACAGACTTGGTATTGCCAGACGGCATTGAATTGGGGCTGCACCAGGCTGAATTGGCGTTTGCAACAATTGGCGGTAAAATGCCCGAAGAAGCCGATGCCACAAAGACAGCGGCCGCTGCTGCGCCAGCTGCGCCGGCAAAAAAATAATCAATACGAATTGTTGATTTTAAACCGTCCGTTTGGACGGTTTTTTTTGTATTATTTTTTTCCTGTGGCCTTGAAAAGGCATTTAATGTTCACTATATGAAGTGCATAAGAAATTCAAGGAGTGAAAAATGGCAAAAGTATTAGGTATTGACTTGGGGACAACAAATTCCGCCATGGCGTTCATGGACGGCAGTGACCCAAAAATTATTGAAAACGCCGAAGGGGGGCGCACAACACCGTCTGTGGTTGCGTTGACATCTGGTGGCGAACAGCTGGTTGGTATTACCGCCAAGAACCAGGCGATTACTAACCCAGAAAACACAATTTATGAAATCAAACGTTTGATGGGTTTGCGCTTTGACAGCCCAGCGGTCAAAGATATTGCTGCGCGCGTGCCGTATAAAATTGTCCGTGGCGACAATGGCGACGCGTGGGTTGAAATTGACGGCAAGAAATATGCCCCGTCCCAGATTTCTGCAATGATTTTGGCAAAATTGAAAAAAGACGCCGAAGCGTATTTAGGCGAAACTGTGTCTGATGCAGTTATTACTGTGCCGGCATACTTTAACGATTCTCAACGTCAGGCAACCAAAGACGCCGGTCGTATCGCAGGCCTGAACGTGTTGCGTATCGTCAACGAACCAACCGCGGCGGCATTGGCATACGGATTGGAAAAAGATAAAAATGGCACAATCGCTGTGTATGACTTGGGCGGTGGAACATTTGATATTTCCATACTGGAAATCATTGACGGCGTGTTTGAAGTTAAATCTACAAACGGCGATACCGCGTTGGGTGGTTCAGACTTTGATGCACGCGTGTTAAAGCATTTGATTGATGAATTCAAGGCGCAATCTGGTATTGATTTGACCGGGGATAAATTGGCGTTGCAACGTCTGAAAGAAGCCGCAGAAAAGGCGAAAATTGAACTGTCGTCCAAAATGCAGGCGGACATCAACCTGCCGTATTTGACGGCTGATGCAACTGGGCCAAAGCACTTTAATACAACATTGACGCGTGCGAAATTGGAATCGTTGGTTGATGACCTGATTCAGAAAACGATTGAACCGTGCAAAAAGGCGTTAAAAGACGCAGGATTGGATAAATCGCAAATCAACGAAGTTATCTTGGTCGGTGGTCAAACACGTATGCCAAAAGTCGTTGAAACAGTCAAAGAATTCTTTGGCCGTGAACCGCACAAGGGCGTGAACCCAGACGAAGTTGTCGCATTGGGTGCCGCAATCCAGGGTGGCGTTCTGAAAGGCGACGTGAAAGACGTTCTGTTGCTGGACGTGACACCGTTGTCGTTGGGTATTGAAACATTGGGTGGTGTGTTTACGCGTCTGATTGATCGCAACACAACAATTCCGACGAAAAAGTCCCAGGTGTTTTCAACCGCCGAAGATAACCAGTCGGCTGTGACAATTCGTGTGTTCCAGGGCGAACGCGATATGGCGGCTGATAACAAATTATTGGGCCAGTTTAACCTGGAGGGTATCGCCCCTGCCCCACGTGGTATGCCACAGATTGAAGTGTCGTTTGACATTGACGCCAATGGTATTGTTCACGTGTCGGCCAAGGACAAAGGAACCGGCAAAGAACAGACGATTTCTATTAAATCTGATGGCGGTTTGTCCGAAGACGATATTCAAAAAATGGTTGACGAAGCGGCTGCAAACGCAGAATCTGATAAACAGAAACGCGCCCTGGCCGAGGCGAAAAACAACGCCGAAGCCGCAGTGTTCAGTATTGAAAAGTCACTGAAAGAACACGGTGATAAAATCAGCGCGGACGAGAAAAAGGCCATAGAAGATGCAAAACAGGCGTTGTCTGATGAATTGGCCAAGGCAGATGTGACTGCGGAATCGCTGAAAGAAAAGACAGACGCATTGATGGAAAAATCAATGAAGTTGGGCGAAGCGGTTTACAAGGCCGCACAAGAAGCGCAAAAATCTGAATCTGGCGATAACAAGCCAAACGAAGATGGTGCGCGTGACGCAGACTTTTCTGAAAAGAAATAAAAAACGGGGCATTTGCCCCGTTTTTATTTTACTTCGCCGATATAAATTCCCATATCGTGGGCGACGTCCAGTAATGGGTCGTCCGGTGATACGTATGCGTCTGATGTTTTCAGCCCCGGAATTTTTGGGTCGTCTGATACTTCGCCGGCAGCGAAAAAGTCCGCCAGACTGACCGTTTTTACATTGTTTCCGTCCAGTGCCGTTATGACGTATGTTTCGTTGTTTTCAATCGCGTGCAATGCACAGTCGGCAAAGCGCGTTGCCAATATACGGTCGGCAGACGTTGTGTCGCCAGCACGTTGAATATGTTCTGGAAACGCAGTGCGGTTTGCAATGCCGGCCGCAGTCAATTTACGGGAAATAATATCTGCAGCGCGACCCGAATGGCCACGCACAGATACCCCTTCGGACACCATAATAATACCGTAATCGGTCGTGGCATTTTTTACGTGCGATATTACCGCGTCTAAATCAAACTTGATTTCTGGTATCAGAATAACGTCGGCCCCAGCGGCAATCCCAGCGTGCAACGCCAATGCACCACAATCGCGCCCCATAGATTGCACAACGAACCAACGATGATGACTGCGTGCGGTCAACATTAACTGGTCGCAAAACGTGGTCAGTTGCCATACCGCAGTATCAAAGCCAACAGTTTTGTCGGTCAGCGGTATATCCATATCTATTGTTTTGGGAACACAAATCAGTTGCAAATCTGCATAGATTTCGCGGTTGCCCCAGGCAAGTGAAAAACTGCCGTTGCCACCGATTAAAATCAGCGCGTCCAGGTTCAGCCCCTGTAATGATTTACGTAATTTTTTGTTGAATTTATCAAGAGTTCCTTGGACGGCGGCGGTTTCAAAATTCATTACGCCGGCGTGGCCATTGTGCAAAAAACTGCCGGCCAGGCGTGCGTTTTCAATCGGTAAAACATTGTTATTTAATTCTATGATTTGGGGTGGTGTTGCACACAGACCGTCTGTGCCGTCCATAATCCCAATAATGCGCCAATTACGCAAACGCGCACCACGAATAATCCGCTGGATAACCGTGTTCAGACCGGAACAATCGCCCCCAGTCGTCATAATCCCTATCGTTTTCATAATCTCCCCTTGGTTTCTTGCTGATTATAGCATATTTAAGTTGACAAAGAAAGATTATTTGCAATAATTTGTCCAGTATTGAATTCATATTTTACGGAGATGCGTTATGGCAAAACAAAACAAAAAAATCAAACGTTCAACAGATGATTTAATCAATGACGCAATCGCACAACAAAACAACTGGATGGAAAATCGCCGCAATTTTGCCCGACGCTTTTTAAAGACATTGAATATATTTGCGCGCCCAGCACCACGCCCAGACGATGTGGTCATGGCGGTTCGTCATGAAAAGCAAAGCAAACACAGCGGTCTGCGTGCGTATTGGTTCCCGATTATGTGTGCGATTTTGGTTGTATTTGTCGCAATTTGGGTTGTGTTTGTTCGTGGTGGCGCACAGTCGCGTGTCGTTGTCGTCCCAGCAATCCCAGAACCAGTTGTCCAGACGGTTGAAAACACCATTCCGTCATTTGATATTGTGCGTATTGAACCTGCGGGAACACTGGTTATTGCTGGTCGTTGGGCCCCACACCAGAATATATCCATTGTTATCAATGGCAAGATTGTTGCGACCGAACGCACAGATTCAGACGGCGAATTCGTTTATGCGCCAACACGCGTATTTGATCCTGGCAACTATACAATATCGTTGGTTGGTGCCACGCCTGCGGTTAAATCCGTTGAAAACGTATTTGTTTATATCTCGCCACGCGGATATAAAAATTCTGTGTCACTGTTGATGACAAGCGAAGGCAGCACTATGTTGCAGGCCCCTACAATGTTGGCAGACGGCGATTTAGTAGTATCAAAAATTGATTATCTGGACACGGGGCGTATTGTTGTGACCGGGGACGCATTGCCGCGTTTGCGCGTGTCGCTGTCGCTGGATAATAAATATATTGGTTTTGCGCGTGTATCCGATCACAAACACTTTGGTCTGGGTGCAGACGTTGGCGAATTGGAAACAGGCAAAGAATACGTTCTGACCGTTCGTCTGCACGATGGCGATGGTCGCACTGTTGCCCAGGTTGGTCACAGATTTACAATGCCAGAAATGACCGGTGATGATGACACGTATTACACGGTGCGTCGTGGCGATTGCCTGTGGATTATTGCGCGTAATTTCCTGCGTCGTGGGGTATTGTTCAGCATTATTGCCGAACGCAATAACATTGAAAATCCAGATTTGATTTATCCAAAACAGTTGTTGCAAATCCCAGTTGGTGGCAAATAAAAGAACCGGCAAAACGCCGATTTAATTTTTGTGTATTCTAAATATTGTTGTCCGCCTGCGCCACTAATAATAATTCTATGTTCATAATAACAAACAATGCTACGGCGGACACTCAATTTTCAGTCCTTGCTACGCTGCGGTGAAAATTGGTGGTGCGGGCGAAGGGAATCCCTCGGCATTTAAAAAATGCCTGCGGGCAAACCGTGACGATTTCGCGGTGTTTCACTTGCAAAATCTACTTGTTTTCAAACCCTCTGGTCGGGTTCTCTTCCGTCGCCACATGCCAAAAATAAAATCGGCAAAATGCCGATTTAATTTTTGGTGCGGGCGAAGGGAATCGAACCCTCGCCTAAAGCTTGGGAAGCTTTCGTTCTACCATTATACTACGCCCGCGGGTTCGGCGCAATTTTATACCTATATGCAACAAAAGTCCAGAACAAAAAGTTTTTGCTTTTTTGTCCTGACTGTCCTAGGCTGAATAGTGCCTGAACATTATTATTCATTACAAGGGAGATTATAATGGCAAATGAAAATATGAATCCGTTGGTCGCTGCACAAAGTCGCGTCAAGGTTGCGTGTGACAAGTTGGGGTTGCCCGCGGACGTATATGAAATACTAAAAAATCCACAGCGCACATTAGAGGTGTCAATTCCCGTTCGTATGGACGACGGCAGTATTCGCGTCTTTACCGGGTATCGCGCCCAGCATAACACGGCAATCGGGCCGTCCAAGGGGGGCGTGCGTTTTCACCCGATGGTGACCAAGGACGAGGTTTCGGCCTTGTCTATATGGATGACGTTCAAATGCGCCGTGACGGGTATTCCATATGGCGGTGGCAAAGGTGGCATTATCGTTGACCCAAAAACATTATCGACCGGCGAATTGGAACGCCTGTGCCGTGGGTATGTTGATGCGATTTATCCAATCCTGGGCGAAAAGAAAGATGTTCCGGCCCCAGACGTCAACACTAATGGTCAAATTATGGCGTGGATGATTGATGAATATATCAAATTGTCTGGCGAAGCGTCTTTCGGAACGTTTACCGGCAAACCAATTGAACTGGCCGGTAGTTTGGGCCGTACCAAGGCAACCGGATTGGGAATTTCAATCATCATTGCCCAGGCTTTGCAGACCAAAAACAAACAAATGCGTGGTGCGCGTATCGCAATCCAGGGATTTGGTAATGTCGGCAGTTTTACCGCCAAATGCAGTTATGATATGGGCGCAAAAATCGTCGCCATAGCCGAGTGGAACACAACACTGTTCAATGAAAACGGAATTGACATTGATGCACTGATGGCGTTCAAGGCTCAAAATAAAGGCAGTATCCAAGGATTCCCAGGCGCAACAGAAATTGATGTCGCTACGTTCTGGGGATTGGACGTTGATGTGTTGGCGCCGTGCGCAATGGAAAACACAATCAACGCAGAAACTGCGCCGTTGATTAAAACAGACCTGGTGGTAGAGGGTGCAAATGGCCCAACAACACTGGATGGGGAAAATATACTGGCGTCGCGTGGCGTAATGCTGGTGCCGGATATTTTGGCCAATGCCGGTGGCGTGACCGTGTCTTACTTTGAATGGGTCCAGAACCGCTATGGTTATTATTGGCCAGAATCCGAGGTTGAAGAAAAAGAAATTGCGGCGATGAAAAACGCGTTTGACGCAATTTATAAAATCAAAAACGAATACAATGTGTCTATGCGCGAAGCGGCATATATGCATTCTATTAAACGTATTGCCAGTGCGATGAAACTGCGCGGTTGGTATTAAAAAAATCCCCACATTTGTGGGGATTTTTAATTTGAATAAATCCAAATTATTTTGCGTTCTTTTCAGCAGATGTCGCAGCCAAATCTTCAACGATTCTGGCCTTTTTGCCGGACAATCCGCGCAGGAAGAACAATTTAGCACGACGAACGCGACCAATACGCACCTTTTCAATTTTTTCAATCGCTGGTGTGTATAATGGGAATTTACGTTCAACACCAACACCATACGATTCACGACGAACTGTGAACGATGCGTTGTTGCCTGTGCCACCATCACGTGCGATAACAACACCTTCAAAAACCTGAATACGGAACTTGTCACCATCTTTGATTTTGACGTAGACTTTCAATGTATCGCCTGCTTTGAATTCAGGGATTTTTTTGTTCGTTTTCAGTTTTTCAACCTGGGCTGCTTCAATTTTTTTAATGATGTTCATTTTTTGTTTTCCTTTATTAAATCCGGACGACGTTGTTTTGTTATTTCGTCCGATTGTTGTTTCCGCCACCGTTCTATGTTGCCGTGGTGACCGGACAGCAGGACTTCTGGGACATTGCGTCCACGCCATACTGACGGGCGGGTGTATAACGGCCATTCCAGCCCCCCGATTTCAAAACTTTCGTTTGCAGTGGATTCACTGCCACCGTGCAGAACATTATCCATCACGCGAACACAACTGTCAATAAAAACTTGGGCGGCAATTTCACCCCCAGACAGTATATAATCGCCGATTGATAATTCCATTATATCATATTCATCAATGATTCGTTGGTCAATTCCTTCGTATCGGCCACACAGCAATGTGTATGTTGCGTCCCGATTGGCGGCAAACTGGCGCACCATTTTTTGGTTCAGTGTTGGGCCGCGTGGGGAAAAATAAATAACCCTGCCCCGCGTTTTGACAGAATCAATCGCCGCACCCAGTGCGTCTGGGCGCATAACCATACCGGCCCCGCCCCCGAATTGTTCGTCATCAACACTGCCATAATTATTGATTGCAAAATCACGAATATTTATCGCGTCATACGACCATATCCCGCGTTCCAGTGCACGACCAACCACCCCACCGGACAGTGTACCCGGAAACATTTCTGGAAAAATGGTCAGTATGTTAAAGTGCATCGCTATACCGTGATAATTTTGTTTGCCATATCAACATCTGCGCCCAAGAACGACACCATATCCCCGTTATCCAGTTCAATAATATCGCCGGCACCATAGTTTTGAAAACACGCCACGCGCCCTATTTTGTGACCTCCACGCATAACGGTAAAACCAATCAAGTCCGATTGATAATATTCGCCATCTGATGTTTCTGGTAATGCGTCGCGCGTAATAAACAACTGGGTTCCGCGCAAGCCTTCGGCCGCAGTGCGGTCGTTTATGCCGTCTATTTTCGCAACGATAACATCAGATGTCGGATTTAAACGACGCACAAAGTGAAATGCGTCTGGCGCACAGCAATCGCACAGGATTTCAAATGTCTGGAAATCCATTGGACTGGCTGTATATGTCTGGACGCGAAACTCGCCCCGGATACCCTGGGGTGCGACGATTTTGCCAACCAAGATTTTTGATGTTTCTGACATAGTATATTTACTGAACGCGCCCACGTGTTGTGGGCGCACAGGTTTGCAAAATTATTCAGCGACTGTTTCCGCTGGGGCTGCGGCTGCTTCTTTTGCAGCGGCCTCTGCGGCGGCCTTTTCTTCGGCGATTTTCGCCAATTTTTCAGCCTTGTCTTTGATTTTCATCTGGGTCTTTTCAGACTGCAAGTGCTTTTTTGTCTGAACTGGCACAGGCTTTTTCGCAACCAAGCCAGCATTCGCCAAGAAACGATACACGCGGTCAGATGGTTTTGCGCCCTTGGCCAACCAAGCCTTGATTTTGTCAATGTCTAAAACAACGCGTTTTTCACTGTCGCGTGGCTGCATTGGATCATATTTACCAACAGTTTCCAACGTGTTCCCAGAATTACGTGCGTTACGTGAATCTGTAACAACGACATGATAATATGGGCGTTTTTTTGCACCGAAACGCGCCAAACGAATAACAGTTGCCATAATTTTGCTCCTTAGTATTTTTAACTGTTTGACCACACAAAAAAACCATCATCAAAGACAAAACTTGTCGGTTGATGTTCCACACGCATACCGCGAACTGGATTTACTGTGATGGCAATCTGGTGGGATTTGCGAACGCTATTATGATGTAAATTTTATCAAAAGTCAAATAAATATATACATATTTGACATTGTGGGTGGGCAATTGTAAAATGTCGGGTATGAAAAAGATTTTTTTATTTTCGTTAGGATTGGCAATGGCGTTGGGTGCGCCGATTGCATCGCACGCATACATTGATCGCAACACTGCGACTGTTCGCATTATGAACAAGGCCGCTGGCAAGGTGCAACAGGTGAACCTGCCGGTGGGACGTGCGGCGACGTTTGAAAAACTGGATATCACTGTGCGCTCGTGCAAACAGACAGACCCATTCCAGGCCGAAGATTATTTCGCATTTTTGGAAATTTCCAAATCTGGCGAAGGACAGATTTTTGGTGGTTGGATGTCGCGCAATGAGCCGGGCGATAATCCGCTGCAAAATGCCGACTATGATGTGTGGCTGGTAAAATGTGAATAAGGGGGAACAAAAATGTTTTTGATAAAAAAATCATTGAAATTGCTAATCGGCGTGGCGGCACTGGTGTTGGTTGTTGTTGTGTTTTCGTGCACAATGCGGTCGGGTGAATTGGAAAATGGTAACCTGAGTGCATGGCGCAAGGCATCGTTAGATCGCCGCACCGCTGCGGCACAAATGCTGGTTGCGTCAGACAAGGATACAGACCTGCTGGTTGCATGCATTGATAAAATGGCAACAATTCCAGAATCTGGTGAAATGGACGTTCGCACTGCGGCGTCCCTGTGCCAGACAGGTATTGAAATCAATCAAAATCAATAATTTGTATGCGTTGGGTCGTGGCTGTTTTTGTGCTGATGGGGTGCGTGATGCCTGCCGATGACGCATTAATTGGTGCACAGTATCTGGGCGCAAGATATCAAATTGACCCATTGGGCGAGGAACGCGCCCCAGATACAGACCCGCTGATACGCACAGATGCGTTTGATTGCACAACATTTGTTGAGACGTCACTGGCGGCGGGCAATATTGATAAATTGACCCGAATTCGGTATAAAAACGGTGTGATTGGTTTTAAAAATCGTAATCATTTTATTGAATCTGATTGGATTCCAAATAATTCTGATATTGTAAAAAATGCCAGTGCGCAATACGGTCAAACCGCTGTGCGTCATGTGGTAATTGACCGGGCGGCGTGGTTGCGTCGTGTGCATAATATTGACGCCGATGACGCGCCGGTGGCGGTTGATTTGGAATATATCCCATATCAAAACATTACGACGATAAACAATACGGTGCCGCTGGTTGTGCTATTTATTGTTGGCAATGATAAAAAAAGTGATACACTGGGCACAGATTTGGCGGTTGTGCACATGGGATTTCTGTTGCCTGGTGGCACATTGCGACATGCGTCCAGCGTCGCCGGTCGTGTTGTTGATGTGGACTTTTACGAATACATTGCGGCACGCGCCAGAAACAAAAACGATATTGGAATAACATTATTGGAAATACTAAAATGATTGATGAAAGTTTAATTCGTATGGATATGGGAAAATTAGCAGGGGCATCGTCGACGGATGCGTCAGCACGCCCTGTTCTGTGTTTAGGCATTGAATCGTCGTGTGATGAAACATCGGCAGCAATTGTGGATTCAAACCGCAACATTTTATCGCACATAATTTATTCCCAGATTCCAGAACATCAAAAATATGGCGGTGTTGTTCCCGAATTGGCGGCACGTGCGCATATTTTGGCGATTGACCAGGTTGTGCACCAGACGTTATTAAATGCCGGAAAAACAATTGATGATATTGACGTTATTGCCGCGACGGCTGGCCCTGGTTTGATTGGTGGGGTCTTAATCGGTTGGATGGCGGCAACCGGCATTGCCCAGGCGACAGGCAAACCGCTGGTTGCTGTCAATCACCTGGAAGGGCATGCGTTGGTTCCGCGCTTGCATGCGGCGGCAGCAAATGGTAAAGATGGCGCGATGTCTGTTGAGTTCCCGTATTTGTTGATGTTGGCGTCTGGCGGCCATTGCCAGATATTGTTGGTGCGTGGCGTTGGACAATATGAACTGATAGGACAAACGTTGGACGACAGTGCCGGCGAAGCATTTGACAAGGTTTCCAAAATGTTGGGATTAGGTTATCCTGGTGGGCCAATTGTGGACAATCGCGCAAAGTTGGGCAATGCACATGCTTTTGCGTTTCCACGCCCATTATGCGACAAACCGGGATGTGATTTTTCATTTAGTGGTATAAAAACTGCAGCCCGGACGTTTTTGGAACGCAACCCTGGGCCGCACAGTGATGAATTTATAAATGATTTTTGTGCATCATTTCAAGCGGCGGTTGTTGATTGTATCATAAACCGTTTGAACAACGCGATGGGTGATGCACGTGTTGTTGCGTTGGCGCCAAAAACACTGGTGGTTGCAGGTGGTGTTGCCAAGAACAGCGCGATACGCAGTGCGATGGAAAAATTGGCCGCGCGTTGCGACATGGTGTTTGCCGCGCCACCAATGAATCTGTGCACGGACAATGGCGCAATGATTGCGTGGGCGGGCATTGAAAATTATCGTCTGGGGCGTATTGTGCATGAAGCAATTGCACCGCGTCCACGCTGGCCGTTGACGGAATTATGATTGCGTATTTGCCGCGTTTGTGGTATAATTTCAAGCATGAAAGAATATATAAAATCTTATGATGATGCCACGCGCAAGGTGTTAGAACGTGCCGCACAACTGGACCGCTTTTTGTTGGATAAATTTGATGCGCAATACACACTGAATGATATCACCTATGTTTTGCGCAGTAAGTATAAAGACCCTTTGTTCCGTGACAAATATGTCGGCGACATGCAGTTTCGAGGGTTTACCCCATATCCCAAAGGTTTTTGTGCCTTGTCATCAATTTGTATCTATGAATTATACGGTGGCGATCAGATATGGACGCCGTCAGCGATTCATATGGGCAGTTGGGAATATGCACCTGTTGTATTCTTGCGCGATAATTTTAATGGTATTGCATTTGATGCAACTGGTGATCAGTTTGCACCACTGCGCGTGCCGTATGAATTGGGAACGCCAATAAACCGTCCGATGGATAAAATGCGCACACCAAATAAACACGAATTTATTCGCCAGATTAAACAAGAACTTGATAAACGATGAGAGATTATTTCCAATGGAAAAACCAGAATCATATGTAAAGCCAGATACTGTGTTTAGTGTATCGGACGCGTCTGCGTTGTTAAAGGGCGTTGTTGAAACCGCATTTCCGCGCATAAAAATCCGCGGTGAATTATCCCAGATTACACGTGCAACGTCAGGTCATATGTATATGACGATAAAGGATTCCGGGGCGGCAATTTCTGTTATCATTTGGCGCGGAACACCCGTATCGTTTAAACTGGAAGACGGAATGGAAGTTATTGTTACTGGTCGCTTTACCACGTATCCTGCACGCAGTAATTACCAAATTGTCGTCAGTGAAATTGAAATGGCGGGTGTGGGTGCAATTCTAAAAATGTTGGAAGAACGCAAACGCAAACTAGCAGCCGAAGGACTGTTTGACGCATCTCGCAAGAAACCGTTGCCCCGCCTGCCTCAAACAATTGGCGTTGTGACCAGTCCGACTGGCGCCGCGTTCCAGGATATTCAAAACAGGTTGCGCGAACGTTTTCCGGTGCGCGTGATATTGTATCCTGCCACTGTCCAGGGTGCGACGGCTGCCGCCGAGGTTGCGGCCGGTATCGAATATTTTAACCACGCAAAAAATGTTGATGTGATTATCGTTGCGCGTGGTGGTGGCAGTCTGGAAGATTTATTGCCTTTTTCTGAAGAAATTGTTGTTCGCGCCGCTGCGGCCAGCCAAATTCCGTTGATATCCGGTGTTGGACATGAACCAGATTGGATGCTGATTGATTTTGCTGCCGACGTGCGTGCGCCAACTCCAACCGGCGCGGCAGAGGCCGTCGTGCCAACAAAATTGTCGCTGTTCCAGGAACTGGATAATCTGTGGCATCGTATGTCGGCGAATTTTACAACCCGCCTGGGAAATGCAAAATCGCGCGTTGATGCGATTATGATAAAAAATCCGCGCCAAATGGTGATGGAACAGGCACAACGCCTAGATGATGTGACGCGCACAATGAATATAATTATCACGGGCAAATTAACCATGGCGCATCAAAAAATAGATATTGTGTCGACATTCCCAAATATAATGCAAAACAAAATGGCGGCATTGAATCAGTCTGTGGAACACGTGGGACAAATGTTAAATTCACTAAGTTATAAAAGCGTGTTGGCGCGTGGATATGCGATTGCGCGTGACGCAGATGGACGTATTATTAGCCGTGCCGAATGCGCACCACGTATTGCAACACTGGAATTTTCCGATGGTATATTGAATGTTTAAAAACGCCAGTTTTGGCGTTTTTTTAATATCAGTGAATCAATGTTCGCGCGGTTGCCAATGATTCTGGGGTGATTTCTGCCCCGCTGATTATTCGGGCAATTTCGTTCAAGCGTTCGTCGCCAATAATTTGATGCACCGATGTTGTCGTTTTATCGGCGATAACATTTTTCTCTATCTTGAAATGACGATTGGCAAATCCAGCAACTTGGGCCGAATGGGTAATGACCAATGCCTGGGATGTCGCAGCCAGTTTGTTCAGGCGCAATCCAACCGCACTGGCGGTCGCACCACTGATGCCGGTATCAACCTCGTCAAAAATAAATGTGTGGGCGGCATTTGTCCCGGTCAGGACAACGCGCAACGCCAGCATTAAACGCGCCAATTCCCCACCTGATGCCGCACGATGCAGTGGCGAAAACGGCATGCCTGGATTTGTTTTTATCATAAACACAATATCATCAACGCCTGCGGACGATGGCGCAATCTCTGTGCGGGTTACAGCAAAGTCTGCCTGGGCCAGTTTCAAATCTGGTAATTCACGCAGTATTAACGTGCGTAATTGTGCCCCAGCCGTGTTACGCATATCGGTCAACTTTGTAGCTAATTTATCAAATTCAGATTTACGTTCTGCGACCAATGTGTGCACGCGTTTTAATTCGGCATCAGAATTATCAATTGCGTTTAATGCTGTCGACATTTGTTCCAGTTTGGCAGGCAATTCATCTGCCGAAACACGATGCTTGCGTGCCGCCGCACGGATTGCGAACAGACGCTCTTCGATGGCGTCAATGCTGTCGGTGTTGATTTCTGTTGGTGCCAATGCGCCAATTACATCAGATAAATCTTGGGCAATGTCATACAGTTTATCAATTTGTTCCTGGTGTGGGTTAGGCTCGGTCTTGATACGCTGCAAGGTATGTGCTGCTGAAAATACCACGCTGTCTAATGAATTTCCGCGTGGAGCCAGTATCTCGTTCGCCTCGGCCAATATGGCTGCATCTTTTTCAGCGTTCATTATTGCGCTGCGACGCGCAGCCAATTCGTCTTCTTCGCCCGGTTGCACGTTCAGTGTGCGCAATTCCGCTACGTTATGCTCTAAAAAATCGCGTTCTGATTCTGCTCGCGCTAGTAATTCATTTAATTCAGCCTGACGTTTTTGGGCCGCGTGATATTCATTATACGCCGTGCGCACATCGCGGGACAGTTGTGCATATCCATCAATGTGCGCGACGCCAAATGCGTCCAATGTTGTGCGGTGCATTGCCGGATTCAGTAATGTATGATTTGCAAATTGACCGTGGATTTCAACCAATGCATCACCGATCTGATTTAGCGTTTTTACAGATACCGGTGTGTCGTTTATCCATGCACGACTTTTGCCATCAGCGGCCAATGCGCGTCGTAAAATCAGCATACCGTCATCAGCATTAATGCCGCTATCGTTCAATATCGATCGCACAGAATCAGGGACGCAATCAAATGTTGCGATTACCGATGCGCTGTCGCAACCGTGACGCACTAAACCAACGTCAGAACGTGCGCCCAATGCCAGTGATAGTGCATCCAGCAATATACTTTTTCCTGCACCCGTTTCGCCAGTCAGCACATTCAGTCCCGGCCCGAATTCCAGATTCAGTTTTTCAATCAATACGATATTTGAAATGTTTAATCCAATCAGCATGTGGGAATTATAGCCTGTTTTTTGTCAGAATTTCAAGGCATTATTGCACAGCTTCCAGTCTAAAATCGTGTAACCATAAAATGTATCCCAAAACGGTGTATCCGGGGTATATTGCGCGTAACAGTTCCAGGTATTCGCATACCTGGGCATAGTATTTGGTGTGGAACTTGTCTGGCGACACGTCGGTTTTATAGTCCATTACGAGTATCTGACGTTTATCGTGATTTGTGACCATGCGGTCAATACGGCGGCTGACAAATTTGCCACGGATAATACCTGCAACAGGAACCTCGGTCTGGGCATTGGCGACAAAGAACGGTAATAATTCGGGGAACGATTTTATACGTGCAACCGTATCAGCGTCGCCGTGCACGGTATCGCCATCAATCGTTATTTGTTGCATGCGACGATGGGCGCGTGTACCGGCGTCAGTCGCAAATTTTGTTGCGTCTTGTTGGTTTAATAAATCGCGCAATGTCATGTTTGTCATTTTGTAATCCTAATTACGTCAGCGTCTGGTGTGTTGGCGGCCAATACGCGCCACAGTTGACTGTGCCATGCAATGTCACTCGCATTTTTGTTCGGTGTAAATCCATAAATGTATAATTCATCACGGGCACGCGTCATTGCGACATATAACAATCGATAATATTCCGCGATTCGCACGTTGGCCAGTGCATTTGCCGCTGTGTCACGTGCGCAGGACGTGTCGCCACGTGGTGTCCATAACCATGCGTTGGGGAATTCTGTGTGGGCGTTGCCAAGGATTGGTAAAATCTTTTCTGATTTCGGGGTGCGTACAGTATCAATCAGAAATACAACTCGTGCTTCTAGCCCCTTGCTGCCGTGGACGGTAACTATGCGAACGCCATTTGCGGCATCCATATCGCGTTTAATTTCACTGCCCCCGGTGATGAACCATTTCAGAAAATGACGTAATGTTCCAGGCATCGTGCGTTCATATGCCAAACATATCGTCATGAATTCGTCCAGCGGATCGATAACCTGGGTGCCCAATGCGGCAATCATACTTTCACGTACACCATCGGACAAGATGTGCGCAAAAAATGCATACGGCGCCAATTCTTGTGACATTGTAACAATCGTGTTCAGACGCGAATAAATAGCCGGGTGCGTATCCGCCAAAACATCATAGACGCTTGTCGGTGTAAATTCACTTTTCGCAGACTTTCTCGTCCGATTTTCGTCATTTCGAATTTTACAAATTTTAAAAATATCGTCTTCACTCAAACGAAATATCGGACTTTTTAACACGCAACATAAACTGTAATCATCGGTTGTAGCCAGGCAAAATCTGACCAGGTTCATCAGGTCGCGCACCGCCGGGAAATTTGGCAGAACAATTCGGTCACTGCCAGCGACGTCAATTCCGCAACGTTTTAATTCTTTGACCAATGGCGCGGCCATTGGATTGCGCTGTTGAACCAATACCATTATTTCACTGGGCTTGTATTCGCCGGACGCCACCAGTGATTTTATTTTGTCCGCGATTGTTTTTACATATCCATCAACATCAATATCGTCATTTTGTTTTGATGTCAATTTGTGCAATTCAACCAGTCCTGATGGTGATGTGCGAAAACATTTGTGTGGATTGTTTATAAATCCGGTCATTTCGGTCAATCGTGTGTCGCCAAAGAATGTGTCAACCGTGTTCAGTATCGCGGGCAACGAACGAAAGCTTTGAGCCAGCGGCACCTCGCGTATAGTGCGCATATTTTCTGCAATCTGCGCGGCAATATCGTCGCGACTGGTTGCGAATGCATGCGGGTCTGCGCCCTGAAAACCGTAAATAGACTGTTTTGTGTCGCCAACAACAAACAGCGAGTGCCGTTGTATTGCGGTGTCGCCATCGGTAAAGAAATCGCCCGCTAACAAGCGTAAAATATCCCACTGGGCTGGACTGGTGTCTTGGGCTTCGTCCACCAAGATATGCGATAGCGATATATTTAACTGTGATAATACCCAGCCCATCGTATCTGGTTGTGAAAATAGCCGACGAGTATATAAAATAAGGTCGTCAAAATCCAACAAATTGCGTTGATGTTTTATTTCTGAATATGTGCGTGCAAATGCTGCTGACAAATCGAATAGTGCTATCGTGTCGTCAAAGACCACTTTGTTGGCCCAGAGTTGATTTAATTCATATACGCGATTCTGTTCCGCAACCAAGTATTCTTTTTTTGTGATGTTGGCGGCGCGGCGTCCATCGGCCGTCAGATACGCAGTTTTGTATTCGTGAAAATCTATCGTTTTATCAATATACTGTTTTGTTTTGTTAACAACTTTGAATAAATAGTTTGCCGGCTTTTTTGCGTTATTTATATCCATTTGGGCCAAATCGATAATGTTTTGCAGTTGTTTTGGAGATATTTCCGTTTGGACGAAAATGTTTAATTTAAAAAAATTCTCAATAGTATCAATAAAATATTTGCGATAGCTGTCAACGTTTTTAACATCAAAGAAATACTTGTACTGTGCGCTTAGGATACCTAATAAATCATTTAATGACGTTTCGGATATCCGACCAACAATATGTGCAAATGCATCGTTTGTACGTGTGTCGCCGGACGATTTTATCATGCGGTCAAATGCGTCCTGCAATAACACGCGTTGAGCCGTATCAGAAATCAGCGACCATGATGGCGACAGGCCTGCCTCCAGTGGAAAGCGATGTAATATTTCTTCGCAGAAACCGTGAATCGTTTTTATTTTTAGTATTTCTGGGTTGTCGATGTATGTAAAAAATATCGTTCGCGCACGTGCTATATCATTATTAGTTGGTGTTGTATTTTCACAAACGCCAGATAACAAATCGGATAATTCAGCATCATCGGCCATTGCCCAACCGCGTAACGCGGTCAGTATTCGGTTTCGCATTTCGCCCGCGCCGGCGTTAGTATATGTCAGGCATAAAACACCCGTCGTGTCGATTGATTTTGTGCGAAATAAAATTCGCAACAATCGTTGGACTAATACACTGGTTTTTCCAGTACCGGCATTGGCCTGGACCCATACGTTTTCCGTCGGATTGGCCGCAATATCTTGTTGTGGTGAAAGTGTTCGTTTTTGTCCCATTTATCGCCTTGCTTTATTGTGTAAATTCTAGTATAAATTTCAGTGTTCTGCAAGAATATATCAATAATCGGGAGAGTGGACATGGATATTTCGCAAATGTTTTTGGTTGGCGGCGGCGTGTTGGGTGGTTTGCTGTTTATCATGTTGGTCGCATTGTTCTTTATTTCGCGTCGTTCGCAACGAACGATGGAATCGTTGTTGACATTGATGACGCAACCAGAACGCGCCCAGATTGCCGACGCGTCACGCGTACTGCAAAAAATATTGGCTGGTGAGATTTCAAAAATTGACACATGCTTTCAAACAATGCGCGACACATTGGCAACTCAAATTGCAGCGGCAAACGCATTGAAATTAGAATTGACAGACCAGAATAATAAACTAGTTGAGTTGGCAGATGCTGCAACAAAAAAAATCGCTGTTATGTCCCAGCGGTTGGACAATACTGTGTCCGGTCTGACGGGGGTTGTTACGTCATCTGGCTGGGCAGATGTTCAAGACGCGGCTGACAAATTTAATAATACCATCAATGAGTTATTGACAAAAATTGATGCCACGACGCAAGATGCGACCGCACGTGTTACAGAAGTAAACACCCAGATTGACACGTGGACAGCGCACAGTGATACATTGAATCAAAATCTGAAATCTGGCTTTGATGCCAATCAGAATCAGATGCAAGACTTGGCGACCCAGACAGAAGGGTTACAAAATAAACTGTCTGAATTGGCACAATCAACCGCAGACGGTTTTGAAAAAGTAAAAACTGCGGCGGCAAATTATGAAACATTGATGTCTGAAAATGATAAATTGCTGGATTCGCACTTGGATAAAATGGACGCATTCAGTAAACAGTCCAAGAAACAATTGACCGCCCAGATGAATTCACTGTCCAACACGGCAAACGTTGTCGGTGGCCAGGTGCGTCTGGCAGAATCATCAATTGACAAACAAGTTCGCAAACTTAGCAATGCGGTTGAAACACTGATGGAATCAGCGGGGAATACAGAAAATTCGGTCCGTGGGATATCAAATGAATTGGCAACATTGACTAATCGTTTTAATAGTGAAATTAAAGAATTTGCAACCGCGGTTGTGTCTGAATTAAAGACCGTGTCCGGTGTTGCGAACGTAACGTTGGAAAATACAAAAACATCCGCAAATGCGTTTTCAGAATCAGTCAAAGCAATGGCAACCGGTGTGCGTGAAACGCTGATTGAAATGAATACTGCTCATACACAGTTGTCGGGTCAGTCAGCGAATTTGATAAAGATGTCAGCTGAAACAACCGCACAATTACAACCGTTGTCAGAGTTGATAGAAAAGTATTATTCGGCCCTGCCCGATTTGTCCCAAGGTTCTGTTGACGCAGGTGAAAAATTGCAGCAAATTGTTACATCGCTGACCGAAAAAATAAATCTGATGCGTGCGACCGTTGCAGAATCAACTGGCACGATTTCTGATTCTGCGATAAAGTTAGAGGATTTGGCCGGACAATCGCGTCAACAGATGATTGACTTGATGTCTGATTATGCCAAGGCGGTAAATACAATGCAGACATTGAACAAACAAATGATGGTTGCGCGTGCGACTGCCCCGATGGATGCAATGGGAACCGCATCTGCGCCCACATATGGCCGCGTTAGTGCATCTGATTTTCTGAAGACAGCTGAACGCGCATTTGAAAAAATGCACGAACAAGCGTTGGATTTAACACGCGCCACGGGTGCCGAGATTCCGGATGTCGTTTGGAAAAAATATCATGATGGTGATAAAACAATATTCTCGAAATGGTTGGCGAAAATGATGTCCGCGGCGGACAAAAAACAAGTGCGCGATATGTTGAAGTCCGACACTGTGTTCCGTTCACAAGCAACACAATTTATACGCAGTTTTGACAAGATTCTGATGGGGGCCCAGAATACAGATAACGCTGATAAAGTAGTTACCGCATTGCGTAAAACCGATTTGGGCCAGGTTTATATTGCACTAAAACGATGCGTTTAATTGAAAAAAAACGGCATATGCCGTTTTTTTATTTTGGCCGAACATTTGATTGGCGCGAGATAAACTCGCGCAGGCGGTGCGAGATTATTGTTTCAGTGGCACTGCATTTGACCAAAAAGTCAATATCCAGTCCTGCTCGCAAGAAATCAATAGGGCTGCATGTATTTGTGTGTCGCACAGTTGCGTCGTTTGGCATATTGGCACGAGATTGAGCGATGTCAAAATTATTATCTGGCGGCAGGAAATATAGTGTTTTAAACGTGTATTTATTATCCAATCTCTGCAAATGAAACCAGTCTATCAATTGGCGGGCGTATTTCGGTTCAATTACGTCATAGACCAAGTTGATGTTTGGATTATCCAATATTTCTGACTCTGGAACGCCATACAACCATTTTGGTTGGCCGGGTTGCCATATTTGTTTATTTACCCACAAGCGGGTCGCCAGGCGCGTGATATCAAAGAATGACTCGTCTACAAAGAAATATTCTTGATTAGCAATCTCGCCATTGCGCATGGGGCGCGTCGTTGCCGAACGCAATTTATAAAACGCATCAACGGGCAAATAATTTTTTATAAAAAACGATTTACCACTGCCCGACAGGCCATTACATAACAATACACATGGTTTCATTTTTTTACCTTTGTTTTGTGCAATATAAACCCGCCATGTGGCGGGAACTATGTTTGTTTAATCTTCCAAGAAGCTGCGCAACTTGCGTGCACGCGTTGGGTGCTTTAACTTATTCAGTGCCTTTTGTTCAATCTGGCGGATACGTTCACGGGTAACACCGATGTATTCACCGACTTCTTCCAAAGTGCTGGTTTTATTCGTGCTCATTCCGAAACGCTGGCGCAAAACGGTTTCTTCCTTGGGATCCAATTCAGACAGAATCTGGGTAACGATTTTACGCAGATTCTTTTGCGCCGCCGATACAAACGGATTTTTGGCGGTTTCATCTGCGATAATTTCGATACGACTGCTATCGTCTTCACTGCCGACGGGGGCTTCCAGCGAAATTGGTTTCAGATTCACTTTCATTGCCTTGTGGATTTTATCCACCGGCAAATAGATAATCTTGGACAATTCTTCGGCGGTCGGCTGGCGTCCGTATTTGTGCATGAATTGACGCGTCGCACGCTGAATCTTGTGGATATTGTCAATCATGTGCACCGGGATACGAATTGTGCGCGCCTGGTCTGCAATACTGCGCGAAATGCCCTGTTGTATCCAGTTTGTCGCATAAGTCGAGAACTTGTTGCCCAGACGATAATCAAATTTATCAACTGCCTTCATCAGACCGATATTGCCGTCCTGGACCAAATCCGAGAAATCTAATCCCAAGCCACGGTTACTGGATTTTTTAGCGAATTTGATAACCAGACGCAGGTTGGCTTCAATCATTTCGCGTTTGGCACGGGCTGCTTCGGTCTGGCCACGACGAACCAATTCAACAACCTTTTTATATTCAGCGGTTGGTTGACCGGTTTCGCGTGCAATTGCGGTAATGTCTTCCTGGATTTTCAAAATGTCTTTTTCGTGTTTTTTTGCAAAGTTCGCCCACGCAGGATTCTTGTGCTTTATCAATTTTTTAACCCAGTTGCGGTTCAATTCATTGCCAGCATATTCGGCCAAGAAATCTTCGCGTTTAATCTTGTTTGCGACCGCCAGACGTAACAGTTTACCTTCTAAACCCATCAACAACTGATCGCGCTGGGTCAGATGCTCCAAAATTTCTGCAATGCGGTCATCATTCAGGCGAATTTTGCTGACATGTTCAAACAATTCAACGCGCATTTTGGCGTATTTCTTTTCCAGTGTCTCGTCCGGTTTTGAAGACGTCAACAGATTTTCCAGACGTTTGGCCTGTAATTTCTGCATATTGTTAAAGATACGCTTAATCTTGCCGAACAACTCCATGACCATCGGCATCAAGGCCTCTTCCATTACTGGGATTGGCACGCCAGATGTGCCGCGCGGCGTGTCTTCTTTTTTGCCCTCTTCTTCGTCATCGTCATCATCTTCATCTTCTTCATCGCTATCGTCGGCGGTGGATTCTTCCAAGTCGTCCAGGTCATCATCATTTAATTCATCAACATGTTCAACGCCCTTGGATTTTAATGCTTCGGACAATGCTGCCAATGATTTTTGCTCGGATTCAGACGAGTACATAACTTCTAAATTCAAAATATAACGCAAGCGAATATCTTCGTTTAACAATTGCTGATACCAGTCCAGCATTGCCTGAATTGTCATCGGGCTTTCGCACAGGCCATAAACCATCAGACGGGTTGCCGCCTCGATACGCTGGGCAATTGCAACCTCGCCTGCGGCGGTCAATAATTGAACGGTGCCGATTTGTTTTAAATACGATTGAACAGAATCCTGGACGCCCAAGACCAGATTCCCCGTCTGGCTGCGTTCCAACTGTTTGGCATAGTGTTCGTAATCATCGTCGTTGACGTCAACTTGTTCGGCATCCGCGTTCAACAGATTGCGTGTTTTATCGCGTGGCTCGTCCGAATCATCGTCATAGTATTTTTCAATATCCTGGGGATAATTGTCAGATTCCAGAATTTCCAGTCCCAAATCCTGTTGAAAGAAGTCCAGGACTTCTTCTTTTTCTTCGTCGGGCACCTCGTCCGCTTCGGTGGCGGCACTAAAATCCATCTGGGACAAATATCCCACTTCGACCGCAGATGTTGCAAGTTTTTGCAGATTTTCGGGCAACGAATCAACCAACAGTTTCGTTGCCGCGTCCAGTTTTTTTGCCATAAACCGACCCCCGGATTAAAACGTTAAATTTAAATTATTTCTTTTTGTTTGCCTTGGCAACCGCGTCATGAACCGCTGATTCTGATACCAGACCCAATACAATCGGACTCTGAATCTGAATCAAAGAGTATGATTTGTGCGTTTTGTTTCGAATTGATGCGACGGTCGGATTTGTGCTGCGCATCAGGCGAGCAACCTGGCCATCAGATAATTCAGGATAGTTTTTCAGAATCCATAAAATACCGCCCAAACGGTTCTGACGATGTAGTTTTGGTGTATATCCAACGCCCTTTTTATTCTGTTTCTGTTGGGCGTCAACAATTTCCTGGCGCAGAGTCAGTCGTGCCGATGGGTCGGCCTCGCACTGTTCAATATCTTCGCGAGTCAATTGGCCATTCAGAATTGGATTCAAGCCCTGAATCTTGTATGTTTCAGCATCGGCAATATTTTTAACCTCTAATTCATGCAAGCCGCAGAATTCAGCGATTTGTTCGAACGTCAATGCAGTGTTTTCAATCAACCAAAGTGCAGTGGATTTTGGCATATATGGGTAATTCATGAATAATCCTCTTGTTGCTGGGGGCAATATACACCAAAATTGCCCCAGATTCAAGATAAAAGTGTGCAAAGCAGCACTTTGTTACGCTTTCTTTACAATCTTTGCGCCGTCGCGAGTATCAACGATTGACCAACCTGCCATATCTAACTGGGCACGGATTTCATCCGCACGGGCATAATTGCGCACCGCCTTGGCGTCCTGACGTGCATCGGCCAAGGCTTGGATTTCCGCAGGAATCGCGATATTTTCCACATTATACAATTTTTTTGCCCGGTCAATAAATTGCAGCCCCAACAACCGATCAATAAATTCAAACAACGCCAATTTGGTTGTCGGATTCACAGTAGCATCTTTCAGCATATCCTGCATTAAAACCAATGCCGTGGCAGTTTTCATATTGTCTGAAACAGCCTCTAAGATTTTATTATGCCATGTGTCATATACTCCATGATCCAACGTACCTGGTTGAGTGTTGCTCATTAAATCTGCAATGCGACGAACAACATTTTTATACCCTGTAGATGCCGCATCCAATGCTTCAAATGAAAAATCCAGTGGTTGACGATAATGTCCCATCAGCAACATATATCTGAATGCCATTGGATCATATCCGCGTTCAATCAGATCCCTGACGGTAAGGAAATCACCCGATGATTTTGACATTTTTCCATCTTTGGCTAATAACCATTCATAATGCAGCCAATAGTTGACCCATGGTTTGCCAACAATAGGTTCTGATTGTGCTATTTCATCACTGTGATGAACCTTGATATGTTCTTGTCCCCCAACGTGGATATCAAAATGCGGTCCCAATAATTTCATACTCATTGCACTGCATTCAATGTGCCAACCGGGAAAACCAACACCCCATGGGCTGTCCCATTCCATGGCGCGTTTTTTATCCTTTGGAGAAAATTTCCACAATGCAAAATCAGTTGGATTGCGTTTGCCACTGTCGTCAATGCGTGCACCGGCGCGTAATTCCGACAAATTTTGTCTGCCCAACATACCATAGTCTGGGAATTTACTGGTGTCATAATAAATTCCATCGCCGGGAATTTCGTACGTGTAGCCCAGCGCTTCCAGTTTTTTGACCTGGTCAATTTGTTCTTGAATATAATCGGTGGCATGCGGCATTGCCGATGGCCGAATAATATTTAACGCGTCAATGTCACGCAAAAATGCATCTGTATATTTTTTTGCAATATCCCAAGCAGACATTTTTTCGCGTGCAGCACCCTTTTCCATTTTGTCTTCACCAGAATCTTCATCACTGGTCAAATGACCAACGTCTGTAATATTCATAACATGACGAACCGTGTACCCATTTTCAATGAACATACGTTTCAGAATATCGCTATTGACAAAGCTGCGCATATTACCAATGTGTTGGTCCCAATATACGGTCGGCCCACAAGAATAAAAACCCATGTGCCCCGGCACCAATGGTTTGAAATCTTCCAGTTTTCTGGACATTGTGTTAAATAATCTGATTGTCATAATGCGCTTCCTTTGCTTTATCTGATATAAGAAAAACTGTAATAAATAGTTGGATTTTTTGCAAACGAAATATGCCCGTCCGCGTGGCAGATTTTAACGGCAACAACAAAAAGCAATAAATTTAATTGTCATGGGCCAGAATAATGCAATTCTGGCGGAGCGTATAGGACTCGAACCTATGGACCACTAAACGCGGTCACAGATTAGCAATCTGCTGCATTACCACTCTGCCAACGCTCCGCATGGTTGCGACGGACATTATACAAAAACACTTTCTCGATTGCAAGTCATTAAATTATAAAAACGCCCCATTGGGGCGTTTTTAATGTTCCGATGTTGGTTCTGGGCCATATATTTCGACATCACGGGTCATGGCCAGGAATTTTTCTGCACGGTGCACCGGCAATTCGGCCGCGGGGATTTCCTGTAATTCGCGGATATTGTCGGCAACGGCAGACGATAATAATTCCATCGTCGTTTGCCAATCAGTATGCGCACCACCGGCAGGTTCATCAATAATACCGTCAATGACGTTCAAGTTCGCCATATCACGCGCAGTCAATTTCATTGCCTGGGCTGCAACAGCCTTGAACTTGTTGTCTTTCCACAAAATACTGGCGCACGATTCGGGTGCAATCACAGAATAGATTGCATTTTCCATCATCAGGACGCGGTCGGCCGTGCCAATCGCAATCGCGCCGCCAGAACCACCCTGACCCACGTTGACAGCAACATACGGCGTTTTGATGGACAAGCCCACCGACATAGACATCGCAACCGCCTGGGACTGTCCACGCTCTTCGCCTTCGCGACCGGCGAATGCGCCAGCGGTATCAAATAACGAAATCAATGGCAAATTAAATTTTTCCGCCAGACGCATCATACGTTGCGCCTTGCGATAACCATCGGGGTTAGCCATACCAAACCGGTGTTTTTGGCGTGTTTCAATATTGCGCCCCTGTTCCTGGCCAATAATAACCGACGGGATTCCACGCCAGTAGCCAATACCACTGCCCATGGCGGGGTCTTCTGCATACAGACGGTCACCGGCCAAATACGTCCAATCATCTACAATGCCATTGATGTAGTCCAGAAAATGCGGTCGGTTTTCATTCCGCGCCAGCAACACCTTGTCATAGGCATCTGTTTCGCCCATACCACGCACCTTTTTGTTGTCGTTCAGTGGCGTGGATACATTGATAGGCTTTGGTTCGCGAGGCTGTTTCGTCAATACCGCCAGCACTCGCGCTAATGTTTCGTGTAATTCATCGCGCGATACGACCATATCAACCATGCCGTGCTCATATAAATATTCGGCAGTCTGGAAATTAGATGGCAATTTTTCACGAATATTCTGTTCTATTACGCGCCGACCAGCAAATCCAATGCGTGCACCGCGTTCGGCAATATGGATATCGCCCAGCATTGCAAACGATGCTGTAACGCCACCGTATGTTGGATCTGTCAACAGGACAATATACGGGATTCCATTTGCGTGCAGACGATTTACAGCAACCGTTGTGCGTGCCATCTGCATCAGCGATAGGATATTTTCCTGCATACGGGCACCGCCAGACGCAACGACCATAATAAATGGACGACGAGATTCAATAGCGTGTTCCATGCTGGCGATAATGCCGTCGCCTGATGCACGCCCCATAGACCCCATCATAAAATCACCATTCAAGACACATATTGTCGTCGGAATTCCACCTAAAACACCATCGGCAGACATAACCGCATCATGAACGCCAGTATCACTACGTGCCTCGTCCAGGCGGTCTTTATAGGACATTCTGTCAAAAAAATTCAGCGGGTCATCAGACACTGTTGGTAAATCCAACCGCGTCCAATCATTATTATCAAACAGCAAATCAAACCGTTGCTTTGGCGTCATGATAAAAGCACGTCCACAACGCGGACAGATATACAGGTTATCCTTGTAATCCTTGTAATAAACCAATCGACCACAGGATTCACATTTTATCCACATCAGACGACGCACCTTGTCATATCTGGCGCGGTCATGATTTTTAATTCCTGATTTTTTACCAAATAACATTTATTTATCCATTCATTTTTTTGGTCAATTCACGGCTGGGTTTGAATAATATCGTCGTGCTGGCAGGCAAAGGCATTGGTTTACCAGTGCATGGGTTATAGCCAATCTTTGTTGCGCGTGCACGTGGCTGGAACGTGCCAAAACCACGAATCTCTATTCTGTCGCCGGCAGCGATTGCCTCTATCATATGGTCCGATACAGTATCCAGTATTGCGGCGGCATCAGTTGCACGCATATGCTTGAATTGAACTTGGATTGTGCGAACAATATCTGAACGTTTCATTACTTTTCCTTTTATCTATCTGTTTAGTATATTATTCATATCATAGCATATTTTATCAAGAGTAAAGTTTTTCTGTATAAAAATGCGTTAAAACACCAACGGAAAATCACGAATATCCAACGGCACACCGTCACGTTCAGGATTCCATTGGTATTGTTCCATTACAACGTGCCGGTCGCGGGTGAATTTCACACCTTCGGTGCGCAGGGATTTATATTGTTGTTCGGCAAAGCCACTGCACAGACTGCCGTCTTTGAATACGACGCGGTGCCACGGCAGGTGCCAACTGTTTTTATTGTTTGACGCATAGCCGACAAATCGCGCCATACGCGGTCGGCCAATCATCGCAGCAATTTGTCCAAATGTCGCCACGCGCCCTGACGGAATGCGGGCAACAACATCATAAACCTGTTCGTTAAATGTTTTCATAGCAACTGATTATACCCTATTATAAACCCCTTGCAAATAAAAAGAAAACAGGTATAATAGCCGCCATGGAGAAGTGGCAGAGTGGTCGAATGCGCGCGACTCGAAATCGTGTATACGGGCAACCGTATCAAGGGTTCGAATCCCTTCTTCTCCGCCAGATATAATAAAAACGCCCATTGGGGGCGTTTTTATTATATCTGGGGGGCGATGAGCGTGGACAAACACTTCGCAATCTGTGATTGCGGGTTCGACAACAAGTAGATTTGATAAGCACAGCGCAGTCAAATCGTTACGGTTGCCCCGCAGGCGTGACAACGCCGAGGGAATACTTCTTCTCCGCCCATTTGGGGCGTTTTTATTATATCTGGCGGGTGGAATTTATGCCTTGTGTTTTTATTTGACGTTGATTTTGGATTTAGGTATAATCCGTGCGTGAAATGTTTTGCAGCGACAAGTGGTTGCAACATTCATAATACGAGAGAGAAACAAAATGAGTAAAAAAGCGTCGTCGACCCAGAAAGTTGTCGCAAAATTAGATGATGCCATCACAGCGTTTCGTGAAATGCAGGTCGAACGTCCCCAAGATACTGACGCAATAGAGGCACGAATTGCTGTTCTGGAATGGTTAAAAACGGGTGAGTCGGGCGAACTGACGGTTGACACCCCAAATGAATAAAAAGCAAAATTAAACGCCACTTTTAGGGCGTTTTTTATCAGACATCAAAATCGTAATTTTTAATTGAACGGACAATTGCCGCAACCAATTTATCCTGGTGACTGTCGGTTTTTAATAATTTTTCTTCGCTGGCATTGGATAAATGCCCTAACTCAATCAACGCACCAGGCACAGTCGAACGTAACACCGCAAACGGTGCGTGACGAACGCCGGGGCCGGGTTGCGGTTCAATGTTTGCCTTGCGCATAGCGCGCGAGGCCCCTGTCGCATATTCTTCGGATAATTCAGCGACTGCACGTTGTTGTAACGCCGACAATGCGCTGCGAATATTAGGTTCAAAATCTGTAAAACCTTCAACACCGATTTTGTCGGCAGCGTTTTCAGCCTCGGCCAATTTCTTGGCCTCTTCGTCGGACGCTTTTTCAGACAATGTATATATTGAAAATCCCTTCATGGCACGACTGGGGTTTGCATTAGCGTGCAGCGATATAAACAAATCTGCATGACGCCTTTCCCCGATTTCGGCACGTTCGGCCAATTTCAGATAACGGTCATCGTTGCGCGTTAAATATGTTTTGAATCCGTTCGCGTCCAGTTTGTTTTTTAACTTGCGTGCGACCGATAAAACAATTGTCTTTTCCTTGGTGCCATTTTTGCCGATACATCCCGGATCCTTGCCCCCGTGACCGGCATCAATGACAATGACATATTTCTTGGTATTGGCTGCAACTTTTTTCTGGGCATCTTGGGTTAAAGCCCCGGTTGTCGCGCTGGATTTTGCAATTGCACCACCAGTGCCCGCAACAAAGTCCAAGACCAGACGGTATCCGCTGTCCCCGTTGGGCTCCAGTATCATTATTTGGCTTTTTGCGATTTCGGCAATTGAACGTGTCAAATTCGCGGTTAAAATCAAACTGTCCCCGGATTGCACCTGGGTAATTGATTTCACCAGGCCACCCGATGCTAGCGATGGCGAAATAGACGTATTGGTTGACGTGTTGTTCAAATGAACAATCAACTGGTTCGGCGCATACGACAACGAATACGATGGACGTGACGCCATTTCAATCACCAAACGCGTTTTTGCACCAGGTTGTACCCCCGTGCGCAACGAACGCAACGAATTGCGTGCAGCGAATGCCATACGTGGCACACAACACACCGCCATTATTGCAAAACCGCTGACCTGTAAAAGACCTCTTCTGGATATTTTCATTTGTGATGAATTATATCAAAATTTATCAACTCGTTCAAGATTATAAACATATTTAGATTGATTTTGAACGTGTGCGTCTGATTATGAAAAAGCATGGCCTGGTCTCAACCGAACAAGCAGTATTCCAGGCAATGATGAAACTTGACGTGTCAAGCATGTTTGAAATTGTATATATTTCTGGATATGCGGGCGTATATACTGCAATCGCACGTGCAACACCAGATTGCATATTGTAAATAAAACCGCCCGAATGGCGGTTTTTAATTTATATTATTTGCTGATACAATTCGCAAACTTTTGCGCGACCAGCGAACTCTGTGCGTCGGTCATTGTTTGGACAGGGACGATATAGCAACGCCCGCTATCGCGAATAACAAACACTTTGGTTCCGCGTTTATATGCACGTTGCATATTGTCCATCTGTGATGATGTTAAAAACGCATTTTGTGTTGTTACTGTATTGGACAGCCCCGCTTGAATTACCTGGTGCGCGGTGTTATAATCCCACAATTCTGACATAGACTGAATTTCCATATACAGAGATTGGTCTTCGTATGGGTTTTCAACAGGCTTGTTATTCGTGTTCGGGAATGCAACACCAACAGCCAACGCCGCTGCGGTCTGTAGTGCCGTCGGTTGTGATGATGACGACGTTGCGCCGGACGTGTTGATTGTCATGTCGTCCCCGCACGCCAAATTCATGCGATTTGTATAACTGGCCAAGACAGAATCAACAGCAACCCGCCAATCCGAACCTTTTTTATTCAAATCCAGGCTAACAATCTTTTCAGCCCACCCCCAAACATTCGCACCAACATTACCCGCATTGGCGAACCGGGTCACCATTTCCGCACTGCCCCCTGGGACACCCGCGCCACAGTAATCAGTCAGTTGCGTTGTCAACATACTGGAGGTTTCGTTGCCGTATGCCAGCGCGACCGAATGGCACGCCATTGCGGCCTCTAACTCTTGTCGGCGTTGCAGGCATAAATCAGAATGCGATTTCGATAATTGGGTTGCCATATTAGCCATTGACAGGTATGACATCAATTCCTGTTGCACATATGGCGGACACAGGCGTGCTGCCGTATTCATACCCCCTGTTCCATTGCGTGTATTTGTGTTGTATTGTGGCAGTAATACCGATGTATCCTTTTGCAGGCACAACAGTGCATAGTTATACAGTTCACTTTCGGTTGCATATTGGCATTTTGATTCACGAACGCCCGGGACGACCGTCGTGTCGCCACAATAATCAGACAAGCATTTATAGATTTTATCACGACATGCAGAATCAACATCTGGCTGTGTTACCATGTAGTATGTATTTCGTTGGTTCTGTTTGTATGCGTTTGCGATACCAGCATTCCCACGACCGCCATTGGCAGTGGTCGTATTTACCGACACATAGCGTGCACCAGTCGTCGTGCCCGCAGATACCGCCATTGCGCCCATACTATATGACGCAACCAATCCAAATACCCCCAATATACCGAAAATATTCTTCATAAAAATCCCTCTCGTTGCGTAAATTTTAACATAATTGTCCATAAAAGGCAACTTATCTTTTATGTGACAAAACACAAAAATATTGATTTAAACAAATATCATGGTAATATTTGACGCATGTTGATACCAAATGAATCTTTGAACCAAATCCGCGACGACATTTCTGCCGTCAGGGGGTTTCTTTGACCCGGCAAAATTAGCCGATGAAATTGCAAAATTAAACGAAACTGTAAATGCACCTGATTTATGGGACAGGCCAGACCACGCGCGTGCATTATTGCAAAAAAAATCATCATTGGAAAAACAGTTGTCTGAATTACAGACACTGGAATCCGAATATCAGAATTTAGTTGATTTATATGATTTGGCACCTGATGATGGTGACGTGTTGGGGGCGATTGAAAAACTGGCCGACGCCGCCCATCAGGCAAAGTTTATTACACTGTTTCGTGACCCCGCAGATAACAATGGTGCATTTTTGTTTATCCAGGCTGGTGCCGGTGGGACCGAGGCCCAAGATTGGGCACAAATGATGTCGCGTATGTATGTGCGTTGGGCCGAACGTCACGGTTTTGTGACCGAGGTTGTCGAAGAACACGAGGGCGACACTGCCGGCATCAAAAACATCACATATCGCATCAGTGGCGATCGTGCATATGGGTGGCTAAAAAATGAAATCGGTGTTCATCGTCTGGTTCGAATTTCGCCATTTAACGCCAACGGTAAACGTCAGACCAGTTTTGCATCTGTTGACGTTTGGCCCGACGTTGATGATTCTATCGAGATAGAAATAAACGACAAAGACCTGCGCATTGATACGTATCGTTCATCTGGGGCGGGTGGCCAGCACGTCAACAAGACAGATAGCGCAGTCCGTATAACTCATATCCCAACAAACACGGTCGTTACATGTCAGAACGAACGTAGCCAGATTCAAAACAAAGAAATGGCGATGAAAATGCTGCGGTCGCGCCTGTATGAACTGGAATTACAAAAACGTGCTGCCGAAGAAAATGCCGCCAAGGCCGCACAAAAGAAGATTGAATGGGGCAGCCAGATTAGAAACTATGTCCTGTACCCATACCAATTGGTAAAAGATGTGCGTACTGGGGTTGAAAAAACGGACTCGGCGGCGGTGCTGGACGGGGATTTGGACGACTTTATGTTAGCCGCATTGGCACGTGACTAAAAACTTGACTTTTGGCAAATTGACAATACTATGCGTTTGACAAGTTTTATCAAAAGGATTCTTACAATGAACTTAGTTCCTGATTTTTATTTGAGTGCAATTCGTACCGCGTTACCTGACATTGATAGTTTAACACGTCCAACAGTGCGCGGGGCACTGAATGCAACATTTATCGCAACAACACCGCGAGGCAAATTCGTTTGCAAATTTAATCATCGCGACATGGCGCAAAAAAATGCAAAATTCAGCCAGATTATGACACAGGCAGGCGTCGCCGTTCCAGTGCCCACCGTTCACGAATACAAGGATTACTGGTTTGAAATGTATCCTATGATGCCAGGAAAAACACTATATGAATGTATGGAAAACAAACAACGCGCCTTGAACGTCATTGATATTTATGAAGAAGTAATGCAGGAATTTGTAAAAATGACTACAATCCCCAGCATCGCAACACTGGGCGACATAAAATTCAAACACATTCACCAGGTTGCATATCGTGATGTTTCTTATATGACCAGTCCAATTGTTGCACCGTTATTCGCCGGCGCAGTTCGCGCGATGAACATGACAGGTGGACATAAGGGGCTGTATCACTGTGGCATTACACCAAAAAATATCATTGTGTCTGACACAAACAAATTTGTCGGCCTGGTTGATTTGGACGACGTTGCCGTTGCTGAACGTGATTATGCGTTTGGGGTTATGGCGACCCAATATGCTAATATGGGATATCGCCCAAATGACCTGATTGATATCTACGAAGACATTCAATACAATAACGACCAAGACGAACGCATGTCCGTTATAGACGCCAAATCAATCAAACGCATGGAACGTATAAACAATGCTGGTCGTTGGTTAATGTGGAAACACACCAAAGCCCGCACAAAATAACATAATGCAAAAACATGGCACCGAATTGTATCATGCCGCGATAAAAAGTCTGTATCCTGATACGTCATGTATACGGACGCCATCGGTGCCTGTGCCACATACAACCACGCATGCATACATGGGGCGCATATGGAAGTCTATCCATATTGCCCTGACTACACATTGTTTGAACATGTTGCCGATGGTATGTCATACGACAAAGTTTTTCATATATATACTGAATTCTTGGACGCTCAGTATCAAATGACGCGTGTTGATACAACCTGTTTGAACCTGGGTAACAAGAAATATTTTTCACGCATACGCAAATTACCACAGACGATGATATTACAAACACTCAGATTCTTGAACGCAATTCGCCCGAAACGACGCGCGTTGGATAATTGGGTCGTCTGCCATCGTTAAAGCCTTGCAATTTACCGATAAATATTTATAATATATGCGCAAATGCACCCGTGGCTCAACTGGATAGAGCATCGCCCTCCGAAGGCGGGGATTGCGCGTTCGAATCGCGCCGGGTGCGCCACAAATCAAACCGCCTTTTGGGGCGGTTTTGTTTGTGATGTGCAGTCCGCGATTTGAACGCGCCGCGTTTGACAACAAGTAGGCAAGCCCAGTGCCAACGCAGGCGAGCCGTCACGCGTGCCACGCAGACACGGCGGATTTTTATAATCCGACGTGGCGAGTGAATCCGCCGGGTACGCCACAAATTAAACCGCCTTTTTGGGCGGTTTTGTATGTATTGTGTGAAAAATTCCTTGTTTTTTGCGATATTATTTGAATACAATGCACAAAAGGTATTTATATGAAACGTGTATTGATTTTATTTTTACCGTTGGCCGTCGCCGCCTGCAACAGCATGTATATCAAACCTGGCACGCTGGACAAGAATGATGTTATATATGTGGATCGTGGTGGCTATCAATTGCAACACTTTATAAAAAACAGTCTGGAAAAGCGCGGATATAATGTAACCGTTGGATACAAGAAATCGTCCATAGGAACAACATACATTGCATCTGATGATTCTGCTTCAATAATATCCACATCAGACATCGGCACAGCCAGATACATAGTCCAAGTGGAAGAAAGAACCCCAACATTTAATCCATTTTGGTGTCCTTTTAATGGGTTCTGGTGGTGGCGATTTAATGTTTCCATCGCAGACAATAAAACGGGACAAGAAATATTTGGCTGGACTGGTCGGGGATGCGCAAACAGTTCGTTGCGAAAACTGGACGACGCACTGGATACATTGGAAATGAAATAAACAATTTTATTACTTGCTAAAAAAATGCCCCGATGGGGCATTTTTTATTCGTCAATCGCGGCATATTCACAAAAGCCTTCGTTCGTATCACAGCGGGAAATTGTTCCTTCGCTGATAAAGTATCCCTGGGCGTGCAGGCATGCCGGGCATACCTTTGGTGCCTCGGTCCCGATGTGCCACATGCCACAATTTGTGCAACGCCACATAACAATATGGTCTTGTTTGAACAATGTGCCGTTTTCAATTGCGTCAATCAATGCGCGATAGCGTGATTCGTGATAACGTTCTGCATAGCCGATGTTTTTCAGCACGTCCGCGATTGCAGGAAAACCTTCTTGGGCGGCAATCTGGGCAAACTTTGGATACATATTTGTGTTTTCTTCGTGTTCACCGTATGCGGCGGCCTGTAAATTTTCCAGCGTTGTGCCGATTTTGCCCGCAGGATACGACGCCGTTATTTCCAAATCGCCGCCTTCCAAGAACTTGAACAAACGTGACGCATGTTCTTTTTCTTGTTCTGCGGTTTCCAAAAATATTTTTGAAATTGCCTGGTAACCCTCGTCCTTGGCCTTGGACGCAAAGAAAGTGTAGCGATTGCGCGCCTGGGATTCGCCCGCAAATGCAATCAACAGGTTCTTTTCTGTCTGGGTTCCTTTTAATGATGTTGGTGCCATGGTTGCGTTCTCCTTTTTCTGATTTTATTGACAGGACAATTTTACCAGAAAATGTCAGAAAAGCAAATTATTCAGTTATGGCTAAAAACTTTTTCTCTATCGCGGCAATTAGTTCCGAGATACCAATCCGTCCAGCCGCGCTGATTACCATAATTTCAGGCTTCTTTTTACGGCCAAATGACCGTTTGAATTCTGTCAGGCGAGTCTTTAATTCATCTGGTTCAATAGCGTCAATTTTGTTTATGACAACCATTTCTGGTTTATTCACCAGACCGCCGCCATACGAATCCATTTCGTGACGAATTGCGGCATATCGCGTTGCCCAGTCGGGTTCGGTGCCGTCAATCACGTGCAAAATCATTTTTGTGCGTTCGGCATGCCCCAGGAAACGGTCACCCAGACCGACACCGGTATGCGCCCCCTCTATCAAACCGGGCAAGTCAACCATTACAAATTCACGGTTATGGGCATACATAACCCCCAGTTGCGGATTTAGTGTCGTAAATGGGTAATTTGCAATCTTTGGACGCGCCGACGTCACTGCCGACAATAACGTTGATTTGCCTGCGTTTGGGAAGCCAACCAGTCCAATATCTGCAATCAGTTTCAATCGCAATACAACCGTGCGCGATTCCCCCGGCAGGCCATCATTTGCCTGGCGCGGCGCACGATTTGTCGGACTTTTAAAATGCAGGTTACCCCACCCACCGTTACCGCCACGTGCCGCACGATACTCCATACCATCGGCAGACAGGTCAGCGTATTCAATTTCTTCGTTTTCAGACAAAATCACTGTTCCGGTTGGCACTGGTAAAACCAGCGTTTCACCCGATGCGCCCGTGCGCATCTTGCCCATGCCATTTTCACCACGACCAGCGGCAAAACTGGTCTTGTATCGATAGTCAATCAGCGTATTCACATTTGGCACTGCACGGAAAACAATATCGCCACCGCGGCCGCCATCACCGCCGTTTGGTCCACCAAACTCAATATACTTCTCGCGGCGGAAACTGGCACTGCCGTTACCACCGTCACCTGCTTTGATTAAAATCTTTGCTTTATCTAGAAATTTCATGTTGTTTTCTTTTTTTATTATTGTTTGTTGGACGCCGCGTATCCTTACTGCTTTTTCTAAACTCCTCGCTAATACCGCTCGTCGTTAAGAAACACAACGTGCGGATTCCCTGCGGAAACTGGCACTGCCATTACCACCGTCACCTGCTTTGATTAAAATCTTTGCTTTATCTAAAAATTTCATTTTTTATCCTATTTCCCTTGATTATAACTTAAAAACTTGCAATTTCCACAGTAAATATTTATAATACTCATGTCACGAAAGTGATGATGATTCTGAAATCTTTGTGGAATAGACGTTTTGGACTGGGGGGCGGTACCCCACAGCTCCACCAATTTATTTCCATTTCAGAAAATCATTGTGGCTGTGGATATGCGCCGTTTTCAAGATGGAAAGTGTATAAACATACATGACCATCGCAGAAAACCAGCAGATACCAGCCAGAATGATTTTATTGGGGCTGACATAGTTTCGACAGGCGCAGTAAAGACAAAAGATTGAATCCGACATGGCGTCGTTAAAAGCCAATTAAAAACTGAATGGCGATAGAATCGCTGCGAACGACAATGTTCGCCTTGCAATGGCTGCCTAATATGGCATCGGATATGATTGGCAATTGTTGATTGTATCCATTTCGCTTATTGCGGGGCTGTCGGGTGCCCGGCAACAGAAACCCGACATTTATCTAACAAAAAACTAAGGTAAAGGCAGAAAATATGTTTGGAAAAATTAAAAAAGTATTCTTTACAAGTATGTTCGGCATTTTGTATGTGTCTTTTGTAGCACAGTTAGTTTACATTCTGGGCTGGGCTGCTGGGATTGAAACAAAGATGTTTTATATGGGCCTCTTGGCGTTGGAATGGTTGATTTTGATTGCTGCACGCTATTTGTCAAAGCGTTCCAGCAACACGGCACAATACAACAATTTTAATGGTCGCCGCCGTTAAATTATGTATTGATTGCGTCAAACAATCCCCCGTTTTCTGGGGGATTTTTATTAGTCTTGAAATCTTGTAAAAATATCTTATATTTAGTGCGCTATGAAAGAATATATTTTACCATTTCGTGATTTAGTGGTCCATCCCGGCGTTACAGCACCGGTGTATGTCGATAACCCCCAGTCTTTGGCGTGTATCGAGGCTGCCGTGGCAAACGGTGGACGTGTTGTTTTAACACCACAGCATTCGTGGGCATATCCATCGGCACCTGATGATATTTACACCGTTGGCACAATCGGCGACATTGCGCACGTATTGCGTATGCCAGACGGTTCGGCGCATGTAATCATATTGACTACGCATGCAGTAAATTTGCACGACATCAACGTGACAAATGGTCTGTTTATGGCCGAAGCTAGCAAAATTGAAATTGCACCCGATGATACAGCAGAACAAACACTGGCATTGCGTGATAAAATCGCTGAAAATATGCAGTCGCTGTCGGGTGTCCGCAAATTCAAAATGGACAGATTACGCGGCATTATCCAAAACTATCCAATGGGCGCATTTGTTGACACAGTTGTCCAGATGACCGGACTGGATACAGATGTTGCGGTTCGTGTATTATCTGCGACCAGTTGGTCAGACAAATTAATGATTTTGTTGGAACAAATTAATTTAATGCTGGCAACCGCAAAAATCGAAGATTCAATAAATCGCCGTATTCAACAACAGATGGAACGTGGCCGTCGCGAGGCTATATTGCAAGAAAAAATGCGTGCTATTCAGCATGAAATGGGCGAAGACAGTGACGAAATGGACGCCGAGAATATGCGCAAACGCATAGAACGTGCCGGGTTGCCTAACGATGTGCGTGACAAAGCAATGGCCGAATGGCGACGCATGCGTTCAATGGCACCGATGTCAAACGATAGCGCGTTGTTAAAGTCGTATTTAGACGAATTGTTGTCTATGCCGTGGAACAAATCAGATAAATCGACAATTGATTTAAACGTTGCACGCGGTGTATTGGACAGTGACCATTCTGGCATGCAACCAATCAAGGAACGCATTTTGGAACACATTGCTGTTATGAAAAAGACCGGTAAAAACCAAGGCAGTATTCTGTGTTTGGTTGGTGCGCCAGGCGTTGGTAAAACTTCGCTTGGAAAATCGGTTGCACGCGCACTGGGGCGGAAATATCAACGTATATCATTGGGTGGCATTTCAGACGAAGCGCATTTCCGTGGTCATCGCAAGACATACATTGGGGCTCAGACAGGCCGCATCATGGACGCGCTAAAACGGTGCAAGGCAAATAATCCCGTCATAGTCCTAGACGAAATTGATAAAATGGGGCGCGATTGGCGTGGCGACCCAGAAGCAGCGTTGCTGGAAATTTTGGATCCAGAACAAAACAAAACGTTCCGTGACCATTATTTGGAAGTCGATTTTGACTTGTCTAATGTAATGTTTATCGCAACTGCTAACAGTTTGAATATGTCAAACGCCTTGAAAGACCGTATGGAAATTATCGAAATCCCGGGATATGGCGAAGATGACAAGATTCAGATTGCACGTGAACATCTGATTAAACGGGCGGCGCATGACACCGGCTGGGACGTCGACAATATTGTGATTAATGATGACGCGCTGCGTCATCTGATACGCAATTATACGTCCGAACAAGGTGTTCGTGAATTGCAACGCGAGTTGACAGCGATTTTACGTCGTGCGCTATTACTGAACGACGGCGACGACGTTAAAACAGAATTCACAATTTCAAAAATTGATGAATTGTTGGCCGCCCACAAATCTGCCGGATTTTCAAAACGTATTGGGTTTGGTGTGCGGATATAGGATGAAATAAATGATACTGGTTATAAACACATCGGGGAATGATTTGGAATTTGTCCTGGGCGACAAGTATGCCCGTATTCCGGTTGAAAAACAATCTTTGGCATTGCCAACTGAATGCGAAAAGTTTATGCGCGACTGTGGCTTGGTATGGCATGATTTGCGTGCAATTGCCGTTGTTGTTGGCCCAGGCAGTTTTACTGGTATCCGTCTGGGCATTGCATATGCCAAAGGTTTAGCCTTGGGGCTGAATATTCCCGTAGTGCCAATCAACGCATTTGAATTATATCTGGCCGAAACACCGAATGCATTTGTTGCAATTGATTCTGGACGCGGCGATTTCTTTGTCGCGTCACATAAGACACAGCCACAAACAATGGATATTGATGAATTAGAAACCCGTCAAATGGAATGTCCGGTAACAGTAGGACATAAACCTTTTGATTTAAAACTTGCGACAAAAATCGTCGAACAAAAATTGACATCGGGCAAAATAGAACCCGCTGTTCCAATGTACCTGCGCCCAAGTTATGCCGAAGAGCATGCCAAGAAATGTTAAACGAACTGGAACGTTTACATGCACTGTGTTTTCCGCACAAACCGTGGTCGGCGGCTGATTTTGCAGATTTAAAAAAATCAGGCTGTGACATTGTGGCCAGCCAAAATGGCTTTATCGTATATCGTGCCACGTTAGACGAAGCTGAATTGATAACTATCGGCGTCCACCCAGATGCCCGCCGTAGCGGAATTGCGGCAACAATGATTGAATTGATGGTTCGCGATTTAGTCGCACGTGGCGTAAAAAAAGTATTTCTGGAAGTTGCAGAAAACAACCACCCTGCCCGCGCATTATATGAACGACACGGATTTACCGTTGCAGGACGACGACCAAATTATTATGACGGGATTGACGCAATTTTAATGGCACGTGATTTATAATGTGCGACTGACAAAATCTAACACACGTTCATCAAAGATTACATCTCGCGGACGCAATGGTGACGCGACATGCATATCTGTGGCATTACGTGTCCGTGACAACGCGACATATGTTTGCCCGTGCGCGAACGCCCCACGTGAAATATCAACAACAACGGCGTCCAGTGTTTTACCCTGGGCTTTGTGAATTGTCATTGCATACCCCAGATTTAAGGGAAACTGCTTGAAACTGCCGACCTCGTTTTCAACAATGCGATTGTTTTCATCGCGCGAATATTCAATTTTTTGCCATTTTTCTGGCTTTACCGTAACAATGTCGCGCGATTTATTCAATAATTGAACAACAATTTCCCGCGCAGTCAAATTTTGAACAATACCCATCGAACCATTATGCCATTTATCACTATTTTTCACAAATACAACCAATGCACCTACCTTTAACACCAGACTCATTGGTGCTGGCGTGTCGCGTTCAGGAAAAGTTCCACTCAGCACGGCGTTATACGCAACTTCGGGTGCGGATATTTGCCCCAGACGTTCATCATTTATACGCGCAGCAACCGCACGAAATGGCGTGATAATTACCGCATTCTGACGGCGTGTCATATCATCAATATGACAACTATTAAAAAATTCCAGTGCAGACACATCACCCCCGCGCAGTCTGCGCAGATTTTCCAACAATGGTATATCACTTTGGCGATAAACGCATTCGAAATTTATAATTTTGAAATCACACCGCGCAGCGACGTTCGCATCAAAGAAATACGCGTTTTCATGTCCGTATGCCTGGCGATAAAATTCGGCAGCATCACGCGTTATAACCGGCGGCAACTGAAACAAATCACCAATGGCGACAATCTGGATTCCGCCAAATGGCGCGTTGTTATGTCGCGCATTGCGTGCCAGGATATCCATAGCATCCAGCAAATCAGGCGCAACCATTGAAATTTCATCGATAATTAAAACATCTGTGGCATTTAATATGTTACGTGGTTTCGCCTTTAATTTTAATAATTCAGGCATTATAAAATCGCGTGGCTGAATTTGGAATAATGAATGTATCGTCTGGCCACCGATATTCAATGCGGAAACTGCCGTTGGACAAGCACAGACGACACGCTTGTTCAATGCAGATTTCAGATAATTCACAAATGTTGATTTACCGGTTCCTGCCTGACCCAATATTAGGACATTCGCATTACTGCGCGTCACTGTGTTAAATGCCGCCAATTGCGCGTCGTTCAAAATAGGCTTGATTGATTCCATACGACACATCGTGACACAGACACATAAAAAAATAAAGTATTTAATAAAAATGACTTGCAAGATTTATGAATTCATATATAATTGCGTCTGTGGGTTAGTAGCTCAGTTGGTTAGAGCGGAGCGCTCATAACGCTTTGGTCGTGGGTTCGAGTCCTACCTAACCCACCACAAAATTCACACGCCAATGGCGTGTTTTTTTATTTTATACATTTTATACTTGCACCGCCCCTGGCTTTTTTTCTAATATGAGATACAAAAGAGAGGAAGTTATGGGAAAAATGCGCGGTTTCCTACGTTTTTTTGTATATGTTGTGGTCGCGTTTTTTGCAAATGTGGCGGTTGCAAATGGTGCATATAACTGCCCCACGGTGCAAAAATATATCAGTTGCGTCCAAAATTATTACCTGTCTAACACCAATGCTGGCAATTCTTGCGTTGCCTGTCCCAGTGGCGACGGCTGGCAGTCAACTACGGCCGCTGGCAATTCATCATTAAACTGTGCCTGCCCAAATAACTATTGGAATTCAACAACACATGGCCCAACTGTTGTATCGGGGCAAACATGCTCTATAAGCACTGTTACTTGTGCGCCTGGCACATATTTGGAAGCTGGCAAGACATCATGCACCCAGTGCCCTGCAAAATCATACTGTCCAGGCAACACATACACAGTCAGCACTGTTGACCAGGGCAAAAGCGCATGTCCGATATTATACCCGAATTCTGACGCTGGCAGTTCTGCTATCACAAGGTGTTACAGTAACGAAAAAGAACGTGCATGGGACGGTATACAAATTGAATGCACAACCCCAGATGGGTGCAAAACCGCTACGTGTAAAGAATGTAGCAATGACCCATGCTCTTATGTTGCATACTCGAATGCGGCTGGGACGGCCGATGGTCGCATTAAAAGTGGCTGCAAAACGAACAAGGCACCTTGTAATCAAACAGTTGCATCGGTTACCGCCGCAGCTAATTATTATGTGAACGGCACAGCGTGTTATGCATGTCCATCGGATTATCCACAATCAAATGCCGGTAATACAGGTGGCCAAACTGCATGCTATGCAACATGTACACGCCAATGCACAAAGCCGCAGTGTCCCAGCAACGCAACATGTAATTGGGAAATAACAACAACCACTGGAACACAAAATGTTGGTGGCACATGTAATGCAGCAGAATCCACGTGCGCATTTACATTTGCATGTGAATTCGGATATAAACAAACGGCGGATGGCAGTGGATGCGAGCCAATAACTACCACTATTACGTATAAACCAGGCGAAGGGGCGACATCAAATACGCCAGAAAGTGAACACCAGCAAACTGTTACATATGGTCAGTATTTCACGCCACGTAATGTGTCATCATCAGACTTGGATTTTGTGAAACCAGGCTTTACATTCAATCGGTGGGACGGTAATTACCCAGATCCAACGCGCGAATACGTCTATGTAAATGACACTCCCATATCTGCAGGAGCCTTGTGGAACGCGTGTGATTACGACGAGCAAAGCTATGGTCAATGTGGCTGTGCATCAAATCAATACCCGAATGGCGACGGGTGTTCTGACTGCGTAATATCGTGCAGCAGCGTCAGTTCAATATACAAACTGGGTTCTTACGATATATGTATTGGCGAAGACACTTCGAAATGTTACCGCAAGTGCACAACAGACGACATTGCAAATTCTTTTACTGTAACAGGCACCGAATATAACGGTGGTGCTAATAACACCTGCAGCCCGACGCAATGCAAAACTGGATTTTATATACATGATGGCAAGTGCGAAACATGTCCAGCAAATGCTTTTTGTAATGGTAGCAACGTTTATACATGTAATGATGGCTACAAATTGATTGATGGTCAATGCGTTGCCAACCAATATACTATAACATTTGAACCGAATGGCGGAATATTGGCGTCTGAACCGACACTGACAGTAACATATAATGCTGCACTGTCAACATTAGCGCCAGAGTATATTCCAACACATGACGATCCGACTCAGCATTTTTCAGGATACTATGACGCAGAAACTGGCGGAACACAGTATTATGACAAATCGGGTAAGCCGACAAAGACTGTGTGGGACAAAGCACACAATGCAATATTGTATGCACGCTGGGGACAAACATTGCTTTCATGTGCAACAATTGGTGCCGGAAAATACTATGATGGCGTCGGAATAATGGAATGTCCCGCAGGTTATTACTGCCCGGGCACAGGTGATGCATATGAAGGTGCCGAGGGTTGTAGAACAGCATGTTCAAGCCTGGGCAACGAATATGCTTATTCTGCCAATGCAGCAACATCATCGTCTGATTGCTATAAACCATGTAGCACAACTTGTTCTGGCGAAAATACAGCGGCATGTAAATTCCCTATGGTTACCAGGGATTGCACATATAACCTTGAAGCCAGTGTCGCAGGAAAACAGTATTATAACTCTTCAACCTGTGACGTTGAAAACAGTGCTGATGCGTTGTGCCCATTGAGTTCATTTACATGTAACACACGCTATTATCATACTGGTGTAGGCTGCGAACGGTGCACTACTTTGGCGGACGGGTCTTTCACATTATCTGTGAACCGAAACACTCGCGGCCCTGGGGCGTGCTACAAACCCTGCACACGCGCGTGCGACCCACAATCTTGCCCGAACAATGCCAGTTGCACACACGGCTCTACGGTGAAAAACGGTGGCTATTATTACGATAATCCGGACGTATGTACTGCGCCATATTCATCGTGCGAAATAACGATAAACTGCTTTGATAACTATACACTGAACTCAGAAACAGCCCAGTGTGACCCGAACACATATACTATTACGTTAAATGATGGTGATGGCACCGGTGGCAGTGGCGCAATATATGAAAAATATGCAACTGGTTGGTTCGGTGACAGTGGCACGACCAGTGCTATTACCAAGGCGACAGTCCCGACGCGTAATGGCTGGACATTTTTGGGCTATTACACCGAACAATCTGGTGGCAGCAAGATTATTTCTGAATCTGGCGCACTGCCGGCCAGCACGACATTTACCACCAACACCACGTTGTATGCGCGTTGGTCACAGAATGCGTTTGATTGTCAAATTGGCAAATATTATAACGGGGCTGGATTTGTTACCTGCCCAGCCGGATATTATTGTGATGGCAATGGAACAGTTCCTGTTAACGAACAAGGGTGCAGTGCACAATGTCCAAATGGCGGCTCTTCTTCTGGTGGGGCCACAACAGCGACCAACTGTTTTGTCGCATGCCCAACGCCAGCCACAATCAGCAATGGAACGCTGAGCAATACACAAACACGCCAGAATTGGAATGGAACGGAATATCCTGCGTGCACATTTACTGCGGTCTGTGATTCAGGATACATGCCCAAGAACAGCCCTGGGACAAATCCAACTTGCGTATGGGCTGATTCTGAGTTATGCCCAACAGGGTTCTACTGTCCAGAAGGCGAAGAACCCCTGGCTTGTCCAAACGGAGGCACCAGTTATAGCGCAGACAAAGAACACCAGGCACGCAGCATAACAGATTGTTATAAGATATTTGACCCATACGTAGGCTTTAAAAACGGTGTTGCGGCTGCAAAATGCTATTATTCTGTTGCTCAAACAGAATATGCAAATTGTGGAATTCATCAACTTTACAGTTGTGATGCTGGATATTGGTATAAAACTACAAGCGCGTTTATGTGCGAAGGAACCAGTAATGGATATTACAGTCCAGCCGGCGACACCGACCAAACAAAGTGTCCATTGGTATTGACAGGTGGCAACGCGTCGTCAACTCCAAATGCAAAATCTTATGCAGATTGCTATAAAACATGTCAGTTGACCGTTGAGAATTCAGATTCTGTTGCCGCGGCCACCAATACGGTAAACGCAACCAGCACAACCGGATACGCAACTTGTTCATTCAATGTAACATGCAGAACAGGCTACACAGTTGCGAATAACAATACCGAAAAACCAACCTGTAATGCGAATAAATACGATATTACATTGGATAAAAACGGCGGGACTGGTTCTGTCGCAGCCAAGGTTCAGTGCACCTTTGACAGCGGTACATGTCTGTTACCTGCAACAACCGTCCTGACACGAACTGGGTATTCTGTAGACGCAAAATGGTGCACAACAGCATCTGGTGGTGCGCCCTGCTATGATGGTGGCACAATTGTGACAACGAACATATCTGCAACAGGCGAAAATACAAAACTGTATGCAGTATGGCATGCAAACACATATACAATCAGTCTGAATGACCAAGGTGCACAAACAGTCGCCGCACCCCGAACGGCGTACCTGAAATATGCGACTGGGTGGTATTCAAACGCGGAAGCAACCGCAGCACTGACAACGTTGACGACTGCGCCAGCCAAGGCAGGATACACGTTTAGTGGATATTACAGTGCCGAAACTGGTGGCACCCAGGTTATTGACAGCGCGGGCATATTCATCACGTCGCCAGACGCATTGACCGCGACTGCCAGCAATGCAACAATCTATGCACGTTGGGCGGCGGGCGAAACGACATGTCCAGCAGGAACCTATTACACTGGGTTCAACACAACATGCGCACCATGCGAAAACAATTTCTATTGTCCTGGTGGTACATTTGGTGTTGATGGCGGTCATATCGAGGGACGACATACATGCCCTGATTCTGGATATTCACCAGCGAACTCGTCATCTGATGCGGCGTGTTACAAGACTGGTCTAAACTATGTCGCTGATAACGGCAGTGGGACTCAGCGTTGTTTCTATGACGCAATCGCACACACATACAGTGCAAATTGCGACACGAAAGAGATAACCGCATGTAATGCTGGCTATTGGCTGAAAAACAGCACCGATATTGACTGTGTCAAGGTTGGCAATGGTTATTACAGTGCTAATGCAGTTCTGACTCGTGACCAATGTCCAAACAGTGGAACAACCGAAACAGACACTGCAGTAAAGATACAGGAATGTTATAAAACCGGCGTAGAATATACCGCAACAAACGGCAATGGAACCCAACGTTGCTTCTATTCCGACGGAACAGGCACAGGTGCTGTGTATGCACGCGACTGTGATTCACAAAAGATTACCGCTTGTAATGGTGGTTACTGGCTTGAAAACAGCACCGATATTGACTGTGCCGAAGTGGGTCTGAATAATTATAGTGAACCAGGGGATATCAGTCGTCACGCATGTCCTGCAAATGGCCGAACAATCCGCACTACGTCTGAAGATATCAAACTTTGTTTCAAGGGTGACCAGGACTATACTGGCGAACATGGTCGTGGGGTCCGCGTATGTTTCTATTCCAGCGGGACGGGCGACAACGCAGTTTATTCAGACAGTTGTGAGCAACCAAAAATGACATATTGTGATGCAGGATATTATTCCAATGACAAGGAAAATGCATATGACTGTATCCCAGTAGGATATGGATATTACAGTGCGATTAAAAACGTTGATAGAACCGAGTGTCCAAACTATGGTCAAACTGATACACAGTTGAGTGATGACGTTGTAGCGTGCTTTAAAGAGTATAATCCATATGACGGATTTATGCACGGTTTGGCCAAGGTTCGTTGCGATTGGAAAACAGAAACATCGGCATATGATAAATGTAGCGTGGTGTCGGTCAACAGTTGTGACGCAGGTTATTGGTATCAAACCCCACAATCATTTACATGCGAAGGAACACGCAGCGGCGAATACAGCCCTGCTGGCAGCATCACTGCAACTGAATGTCCACGCGTGACGACTGGGGGAATTGCATATTCGATCGAACACGCGGCAAAATATTCAGACTGTTACAAACAGTGTATCAAAACAGTTGACCACGCAGATAGCGTTGCGGCAAAAGACAATACTGTAAACGCAATCAGCGCAACTGCATATGGCGCATGTTCGTTCAACGTGGTATGCGAAACAGGATACACCGTCGAAAATAACAATACTGAAAACCCAACGTGTAAAGCAAATACATACACCATTACACTGGATAAAAATGGTGGCACAGGGACATTGGATTCCAGCGTCCAATGCACGTTTGACAGCGGTAAATGCAAATTGCCGTTGGCCACTGGCCTGAGCAAGCCTGGATACAGTGCTGACACCAAATGGTGTGCAACGGCAAATGGTGGCGCACCGTGTTATACGGCCGACGAAAATATTTCAGAAAACCTGTCGTCGACAGGAACAGATATTACATTGTATTTGGTTTGGACACCACGTGTATTCAGCGTAACATTGGACAGCCAAGGTGCACAAACCGTGGCACAACCCAAAACAGTATATCTGAAATACGCGACCAGATGGGCCAGTGATAGTGCAGCAGCAAATGTGATAACGACACTGACAACCACACCAGTCAAATCTGGATACAACTTTACCGGGTTTTATTCTGCGACAACTGGTGGGGCCCAGATAATTGATAGCAATGGGACATTTATAACATCAACTGAATCACTGACCGCGGTTACCCAAAATGCGACAATCTATGCACGTTGGGCGGCAGGCACAACCCGGTGTGAGGCGGGCCAGTATTACACCGGCAACAGCACTGTATGTGCACAATGCGAAAACAACTATTATTGTCCAGGTGGCACATTTGGGGTTGATAGCGGTCATGTCGAAGGACGTTTTGAATGTCCAGAATCAGGACAATCCCCGACAGGTACGGCCAGCGTTACACAGTGCTACAAGAAATTGTTGCCATACACTGCGACATATGGAACTGGCACTCAGACATGCTATTACGATGATACTGCGTCATCATACAACAGTGCCTGCACCGACCGGAAAATGTTAAAATGTAATGCGGGATATTGGCTGCAATCTGAAAGTGCCGACGATTGCGTCGTGGCAGGATTCGGATATTACAGCGCAACAGATGTTCTGACACGTACGGCATGCCCACGTGCAGGCCAGACCGAAATCGACAACGCAACCAAGGTTCAAGACTGTTATAAAACAGAATTGCCTTACACTGCAACTTACGGCAGCGGAACACAGCGTTGTTTCTATTCCGATGGTGATGGCGATACGGCGGTATATGCTCGTGATTGTGACACCAAATTGATAGACAAATGCCGTGGTGGTTATTGGCGTGCGACACCAGACGCCACCGACTGTGTCGAAGTTGGTTTGAACTATTACAGCATAACAGATGATGTTACGCGCAGTGCATGCCCGGCAGGTGGTGAAACACGTTCGGCGACATCGGATTCAATCAATTCGTGCTTTAAATCCGGTATGCCATATTCAGCAGAATACGGAACTGGTGTTCGGGTATGCTTCTGGTCCAGCGGTCACGATGAAAACGCGTTGTATTCGCGCAGTTGCGAAACACCGACTATGACGTCTTGCGACGCAGGGTATTATTCATTGCCGTCTGCTAATCCGAAAGACTGTATCAAGGTTGGCAAGGATTATTACAGTGTCGCCGGTGATACCGAACGCAAGATATGCCCAGACAACGGTGTCACAGACACAGAAACCAGTGGGTTGGCATCAGATTGCTATATGACAGGAATGTCATGTGCGATTGAAAACGGTACTGGCACACAAACATGCCATTATAATGAAACCGATAACGCCTATTCTTATCAGTGCACAACATGCACGGTAACGCAATGCAACGCCGGATTTAGCCAAGTTGAAAACAACTGTACAAAATGTCCGGCGGACAACGTTTGTGCGAACGGCGAACAAAAAACGTGCAGCGAATTGACCAACGGCGAATTTACCAAATCTGACATTGGCACAACCAGCAAAGATTTGTGCTATAAAGATTGCGCAATGGCCGATAACGCAACCGCGATGCAGGGCCGTGACTATTACGGGATTGCAGACACGTGCGAAATCGCAACCTGTGCGTCTGGACACAGCCTGATTGACGGTATGTGCAAACAATGTGGAAATGGCACATATTGCCCGTCAAACGAACCCGTTCGTTCGTGTGCAGACCTGGGCGATGGTTCGTGGAAATATTCTGTCCAGGGCGCGACCAGCGAAACACAATGCTATCGCAAGTGCGAAGCACACGCCATTGTCGGCGGAACGGCAATTCCAGTCAGCGAAACTGCGTTCTGGCCAACAGATTGCCAATTCAAGGGCGTTTCTAATAATGGCAACGACTGTGAAATTATTGACGGTGTATGTGTTGAAACTTCTTGTCGTGGCGACTATGAAATGATTGACGGACGATGTGCGCCATGTAATCGCCCACACGCGTTGACATACGATATGAACGTCGGCAACTGTAATGTGACATCGTGCGAAATTGGCTATCATCCATATGGCCAGTCGTGTGAACAAAACGTCCGCGAATGCAATGCTCCAAATGCTGTATTGGCACAGCAACATTGGGATAAAGTTAAAAATGCCTTTGGCGCGTGCACAGTAATGGAATGCGAGTCTGGATACCATATAGCGGCAAATGCATGCGTATCTGATGTTCAGCCATGCACCGTAGATAATGGCACTGGTACACACGAATGGAATCACGATACAAACACGTGGAACGCATGTATTGCAACGTCATGCAACCCAGGATATACAAACGATCCGTCGGAAACAAACGATACAAATGCAGAATGCGGTCGCTGCGCGAATATGTTCGGCGTCAATGGTGAACGTGCCGCCAGCAGTTATGTCCGCGGATGCGAAATCGCGTCGTGCATGTACCAAGGCGAAATTTATAACCTGGAAAATAACGAGTGCAAACCAATCTGTACCGAGGATTCGGACGACACCGGGTCCAGACGACGTGTTGGCAACAAGTGCATCAGCACATGTAACGCAGGATACACCGCATGGTAATAAAATTCCGCCCCCACGGGCGGAATTATTTTTAACAATGGATTTTCCCGGTCGCACGATATAGAATACAAAACATGCAAAAATATGACGTTATCATTATTGGTGGTGGTGCGGCGGGACTGACCGCGGCGCGATGCGCGGTTGCGCGTGGTCGGCGAACACTGGTTCTGGATATGGGCACCGCCCCCGCACGCAAGGTTGCCGCATCGGGCGGCGGACGTTGTAATTTCACAAACGATGCCGCCGCACGTAATCGATACTTTGGCGAAAATCCGGATTTTGTCCGTGGCGCATTGTCGCGCGTAACGCCCACCGATATATTAGATTGGGCATGCGCACATAACATAAAATGGACTGAAAAGACGCCCGGACAATATTTCTGTGCAACGGGGGCCGGTGATATTGTTCGCGCATTGATGAATGACGCACGCGGTGCCCAGATTATGCAAAATACAATCGTGTCTGATGTGGTATTTTCCAATGGGCTTTTTACCGTAACAACAAATCATGCAACATTTCAGTCGGATACGGTGATTGTGGCAACGGGCGGCATCACATTCCCCGCACTGGTAACATCGGACATTGGTTATAAAATTGCAAAATCATTTGGTCACCGAATTGTTCCAATCCGCCCCGCCCTGTGCGCAATAAAAACCGACATGTTTTCGTCCGACCTGGCAGGGATATCAATACCTGTCGATGTGTCTGTAGCGGGTGAAAGTTTTTCTGATTCATTGTTATTCACACACAGCGGCGTTGGTGGGCCAGCAATATATCGTGCAACTGTGCGTAATAATGACAGCGATATAATTATCAATTTGATGCCCGGCATAGATACGTTTGAATTACTGCGCACAGCACGACGCACCACGGGACGCAAATCTGTACCGACAATATTATCAGAATACATACCGTTGCGCGTTGCGCGATGGATTGTGCGCGACACCGCCGACAAAAACATTGCCGATTTACGTGACGTTACATTGCGCCAGATTGCGGCCCACATAAACAGAATCATCATTCCACGCGATGCGTATAAATATCACGGCACCCCCAGTGCAGAGGTTACTCGGGGTGGCGTTGCGACAGATGCTGTATCATCAAAAACAATGGAATCCAAATTGCGTCCTGGTCTGTTCTTTGCGGGCGAGGTATTGGATATCGCGGGCGACCTGGGTGGATTTAACCTGCATTGGGCGTGGGCCAGTGGCACCGTTGCTGGACAAAATGTATAAGCAATACGGAAAACAAACCTATGCCATTTGGAGCATAATTCACATATCATTTCATATGAAATATTTTTCACATATGGAATGATACATTATGAAAACTACCGAATTTATTACATCTGATGGAACGCGATTATATTGTTCGTTATGGGACGATGTGCGTAATCCAATCGGGGTTGTTCAGATTATTCACGGCATGGACGAACACGTGTTGCGCTATGACCGATTTGCTAGATACTTAAATCAAAACGGATACATTGTTTTTGGCGATGACCACCGCGGTCACGGACGCACCGCTGGCAGTCCGGACAAAATCGGCAAGACTGACGGTGTTCCAGATATGTTTATGTCAATTGTGTCTGATGAATATGAAATATTAAAATACTTGTGCAAAAAATATGATTTACCTATATTTTTGTTCGGCCACAGTTATGGCAGTTTTATAACCCAACGTTTAATGCAAAAAACAGATTTGTGTGCAGCGGGCGTGTGTTTGTCTGGCACTGCAAAATATCCACGTGGTGTATTGACTTTTGCCCGTGACATTGCATGGATGGGCCAGAAATTATTCGGCCCCGACGCCCCCGCCCGATTGATAGAAGCCACCCTGCCAATCCGCGGCCGACATGCCGATAAATATTTAACACGTGACGCGCACCAGGTGGCCCTGCGTGACGACGACCCGATGCGCACAAAATATTTTTCATATGGGTTTTATTATTCACTGTTCAAGAATCTGTTACAATTGACGTATGATATTAAACGCAATATGCCACTGCTGATTATCAGCGGCAGTCGCGATATCGTCAGCATGAACAGTCGCCTGGCCACCGCGCTGTATCGCACATACCACGCAAACGATATGAATAATCTGACCATTATCATTTACCCAAACGCACGACACGAATTATTGATGGACACAAATTATGCTGATGTGCAACGAGATGTTTTGGACTTCTTTAATTCAATCATAGTCACCATCAATCGATAATGCACAAATATCCGCGAAACACAATGGAATTATCTGTGCAATATCAGACGGCGCAACATCAACCTGGTATCCGATTTTGCCTGCACTAAATATGATTGTCGGAAATGTTTGTGCCGACGTGTCAATAACCGTTTGAAACTGCTTTTTCATGCCAATCGGACTGCACCCACCATGCACATACCCAGTCAGCCCCAACAATTCGCGCTGTGGCAACATTGATACAGACTTTTCCCCGACGGCCGCCGCCGCCTTTTTCAGGTCCAACGCGCCGCACACCGGCAACATAAAAACATAGTATTTATTTGAACGCGCAACTGTCACCAGTGTCTTGAACACCTGGCGCGGATTTTGATGCAATGCCGCTGCGACATCCACCCCAGACAATGCTGGCGTGTCGGCATACGAATAATGCCGATATGGAACGTGCGCCGCATCCAGTATGCGCATCACGTTTGTTTTAAATTCATTTGGTTTCATAACAGGTACATTGTGACGCGCACGTGGGATAATTGTCAAATCTTTTATGTTTGACTTGGCCCGCAAATTTATGCCAATATTCATATATCAGATACCAGGAATGTAGTTTGATGCGGGGATTACGGTCACTTTTACCAAATCGGGCGAAATGCACAGGACTATTTGACTGTGTCGGCGATTACACATTGCGATTACTGGAACGTGTCCGCGATGGCGCGGTGTTTTGCACGGCGGTGTTTTCGTCGTTTGGGCGATTGCTGCGTGGTCGCGCAGTGTTTCGCAGAATCGACCTGTGGACAGAACTAGAAAAAGCAGGAATTCGTGCTGTTCCAATTACATGTTTAATCAGTTTTATGATTGGTGTCATCATTGCGTTTGTTGGCGTAATGCAGTTGGAAATGTTTGGTGCCGAAATATATGTTGCAGCACTGCTGGCCATCGCAACAACGCGCATATTAGGCGCAATCATGACAGGCATTATTATGTCGGGGCGCACTGGTGCAGCATATGCCGCCGAAATCGGTTCTATGCAGGTAAATCAGGAAATTGATGCATTGCGCACAATGGGCGTACGACCCATTGATTTCTTGGTGTTACCGCGCGTTCTGGCTCTGACACTGACCATGCCAATATTGACAATCATAGCCGATATCGTTGGCATATTGGGTGGGGCATGTATCGCACTGTTATTGATGAACGTTTCAATGACAGAATACTGGACGATGACATTTGACTGGTTGACGTTTAACAATTTTGCGATTGGCGTCTTGCACGGCTGGGTATATGGCTGGGTTATTGGTATTTGCGGTTGTTATTGTGGTCTGAATACACAACGCAGTGCCGACGGCATAGGTCGTGCAACAACACGTGCCGTGGTATACAGTATCGTTTGGTGCATTGTCGTGACGGCAATTTTAACATTGATATTTAACTGGCTGGATATATAACAAAAATGCGAACAAAAAATGGGACGATTATCACAGCAACAGATTTAACCATTGCATATGGCAATCGGATCATTGTGTCACATATTGACTTTGCCGTAAATCGTGGCGATATATTTGTTATCATGGGCGGCAGTGGCAGTGGCAAAAGCACCATTATGAAAACATTGATTGGATTAAAGCGGCCTGAAACCGGCGGCGTGTTTATTGAGGGCACCGACCTGTGGGCGATTGATGATGTGGCACGAAACAAGATTTTACAAACATTTGGCATTTCTTTCCAAAGTGGTGCATTATTTTCATCTATGACCGTTGCCGAAAATATTGCATTACCCATGGAATTGATGGGACATTTATCCCAAACGCAAATCGCGCGTCGGGTAGATGAAAAATTAAATCTGGTTGGGTTGCGTGCAGCGCGTGATTTATATCCAACTGAAATCAGTGGTGGCATGATAAAGCGTGCGGCGCTGGCGCGGGCACTGGCACTGAATCCAGACGTTGTATTTTTTGACGAACCGTCGGCCGGTCTGGACCCAATACGGTCAAAGCAACTGGACGATTTGATTGTAACAATCAATCGCGCAGGCACAACGATTATCATGGTCACGCACGAACTGGACTCAATCAATACAATCGCAACAAATTCTATATATTTGGACGCCACAACGCATGGAATCAGCGGCCGTGGTAATCCGCATACATTACTACAAACAACCAAGAATCACGAAATTATCGAATTCTTGACACGTGGAAACACAAAGGGGAAAAAATGTTAAAACCAAACAAACGTGCGGTCGGCGCATTTATGATTTTTGGTATCGCGCTGGCAATATTATCATTGGTGTTCTTTTTCGGTCATCGATTTATGCGCACAAAAATGACGCCTGTGTTATTTTTTGAGGGCTCGGTCAGCGGTCTGTCCGTCGGGTCCCAGGTGTATTTTCGTGGCGTTCCCGTGGGCAAGGTTGAAAAGATTCAACTGATGCCAAATAGCGAAGATAAAATTATTATTCCGGTCTATATCACATTTGACCCCAAGGTTATGACCAACGCGTCCAAGGCCGCAGTTGAAACGGTGGGCGACACAAAATGGCTGGACGCATTGGTGACGCACGGACTGAAAGGGAAATTGCAAAGTCAAAGTGTTTTGACAGGTCAAATGATAATTGAACTGGATTTCTATCCGGAATATCCGGCGAAATTCTTGGCAAAAAAATACGGCATTGACGACCCAGAAATTCCGACTATACCGTCAATATTTGATGAATTATCTCAGAATTTGCAGAAAATACCTTTTCAGGATATTTCCAACAACACGAACGCATTGCTGCAAAACTTGAACAGCACAATACCAGATTTGTTGCGTCAAACCAGTGCAGCGGTTGCAGGAATTAATCGCGTTGTAAATGCACTGGGCGACCCAGTATCGGCCAGCGTCACAGATTTCAACAAAATGGTTCGCGATGTCAGCGCAGCCGCCCAGGCTGTATCCAGATTGAGTGACTATCTGGAACGTCACCCCGAGGCATTATTAAAAGGCAAAGGAGAATATTGATATGCGCAAGAATATTTTAATTGTTTCCGTCGTCAGTTTGGCGTTGACCGGCTGTTTCGGCAGCCACACCAGTCCACAATCTCGCTTTTATGCACTGTATACGCCGTCGGTTGCCCAAACACGGGGTCCTGCCACGACAACGAATATTGCGATTGAATCGGTTACTGTTCCGCAATCGGTTGCACGTCCACAAATGGTCGTGCGTCAAAATGATTCAACCGCAGTTACTGTTGCCGAATTTGATCGATGGATAGAAGGATTGGATAATGCCCTGCCCGTGGTGATTTCTGAAAATATGAATGCGTATGCGAAAAACATCAGTGCGCGTCCTGCACGCATCGGCACACGCAAGGCGGCGAAATACACTGTGTCAGTTGAATTCGTGCGTTTTGACACGGTTGCAAATGGTGATATAACATTGGCCGCGTGGTGGATGATTACAAACGAACGTGGCGATGTCCTGGTGCAAAAGAAAAACACACTGACCGCCAAAACACCGATGACGTCTGGTGCGCCAGACTATGACGCAATTGTCGCTGAACAAAGTCACCTGGTTGCGCGTCTGTCGTATAAAATCGCCGACACGATTGCCACATTAAAGTAAACGTATAAAACATCGCCCCGTTTGGGGCGATACTAATGCGATAACGCAAAACTGGCGTCCAGTAATTTTATTACATCATCTGTGGCGATTGAACCGTCCAAACATATTGTCAGCCAGTGTCGCTTGTTCATATGATAGCCTGGAAAGAAACGAATACGGTCAACCACCATATCTATGAACGCCGGTTCTGCGTGCAGATTTAAAACCTCTGCCACGCCATCACCAGACAGCCCGATTTTTGACCGTGGCAAAATCATCATTACGCCATACCATTTACGACTGGCACTGTTGCGCCACACGGCCGCCAGGGGTAATTTAACCCATAAAAATTCTAAATCATTATGATAGTGCCGGCGCACATACTTTATGATTTCCTGTGATTGTGGCAAAACAAAAACATCTGATTTTTTCATATCCCGACATATATACAACTATTCCCAGTCCAAGTCAACGCCCGCATTGCAAAGTATTTGTCCACTCTTTCGTATAATAAAAACGCCCAAAATGGGCGTTTTTATTATTCCTGGCGGAGTTGTAAGATTCTACGGCGAACGCCATACAACAAAATACAGGGATTATCAGGGAATTTTTGTTGTTTCCGCCCCCCCACGTACCCCGATTATTCAATCATAGGTTGTATTACCCTACCAAAATCCGCCATTTCACGCAAAATACAGCAATATAAATAACAGGGAATTATATTCGCAAAACAGGGATTTTACATCGCCCTATCAGGTAATCAGCCACACAGCCCAAACACACCAACATTTATCGTTAGGATTACAAAACAAAATTGATTTTATAGGTACGATTCCTTTGGAAAAACTTTATTCTTATATGAAAGGTGCTGTTGCACATATATGTCCATCGCGATCCGAAGGCGGTGGAAATGTAAATATAGAGGCCAGTGCATGTGGATGTATACCAATTGGGACAAATATTGGCGGGATATCTGAATATATCAAAAATAATGAAACCGGTTTGTTGTTTGAACCTGAAAACAGTGATGATTTAGCCAAAAAAATAATAAAAATTTTGCATAATGATGGAATAAATGATACCCTTATTGAAAATGGTTTGGCGTTTGCGCAAGGTTTTTCTATAGAATCCCAAGCAGATAAGTATATAAAAATATATCAAAAATTGGTTTTAAAAGATAGATTTATACCATGGTCAGATTTAACTAAAGAGTTTAAAAATGTCATTGAATCTTGAATTATTATCAAAAAAATTTAGTAAGAATTTTATGTCGTATAAAAAAATCTATGATGGTTTTGATAATGACATATTTGTTTTGATAACCGATGACAATACAAAATACATATACAGAAAATCTTTACGCAATAAATCAAATGAAGATATATTGTTTGAACAGAATTTTTCAGATTACCTTTTGCAAAAAAACATTCCGGTCAGACGTGTTTTATATCCTGGGGCGGAATCGTTATTGGAATTTTGTGATGGAACGTCTTGTTCTGTTGAACAAATATCAGAAAAAATGGCTTTTAATGCTGGTATGATGTTGGCAAGATTTCATGATGCATCAAAGGGTTTTGCCGGGCCCCCATTACCGACTAGAAAATTAGAATTAGAATTGTTGCGTGCAATTAATCTAAAAGATAAACTTCAGAACAAATATACGAATGGTACAGATTTTATTTCAATTGTTGAACGTCTATTACAATCGGGATTCTTGAAAACATCTGGTATATGCATAATACATAATGACTTTCGTGTCCAAAACGTATTGTTCCAAGACGAAGATATATCCGCTATTTTGGATTTTGATTGGTCTTGTGTTGGCAATCCCTTGAAAGATTTGGGACACGCATTGGTAGAATGGTCTTTCCCTGATGGTGGAAATTTTAATCAAAAAATATTCAAATCTTTCTTTCAAGGGTATATTGCATCCAAACCAAATATTGATTTTAATGCATTAAAGTACTGGATAGAATTTGGTTGTATATCAGATACGGCCACATATTTATGTGATACAATAAATGATATGCCGTCTGGCGAAAAAATCTTATCTTGGATGTACGGTAAATACTTATTTTTTAACGGTCAAGACATAGCAAAGTTGACCGAATAATGGGGATTTTTCAATATCACCGTTTGCATAATTTATATAAACCCCAGATTTGATTTCAAATCCGGCCGCATCAATCAGTTTTTCAATCTCGTGCTTATTAAATATATGAACATATGATGGTATGTTTTGACCGTTTGTCGAAATATTGAATTTTATATCACCATTTGCAAATTTATATGTAAAAACATCTTTTATAATATTTTTAACAGCTTTGATTTTATACTGCGAAATATTATGACGATTATTGATATCTAAAATCACAATACCATTTTTGCGGACAGTTTTTCTAATGTTTGTCAATCCTGTCAAAACCCGTTGTTCGTTGCCCAAATGACCCAAAACATTCCATAAACAAATTGCAATATCGTATTTTTTTCCTGTTTGGAAATTTACGTCGGCAAAATCTTGGTTTAATATCAACGCGCGTGGATATTGGTCTTTTATCTTTGTAATCATATTACAAGAATTTTCAACTAAACATAATTTAGAAGTGATGTTTTTTGCAATATTATGAACGCGCACACCATCCCCCGAGCCAAAATCTATAACAGAAGATTCTGGTGTCAAACATTGCCTAACCACAGAATCCACAGCATTCAAATATAACAATCGGGATTGGGAATAATTTCTGTATCCCGGTGTCAGACTGTCGTACATCTTTTGTGATTCTGTCTGGCACATTTATCTGCCTTTTGTTTGTTTCGTTTCAAAAGTCATTATATCTTTTTTTACCATCACTTCCTTATAAAACGGTTCAACAGAATCAACAGGAACCAGCACGCCTTTTTTGACTTGATAATATTTATTAGCCACTTGCTCCATCATATATCTATCATGAGACACAAAAATACATGTATGACCTTCACTGATAACCGCATCTTCGAATTTTTCTTGACCATCAATATCAATATGATTTGTTGGTTCGTCCATAATAAAGAAATTAAATTTACCAACTTTTAACGCTAAAAAAGCTAAACGCGCCTTTTCACCTTGACTTAGTTCAGAAACTTTTTGTGTATGCATTTTGTAAGGAAAACCAGCATTTACTAAAAGCTTTGTCGCTTCTTGGGGGGGGGTACCTAGCGATTGAATATAATCGGTAATGGTTTTGTGCAAAGGTAAATGTGCCATATGTTGATCAAAATAGCCAATGTTCACTTGCGGGTTAAAACGCATTTCTATGTTGTTTTTAGAATCTGCTATTGGTGATTTGTATGCCCTCATTAATGCTTCTAACATCTGTGTTTTACCAACACCATTTGTTGCCAATATAGCGATTGTCCTGCGTAAATATGCGAACACAGTGTTTGATAAAACCAAGAACGGCGTCTTGAGCATTACTGATAACAACCACCTAATCCTTAAAGCCTTCGCAACTGCCTGGCGGTATCGCGAGATGTATGAACAATATGGCGACACCGATAAAATCATCGCCATGGAACATACATCCCCACGCCAGTTTTATCGCCATCTCGACCTGGCATATACGAATCCAGAAACCGTCAACCGCATCCTATCCGGCAAACAGAAAGTCAACGTGAATGAATTGTTTCAGATTGTGAAAATGAACGTTTTACACAAGGCCCCAACATGTTATAATTGACAGACAAAACAGTAAAAAACCCAAAAGTGGCACCGACCACATCCGTCTGCGATATACTCTTATTAAGCGAAATAACATAAAAGATAATATAGGCAATATCAACACGATGCACGCGATATCATAATTTGTCATACAGGCCAGATATGCGTCATCAATACCAAACTGACAAGAATTTGCCCACATATGATTAAATTTTGAAATTTTACCAATACAAGCCAAATCAAATAAAAAAAATATACAAGGCACAAAATAAACATACCGCTATGACATAACTTGTTATGTTTGATATTTTTTTCATTCTGTGCCTTTGTTTTTTCAATTAATGAACCATATTCAAAACAAGAACATGTAGAGTCAACAGAATACCATAACAAGGCAATGCCGCGATAAATACTAATAACGCATACCAATTATATTTTCGCCATAATCTAACAAGCAGAATGATAAAAGCTGAGCTAGATAGCAATATAAACACTTTATCAAGAGCCATCAAATACTTGGTCGGACAAAAGTAAAACCACAACCCATCCCATTTTCCAAAACTGCGCAGCATTACCAAATCATTTGCGACCATGACACAAAACGCCAAACAAAACGTTGATACTGTCCAAAGCAAAATATTATTTTTAAAAATCTTACTCATAACGCTAATATGTTACATAAAGGATTAAATCTTTTCCATTATTTTTAAACCATTTTGCAAAATCATCCATTTGTTCCGTTAAATCGATGCAACCAGCCGAACCAGGTTCCCAACCACCATGAATGCTAAAACCACCACGACCGTATGTATTGGTTTCCTTAGCAGGTTCCAGCCACACCCTAGACTTTCCCCACGACATAGTAGAGCCCTTCCATTTTCCGACACCGAACCAACCAATCGCATGATTAACCGGATCTATTTCTTGAAAGTCTTTTTTACGGGCGACATACACACCAGCAGGCAAAGGTCCCTTCTCGCTTTTATTTTGATATTCCGGAGATTGATACCCTGGTTTACCGGCCACCCCGGAAAATTCAGCAACTTTTTCACCATTGTCATATATACTCAACGATTTCCCATCAAAAACCGCATATTGACTTTCTTTCGCATTAACAGGTCCCTTAAATGTCGAACCATTATATTCAAAATCAGCTTTGGGCTCTTTTGTTTGATGTTGTAATTCATTATTTATTTTTGCCTCTGTTTGATGTCCTGGTTTTACAGTTCCGCGCTCAGGCAACCCGTGTTCGCGCTGAAATTTATTAATTCCATCAAACAAATTTTGGTTTGGATATTCGTTTAAATCATCTGGTGTTTCACCGGCCCTGGTATCAGGCTCATAAAACCCAAGTTTATTTAGAGCATCTTTTAACCATTTAACATCTTGTGGTTCAGAATTTCTGTCCGGCCCCACCGGATTACCCAAATTAGATTCATATTCTGGTGCTTCCTCAATATCTTCTTCTGACAAAGAACATTTACAGTTTGGATGAAACGGCGGACCGGACACAACTTCGCCATCAACAACCAACGCAACACACCCACCACATTCACCGCCACAATCTATTTCTTTATATGTATGTTTCGGTTTATTAGTTGCATCATCTTTTGATTCTGGTAGATGTTTATAGATATCCAATACTAATTCCCCATATTCATTCCAAGTAACATCTCCCCAATTTGTAGCCATATTATTTTCTCCCGTGTTATAAAAAAAAGCCCCGCAGATGGCGGGGCAATAAAAAAACGGCGACAAATGTCACCCTTAATCTTACTAGTTATTATACCACAAATTACGGTAAAATGCAATATAAACTGGCATCGGGATTTTGGGCGAGGTATATAGTTGCGGAGGATTTTGGCGAGTTTTGGCGCATTGGCAAGCATACGCCGGTACCGTTGCTGATAAAAATCCCCGGATTCCGGAACAAAAGAAACATCCCGTGGGATTACCACGGGATGTCTAATTTTTCTGGCGGAGACGAAGGGATTCGAACCCTTGATACCGTTGCCGGTATACTACATTTCCAATGTAGCGCACTAGACCAACTATGCGACGTCTCCGAATTTTTTTGATTATTCCGCAGATATATCTGCTGTGTCTTCTGTTTGCGATACTGTGTCTGCATCGGCAACCAATGAATTTTCCAATTCTGCATCAATTTCACGCAACAATGGATCTTCGGTCGCGCCAACTTCTAATGAATCTTCGCCTTCGGCCGCAGATGGTGCATCCTTGTATGATTGAATAAATTCATGACGAACATTGCTGACATCTAACTTGCCACTGGCAATTTCACGCAATGCAACAACTGTCAATTTGTCGTCATTTTTATCCACAACGGGGGCCGCCCCACCGTTCAGGTCGCGAACACGCTGAGATGCCAACATTCCCAGTTCATAACGACTTTCTACAAATGGTAATGTATCTGAATTTGTTGTGCGGGCCATCATTAAATCCTTTGTTGAAATCATTTTTAACCACGTTATAATGCCCCAAGGACAGTAAAAATGCAAGCAGAAAATAATAAAAATCATATAAAGACGCTTTCTATGGGGTGCCGGCTAAACGCACTGGAATCAGAAAAGATTCAAGAAATGTTGTCACGCGTATTGAATGCAGCCATTGTGGTCAATACCTGTGCCGTCACAGCCGAAGCAGAACGCCAATCCGGTCAAACAATCCGTCGTATTGCGCGTGAAAATCCCAACGCGCCGATTTTTGTGACGGGATGCGCTGCAACGCGTAACCCTGACTTGTTTTCCACAGTTCCAAACGCGCTGGTTGTTGCCAATCGCGACAAAATGCAGCTGGACGCGTATCTGCGTGCGTTGGCTAACGCGCCGTGCCATTTTGACAACCCACGCGTGGCAACGTTTGCCCATGGAGATGCCCCCATGTCTAAGCAGTTTATCCAAGTTCAAAACGGCTGTAATCATGCGTGTGCATACTGTATAACTCGGGCATTGCGTGGGCCGTCTGTATCGTTTGATTACAATGATATTTTTGCTGATGCCCGTGCTGCCGTGCAAAACGGGTATTCTGAAATAGTCTTGACGGGGGTTGACACGGCGTCATACGCGCGTGACGGAATGTTGATTTCTGATGTGTGTGCACGTCTGTTGGACGATGTGCCAGAAATCCGTCGGTTACGCCTGTCGTCAATGGATCCCGCGTCGCCCCAGATTTTCAAATTGATTGATTTAATGCACGCTAATCCGCGAATGATGCCACACCTGCACCTGTCAATGCAGTCCGGCTGTGATGCGATTTTACAGTCTATGCGACGCCGACACAATGCTGACCTGGTGCAAAAAATCGTCACAGCTGGTGGCGAAGATATTACGTTCAGCTGGGATATAATCTGCGGTTTTCCGGGGGAAACAGACGAATATTTCGCCCAAACAATGGGACTGGTTCAGACTGCGCGACCGATAAAAATTCACGCATTCCCGTTTTCGCCCCGTCCTGGGACGCCGGCCGCCACAATGCCAGGGCAAGTTGACCGACGTATCAGCAAAGAACGCGTAAAAATCATTACCCGCGCTGCTGACGCAAATCGCGCCAAATTTATGTCGCACCAGATTGGCAAAACCGTTCAAGTTCTGGTTGAAGACCAAAATATCGCACGCGACTCGCACGATATTGACGTAAAAATCACTGGCACCCCCATTCCAGAACGCACCGTCTGCGACATCGTTTTAACTGGGATTGACGGCGACGCATTTATCGGAAAAATGCAATAAAAAATCTGTTGGCAAATCGTGATATTATTGCTAGTATCACATCACTATGAGAAAGAAAATATTCGCAATCATAATTGCACTGATTTCAACCACAGCACATGCTGATTTTTCAACATCTGCAAAATCTGCGTTCTTGATTGACTATGAATCAGGAACGGAAATTGTTGCAAAGAACGCCGACACGCTGATGCCACCGTCGTCAATGATAAAATTGATGACGTTGACGGTCTTGTTTGATGAAATCAAGGCTGGTAACCTGGGACTGGACGATCGCGTGACCGTCGGCCCAAATGCAGACTATAAAAACCCATTGTGGTATCCAGCCAGTAAAATCTGTCTGACAACGGGCCAGACAATCACCGTGCGCGATTTGATTCTGGGGCTGATTGTGTTGTCTGGGGGCGACGCGTCGGTTGTCGTTGCCGAACGCATTTCTGGCACTGAATCTGCGTTCACTGAACAGATGACAAAAAAGGCGCGTGCAATCGGTATGCCCCTGTCAACATTTGGAAATGCCAGTGGTCTGCCGAATCCGAATAATTTGATGACCAGTCGCGAACTGGCAACACTGGCGACGCACATCATCAGCGATTACCCAGATATTTATCCTATGTTCGCAACCAAGCGTTTTGAATTTGCCGAACACCAGACGGATTGGTGTCGCGATTGGGGACGAACACATACGCTGAATTACAACAAACTGTTGTTTATTATGCCGGGCGCAGATGGTCTGAAAACCGGTCACACCGAAGATGGCGGTTACGGCATGGTCGCCAGCAGTCGCGTTGGCGGACGTCGTCTGATTGGCGTGATAAACGGATTTCGTGGGCGCGGGCACGACGCTTTGGCGGCGGAAATGAAAAAACTGTTAAACTATGGATATGAAACGACCAAGAACCAGGTATTCTATCGCCCCGGTGACAAGATTGCTAAAATCCCAGTATGGTATGGTCGCCAAGATTTTGTCATTGCAACTGTGACACAACCGCTGGCCATCACAATGCCTAAAAAACAGACCATGGACGGGATTCGCGTATTGGCGCGATATTCAGACCCACACCCGGCCCCGATTGCCGTGGGTGACATTCTGGGCGAAGTTATCATCGAACAAAACGGTCGCACGATTGCGCGTGCGCCACTGGTCGCACAGAATCGCGTGGCAAAAACACAATTCTTTGGCCGCATCATCAGAAATATTCGTGTGATGCTTGGCGCACGATAAAGGCACAAATCTATGGCACCCAAGAAAAACGCACCTTTGTATAATTTTCCAGACCCAATGGACAACGAATTTATGGTTGGTCACGATGATGTGTTACGTGATTTTATGACCGCATGGGAGAATCGGGACGCGTATTCAATTCACCCGGTTTGGATGCTGGCCGGCCCACGCGGTATTGGCAAGGCGACATTGGCATATAAAATTGCCCGTATGGTGTATGGAAATGTCGGCGATTTCTTTATCATAGATTTGGCACACAATTTTGACGACAAGGGTAAAAAGTTAGACACAAGTACCATATCGGTCAGCACGATGCGCACAATGATTGATAAAATGCAAATGTCGTCAATGTCGGGCGAATGGCGTGTGGTGCTGATTGATTCTGTTGATGAACTCAGCCGTTCGGCGGCAAATTCTATGCTGAAATTATTAGAAGAACCACCAGCCAAAACGCTGTTTTTGTTGGTCGTGCATCAATTATCAAACGTATTGCCGACAATCCGTTCAAGGGCACGCGTTGAAAAAATGCGACCGCTGACGGTGGAACAACTGCGGCAACTGTGCATACACTTTATCCCAGACGGAAACATAGATACAGAAACGCTGAAGCTGGCTGACGGCAGTTTTGGAAAAATCGCAGCACTAAAACGCACTGGTGGTGATGTGATATACAGCGAACTGGTTGAAACACTAGAAAATCCGCACGCAAATTCTGGGGACGTTATGGCGGTTGCGAAAAAGATTTCCAGTGACCCTGCATTGTATGAAATTTTACTGGACGCGATTGCACACTTTGGTATGGCCGACATTTATCCAATGGCGACACGCGCAATCGCAGATATTCGCAACATTCGCCTGGAACCTGAAATTGCGATATTCAAAATCATTATGGAAATAAAAAAATGTTTATAGACACACATTGCCATTTAACCGACAGTTATGTGTCGGGTGATTTGCGTGACGTGCTGACACGCGCCGCAGAATACGGCGTCCAGAAAATCATCTGTCCAACAGCCGAGCCTGGGGACATAGAACACGCAATTAAAATCATTGAAACATACAATAACGTGTGGGCGACGATTGGTATTCACCCAGAATACCACGGTGCGAACGCTGTTGACTTTTTAACCCGTGCGGTAATGACACATCCGCGCGTTGTTGGCGTTGGCGAAATTGGCCTGGATTATCACGAATGTGGTGGCGACACACGCGACGCACAAATCAAATTATTTACCACACAACTGGATATTGCACGCCAGTATGACTTGCCGGTGGCGATACATACGCGCGACGCCGAACGCGACACGCTGGATATATTGCGCGGCGACATTCGCGGTGTTATGCATTGCTTTACCAGTTCATGGAATATGGCACGCGTAATGCTGGACCGTGGGTTTTATTTTTCGGCCAGTGGGATTTTAACATTCAAGAACGCCGGTGAAATTCGCGAAACTTTTGCGAAAATCCCGACAGACCGTCTGGTCGTTGAAACCGACAGTCCGTATTGTGCCCCGGTACCATATCGTGGTAAACCATGCCAACCATTTATGGTCACAGAAACGGCTCGCGTTTTGGCTGAAATTCACGGCTTAACATTGGAACAATTCGCCCCGATTTTGGAACAAAACACATACGCGTTGTATCCAAAAATGAACGGTTAATATAAATATTATTATCAAATAAAAATCCCCACCAATCGGTGGGGTGATTTTTACCTTAGAAGCGGTATGAGCCGGATATCTTGATATTATGCAATTGGATATCCTGGTTATACTGGTAACGGTAATCCAGACCGACCTGGAATCCAGTTGCTGACAGCATTTCCACACCACCGCCGATATTTGCCCACAGTGGGTCAATATCTATGTCATATGACGTGAATTTCTTGGCCGTCGCGAATTTATACTTTGCATTGTCCGGCGCACCCAGAACGTCGTATTCAACACCAATTGTTGCATACGGACGCACCTGGAACCAGACCGACGGATAAATACGTTTTTGCGCGGTCAACGAATATCCTGGTGTGAACGACAGATATCCGTCTGATTCCATTTTCATATAGTCGTGACCGCCGACCTTTTCCGTGACCCTGAATCCGAAATTATATCCTGCGCGTGCATACATATTACCAACGATATACTGGTTCAGCCAATCGTGCAACAGCCCCCATTCGGTATTCAGTGCAAACGCAGTGCCACTGCCGTCAATGACGCTGTTGACAAACGTCTGGTGACGCGTGATGTCAAACACATGCAAATCCAAGAACGCATTTCCATACGCGCGTGTTTTTTCGCCCAATGTCTGCATCAAATAACCGCCCAGACCGATGTTCGTATTGGCAACCTTGGCATCCATATGACCGGCAATAAACGGATTTTCGGTCGTATAGCCCAGGTTTATCGTATCTGACACATCGGTTGACATATGCGACACGCGGCCCGCCAGCCCCAGAATCAGCGTATTTGTATGCTGCCAATCAAAACCGCCGGTGATGCTGAAACGGTTACCGTCGGCATGCTTGCCATCAGAAACGTTTTGGAACAACATTCCGTATTCGGCGTCAACCCACGCCTTTTTCAGATTGCGATTACGATTCCAAATAAATTCGTCCAGCATGTGGTCTTCAAATGAACGCGCACTGGTGTGTTCGTTCAATATGACACTGCCAGCGATTTGTTCAATTTCACGCGCCTGGAACAGACGGCTGAACCGTGATAACGGCACACCATCACGATACGTGTTATAGTGCTCCATGCGGTTATACAATTCATTCGACATTGTTTCCAGGTTTGTTCCACGGAACAACATTGGCAACAATTCAATCGCGTGACGGCCTGTGAATCCCTGTTTTGCCATCTGGCCTGCAATCAAATCATCTAATGCACCCGCAGACACATATTCGCCATCAGTATGTTCTGCATTACGCGCAACAATCGGCTGAATCTTGAATAATTCCACCGGCCCACCAAAGCGTGGGTCAAACACAACATAAATACTGTCAGATGTGCCATTGCCATCAGTATCACGCACCGTCAAATATGCCGATGAATTCCCAGCCGGCGTACCATCAAAATAATCATAACAAATACTGCCCGACGCATTGCAAATCACAACGTTCAGATTGCGCAATTTGTCGCCTGATTCTGTGATGCCGCCCTGGGCATAAACCAGCCAAATCGCGTCACCTGCGTCGGCCAATTCGCGCAACGCAATACCGACCTGGTCTGATGCACTGCCACCAATACCACCTGCCGGCGTCAACCCCAATGATAAATCAGATGTAAATTTGCCATCAATCGTAATCAACGCACCATCGCCAGATACCGCATTCGTAATCTGGCCCAGTGTGTTATCGTCAACCAGGCTGACCGTGGACCAATAATTCGGCAGACCCGCCATATTTGACTTGCCATTGATGTTTGCAAACACTTTGCTGTTGTCATTAAACAGATAATTGCCACCAACGTGCATTTTACCCAGATTAGCAAACGTTACCCCGCCCGACACGTTACCAGTAATATTAGCATTCAAGTGTGTTGCAGGCACAGCGAACACCGTCAGGTTTGTGGCGTTCAAATTGCCCCCCAGATTGAAATCTGTGACAGAAATACGATACGAATCCGCGTCAATATTCACGTCCCCTGCATTTAATGTACCTGTGAATTTTTGATACAAATTTGTCGCGTTAAATGTATTCGTTACACCCAGTGATTGCCCGCGCAACGTCGCCGTGCCATTGTTTGTAAAACTAAAACTGTTGATAGACGTTGTCCCACCCAGTGTCATCGTGCCGTTATTCACGACATCGTGACCACTGATTTTATTTGCAATCAACTGAATTTCTGCACCATTTGCAACGCTGATATTGCCTGTGATTGTGGCGTCAGACGCAATCATATAATCAACCGCACCCGCATTCGCCGCCAGGTCGCCCGACACGGTTAAATTTTTAGCTGTAAATGTGCCGTTCTGGGTCAGATTTAATCCGTTTGTTGACGCCGCACCCTGAATCAAATCACCTGTAACATTTACAGAATTTACAACTGTGACAATTGGCGACGCGATTGTCGTCCGCCCCCCAGACACAGTCAATCCAGCCAACGCAACCGCATCAGTTGATGAAACGTTCATCGTTCCGCCAGATTTTACATTTGCCGCCGTCACGCCATTTGTGCCATTTAAATTAAACGTGCCAGACTGATTATCAACATCGCCAAACGTTGCGGTATCTGCGGTAATGTTTGCCGTGCCAGTATTGGCAATGTTGCCGGCGTTCCACTTGTTCGCAACATGGGCATTTAATTCGCCACCGTTTGTCATATCGCCACCTGTGAACGTGGCATCGGTTGCGTTTATGTTCAGTGTTCCGTTTGTTTTATAATCGCCTGTGACAGAAATTACTTTTGCCGCAGAATTCATTGTCAGTGTTTTACCCGACCCCAGATTTAACGCACCCAGCATAATATTGCCGCCGTCTGGCGTTTCGGTTATCAGCGTCAATTCAGTGCCGTCTTTGACCCAAACACCCTGGGCCGGCTGTGTCAGAACAGAATCGTTAAACACCAGTCCTGATGAAAAATTAATATTGCCCGTCTGCGCGGTTATATTGCCACCATGCAAAATCAGGTTTCCAACATAACCAGCCCACGACGCCGCGGTTGCGTTGCCGGCATAAACCTCTATGATGCCATTAGCGGCATCAACATCGCCAATTACATTTAAATTCTGATTTGCGTCAGTTCCAAATATCAATGTTCCATTGTTCAACGCAACAACACGACCTGTGACATTGATGTTTTTTGCATTTAATTGCATTGCACGCGCGGTGCCATCACCACCGGCTGAAACATTGCCACCAACTGTAATATCGCCCCCTGTTGACGCCAGAACAAACGGTGTCCCGGTTGCACCGACCGACATATCGCCACCGTTGGTTGCGACTGCGCCCGTCGCTGACAGATTTCCTGCGATTTCTACATTGTTTGTTGCAGTAATGCTGCGCGTCACAGAATCCGCCGTAATTGCGCCACCAGTCAGCGAAACCGATGACGCGACAACGCCCCCTGTCAGTGATTTTAGATTCAGCGTGCCACCCGACACCAACAACTGCCCTAACTGAATATCACTGCCATCTGTGTCAGACCCAAGTATTTCTGTCACAGCATTATCAGAATTTGTAATATTACCCGTCACGCGTATTTGGCGCGTGTGCAGAATGGTATGCGCACTTCCAGATGATGCCAGGTTCCCTGCGATACTAATTTGGCCGGTTGTATCTGTTGGCGACTTTATAGTCATAGTGCCTGTATTCGTGACGTTTTGCAGTGTCATATTTCCGCCGGTCAGCATCGTCGTCCCAGCGCTGGAAATATCACCGTTCAGTGTCAATGCATTGGTCGCACTTAGTGTAGTTTTTGCGACATTTTCCACAATCAATTCATCAGCGGTTAAATCAACAGCCTTGATTTCCATTTCGGAATTATTTTTCAGCGTTTCGGCCGTAAAACTGCCGGCACTGTTTATTTTTACTTTGCCATCTGTTTCATTAGCAACCGTAGCAAAAGACAGCGCACTGTTTGACGTCGTTGTAATATTCACGGTTCCGTGCGTCAATTGCAAATCACGCATAGTTCCCAAATCCAGTGCCCCAGTCGTCAAATTAAACGCATTTGACGATGTCATGCCAGACAAATCCATACCATACGCAAACACTGTTCTGCCCGACACAATCGCGGTAAAATCACCTTTGTTCACAAATGACACGCCGCCCGTGCCAGCACCCGTCACAGCCAAGCCCGACGCATTTAATATTTTCAGTGTGCTACCGGTCGCCTGGTTTGACATTGTGCCAGACACCATTATATTACCGCCGTCAAACGTCATCATACTGGCGGCCATATTATCAATATTGCCCGTTACATCAACATCGCCATTGGTGGTTTTGATGGTCAGTGCGCCCGACCCTTCCAGGTTCTGGATACTGCCATGTGACTGGATACCCGTGCCAGTATTTATCACGCCGACGATATCCGCATTGGTGCCGGCATATTGGTAATACAGCCCGTCGACCGTCAATGTTCCTGTGATATTTAACGCCAATAACGCGTCCGCCCCATTGACCGAAACCGTGCCCAAATCCGCCGAATTTGCGGTAATTTTCAGTGCTTTTTCTGCCCTAATTTCATTCGCTGTAACACGACCGATATTTTCAGATATTTCTAATCCACCGTTGGCCGTGACCGTCCCCAGACTGACATTGATATTACTGTCTGTTCCACTTTTTATAGCCAATTGTGTATCACTTTCTATGGTTAAACCATAGTACACCTCAGTATTACTACCTCGCCCGATAAATATGTCACCAGCAGACTGGATAGTAAACGTTCCCGATAATTGTTCGGCATATAACTTCCCCTTGCCAGCCTGTTGAACGGCACCAATAATAACACTTTCATATACGTCCAGGCCGTTTGTGCCCAAAACCAGACTGTTATCTGATGCAGGAACGGCGACATTATCCGTATTCTGTCCAATGGTCAGACCACCTGGATAATTTGCCGCGCCAGCACCAAACGGCACCAGACAGCATAAAAATGATATGACTTTTTTCAGTGTAATGCGCATGTTTTTCCCATTTCCTTGAATTTATGGTTTCATTATAAAAAAAATTCTGGTATAAGGGCAAGACAAATTATTAAATTACTGTAAAGGAGGAAAATGATGTTTGAAATAAAGTCAGTTCACGCACGCCAGATTATGGACAGTCGCGGCAACCCAACAATTGAATGCGATGTTAAATTATCGGGTGGCGCATTTGGTCGCGCAGCGGTGCCGTCTGGCGCATCAACCGGCAGTTTTGAAGCACTGGAACTGCGTGACGGTGGTAACGCATATATGGGCAAAGGCGTTATGACCGCGGTCAAAAACGTAAATGAAATTATCGCCCCGGCCATTATCGGTATGCCGGCCGATGACCAGACCGCACTGGACGAAAAGATGTTGGCACTGGACGGCACCGCAAATAAAGAAAAATTGGGGGCGAACGCGATTTTGGCAGTGTCCCTGGCGACGGCACGCGCGGCGGCGGCACAATCTGGGTTGCCATTGTATAAATACATCGCGAACGTCTATGGCAATGAAAATCCGTGCGTTCTGCCACGTCCGATGATGAACATTATCAACGGTGGTGCGCACGCAGACAACGGTCTGGACGCCCAGGAATTTATGATTATCCCAAATGGCGCAAAAAACGAAGCCGACGCAATTCGTATGGGGTCTGAAATATTCCACCACTTGAAAAAGATTCTGAAATCAGGTGGCAATTCCACCAACGTCGGCGACGAAGGCGGTTTTGCACCAAACTTTCACAGTTGCGCCCAGGCACTGGACACAATCATCGCGGCAATTCGCGACGCAGGATATGTCCCCGGCGACCAGGTTTCAATCGGTCTGGACGTTGCGTCATCTGAATTCTATGCCGACGGCGTTTATAATTTTGAAGGCAAAAAATTATCATCTGACCAGATGATTGAATTCTATGAAAACCTGATTGCCCAGTATCCAATTATTTCTATTGAAGACGCCCTGGCCGAAGAAGACTGGGACGGGTGGCGCAAACTGACCGACGCAATCGGCAAAAAATGCCAGTTGGTTGGCGACGACCTGTTCGTGACAAATCCGACGCGTCTGCATCGCGGAATTGACGCCGGCGTCGCAAACGCGATTCTTATCAAAGTGAACCAGATTGGCACACTGACCGAAACATTGCGTGCAATCAAAATGGCCCAGGACGCAAAATACGGCGTAATCATTTCGCACCGCAGTGGCGAAACCGAAGACACTACGATTGCCGACCTGGCCGTGGCAACAAACGCAGGTCAAATCAAAACTGGTTCTATGTCACGCACAGACCGTATGGCGAAATACAACCAGTTGTTGCGTATCGAAGAAGAACTGGACAAATCCGCAAAGTATGGTATATAATTTTACCAGAGAACGAGATGAAACGGGGGACACAGACACAAATGTGTTGCCCCGTTTTGTCATAACACAGCGATACAATGATTACATTGCACACGATTTTTATCTGGGTTAAATACGTGATTGCGTCGGTGATATTCGTCGGAATTTTATTGGCACCGGCCTGGGTCGCGCGTCAAACGGCCAAGGGAAAACAGGATATGATTCTGGTTCGCCTGGCCAGTTGGATTTTATGTTGGACAGGAATCGGTTGGTTGTGGGCAATGTTTTGGGCAACCAAGAAATAAAAACACCCACATAATGTGGGTGATTTTTTTACTGTTTTTTTACACCGAATGTCATATTGAGTTTTATGTCGCCTTCGTCATATTTTGCACCACCGACGGCTTCGGTTGGCTGTTTTTCATGCATGCCGTAATATTCTACATTAAACGTTGCGCCACTGTGTGCCGCGCCGTCGCCCGACGTTGCAAATTTATATGCCGCGTCACCCTGGAAATTATCAAAACTGATGTTATTATTCGTGCTCACAGTGACGTCATACCAGTTGTCAAAAAACGCCTTTAATTGGCCAGATTTATCAGATTTGTTGAGCAGCAATTCTGCGCGACCGTTCAAATCCTGGGACGCAGTGGCGTTTTCAACCGTCCCAACGGCACGTCCCTTGAACACAGCCGTCGTTTCAGCCCCGTCAAATTCAATATTGCTGGGTTCTATTTTCTTGTCATCATAGCCGGCATAGAACAACTGGGCCGATGTTGTTGTGCCGTCTGTTATTGTGTATTTGCCAAAATCAGAATACATCAATGGCGACAGCGCGTCCATACCCGACACGTATGTCAGCGTTTTATCGCCGTTTTTAAATACGTTCTTGTCACGGGTATACGTTGTCGTATCGTCCAGTTTAACACCGGTGATTTTGCCACTGGTATCATCAATTACAAATGTAAATTTTGCGTCGCTGCCATCATTGCGCTTGAAATTCAGTTTGTCTGCGGTCAGGTTTGCTTCGGTATTCGCATAGACCTGTTTTACCCGGCTGGAAAAACCAGACGTGTTTTTTAATTCTCTTATACAATTTTTAACGTCTGTGGCGGTGGCACACGCACCCATATCCTTCATGATGACCGACAACGCGGCCCGCAAAACATTTTCATCATAAGACGGCATTGCGACACCCGTATTGTCGTCTTTTGTAATATCGGGCATTATCGCGGCAATACTAAATGCCGCATTGGCAATCGCCAGCAAGTCCGATTCTTGGGTTGGAATATTGTCATATCCGTTCAGGGTCAATCTGTATTTAACAAAATCTGCGCGTTGGGCATCAGTGCGTGACATAACCCGTGTGATGTTATTATTGCTGTCCACGGCGTCATTTGGAAACGCCCCTATTTGGTCACGGCCGTGATAATTAGACCGCAAATTTCCGTTGCCACTGGGGCTGCCGTCGCTGCCACAGGCCGCCAACGCCAGAATCGCCACCAAAGATACAGATTTTTTCATTATTGTCCCCTTTTCCTGTTATGCTAATTATAGATTATATAACGCCGCCTGTTCAACATATTTATTTTCCCGAAACATTTGCAATTTGCCACAATGTATGTAAAATATTTCTATTATGACACGCAGAAATATTATTAAATTTGGCCAGGTTTCAGAAAACCGCAAAGCGCGGTTCAGTTATTCTATTGTTGATACCATAGAGGCTGGCATTTCCCTGACTGGGGCCGAAATTAAATCTATTCGCTATGGCCTGGTGACGATTGTTGACGGCTTTGTCCAGCGTCGTGGGGACAATTTATTCTTGGCCGGGGTTGAAATTCAGAAATTGCCCACGGCGGCACGGATTGTGAATTTTGACGAACGTCGTCCGCGCCAGTTGTTGTTGCACCGTGCACAAATCAACCGCCTGATTGGCAAATTACAGGAACGTGGCGCAACTATTGTGCCACTGAAATTATATTTCAACAATCACGGTAAATTAAAGGTATTGTTGGGCATTGGATATGGAAAAAATCGCGCAGATAAACGTGAAACAATTAAACAGCGCGAGTGGGATAAAAACAAAGCACGAATCCTGAAAGGAAAATAAAAACGGGGCATTGCCCCGTTTTTAGTGCGTAAGCGATAGAGTAATTTAGTGATAACAGGCAACCATATCACTTGCTCACTTTTCCTACATCTTGTATATTCTCAGATAACTGGTATTTGATGTGCCAGTGCTGCCACTGCCACCATCGCCACCATTGATGATTCTGTCGTATACTCCATTTATACATGCACCACCGCCACCACCACCATAGACGGTAATCGTCTGACCACCGCATTGCCATGTCACATTTGCACCACCGCGACCACCGGCGGCATTTTTCGGTGTTGTATCGTCGGGGGTATAATACGCGTTTGTAATGTCACCACCATTACCACCACCGGCGGTCGTCGCATCTGCGCCGGCGTCAATAACCGTATTCGACGGACAGTTCACATTATACTGCCACGTGGTGCCGCCCGTGCCATTTGGCGCACCACCCCCACCGCCGCCGACCTGACGTATACGGAACGCTGTGTATCCTGCCGACTTGGTATTCACGCAAAATCGTTGGTTGTTGGAAATTCCACCCGATTCCACAAAGCCAGCACCACGTCCCATCCCTTGATACAGGCTGCTGGATTCAGCATTGATGCATAGTCCCCAACCGAACATACCACGGCAACTCTGGCCATTTGCACCCCGTGCGCGGAACACGCGGTCGCCAACAACCACAATACTGTCCGCACCAGACGCACCACCGCCAAATGACCCGTAATACGAACCCGATTTGTTCACCGTCCCCGGCATACCATCACCACCACGGAATGCGTATACTGTGGTTTCTGTATACAATGTGAACATGCCTGATAACGGGCTCGTTATCATTTGTTCCGCCCAATCTTTGCACTCTTCATTTTTGCCGCCCAAACCGCCCATCATTTCAACACGATAACACCCAGGCTTTAATCTTATTT